>BBPE01000309.1_pt1 | contig 105128 bp, 140 predicted proteins | sample 1344301 | NCBI WGS metagenome assembly BBPE01 (sample SAMD00019089, study PRJDB2971) | groundwater metagenome | isolation source: The Cedars highly-alkaline
AGAAAATTTATAGCAACTACTATACGTGAATATTTGAATGAACAAAAACAATTAAATGAAGCATCATTTCATAGTTTTGATAATGACGATATTTTAACAGATGAATATGTAACTAATTATATAAACAATGGTCAAGCCGATGGTTTATTACATTGGTTTATGATCGATAATGATTTAGAAGATGAGGATGAAGATGTAGTTTCTAATTCACCAGAATATTTTTCTTTCATAAAAGATGAATTAGAAAGACATTTAGAAGATGCAAAGGAAAATATATACGATAAAATTGATTATAATTCAAGTAAAATAACGTTATATAGAGCAATTACCGTTGATGATAATTGGTTAAATCATTTGAAAACACAAGGGAAATGATTGGGTATATATTGGTCTTGGGATGACAGTGGTGCTGAAACTCATTGGGGTGATTATTCAAAAAAGAATGTTGCTGTAATAGAAACTGAAATTAATGAAAAATACGTTGATTGGAAAACCACATTTGAAATGAATATGAACCCTAATTTTTCAGAAGAGAAAGAAATAAGACTTTTTAAGAACACACCAATTAAAATAAAATCATTAACCATTAATGATGAAGAAATTGATATTTCAATACTTGGTAATAAGATATTTTATTCGTAATTTTGTTGCGGTGGGAGAAAAAACAAAACAAAAAGATTATAACCACAAAACTCAATACGAAGCGATAACGTAGCATTGCATATAACGTTTCGGTGCTTGCCGAAGTGGGGGCTTTCAGGGCAGAAACTGTCAGGCCACGACAAAAGCACCATAGAAGCAGAAATGTTGATGATACCACTAATGCCCCGATTTTGGCAAACACCTGTTATCAGCAACCTTTATTTCAGTCGAATTTAAAAATTAAAAACAATGATACAAGGAAAAGAAATCAGAATTGGAAACTACCTAAAAGATAGAGGTGGTAAAGTTTTACGTGTCGATTTTATTGAATACGTAGAAAATGGATTTGATACCAAATTTGGTCAAAAAATGTTTGTTGAAGGTCAAGAGGTTCATCCGATGACTGAATATTCAGATTATGCTAAACCTATAAAAATAAATGAAGAATGGTTAAGTAAATTTGGGTTCAATGGTAAAGAATTGTCAATGCAGCCGAATGTTTATGTATTTCACAATGGCGGAATTTATATTCGTGGTATGAGTGGAGCAGTACATCCAAGAGATGTTCAATATGTTCATCAATTACAAAACTTAGTTTATGCAATTAGCGGTGTCGAATTATCGGTGTCCGTTTAAGGTTGATGATAACGTATCGGTGCTTGTTGTCGGTAGCGGATTTACAGCACAAATGTTTAATTGAAATACAAAATTTGAATGAAAGAAGAAAGTAAAATAGAAGTACAAAACCCGCTATTGCAACAAGCACTTGTTAGCGGTAGTGCGGTGTTCAATATGGACTGTATTGAATTTATGAAGCAAGTACCCGATAATTTTTTCCATCTTGCAATAGTTGACCCTCCTTATGGATTGAAGATAGCAAAGAATGGTAAACTCAAAGTCAATAGCAAGTTTGATAGAGGGTTTAAAAAGGATATTGATTATGGGTCAAAAAATTGGGACAACAACGTCCCAACAGAAGAATATTGGCGTGAGTTGTTCCGTGTATCTAAAAATCAAATCGTTTGGGGTGGTAACTTTTTTCTTGAATATCTTGGAAATACAAAATGCTATGTAACTTGGTATAAAAAAGGAAAAGACAAAAACCATAGATTTTCACCTACTGAATGGGCTTGGACTTCATTTGATAAAAAGCCAATACACATTGACTATGCTTGGATTGGTTTTGGGTATATAAATCAAGGTGAAAAAAAGATACACCCAACACACAAACCTATTTACTTGTATGATGAATTGTTAAAAGAATTTGCAAGTGAAGGAGATTTGATTTTAGATACACATTTAGGTGGTGGTAGCAGTAGAATTTCAAGCCATAAGGCAAATATGAAGTTTGTAGGATTTGAAATTGATAAAGAATATTTTGATAAACACGAAGCAAGATGGAAAAAATATTTGCAGGATGTTTGTTCGGAGCAGTAGCATTACCGCTAACGGTTTGGCGCTTGGCGCAGTGGCGGATTTCGGAGCACAAAACTGTCAATACACCACAAAAGTTGATGCGAGGTAGAATGTTCAATTAACCACTGAACCCGCCATTGAGCCAAACGCCTGTTGGGTGCTGGCCTTCCTTGTCTTTTGTTATGGTAAAGTCTTGATTTCATTCAGTTTATATAGTTCTCCTAAAAATTGAGATTTCATTCTGAATTGACTTCTCTTCTTTATTTTTGGCTTTGTTGAGACGTTTTCCATTTTTATTCTTGGGTCATAATAGATGTTACCAAGAGCCATTTGTTTTAGGAAAAGTTGAAAGTCTGTCCCTGTGCCTAAAATTATTTTGTTTCCGTATTTGTATCTTATGTTTCCTGATGTGTCAGAGAGTGAGGGAACGTAACAAGCCTGATTATGCTTTCTATTCCAATGAAGAAGCATTGATGAAAATCTCCAAGCGGCTGCTTCATTTCCATTTATATCAACCAAAGCTATTCGCCCGTTTGAATTTCCAATTTTTCCGCTTTCTGCATCATAGCCAATTAACTGCATTTCGAGATTTGTCGAATTATGTCTAATCCCTGCTTTGTGAACTCCGCCAAAATTTATTCGGTCTTCACGACCTGTTTTGTCTGCATAACCGTATTGATGTAAAAATTCTTCAGTTCCCTTTGTCTTATAAAGTCCATCGGTTGGTTCAGGTGTCATAAGGGTAATAACCGAAGATGTTATTCGGTCAAAATTTGTAACTCCGAATTGTTTTATTTCCCAACCTAAAAAGTCAGGTTCGGAATATCCATTGGGTGTTATCCCTAGTTCAGCTTCTAGTGTATAACCACCGCAATTTGAGGAAAGGCAAGGCAATATGTTGCCGTCTCTGTCAAGGCGTTTAGATGTTATCCAATCTAATTGATGAATTCTTAAAAGTTCTGCAAAAAGTTTTTCTCGATTATTTACCGATTTAGGAAGTTCAATAACTTTAAAAATTCCTATTTCATCTGCAAATGTTGTTTTGTGAAATTCTTTTGCAACATCTGAATCGGGTGAAGTTACATAACCCAAAACTTTTCCTTTGTCTGTAACGCTCAAAAATAATAATCTGTCAGCAAGGCGTTGAGTCATTAACTCTGGTGGTGGATTTTCGCACTTTGCTAAGAATCCTGAAAATCTTACTTCTGGGTATTTTGGATAAAGGATGAGTTGAGAATTGGGTGCTGGATAAACATTTCCGTCATCACTTATCCACGAAAAATTGATTGAAGCCTTAAACCTTTCTCTATTCCAATCACAGGCTTCTTCTGTCTTTATTTCAGAAAGTGGTAGGATGTTTAAAATCTCGAAACTACCACCTAAATAGACTTGGTTTTTAGAATTGTCATTCGGGGAAAGTTTTTTTACATAGATTTTTTGACAGCCATTATCAATAAACAGCTTCTTTAGATTTTAGAGGTTCATTGATGGCTAAAATTGATTTTACTAATTCTTTTCCAACTGCTTGGATAAGAGGAACTGTTACTGAATTACCAAATTGTCTATATCCTTGACTGTCTGAAACTGGAATGAGGAAATTGTCGGGAAAACCTTGAAGCCTTGCACACTCTCTTGGTGTTAATCTTCTAGGATTTAAACCGTCTTGCGGTATTAAGATTTCAGAACCGTCTTTGTAATATCTTGCTGAAATTGTTCTTGAAATACCGTTTAAGTCTGTCATTCCAAATCCAAATCCGTTTCCTTTTGCTTTATGTTTTGCAGCATAATCTTGTAGGTAATTCCAAAGTTTATCTGAAAGCGTGTATTTGCTTTCAACTTCGGGTTCTAAAATGTCTTTGATTTTTGCTTTAGGCTCTGGAAGTTTAGGAAATTTAAAGTTTTCTTTATCACCAAAAATGTCAGTTCTAAAACCAACTATGATAATTCTTTCTCTGTGCTGTGGGACAAAATGCTTTCCGTCAAGGACTTGAAAGTGAATAGAATAACCCAATTCTGTCAATGTATTTTTGATAACTTTGAATGTCTTCCCTTTATCGTGAGAAACAAGGTTTTTGACATTTTCCAACATAAAAGCCTTTGGCTTTTTATGTTTTAAAATTCTTGCAATGTCAAAAAATAATGTTCCTTGTGTTTCATCTAAAAAACCGTGGCTTCTTCCTAGTGCGTTTTTTTTAGAAACACCAGCAATTGAAAAGGGTTGGCACGGAAAACCTGCTAACAAAATGTCGTGGTCTGGTATATTTTCTTCACTAATTTGAGTAATGTCACCAAACGGAACTTCTCCAAAATTTGCTTCGTAGGTCTTTTTTGCAAAATTGTTCCATTCACTTGAAAAAACACATTTGCCACCTAAATTTTGATATGCTAAACGAATCCCGCCTATTCCTGCAAACAAGTCAACGAACTTGAACTTTGGATTTGGGGTCGGTGGAAAAGGAACATCATACTTGAATGGTATGTAAAGTTGGTCGGGTTCATCAACTACGGATAAAATACTCTCTTGCAAATATTCTTTTGCATAAGGTTTAAAGTATTGAGAAACACCGTTTTTATGATTTTGCCAATAGTGTGTCAAATGAGCAAAACCGTCATTTAAATGCTTGTCAATCTTAATGTTAAGATGTTCTTTTATGTCGTTGTATGTTGTCATTTTATCATTAAGTTGTCGTATCGCAAAGATACTAAATTTGACCTTGTCTGTTCTTTTTCAAGGTCGTTATTTGTTGCAGTGTCGGTTCTCTAGGCTTGCACCCAACATGAAATAAACGCAAGTTTTTAAAAAGTATAAAAAGTCTGCGTAAACGGTTGATTTTTTAATACAGTTTTAAGACTTTCCGATATTGCGGCTCTATCTTCCATCAGTTGTCGGAAAGTAAGTTTTTCCATTTCAAGTTTCATTTCCTCAAAGATAGCATCTCTTTCCTTATCTGCTTGGTCAATAAGGTTTCTATAATCCATTTGAAGCTGAAAATCTTTCATTTTGAGTTCTCCGCTATATGTGCCTCTAATATTCCCAATAAGTCTTTTAATCTCCGCCGTGAATATTCTACGCACTCTTGACTTTGCGATGTCATTAAGCTGAGTCCAAAGCATTCTTTTTAATGGAAATTGACTTGGAAACAAAACAATATCAGGATTCTCTATCAAACAATCCTCAGTATTCTCTGGGGTAGTATCATAATAAAAATACCAAACCTTTGTACCCACAAGGTGCTTGGGGACGTTGAAGGTAGAGATTTCGTTTCTTCCACCAGGTATAGGGTATAAATATAAGTTTTTAGTACCATTAGCCCCTCCCGTGATACGATAAGTAAGCTCCGACTGCAACAAACGTTTTTTCATTGAGAAGTCATTTGCTGATAGCATAAGCGAATACACGGGTTGCATCACGCTTGCGGGTCTTCCAAAGAAGTTCCAGCCATAAGTACCAGCAGACCACCCACCCAAGGAGAAGGGGTCTATATTGGTAGTGGCGGTTGGCACAAAAGAAGGTGTATTCCAAAGCACCTCATTTACTTCCCTACCTGCTGGTATGGTATATACTTGTTGGTGTTCTTCTATTGTAATAAAATCTTTTTTTAGTTCCCATTTTGAAGGGGAGTTTGTTCCCAAACCAACCTGTTTGGAATAAGCATAGCTAAACGAGCGTTCAAAATCCAAGGTTTTGGTGGTGTAGGCAAACACAATATCATCTACGCTCAGAAATGAAAACCAAATATTCCCGAACTGTTGCGTTACGAACCAAGATTGTACAAAAGCAGAGAAATCGTCAATAGCAGCATCAAGAAGCATATTCATTTCTTCTGGTTTTAGCTCAAAAGGGGCGTGATTACCACCAAGAATCGTTTTGGCAAAGGTAAAAAGCTTTAAGCGCTCTTGATTGTCAATATCACGATACTTTGGCAAGTTTTTGTTTATTTCGTCAGCATTTGAGAAAAAAGGAAGGTTGTTCATTTTATTTGTAAATAGCCAAATATTAATGAATAATAAGAAAAAAATGTGAAGATATTTGCAACTTTTGGGTGAGTTTTTGGTTATAGTAATATAATTTAAGTTTTACTCTTAACAAAAAAAATAATGAATCTATACAAAGTAATATTTGCATATCACGCACCAAAAGGTATAGGAAAAGGCATAAAAGCACTTGTTCTTGCGGAAAGCGATGAAAAAGTTTACAAGTGGATTGCTTCTGAACCAAAGATAGGTCAATCCACTCTTTTCAACAGTTGGAAAGAAATAGAAAATTACGCTTGGGACGAGCAAAACGAAGCGTTTATTGATGAAGATGGTAATGAATGCCTATGGGTTGATGATGATGGAAACCCAGAGAATTTCAAAGAACGAATGCTTAGATTAAAAGGTGAAATAGATGATGATTCAGTTGATTTCTCTAATAGCTACTACGGCTTAGAGTTATTAGGTTGGCAACTTTTGAAAGAAAATGTAACCACCAACTATTCAGAGTTGATGGAACTTGGAATTGTGTTTTGTTGTTTAGTTAATAAATAATTAAAACCATAAAAAATGGAAGCAAAAGAACTTAGAATTGGCAATTGGGGCTTTTATATGGCAAAGCGTAAAACCCACCCATCGAGACGCTGGTGGGATGTAAGCGGAATAAAGTACGTTCATCAGCTTCAAAATCTTTTCTATGCACTTCAACATGTAGAATTGCAGATACAAAAATAATACGTTTATGTTAAAAACCTCAGATAAAATGACAGAGATAATTGAAAAAGTATTCATACCGAATGTGAAAGAGTTACAATCTTTTGCAAGTGGAATTAGTAATAATGAAATTAAAGAAGAGCCAATACTCTTTAATTGTGATTTGCAGTTTGCCTATGAGAATGGTGGTGCAATCACAAAATCATTTATTGATAATTTACCAGATGATTGGAAATTAAAAGAAAAAGTTTCCTTTACAAGCAGAGTGCATTTATTGATGCCTGAATGGAATCCAGCATTTCCTAATTGGCATTGCGATGGTTATCCTTCAATTCCAACTGAAAGTATATTAGGATTAGTAAATGCTGACATTTCGCCCACTCAATTTGTGCTTACCGAATGTTTAGCAAGTTATTGTAAATTAGATGGCTCTGTGTTACACAAAGAAATTGAAAAACTAAATAACGAGAAAAAGATTTTAATAATTGAAGCAAAAGATAGAACTTTAATTAAGCTCGACTCCAACACTATTCATAGAGCTGTCGAAGCAAAAGGGATTGGATGGAGATGGCTTGGTAGAGTATCGGTAGTTAATCACAAAATTACCAATGCAATTAGTTTTAAATCTATGGTTTCTATAAAAAATCCAGTGGAAGGTTATAAATCTTTAAAATGGTTTATAACTGATGATAAGTACATAGAATTTTTTGGTAGAGAATACTAAACAAAAAAAATACAATGAAAATATTTAAGAAGAACAAACATAATATATTTGACAAATCAACGATTTTGAAAAAAATATTTGAGATTCTATAAGTTTATGGGGTTCACCTAAAGTTATTTTGGTCAGAAAATATTCTATTCCCGTCCTCACGTTCACTTGGCATAAATGGGTATTCAAACAAATATAAAAACGCAACGTATAGACTTAAAATTGTGTACTTAAACAAGAAGCAGATTGAAACTATTAGGAAAAACAGGGATTTTAACAGTTAAATAATACAGCAATCAATACAGAACAAATCGCATTATTAATTTTTGGTTTAGTTATAATTATTGAGATATTCTTAGATTTCACAAAAGATGTGATAAATAAAGAATAAAGATTATTTTATCTAAGGACGTTAATTTTTCATTTATAAACTATTTACAAATAAAACAAATGAGTTTTATTGTAAAGGATGGTACATCGATTATAAATGCTAAATTAACGTCTATTGGTAGGAAGCTTTTAGCTTCTGGGTCATTAACTTTTAGTGGATGGGCATTTGGCGATACAGAGATAGATTATACGGAAAATAATATTGACGATGATAACATAGAGCTATCACAAACAGCGATAGGCTCACCCAAAGATAAGAATCCCAATATCCGTTATTTCATCACAGAAACAGACACATCATCCAATATAAACCAGCTCCCTGCGGTTATACCAGTAGAAGCAAAGATATTCAATACGGCAGAACCAAGAGGTTTTTTTTCGTCTGACACAATATCAAGCACACCAACATTTTTTATTAACGAAGATTATGTTAAACAGCCTCATATTGAGGTTGAACTTTCTTCCGTTGTGGGCACATCCACATTAAATCTTTTGCAAGCTCCAGAGTACGGTTCAAATACTAATGAACCTGCCATTGGGGATTACTTACTTATTAATTGGGTAAACGAAAATATTACAGGCGTTACCACTTTAGGTACGATAAACAGAGATATTCCAACACCTTATTTGTGGTACAAGATAGAAAACTTAACAGGTACTTTATCATCAAATACACTTGCAGTTACATTGGATAGACCCGCACCAGATTTCACGGGAACAAGTGCAGGTGCGGATATTATAAGAGCCTACACATTTCCCTATGGAAATTCAATAGCGGAATATTATACAAAAGAAGATGCTTTTGTTTCTTTTTGGAGTGAGAATACACTATCTTTCAATGGCAGTTGCAATTTAACAAATGATAATGTTCCTGTATGGAATATGTCAATAGTTTGGAACGAATCTTATATAGGCTCTCAATCAACTAATGAACCTTATGTTAATTATAGCACCTTTATTTACAAAGGGCAACGTGTAAAATACGACTTAAACGTACCTTGCTTTGGTTTGATACACTATTCAAATAAGTCTTTTAGTAATTACTATGGCGAATCTTTTAGAAGAAATACTTTGAAATTATTTTTGCCTACGATTATGTGGCATAACAACACCGATGGTAGAATGGGGTTGGTATTGAGCTGTGGTGCAGAAGCAAAGCTTGATGCAGGGTTGAATGCAACTTTCTATGACTTGGTAGATGAAACAAACTTTGTAGTGGGCAGATGTTACCCTGACGACAAGATAGTGATTATCACAAACACGGATTTACTGGCGGCGATGTCTTATAAATCTAATAGAAATTGGACATTACCCGAACCCGTAGCTGATGTGGTAGAAAGCTTTGGTGGTGTAAGTGTTCAAGACAGAGCATTCATTAATCCAAATACCCAAACTTGTTATGTATCGTATATGTTTGAATCGGATACTGATGATTTTGGGGTGAATGGTTATGGGTTACAAAACTATTTCCCATATACGATGTATAAAGTGGCCGACAACAGAACAAATGCAAACTTTTCATTCCTAAGTTTCAATATTTCACCATCACGTTTACCATTTTTGAGAAGTCAAGCGCAGCTAACAAGCGGCACAGGTTGGCACGCAACGAGATTCTATGTGTTGGTACAAGTAAGAGATATTGGGTTAGCACCACAACCGAATCAATGGAAAAAGATTGATATTACAAATCGGTTGATTGGATTTAATACTTGGCAGAACACAGTAATACCTTCAACGGCTTTTTCAACAACACAACCGATTATTATTGACAAGGCTTTGTTTGATGCCGCACCATTGTTTAATATAAATGATAATATTCAGTTACCGTTAAACAATGAAGTGGATAAACTCCAATTAGGAGATGAAGTGTTTTTCTTTGGTACAGTTACTACCGATATTGAGGCAATTACATATAAAGCGAAGTTCACTTTGTTTGCGAACTTCAATCAGTTTAATACATCAAGCAATCCTACTTGGGAACAAGGACAACCTGTGGCTATATCTGAGGTTGGTATTTATTCGGTAAATGATGAGTTGGTAGCAGTAGGAAAATTTGCTAATCCAGTAGAAAAAACTAACGCTTCACCTAAAGTGATGAGATTAAATATTGACTTCTAAAGAATATGGGCGACTACGAATTGGTATTGCATTACGAAGCACTAAAAAATAGTGGAGAAGAGATGGAGTTTGACACAGCTTCATCTTATTTCAACTCTATTACAGGTAATTTTGATATGATTTACTTTGTCGAGGATGTTTTACCTAAAATATTCACGACAGATGAACAAATACAATTCTACATCCAAGAGATTGGTAGCAATGGGTTTTCATTACTTTTAGAAGTATTGGACAAAGCCGATACTAAAGTTTCGGACGCAATATTGGAAGCGCTTGCAAAAAGAGATTTATTATATCCCTATGTAAAAGAAATAGGTCTTAGTTTTTTAGATGATATACTAACATCAAGCAATCCTGATGTCTATATCCCAAAAGAACAAATACAATCCGATTTAATTTTAACTTACATTAGTTATGTTTTTATGATATTTGCTGGACGTTATAAAAACAAAACGCAGTTAGATATATTTTTAGAGAAGTTAAGCGAATTGAATGATAAAGGTGTAGTAAGTAGAGAAAACTACGAAAGTATATTCACGAAAACACCCTCAGCAAAGATGATAACAAATCCAGTAGTAGTGAATTTTTCAAAAGGTTTGTTGGATATTGCTGGTTTAGATTTGGTGGAACAGCTAACAAATGATAATATTTATGGTGAAAAAATATTAGAGTTTGTTCAAATGGCAAGCCCTGAGATGTATCGAATACTTTTGAGAAAGAAAAACAGCGGGGAAGGTGAAGAATATGATTCATTAGAAAATGTAAACGAAAATGATATTGAAACTATAACAAATATATTGGTTAAAGATTATCCATCTCTGCAAGGAGAAATTCCGATAAGAATTTTGGAAAAGCTTGAAGAGACAGAATTGTATGAATGGATGGATATATTGGTAGCCCACCCAGAGTTCATTGAGGAGTTGGAATCAATCACAATGCGAGAGTTGGATTATGTTCGAGATTATGATACAATCCTAAATAAAATGAAAGATTATCCAATATACACGGAAGCTTTAAATAACTTAAAATCTGCTGGTTTGATGAGAGAATCAATTATAACGGAAATTGTTAGAAAAACTATAAAAGAAATTTTGAATGAGCAATTTACAACTTATCATGGAAAAGAATACAATTCTTTTAGAGAATGGGCATACGACTACGCTAAAACAAACACAGAAGGTTTTAATTCATACGAAGATGCGGTAGAATATTTAGATTGGTTTATTGATGTTATAGATAAACTACCAACAAACGTAACATTATATAGAATACTTCAAGTTGATAAACGAAGTGATATAAATAAGAAAAATCTTGGGAAACATTTTACAGATAATAAAGATAATTTTGATGACGGATTTTTACAATCCCTTGGGTTTTCAAGGAGTGAAATACAAGAAAAAAAGTTTTATATTGTAACTATTTTGATTAATAAAAACCAAATAGACTTTGCAAATACTGTTGCTACAAGATTAACACACCCATACGAGGATGAATATACTTTAAAAGATAATGCAGCATACAAAATAATTGAAGTTGAACAATTTATCTCATAGAATATATGGAAGACTCTAACAAATCAATTATCGAAGAAACATTCTTTGAAAAACTTGTAAGCAAGTTAAAAAACGATTATAACTATTATATTGATGTTACTATAATGTGCAATGACGAGGAATCACAAAAATATTTTGACAGAGCGGAAGAGATTATGAGCATATTAGAGTGGTGCGAGAAAAATTATAAATAAATGTTTAAAATATGGATTTAAAAGAAGTAATTAAAAATATTATAAAAGAATGCTTGACTGAGCAATCCAACGGCAACTATTAAAAATATTTCCCAAATATTGGATTAAAATCCGAAGATGTTTTTAATATGATTGAATATCACGATTCTTATAGAGACTTATACCCAAATTATAGTGATGATAATGAATACGAAGAAGAATACTATTTTCCTACTAAGGAAGATGCGTATAACGATGTTAATGAAACGTTAGAATTTTTTAATTCACTACCAAACCCAATACCGATATATCGTTCAATAAAAGTTGAAACAGTTGAAGATATTAATTTTGACTATCTGGGAGATTCTTGGAGTTTTTACAAGCAATCTGCGATAAATTTTGCTAAAAATCAAGCAGGTGGTAATGTATTATTAATTGCTAAAACTAAATTTGATAATGTTGATTGGAATAATACTGTAAAATTGTGGTATCAATTTTCAAGAACATTCGATGGTTATGATGAAAATGAAATAAATATTATCGATTCTGACCAAGTATTTGATATTAAAATAGAAGAAATTTGATTATATTTACAAAAATATCACTCATAAAATATGGAACACCCAAACAACTATAATCAAGAAGATAGCTTATTTGAAAAACTTGTAAGCAAGTTAAAAAACGATTATAACTATTATATGAATGTTACCATAATGTTTAATGATGAGGAATCTAAAAAATATTTTGATAGAGCGGAAGAGATTATGGACATATTAGAGTGGTGCGAGGAAAATCGTAACTAATTCTTTAGAAATAGCCATTAAAACCATTTTTCTATTTAAGATTAAAATGGCAAAAGAATTATATTTAGCGCTCGATATTAGTACAAGCAAGATTGGTTTATGTTTATTCTCATCAGACAAGAAATTATTAAAGATAAACCATATCTTACTTAAAAACAATAAAATAGAAACGGATTATCGTTATTTGTTCAAGGCTTGCACTTTCAAGGATTATATAGTAAAGTATAAGGAAGAAGCGGAAAAAGAGTACAACGCTAAAATTGTAAGTGTAATTATCGAAGACCCTTTGGGTTCATCAAATAACATCAATACAGCGATGCTACTTGCAAAGTTCAATGGAGTGTGTTCGTATATACTTTATGACATTTTTAATCTTATTCCTGTCCATATCACTGTCCATAATATAAGAAAAAGTTTTTGCAATGAATTTATAACATATAAAAGTGGGAAAGAAGCATTAAGTTTTCCAAAAAATATTGATAAAAAGTTGTATATATGGGAGAAAGTTTCTAAATTGCACCCAGAAGTTGAATGGATTTTTAACAAAAACGGTGAATTAAAAGAAGAAAATTTCGATATGAGCGATTCGGTGGCGGTAATGTATGCCTACTTTGACTTATATAAAAAACTTTAATCAATGGAAAACAAAACCTATAACAATGCAATAGATATATTGAATTATGCTATTGAAAACCAGCTTTCAACAAAGAAAGCCTCCGTGGAAAAAGGATATGCGGATAGTTATTTTAAGAATGTAAAGAAAAGAGTATATGAGATAGATGGTTATGTAAGCACAGAAGACGCAGAGGCATTTAAAGCTTTGTATGAAAAGTATATCTTACAACAAAACAAAGTAAGAGCCACTGCTCCAACGATAGAAGAGGTAGATTTTGATGAGAAAAAATCATCAAAAGAACTTCAAAGAAACAACAAAGGATTTATTGAGAAGTATTGGTTCAAAATAGTGAACAAAGATGGTACACACTTTGAAAACTATCTCACAAGAGCAGAAGTTGAACTTATTTATACTCTCTACCCAAATAACACGGTAGAAGAGCTTTCAAGAGAGTTTGTAAGATTTACAAAAACTGACTTACAAAAAATATTAAGACTTTTTGATATTAATAAAAACAAGCGTGTCCCTCAGCATATATTGGAGGAGCAAGATATTGAAAAGCAAGAATCTTTTGTGTTGAGAGCCAAAGAAAAATCTCTGGAAAAAAGAGTTTCTAACAACCAAGCAAAATACTTTGAAGGGCAGTATATAAAACTAAAACAAGAGCTATATCAGCTCCAACAAGACAACAAGTGGGCAGAAGATATAGTAAGCAACCTATTAAAAAGAAAACCTCTTAAAAGCCCCGAAAATACACCAAAACATAATGGAAAATCCCCCCTATACATAATGTTTGGTGATACGCATTATGGAAAAAATTTTAAGGGTACAATATTTGGAAGGGATTACAACAAGGATGTTGCACACGAAAGAGTAATGTCTATTGCTGAGTATATTGTATCGGAAAAAGATAAGCACGATGAATTAATTCTTATTTTTGTGGGAGACCTCCTTGAATCTATCCAAGAAGGCGGAATGCACCACATGAGCCATAGAGGTATGGATTTAGAGGGAGAAGACCAAATTTATTTTGCCTATGATAGTTTGAACAAAATGCTTGAATATATATTAAATAATTTTGAAGGAAGCGTAAAGTTCTATGTGATGGGTGGAAATCACGATAGGATAGGGGAGAAGAGAGAATACGATAAGAAAAGAACAGCTTCTTCGATAGTATTTAATTTCTTGAAAAGAAAATGGGAAGATGAGGATAGATTTGAAATCATCATTCCAGATATGTCGCTTCAATATTTCAGACACGAAGATTTATATTTTATAATCCACCACGGAGATAGCAGTTTAGCCAAGAAGAGACCCATAGAATTGGTAAATTTATATGGAGTGGGTAAAGAAGCCTATCATATTGTGGTTCAAGGTCATTGGCATAGCGGAAAGATGGAACAAGGGAATAATTACTCAGCAATAACGCTTAATTCGGTTTGTTCAAGCGATGATTATTGTCAGAATGAGTTAGGATTGAATAATCTTGCAGGTTATACCGTAGTAAAAGGAAATTTGAAAAGCGGCTTAGATATTTCATTTAAAACTTTGTATTGATTATAATTAAAAAAAAACATGAATACAGAAGACGATAAATTGTTAACACAGCAAGATAAGTTAGATACGCTTGTGGTTATAGGCGATTTTTTAGATTACCTACAAGACAGATATGAGTTAAACGATTTCTGTCCTGCTGATATAATACTTTCTAAAAATGGTGATACAATATTTGCGAAAGTTAAAGATAGAGATGGAAGATATATAATTTTACATCGTTGGAAACTTGATAAGTTTAAAGATTCTAAATTATATTAAGATGGAAAAAGCAAAAAATAAACCTATAATATTTTGTGGTGTAACTAATTTCGATGGAAGCCCTTCTAAATTGTTAAAAGACAATTCAATAAACTAAAATATAAAAAAAGAAATAATTTAGAAATATGGGGTGGAATTATCGGGTATTAGCAAAAAAACAAAGTGATGATAGTATATTTTTGGATATATACGAAGTCTATTACGATGAAGATGGAAATCCTGAATACTGTACCGAAAATCCTATTACAGTAGGTGGGGATGATTTGGAAGATATTCAATGGCAATTAGATAAGATGAGAGATGCGTTAAGCAAACCAGTTCTAAATTATGATGATTTTCCTCACGAGTTTAAAAGAGAATAAATCCATTGACGGCTATTTACCAATAAAGCTATATGGAAACGAGTGAATTAAAAAAATGTCTATTGAGTTTGAGACTCAATCGAAGGGCAAATTTTTTGTAAATTTCCCCAAAGAAATTGGAATTGAAGAATGGTCGGTTCAGACAATAACATTGCCAAAACAAACAGGAAACAAATTAGTATATTATGGGCGTAGATAGAACAGATTACATATTCTTTGGTTATAAAACTTTAGAAAGTAAAGTTAAAAAACATTTGAAATTAGAAGAAGACGAATATTATGAAGATTTGTTAGATAATTTTGAAGATGTTTCAGAGTTTTCCGTTATGTATCTAACTAACAAAAAAGAATATATTTTATTCGGATTGAAATTGAATGAAAAAAATGGTCTTTACAGCGGATGGAATACAAATATTTCTATACCAGATGTGGATATTGAAAAACTAAAGCAAACTTATAAAAAAGTTTTTAATATACCCGATAAAGAGAATATAGATGAACCAAAATTATTTATATTCAGCGATTTCAGTTAATATAATTTAGTATTCTATTTACTATAAAACAATGGAGATTAAGAAAATTTCTGATTTGGATTATTTGTTGGAAGTAATAGACGAGGAAAAAGTAAAGACCTTTCTAAAGAAGAAAGGTCTTTTTGAGGTTTTTTATAATCCTGAAAATAATTTTATTGAGCAATATTTCAAAACAGATGATTTTGAGAAGACAAAACATATTATAAACATTATAAATGCAACCTCCGAAAAATTAGACCATCACCCTATTGTAAATTATACCTATGGAATGGTACATATAAAACTACACACCAACGACCATTCGGCAGTTACCAAAAAAGATTTAAAATATATTTTGGTTTTAAACGAATTAATTAATCGTTTGGATTAGATTATTCCCATATTTTATACCATCATAGCCTCTCTTTTTACATACATTATGCACAAACCTTACCACATAAGCATTTAGAGGTAGTTGATGTTTCTCTGCCTGAGAGATTAGAGTTTGCATATCAGCAAATTTCAGAGCCAAAGCCATTGGTGGAAAATCGGTGTTTGACTTGATGATATTTTCAGACACCTCAAAAAGTTTATCAAATTTTATTTCATATTCAATACAACCTTCAAATGTCTCTAATTTAAAGAAATTACCAGATACTGAATTACCCACAGGTTTTTCACGATAGCACTTAATATATTCGTCCTTTACGTTATTCTCTTTAGAGTATTGGTCTTCGATTTGTTTTAGGACTTTCAGTGCGTCTTCGTGGCCGAGCATTATTTTAAAACTTGCAATTTTTTTTGAAGGGTCAGTTATTTTATTATGCAAAAGTCGGTAATTCCCGTCAACTACTTTGTTATCCATAGACACACAAATAGGTTTTGACACTGATTTAGTATCGGTATAGAAGTATCCAAGCTTGTCGCTGGTATATACCTTTCTTGTAGGTTGAAAAGCAAGAGGATAGTTTTGATAGGCTTTATAGCCTATGTTATTATAGTCCAAGCATTTCACAATATAGCTATAAGGTGCATTAATCTGCAAATTTTCCATTTTTATTTGTAAATAGCAAATCTTTTTGTTAAGTTTGTGAAAAGAAATCTATCAATTTTTGCAACCTTTTCTTTAGTTATTGGTTGTTATAGTATGTTTTACAAAAAAAAATAAAGCAAATGGAATTTAAAAACTTTAGCGAGAAGCTACAAAAGAGATTTCATCAGATGTCTTCGTACCAGCTATTCAGAGTTTCACTATCAGATTCGGCTGATTAAAACGGAAATGATAAGACAGGTGAAATGTTGTGGGATTTGTATATTAAATCTTTCAAAGAAGGCAACGACCATATTTTTAGAGACCCGAATAGCTCTACACATACTTACAATAATGATAGAAACTTTATCAGAAGATATGGAAACATCGTTGCAATAGTAGATAACGAATTGGTTACGTTATGGGGTTTGGATTTACCATCTGATAGCATATACAAAAACTCTTGTAAAGCGATGGATGTTGCTTTAAGGGTGGGACTGTTACCGATGTGTTCTTGGAAACTTTCTCTTGGTTGAACAAAGCCAACTACGAGAAAACAAAAGACCGAAATATGATAGAGTATCGCTTGGGCGTTGAAAAATCTCTAAAAAAATATACGGAAGAAGAAGCAAATAAATATGGAGTAGTAAATACAAACGATATTTATACATTCCACCATTTCCACGTGTATCTACCAAAAAAGTTTGTAGATTTTAGTTCAAAATCTATCGAATCTATCCTTGGTGAACTAAGAACGACCAAACAAGTTTTCGAGAAAGGTTTGAACATCCCCCTTGAAACTTTGGAGTTAGTACGTGATTTGATTGAACAAGGTTCTTTGTTGAGAGGGGATATTTACCTACCTAAAGTAAAGGAGTTTATTAAGTTAAAACAAAAGTTTAGTAAATTACCTGAAAGTCAAAAACAGACTTGGATTTGGACTAACTTTCAGTCTATTCCTTACGCACGTTTTGCTAATGAACTAATCGGCACAACTTGTATTGAGCTTGCGGAAGGTAAGGAACTCAATAAAGTTTGTAAAGACTTCAATTATCGAATAGACCCTGTTAATTACGGCAAAGCGAAAGCTCCTATAACAAAAGCTATGTTCGATATTACAGAAAAACAGATATTTGAATTGGGTTATGAAACTTCTTTTGAACGAAGATTTGCGACTATCGAAGATATTGATGTGAGCGAAATAAAGCATAGTAATATAGATAATGCAGTAGAAAAACCTATGGGTCTATTCCAGAAAGCTGGAGTACCAACCACTTCTCACAGACACAAAAGAGCAGAGTTTGACAAGGTAGAAACCGTTGGTATTGATAAATTTATGAGCACCATTCTTCCCAATGCCAGCTCGATTGAAGTTTTCTTTGAAAATAGAATGGAAAGTAATTTGGTTTCTTTATTCACCACAAAGGATAAAGCGTCTAAAAATCTTTTCAAATGGTCAAACCCTTTCAGTTGGACGTATAACGGAAATCTAAGTGGTAAGTCTATGATTAAAGACAATGTAAAAGCTGCTGGTGGTAGAATAGAAGCGCTTATGAGATGTTCGTTGCAATGGAATGATGATGATACTAACGGTATTGTAGATTTCGATTTACATTGTGAACAAAGCAATGGTACAACAATATATTACAGCAACAAAAATTGTCCGAAGACAAAAGGATGGCTTGATGTAGATATGATTAGACCAACAAAAATTGGTATTGAAAATATCACTTGGCAAAAAAATGTACCTGACGGAACATATAAATTCTACGTTCGCAATTTTTGTGGTGGCAACAACAAAGGTTTCAAAGTGGAAATTGAGATTGATGGGGAAGTTTACAACTATCATTACCCAAACAAGACATCACACAAAGAAGATGTTAATGTTGCGTTTGTTACTGTTAAAGATGGTAAGTTTAGTATTAAACACAACCTTCCTGAAAGTAATACATCAAAAAACATTTGGAACGTAGAAACAAATCAGTTCCATAAAGTAAATCTTGTTTGCACCTCACCTAATCATTGGGGAGACAACAATATTGGAACAAAAGAATATTTTTTCATGATTCAAGATTGCAAATCAGATGTTTCTATGAGAGCGTTTCACACCGACCAATTAAATTCTGAGTTGATGTCTGTAAGAAAAGCGATTGATGTTCTTGGAAATTACAAGATGGTAGAACCAAGCCCCAAGCAATTATCTGGAATCAGATTCAACTCAACAGTAAGAGACGAGCTTATTGTAAGGGTAAAAGGTTCTCACCAAAGAGTTCTTAAAATAGTTTTTTAATATAAACCAATTTAATGTAGTATGAATATTTTTGAACAAGCTGTAAGACAGCAAATCAGATTAGAAGTAAATGGTTCAATCAGCATTGAACAACTCTACTCAGCGAAACCAAATGCCTCTTTCATTAATGCTCTCGAAAATTATGAAGAGTCTTTGGAAAACGAACTTTCAAAACTTGAAAAGCCATCAAGAAGAAAGAACGTGGAGAAAAGTGAGCTAAGAAAGCAGCTTGAACTGAAACTTGCAATCGTAACAGGTTATCTTGATGAACAAGAAAATTTAAGAAAGAAACGAGAAGAGCAAGCTTCACTAAAAGCTGAAGAGCAAAGACTTCTTGAACTAATTAGCAGAAAGAAAGAAGAACTTGATGGTAGCAAAACTATCGAAGAGCTTGAAGAAAGCCTTGCCAAATTGAGAAATAAGTAAAACAAAAAAAGCCTCTGCAAGTAATTGTAGAGGCTTTTAAAAACTATTTTCTATGGAACTAACTAAAGATGACGCACCTATTTGTCGAATCCTTTTCAACAAAGAGACTCATGCTATGGCATTGACCATGTATGGTGATAGAGCAAAAGAGATTTATGGATATATTCGTAAGGAAATAATTAGAGTCGATTTTATTGATAGTATTGGATGGGCGACTTATTTAATTTTATCTGATGAACGAACTTGCGATTTTTTCTTTATGAATAATATATTAGATTACTCCAAGTTAGAGGGGTTATCTATAAAACAATTACTAATAGAGTCCCCAATAGCAGAAAAGATATGGGAGTCAGGTAAACTTAACCCCTATATAAATAAATTAGACTGGTGGGATTTTTCCACTGTTTTAACAAAGTCCCCAATAACAGAAAAGATATGGGATTCAAATTTATATGATTGCTCTAATGTCGGAAAATTAAGTCAGTATGGTATCACAAAAATTTTGGCAGAATCGCCAATAGCAGAGAAAATATGGGACAGTAGGAAACTTGACCTTTATCTAAACTATTTAGAAGAGTTCCAAATCAAACGGATTTTTAATGAATCGCCAATCGCTGAAAAAATAAAAGCGTCTGGAAAACTTAAATTGAAATAATTATGAAATTAACCCAAGATGATGCTCATGTCTGCCGAGTTCTTTTCAACAAAGATACGCATGCAATGGCTCTCGCTATGTATGGTGATAGAGCTAAGGAGATTTATAAGTTTGTTTGTGATACAATAGATATAAATGTCGAGTTTTTTTTTCAGGGTGGAATAGGAGACCGTTTTGAAAGAATATTAAGACACGAGTCTCTTGCAAATTTTTTCTTTGGAAATCGCTTAATAGATTTTTCTTCTCTAACTCATGATGACATTCGTTGTTTTTTTTTAAAATCTCCAATATCCGACAATATATTAACCAGTGGAGTGCTTAACTCATATCTACATAAAATAAATGGTTTCGATATTTATGTAATATTAGCACTTTCTCCAATATGTGAGAAAATATGGAACAGTGGAAAACTTTACTTGTATCTTCATAAGATGGACAATGACAATATTTCTTGGCTTTTGAGAGAATCTCCCATAGCAGATAAAATAAAACAATCAGGTAAACTAAAACAAATTAGAGGTAATGAGTGAGATAAAATTGTTTCTTGGAGATTGCATAGATATTTTAAAACAAATAAAAAGTAAATCAGTAGATTTAATAGTTTGCGATTTGCCGTATGGAACTACTGCTTGTTCTTGGGATATTATCATTCCATTCGACAAACTTTGGTTGGAATACAAAAGAGTAATAAAAGACAAAGGAGTTATAGTTTTATTTGGTAGCGAACCGTTTTCTTCTTTGCTTAGAATATCTAACTTAGATTGGTACAAATACGATTGGATTTGGGAGAAAAACAACGCAGGTAATTTCCAACTTGTTAATCACCAACCACTTAAAGTACACGAAACAATATCGGTATTCTACAACGACACGCCTAATATGGAATTTGCTAATATTATGTTAGATAATATGCAAAGATTAAATTTAAAAAGGAAAGATATTTCGCAGTTAGAACTATCAAGAAACGGAAAAATGACTGGTTGGGTGTCCAACAAGCTTGACGGTAGTCAACTACCAACGAAAGAACAATGGCCTAAAATCTGTAATTTGTTTAAGATAGAAGATAAATATGATGAGATATTATCAACTGTTAAAAAAGTTACATATAATATGGATTTAGATTCGGTTGAAATTGTACAGTCAAACAAGAATAAAGCGGGTAGCTTAGGGCATTTGTCAAGCGAGAGTAAACGAGAAAAATATATTCAAAACAAAACTGGTTACCCGAAATCAATATTAAAGTATAATAGAGAGACAGGCTTGCATCCGACACAAAAGCCCGTACCTTTATTAGAATTTTTGATTAAAGCGTATTCCAATGAGAATGAAGTTGTTTTGGATAATGCAATGGGGTCTTGCTCCACTGGAGTTGCGGCAATAAATACCAATAGAAACTTCATCGGAATTGAGAAAGAAAGAAATTACTTTGATATATCAGTCCACAGAATCAAAGAACGAAGTGGTTTTAAAAACTTAGAAATTAAGTACAAATCTATTTAATAGAAAGTTCTATTAAAATGGATAAAAAGTACAGAATACGTACTGAGGTAGGCACGGATAAAAACATAGTGTTGGACATAAAAAAAGATACTGAGCAATTAGAAATACTATCACTAAAACTAACTCAAAGAGAATTATACCAATCCCAATCCTCCGACTATGGCATTATAGTCGGTAGAGTTCTTGCGAATGGCGGTGTGGGTATCCCAAATGTAAGGGTATCTGTATTTATCCCACTTGACCCAAACGACGCCAATAACCCAGAAATACTTTCGATATACCCATATTTGAATGTGACCGATACCAATGACCGTGGAACAAGGTATAACTTACTTACAAGGGTAAAAATATTAGATAGATTTTCTGGGTGGCTTTCCAACAGGTTTGGAATTGGATTCAAACCCAAAACTCCCGTTGGAACTTTCCCTTCAAAAGAAGAAACACTTTCAAATCAAACCGTTTTACAAGTATATAAAAAATATTATAAATATAGCACCGTAACCAACGAATCGGGGGACTATATGCTGTATGGTGTTCCTGTCGGCTTGCAAACGGTACATATTGACTGCGACTATACTGATATAGGTAGATACTCAATGTCGCCTGTGGTATTGCAAAAGAAATTAAATCTATCCCCAGAGCTGTTTGAGAATAATGGTACAACTATCCGTAAAAGTGATGATTTGTCAGAAATCCCTAATATAGAATCGCAAGATATAAATGTAAACGTAATTCCTTTATGGGGTAATGAAGATGGTATTGAAGCAGGCATTACACGATTAGATGCGAAACTAAGAGGAAGTATATCAACCTACTTTACTTTGTTCGGCAGCGCAATTACGATGGGTAAAAATGATTATTGGGGTGATAGGGTAGTATTTAGATTATATTTAGGCTTAGTTTCTTTATGCTTTAGAATATTGGGGAGAACGATAAAACTTCATGGCATTCTCCCTTTCATACGCCTTATCCCACGCCCATTTAGCAATCAACCCAATACTATCACAAGAGGTGTGAATGACGAAGAGCCTTTCATTATTAGGCCTCTACCTAATAATTATAGAGGGATATGTTCAAATCAGGTGGCAGGCTTAATAAATTGTGGTTTAGCATTCCCTCAATTCAACACAAAGTTATGGTTACAAAACCATAGAAACGCAAATCTAAAAGTGTTGCCTGTCAGATATAGAACAAATTCAACTATTACCAATGGAGTTGGAAATCCAGACGAGATGGAGGTGGTAGATAATAAAGACTATACTTTTTACACTGAGGACGGTGTGTTTGCAGGGTTCTTTTTTTGTAATAGAGATAAGAAAATAACAGATGAATTTGGGAATTTAGTACCATCACCAAACGATGATGGGATATTTACAAGTTTTAATGGCTATATGCTTTTTGAAACAACCGATGAAATACAAGACCCGCCAAGTAGCGCCCAATCAGCAAGAGTAAAGATGAAAATACCTTCCAGATTAAACCCACAGTTCAGAACCAACCAAACAAATACTGCATGGAGAAGAGAGAGTTTTAATTTTGAGTTTGGGGAGCTATATAGTGTGGCTCAATTCTATGGTGGGATAAGTATTAATAGTGTACAAAATGATGCTTGTAGCTCCCAAATTACACAAGGAGCTAACTGGGGACAAGCCGTAGGAGTTCTTATGGAAGTGAACAGAAGAGGGATGGTGGGCAATAGAGGAATAAGCAATGTGAGCGGCACAAACACTGGGACACCCAAAAACACATTTAGTTTTGAATGGCTAAATTTCTGTTTGTATTTCTATCAGTTTATGTATAGAAATGATAGTAATAAACGGCGTAGCTTCGTAAGTAATCTTTTCTTGGAAAAAGAGCAGTTAGTAGATAACAATGTATTGGTAGCACCCAATACCCGTTCAACACAATTTTATTTAAAAGGAGAGAATTTCCCAACTACATTTGTAAAGGTAGAAAAAAGAGATTATATAAATATAGTAAATAATATTCCAAAACAAAAAGGTTTTAGGGGAAGCGAAATACCTTTAGTAAATATAAATAATTATAAAAACACTGTAAACCAGCCTAATCAGACGTATTTTTTCAGAGGGTTGGGTGGTGCTGATTGCATAGGATTTACGTTTGATAGGGGCTTGTTAAATTAATTATTAAAATATTTAACAAAAAATTTGTTTATTATAAAAATAAATTTTAAATTTGTGGAAAATAATTTTTAGTCTAACTTAAAAAAAATGAGAGAAGAAGTAGTTCAATCAAAAGAGCAGAAGATAGAAGCTTTAGAGCGAGCGATAGATGTACTGAAAAACAACAAGCATAAAATTGTGTTTTATTTGCCTGATGTGGGTGAAACAGCATCCGTTTCGGTTTACGAAATATTCCATCAACATAACGTACTAAAAAAGAGTGGTTTTGAAACTTATCTTTTGACAGACAACGCAAATTATAAAATACCTGATTGGATAGAGGCTGATTTACATAATATCAATCTTATTACCATAGGCAAAGATGATATTATTATGAATCCCGAAGATGTGATTGTAATACCCGAATATTATAGCCAAATAGCATACGAATTAAAGCGTGAGAGTAAGTTTTCTTCATTGAAGGTGGTATTACTCCAAAACGTAGATTTGATGCTTAAAGGGCTTCCTAATGGAGGAAATTTCGCTGACTTTGGGTTTGATACGATTATTACCACACACAAGCCTTTGAAAGAGTTTTTTGAAACGACAAGTCCTTTGAAAAAGTACAATGTGAAAGTCTATAACCCTCTTATTCCCGAATATTTCACACCTCCACAAAAAGAGAAAAAATTGTTCGTTTCTTTTTTAAGTAGAAACAGAGATGATATTACCAAAGTGGTTAAACTGTTTTACCAACAATACCCTCAATATCGTTGGATTACTTTTGAAGACCTAAGTGGAACAACAAGAGAAGCTTTTGCAGAAAAAATGAAACATTCCTTCTGTACCGTATGGATAGACAAATTGGCAAGCTTTGGTACAACCCCATTAGAAGCGATGGCTTGTGGCAATGTGGTGGTTGGTTATATTCCTGATATTATTCCTGAATATGTTACAGATGAATCGGGTCTTTGGTCAAAGAACATTTTGGATTTCCCTAAATATATTGCTAATGCAATCGAGTATTTTATTGGGGATGGTAAAGATATTACCGAAAACTACAAACCATTGTTAGAGCCGTACCGTAGGAAAGAATCTGAAAAAACTATTTTATCTACGTATAAAGAATTAGCAAAAGAGCGTTTGGCTTTTTTCAAAGAAGCAATAATTAATGTACAAAACAAATAAAGAATGATTACCTTATTAGTTCCTATACACGAATATAAAGAAGAATACAAAGAATATATTGAAAAATGTCATCAATCATACAAAATAAACAATCCAACAGCAACACAAAAGTTAAAGTTTGTGTGTGATGATAAAGTAAAATCAAAAATACAAGGACAGTTGAACAACAGTGATGATGAATTTATTGTGAATAACACAGGAAAAACAGGTATTTTTTATCAAATAAACTATGCGGTGGACTTTGTTGATAGCGATTATTTTGGGATTTATGAGTTTGATGATATGATTTCGGATAGATATTTTTCTGTGGCCGAACGCTATATCAAACAAAATCCCGACGTATCCTTGTTTTTACCTTTGATTGGTGAGGTGATTCGACAAGAAAAAGAGGATGGTAAAAATATAGAAAGTTTTGTGAGATATGCAAACGAATTTCCTTGGTTTAAAGGGGTGATTGAATATCCAGACCTGCCAGAATCGTATAAGAAATTGGGTGTAATTACAACCAAGATGGCGGAAGGTTATGAAGGAATCCAACTTTCTGGTGCAATTATTAAGAAGGAAGATTTTTTGGAAACAAAAAAACTCAAAACAAATCTCGGTATTGCCACGATGTATGAGTATATGCTCAGACTAACGTTTCTTGATAAGAAAGTAATCTCTATTCCGAAGTTCATGTATATTCACAGAATAGCAAGGGAGGGCAGCTATTTTGAGAATGTAAAAAATACACTCACTCCAGAGGCTATTATGAAATTCTTTGATTTGGCGAGAAAAGAATATGTTTTTGAAGACGAAAGAGAAATAGAAAATAACTTGATTCCTTAATTTATATGAATGTCAGAGAAGAAAAGCACACCCTATTTTGGGGAAGAAGTAGAAAAAAAATTGGTAGAGTACCTTAAAGAAACTGATAGTGTAAAGAAAAACGAAATATACACAAAGTATCTTAGGAAACCAATGGATAAGCTTGTATCTGGTTGTGTGTGGAAATACCACACATTCATACCGAAAGATATGACAATAAAAGATTGTGAGAGAGATACGCTCTCTCACATCATATTCAATATGAAAACTTTTAATCCTGAAAGAGGTCATAAAGCCTATTCATATTTGAATACTATTGGGAAAAACTACGTTATTAACCTTGGAAGGAATAGCTACAAATACGAAACAAGAAGCGATAGTTTTGGTGACGTACATATATCTTTTCTTGAATCAAAAACGGAATTTCAATACGAGATAGATGATGACTTAGACGTGGAAGAGGAGGAAGAAAGTCTTGCACATAAGGTCATAAATAATATGATTGAGGTCTTGGAAAGAGAACTTTTAGAAAATCAATTTCTTAGGCATCAAGATTTGATAGTGGGCGATGCACTTATTAATATCCTAAAAAATAGCGAATACTTGTTTGCTCAAATGACGGGGGATAATAAACCATCAAAGACTTACAACAAAGCAAAGTTTATGCTTTTAATGAAAGAGCAAACCAATCTACGAAGCGATGAAATAAGAGCCTCAATTCAGCACTTTAAGAGCTTGTATAAAACCTCAAAAAACGATTTGATAACAAAGTTATTTTAAAAAAAAACGATATGAAAAAAATATTTGTAATGCAGCCAAGACAGTCGGGAAAAACGACAAAAGCGATATACGAATTTCTAAAAAAACCTAACAATACAATTTACGTAGTACATAATCATCACATTAAGAGACATGTACATAAGTTAATCGGTGGTGACGGAAAAAACATTACCTCAGCAAGTCAATTTAGTACAGCAATCATCGGAAAAAGGTTTAAAAACGTAATTTTGGATGAATATATGTTTTTTCAAAATAGAGACGAAATATACGAATACATTATGGATATTAAACCAAAAAAATGTTTTCATTTTCTCCACTTCTGATAAATTGTATAATAAAGCGTTGTTTGATTTTGTTAAAGAAAACAAACCCAACAAATCTTACCAAGAACTATTACTATTATATGGAGATAGTTTAACAAAAAATATTGAAGAACAAATTTATGAATTATATTATAATTTTTTAACAGATGAAGATACTATCTTAATTGACAAAAATTTCAATACAAGTCATAAAGAAAAGGACAATTTGGTTAATTTATCAAGTAGAGGACGATATTTGTGTGATGTTTTAAATACTTACTTAGTAGAAGATGTGAACATGAGTAATAACAATAAAAAATCACATATATCTGATGATAGTTCTGCTTGCAAACATCGTAAACTTGAAAAATGTCCGAGATGTGACGGAAGATTGGATATATATAAAACTGTTGATGTTAATGGTAACTGTTTAAGCAAGAACTCCTACATTTGCACAAATTGTGATTTTATAAAATAACCTTTAACAACTCACAAGTCTTTATTTTTTGGAAATAATTGATGGTGGTTTAAAAGATTAAAACTTGGGAACTTTCAATCTCTTAAACCCACCATTTCTCAAACCGCCCATCTTGATAGCCCCCTTTTCATAGCCTACAATAAAGTGGCTTTTTGGGATTTGCTTTGACATTAATTCAGCACCAAATCTATTATAAACCTTTAACAAGCCAACACCGTGTTCAGTTTCAGCAAAAAACCAATCGTCTTTTCTTTTGAAAATAATATTACTTTTTACGTTGAATCTTGATGGGATAGTAACAATATGCTTGAAGCATAAGTCATAGACATTTCTCGAACTAATGTCCATTATAAAGGTAGTGTGATTACCATCAATATTTTTTACGAATACGTGATAATCACTTAAAAGAATAGATTCCAAATTACCATTAAAAAAATAAAATCCATCAGCACAGCGCAAAAGATAAATTTCTTCACCATGTACGTGTATAGCACAGGCTTTGAGCCACGCAGGGATATATTTTAATTGCTTTCTCATTACAAGAAAGGCCATATTTATCAAGCCTAAATCTTCGCTTTTTAGTAAGCTGATTAAGCCATCAATAGTTTTAGTAGATTCAGTGAGGTTCATATATCATTAAATAGCATTTTTTCTTTGAATACTATTTAAAATAAAAGTGGCTTACGTACTGACAGGTCAAACGATTCAACTATCTGGTTATTTTACAGAAAACTACAAAAGAAATCTACTTTTAGGTGATAATATCACCGTAAAGTTTTTTTCTTTGGGTGATAGTGATACTAATTATTTTATTGACGAAACATTAAATAAAGTTCCAGAAATATCAGGTGATGATGATATTGATTGTATAAAATCATTATCGGGTGGACAATCATTGAAGTACGAATTAAATGTCCTTGCGCCCACCCCGCCACAAATATCGCTGATAGCAGACGAACCTATATCCACAATTGGGAATATCCCATTTTCATTTAACGTAATGATTAATGAAGCAGTTGACTATGATATTCCATTTTCGATAAACGTAATTGTAAACCAATTAAGCCCCTTTAATGCTTCATATATTAACAGAATAACTTTTGGCGCATTAGTGTTCCAAAATTTAGCTGAATTAATAAACTACACTTTTATACTCAGAGCAGGCGAAAGTATGCTCACCGACAAGATAACTGTTTTTTATAATAATATACCCAATGATGGTATAGTAAGAAACATAGAATTAATATTCAGCTTAGTACCAAGGTCAGCAAATGAAAGTTTTACCCCATTCAACACAATAACAGTACAGAGAAGAAATAACTTTGTAGCTCCTATAACAATCTCAAATTTATCTGGCCAACAAGGGCAACCTTTAATCTCGAATTTATCGGGAACGATAGGCTATCCAATAACATATACGATAGCACCTACAAATACCACATTAACTTTTACTCAGGGTACTACACATACATTATTGGCTAATATTGTACAAAGTGGACTATATACTGTAACAGTAAGAGATAGTTTCAACAATAGCGATACTAAAACACTAAACATACAAAACACCAATATTTTATCAGCATCGTTGGTATATGATAATAATGGGAACTTTACTGTAACTACACAAAACGGGGGAGCAACGATTCGGTACGAACTATTGCGAAATGGGGTTGAGTTGGCTTTTGATAGTGGCTTAATTACAAACAATAATCAGCTGTTTATCATTAACTTGACAAGTATTATCAATGGGAATTATACCGTTAGAGTAACAAGTGGTGGACAGACAGCGATAACAAACATTATCACAATAAATAATACACGCCCAATACAAGGAGGATTAATGTTTGAAGTCCAAGTTAGAGACATTGCTCTTACTCAATTCATAATGAGTGGTGTACAAACAAGCAATAGCCACAACATAGTAGTTACAAGGTTAAGAAATGGGCAAGTTACTAATATACCACTAAATTTTATTGGGAATTTTACTACTGAAATAAACCTATTAAGATGTGAGCAATACAATGCACGATTCATTGAAGGCGTTACAAATAGACAATCAAATTTAGTTACTTTTGAAACAAGCTGTGATTTACCTGATAGACCCCCAGGAGATAATGGCGGCGGAGGAGGTGGGGGATGCTTTGGTTTTGGCACTAAAATAACTATGCAGAATAATACTGTTAAAAATATAGAAGAGGTAAAAGTGGGTGACCAAATTCTCTCTTTAGATATTCCATCTCTACCGAAGTCAGAAAGATTTTCGGGTTATTCTAATTGGAGATTAAATATAGACAATAAAAACTTCCAGTATCGAAGTGCAATAGTAAAAGACGTTTTTTTTAACGATTATAATTTTTATTATGTTTTAAATAGAGTTACTAAGGTAACTTTTGAACATCCTTTTTTGATTGAAAGAAACGGAATTTTGTTCTTTGTACAAGCAAAAGATTTAAAAAAGAACGATAAAGTTTATAATCAATCAGGTTCTTTTACAATAATCAACAGAATAGAAAGAGTGAATATAAAGCTAAAAACTGTGAATATAAACGTAGAACCTTACGATGTTTATTTTGCTGATGGTTTTTTAGTACACAATTCTGATTTTAAAGAAGTTCCACTAACTTTTTAATATATGGGATTTATAGATAAAAATATTACTTTAACGGCATATCTTACACAAAAAGGTAAAGAAGCGATAATTGATGGTCAAGGAATAGAAATTTCACAGTTTTTATTGGGAGATAGTGATGCAAACTATACTAACGAAAGTGAACTATTCGATGTAGTTGATTTATCGGGTAGAGATGATTGTTTAAAAGGCATTTCTGGTAACATAACTTTGAAATATCCCGTGTTTTTTTCTGGAGACATCACACCATTAATTGATTTTAAATTTAACGATACAATAGTATTAGAAAATACAATAACTAAAGAAGATAACAGCTCAGACCAAATAAAGCTCATCTCTGATTTTCCTATGTTAGACGATTTAGAGTTAAATGTATCACTTTCTTCACTCACTGCTTTTAGTCCATCTGAAATTACATACTTGGGTGAAACATTACCATTTACAAACAATATTGTTAAGTTTTTTATTTTTCAAGGTGAATTTGAAAGCAACGTTCTTACACTTTCGTACAACACAATACCACCTGTACCATCAGGAACAACACTTAATAGTATTTCAACAAAAGTAGAGATAATAAATACAAACCAACCAATAAATAAAAGATTAGATGATTTTAGCATAGTTGTAAATGGCGGGATAATTCCTCAAATAACGTTTAGCACAAGAACGCAAAATTCAACAGCGGGGTTGAATAATGGGCGAATATTTATTGAAAATATCCGTAATGGTCAAATGCCATATAGTTTTACAATAATACGTACAGAAACAAACACTACGATAAGAAATAATGTGGTGATAAGTAATATACAATCTACCGAAGTGCAAAATATACCTTCTGGGACATATATTGTAAGAGTATCGGATATAAATGGTTATGTAACTGAAAGAACCGTGGTGGTAGGTGAGTTAGCAGCACCAGTCCTACCTTTTGATTTCACTTTAACAAAAATAAGAGATGCTTTTAACATTCAGCCACAAAACACAGGTGCATTTGAATTAACAACTATTCAGAACGGTAGTGGCTTTCCTTATGATTTACAAGTATCGTCTACAAACGGACAGTTTAACCAGATATTCAACGTAACTTCTTTACCATTTAGGGTGAATAACCTATCACCAAATTTATATAATGTTATCTTACGAAAAGGGTCTGTAAGTAGTCCAATAAGACAAATAACCATAGGAACGCAAGAAATTCAGAATTTATTGATTGAGCCAATAAGACGTGGGTTTTTAGCAAATCCAAGAAATATAATTGGGTTTAGAATAAGAAATGTTATTAGCGTTAGCGCACGACCGCATAGTTTAGAGTATTTAATGCGTAACAGACTTGGTGTGTTTACAGAATTCAGACCCACCATCCCTATTGGGAATAGTAGAGAAGGTATATTAGAAATATTTTCTTTAGAAGACACACAAAGACCTTTTGGATTCTTTTCTTTTTTAGGTCAGGTAAAATTTATAGAGGGTGGCACTAATAGAGAAGTGATTTACACATTAACAGGTGGTGACGTGATAATACCCAATATAAGTAATTAAAAATAACAATAAACTATTTAATATAAAACACATAGAATGGCTCGTTTCAAACTTATAGAAGGAAATAACACTGAATCATTTCAGAAAAAACAAATAATGAGTGGTACAGTATCTATATCAGAAGAAAAATTAAAATGGACTTTTGCGGATAGAACTGATACCTCAGTTCGTCCACAAGGAAACTTATTTGCTTCCTTCAACTTACCGATTACTCAATCTCAAAAAAATAGATTTTTGTCAGGAGGAACATTTGCTGACACCGCATTGGAAGTTTTTAATGTAGATAAAATTATTGTGGCGGAAATCCCCAAAAACGAATATGGCGAATTAATAGATGGAAAAAGTTTTGAAATATCTTTTCCTTACTACGCATCAGGAACAACCTTAACACAAGCCACTTGCTATGCTTCGTTTTTTGCTAACACAAGAATAAGCAACCGAAGTCTAAGCGACCCTAATGAATTTAGTGCGAACTTTGGTATTAGAGTAACAGAATCCAATGATTTTAATAGCAACATTGCTTATTTGTTTGCTGATGATATAAAGCCACCAGTGAATCCAAACTTTACTACTTGGGAATCAAGTACAAAACGTTTTGAAAGCACGGTAGGTACTACCATACCACCTGCGGTATTTAGAGGTGTAGATTATGATAAGCCTATTGGTATCGTGTATCTCGACAAAGGATTTGCGGTGATAACCGAACCAGAGTTTGTCGAAAACTTTGCCTTTGACCAAGCATTATCAAGTGGATTTGATAATATTCCTGCGGGAGACCCCTATACGGGAGGTCAAGAGTTCACTCAAATTTATTTTAGTGCAACAACAACCTATGCTCAATATAGGTCAATCACAACGGAGTACGTCCAAAATATTGTATGTGTGGCTTTGCCTGATGAGTTTAATATATCCAACAACCCAACTTGGAGAGAAGCCTCAGAAAGTATAGGCGATGGTGAACAACTTCCAGTGAAAATAACTGAAATTGGTTTATATAATGAAAGAGAAGAATTGATTGCCATAGCCAAAACATCAGAGCCGCTATTCAAAGATAGCTCAACCGTACTTACATTTAGAATCGAACTAAAATTATAACAATTATGGATATTAAACAAATAGTGCAGGAAAATCTTAATATGATGGTGGAGAACGAGCGTGAAAACTCACGCTATATGTTCTTTGCGAATTTAGAACAGATTTGCAGACAAATGGAATTACTTAAACAACTTGATAGAGCAATGGTCGAAACCATACTCGATGATGGACACGATTGGGCTGCTGACCACCTCGCAACAGCCAAGGAAAGTATTGACCAAGTTTTTGATTTTTTAATGAATAAAGTAAACTAATGAATATACGTGAAATAATTAAAGACTTGTTGAACGAATCGGAGCTCTACGCTATTAAAGACGATTATGAGCGATATGTTAAAACCTTAGAGCATTACGAAGAAAAAATGGACAACAAACAGTATCTTTCCACTGAAGAGATGGACAACGCTTATACCATTTTAATTGAGCTGCATAAACAAAAAATGAAAATAAACGATAATCTACATGAAAAAATAGCAGATTTTCTTTTAAAACGTGATTGGTTAACTCCACATAACCATAGAGTTCTTAGAGTATCAAATTAATTATATTTTTTTACAACTTTTTCGGTGAGTTGTTTGTTATTATATAGCAAACTCTAACCTATAAGTGCAATGAACAGAACATACATCATATCAAAAACCCTAACAAATACAGCCAAGAAAGTTTTCGGCGAAGAACTTATTGATTACGCATCAATAAACCTCCCAGAAAATATGAATCAACACGCTGTTGAAGAATATGTTAAAAACAATCTTGTTGATAACGAAAGAAAAGAAATATCTTTTGATGCGGAAGAAATAAAAGTACATTTCATCAACGGAAATACTGTTCAATTTGTTTCTTCTGAATGGGCGAGTTTTAGAAAAGTTAATTAAAAATATAATTATATGGAAACGATAATCGTAAATACTGACAGTCCAGGTTTAACAGCCAAAGTAGTTGAAACGTTAAAAGAAAAAGGTGTTGATGTTGTTTTAGTTGATAGTATTGAAACAAAAAATACGTTTGTACTAAACAATCTGAGGTACGCAAGAAAGCCTCATCCCCAAAGTTCGTTTTTTGATATGGACTTCGACTATAATGGTAAATACGAAAGAAAGCTACCAAAAGATATTGATATTATCAAAGAGTATGGTTTGACTCAATAAAAGAAATCAAAACTATCTAAATGGGAGCGAGACGCTGTGGTTAAACATTTTGAAAGCGAATATTATCCGATTAATTAAGATGAGAAGCAAAATATTCCAGCAAGTTTTGGACGATATTGAAAAGAAAAGTTGGTTTTATCGTTTTAAATTAGCTTTCAAGTTAGAATTGTACGTTATTAAATGCTTGGGGGTTTCAAAATATATTAGTTTAAATATAACCAAAAAGATAAAAAAATATGTGGGGTTATTACGGAAGCAAAAGTAAAATAGCGAACAAATATCCTAAACCCGAATACGGAAAGATAGTTGAACCGTTTGCAGGAACTGCACAATATAGTTTAAAATATTTTGAAAATGAAGTTACGTTATTGGATAAGTATGATGTAATAGTCCGTTTGTGGAAATGGCTTCAGCAATGTTCCAAACAAGATATATTATCACTACCGAGATTGAAACAAGGTGAAAATGTTGACAACTTTACTTGGGATTGTGAAGAAGCGAAATGGTTAGTTGGTTTTATTATTACAGGAGCGCCCACTCAACCTAAGAAAACGGCAAGCAAGTGGAAAACGGTTATAAGACCAAACACGCAAGACTATAAACTGAATATGATTTCCGAAAATCTATACAAAATAAAGCATTGGAAAATTATTCAAGGAGATTATAAAGAATTATTAAATGAAGAGGCTACGTGGTTCATTGACCCCCCATATCAATTTGGCGGTGAATATTATAAATTCGGGAACAAAGATTTGGATTATCTGGATTTAGCCAATTGGTGTAAAAGTAGGTATGGCAAAGTAATAGTATGTGAAAATTCCAAAGCAAAATGGATGGAATTTCAGCCATTTGTTGAAATGCAAGGTAATAAATTTAAAACAACGGAGTGTGTATATTTACAAAATAACAACCAAAAAGAATGAGAAAAATCGTAATTGAAATCGAAGATAATTTAGACGAAGCTGGTGCTTTGGAGAGAGTTTTGATGGTAGTTAAACTCGGTAGATTCAGCCGAAATAATACTACATTTGCACTTGAAACCACGTTTAATGATGATACCGAAGTGGTTACAACGGAATCGGGCGATTCAGATTATTTTGTTGTACGTAAAAAAATAAGTAAAGATGCAGAATAAAAGCCAAACAAAAGCAAACGAGCCAATCATCAGCGATTTGCCTATTGACCACATCAGTGCTTATTTCCGTGAACGAAACAAAGATACTAAAAAGAATCTTCGTGCGATGTTTCGTTTGAAGAAACTGATGGATTTGGTTATGGCAATTCAGAAAAATAAACTAAAATTCTAAGTTCATAAGCTATTTAAAATAAAATGGCTTGTAACCCCTGCGACCCCAAGATAAATGAAAAGGATTTAGTAATAGATATTAATATTGCCGACATAAGAAGTTGGGATTTGAATGAACTATTACGAGTAAAATCTTTAAAACGTTGGGGAGGTTCAGTAACAGATGATTTAAACCTATATGACTACGGCCTCACGGCTTATGATTATGCTTTGGTAGATGAAATGTATAGTGGCACAACTATTCCGATGGAGAGCAATAAGTTTCAAATGGATAGGATTGGGTATATAGATTTGTCTGGTAATACTTCATACGAAACTTACGAAGTTATCCCTGTTTCAGATGAACAGATAGGAAATTACTTTTCTCTTGAAGGCGGTTGGTTGCAGGGATTTTATAAGTTAGAAGGGTTTGATTATGAGTTATTACCAACACGCTTCCAAAAAGGAGTAAGTATAGGCACTTGGGTAAAATTATCTGGCGATACTTTTAGTAGGATAGAAAACAACAATGATGGATTTTTCTTACACTTAGGGGTAAGAGCAGAAAACAAATATGCCGTAGGTGTAGCTGATGAAAAAACCGTTTATACAAGCAAGCACAATTACTTAACCACCGAAGAAAACTATATCCCAAATCCAAGCAGAGAAGATTTTGAAAAAGGTATTTATGAAAATATAATTGGATTTAGGTTTGATGAGGAGGGGAGAATAGGGTATCGAAGAATAAACATAAACGGTGCTATTGAAGAGGAGTATAGCGATAAAACGATATGTATTAATACAGAGCCTTTTTCAAGTGTAACTGGCACTGATGGTTGGGTTTATATTTCTATTGATTTCAGACCTTATACTACTTTAGAAGATGCTAAAAACAAATGTGATAGTAGATTAGGCGATTTAACTTTCTATCTCAATGGAAGAACTTTTCATACCTTTAAAAACTTTAGGGAGTTTTTCTTTAGTGGTTTTGATGAAGATATTGAAAAACAAAATATCGTTCCCTACTCACTATCTTGGGGCGGAGGAAGCTTTGGGTTAAGACATTCTTATCATTGGAAAGAGAGGAGTGTAGAGTTTTTGGATAAGACAGATGATGGGCAATCATATTTGTCTGGTAATACGATTAATACCAATAATATTCAACTTAACTACGAAAGTATATTATTCTATGAAGACAACCCTTCAATAGAAGTAAGCGTATTAAACCCACATTCAAATACATTTGAGATTGAATTGCTTTCAGGAAAAACTTTATTACCGTACAGAGAGTATGAAATAAGTGTTGCGATATTAGATGAAGGTATTTTTAATTTCTCTGGTTCAACTACCAACAATGCTTTGATTGGAATAATGCCCGTTGGGTTTGATTTTGAAACATTATCAGAAACGATATACCAACATCCTTTCGATGCAACACATTCTTGGTTTATCGTAAAAAGAAGATTCAAGACCTTTTTGAAAGAACCTGTTGAAATGAAGGTAAAAATAGTTGGTATAACTCAGAGCGAGTTTAATTCTCAAGGAAAGCTATTTTTAAGCGATTTGCGCTACGTAGCATCTGATATTGAAGAACAAGACCCTCGAAAGAGAAATCTCCGTATAGAGCGTTTATATGGCGGAAAAACACATATTGGTATTCAGCGATTGAGAGTTTATAATAGAAGCATAAATGCTGCGGAGCATTTGAATAATTTTGTAATAGATGGAAAGCGATTTGGCTTTAGAAACGTAAGAGGAGGACGTGTAATATATGCGTGAGAATTATCAGAGAGCCTTGGAGGATAAGAAAAAAATAGATGAAATTATCCAAAGAGTAGAGAAAGATATTAAGTTTTGGTTTGAAAATGATAAGAAAGACTTTGAGGATGACAGAGTTGCTATCATTTATAACAAAAATACATATACCAACGCAAAGAAACATAGGTTGAGGTTTATTTATGATGATATTACAGTCGTTATGACCGATGATATAAAAAATGAATATGGTTATTATGTTGATGATGATGAAATGCCTTTGATAGTCTTAAAAACAATTTTCAAAGAGAATACATTAAAATATGACAAGATTGTATTTGCTCACGAACTGCAACATTATGTAGATTATAAAACCAAGTATAAAGGAAAGAAAGATAAAATAGAAAAAGGTTATGTACCACCATCTGAGGGATTTACTTCATACATCTCTCAACCAGTAGAATTTAACGCTTATTTTACTTCGTTGTTTTTTGAAATGATTAAAAAATATGATGATATGGACTTTGCGGACATTATTAAAAAAATATATTCAGAAGAGAAAGGTATCCGAGAGTTCCTTATGGATTTAACAAGACCATATAGGAAGAAATTTTTGAAAAGGTTTTATAACTATTATCGAGAAGAGAAAAAAAATTCGTAAGTCTTGTAACATTTTGAGCGAGTTATTTGTTGTACCATTGAACAAACTTTAATACAAAATGAAATTAGCAAGCATCCAGAGAATAGCAAAACTCACTCCTATTGAAGGGGCTGACTTAATCGAAACTGCAACAGTTTTGGGTTGGGAAATTGTCGTAAAGAAAGGCGAATATCAGGTAGGGGTTGATACGCCTTCAATGTTGTAGCTTATGTTAGCGATAGTTAATATAAGTGAGAATAAAAGTATCGGTTTAGTCTGGAGATGTGTGGAAGACAATTTGAGCTTTAAAGCGATAAACAACAAGTATTTGTTAAAAAAAGGTGAGTAGAGTATTCAAAACTCCCAAACTCAGCCATCCTCTATTTATAATAAAAATAGAGAATGGCTGTTGTATTAATAGACCCTAATGAAATTGACGGACAGAAAGTTCCCAAATATGAGGAAATGTTTTTGTTTGTAGAGTTAAAAGCGATAAGAAAAGAATTTACCAATCTAAACAATGGCCAATCATCGGGTACGGTGGTGGTAGGATTGATGGGATATGACCAAAATACGGGTGAATATAGCACTCGTTATACGTTTAATACTCTATCGCCAGGTGAGGCGGATAAAAATGCTTTTGAGGGTTTTGGTATTACAAATATAAATATCAAAGTAAATGCCTCCCAAGTTCCAATGGTGGACATTACCTTTGTGGATACGAGAGGAGCGCAGTTCTTTAATAGAGCTGATTCCCCATATAGAATACTTTTTGATTTCCCACCACCTAATTACGAACTCACCGTTAAAGGATATTATGGAAAAGGTCTTACGTACAAATTACACTACGTGAACTCAAATAATAGTTTTGATTATAAAACAGGAAATTATACCATAAACGCACAATTCCAAGCAATTACCTTTGCACCCTTAGCAGATATTCCTTTAGCATATCTTCTTGCTGACCCATTTTTTGATAATACAGATAATGTGGTAGCTTCTTTAGAAAATGGAGAACCACCAAGAAATACTTTTGAACTTATTGCAAAAGCAAAAAGACTTTACGAAAAAATTGATGGGTTAAAAAACAATTCGGAAGATGCCAAGGCTATTGAGGAAAAAACGGCGAGGAATTTTGTAGTCGAAAATGGGTTGGAAACAGTAAATAAGAGTTTTTTTAATGTCACTAACGAGCAATTTAAAAACATTCAAATTCAAGGTGTAGGCGAATCTACAAGTGTTACGATAACAGGTGAAGTTATGACTGAAATACAAACGTATCCCTATAACAGTGCGAGGTATTTTTATGATTTCCAAAGTAGTGCGAATGAGCAGAACGTAACGTTTATTAATGCTTTAAAAAGTGCTGTTGAGCAAATTAGAACCATAGAAGCTTTAACAACAACGTTTAAGGCCGTGCAAGTGAGCTATTTCACTTCACAAGATGATTTTAACCAAGCACCTATATCACAAGAGAGTTTAGAAAGTTTTTTAGCCCCAGTAAGCTTGGTTACCCCTGATTCTCTGAAAACAAGAGGTGTAAAACGAATTGAATTTAATATAAAACCTCTAATAGATTTCATCAAAGCTGAAAAAGAAAAGAATGATAATCTAATAAAAGAAGCGGAAAATAAAATAGCGGAAGAAGCAACAAAGGTACTTACTGATTATTTTGGTACGATGCGTCCTACCATTGGTAATATTATGAAAATATTGTGTGATGATGCCGATAGAGTTTTCATAAGATTGAATGATGTGGCTATTGAGGCAAGAGAACACCATAAACAATATAAAAGCGAAATATTAGGAAAAGCATCTGCAATAAATAATTTTAACCTAAGAAATGAGAATGCGGATGTTTTTCCTTTTCCGTATTATGTCTCAAAAGATGGTAATACGACAGATGGTCAAGTAGCGCCAAGAACTTCGGTAAGGGGATGGATAGGCAGAGCCTTTGGTGATTTGCCAATACCAGTATTTCCCGAAGTAAAATTTGTTGAAGATTATATTCGTGCCACTTTTAGACAGAAAGACCAACAAGAAACGATAGAGCAATTGGAAGATACTGATGCTGAGGGAAACGCAACTTGGTTTCCGTTAGCACCTTTTGATTATAGTAATATAGCAACTACAAGCCCAGATTTAAGGGATAATCCTTATCTTAACAAGAAAAATGTTAATGAAATCATACAGACATTGATTGAACGAATACGTAGCTATGAAACTGTTTTTTATGGTGGATTAAAAGAAGAATTTTTAGGGAAACTAAGAATAGAATTAGTTAAAATAGAAGCGAGCAATATTGGTGCTGGAATAACAGATGAAAACTTACTAAAACAATTTGAAGATGGCGGAAGGATAGCGGGATTAATAAATAGTTCGATAGCAAACACTACACAAAGTAGCATAGCGCTCCCACGCTCAGACCAATCACCCCAACTTGAGTTATTCGATAACATTGATAGCTCTTTTATACAAGAATATACAAATGAAGATAATAGAGGCAATGTAAATACCATCATCGAAACTTTTACAGATAAAGGAGGTATTTTTAGTAGTGATGTTCGGTTAGGGTTAAAATTCAGTAAAAGAAAGTTATTTTATTACGACTTACCAGAACTTGATTCAGAAACAGAGAAAAGATTAAGACGAAAAGATATTTTCGGCGCTAATGGTATATTAAATTTGCTTACAACCAATCCACAAATATCAAGCGATTTAGTGCTGATTAATTTTTTAAGTAAAGCTGGTAGTGATGTAAACTCAGACGTAAATCTGAGATTAAATTATTTGCGTGCGCTTACAGCATTACCTTGTATTGTAGTTACCAATAAAATAACCATAGTATATTTATATGCTTTTTTGGTAGAAAATTTCAACACCAGTCTTGGGATTTTTTTAGATAGCAAAAATTCTATTATAACAAATAGGGGGCGACTATTAGACGCTGGGATTAACCCTTATGCTTTAGAAAAATTCAACGATGTTTTTGAAGAATTTAAAACAAATTTAAGAACATTACTAAACGGTAACAGACCTGAAACGGATTTTATAGCAGCATACAGAAATGATTTGAATAATGACGGTGGTGTAACTGAACTTTTTGGTGCTTTAACAGAAGATAACATGGAAGATTCTGCGTTCACTTCCTTCAAAAATACCGATTTTTATAAGTATTGTATAAAACGTGTTATAATATCCTCTCCGAGCAACCAATCCGTTAGAGTAAGGTTTGGCAACAAAATGGTTGAACAATTCAGAAATGAACTAATTTTATTTAACGATAATAATTTCAGTAATACAATCATTCAAACTTTAAGAGAAAACTCTCAAACACAACAAAAAGCTATACAAGACAAACGTGTAGAGCGTGAACAGTTTATTAAAAATAACGATATTAAACAACGGTTGTATCAAGGTTTCAAAAGTTTATATGATAGATGGTTGATAGGCACAAAACAAGGTAGAGGGCAAGTTCACGAGTTTTTTGGTTCTTCTTTATACGATTGTTTTAAATTTGTGGATAGGGGAAACAATGATATAAGTCAAGAGTGTTTTATATCTTTACAGCCTTTATTAAACTTTGAAAACAATCCAGATGTTTCTTTATTTACTGTAATATCACAATTACTATCTTATAACGGGTTTGAGTTCTTCCCTATACAGAACTTTATGGGCTTTCAAAATCAAGAATGGCTCGAAAGCTTTAGAGTAACACCCACATTGAGCAACATCGTAACAAGACCCACCTTTGTTTGTATGTATATGGGTGGTGCGTCCAACTTTTTGGACAATCCCAATTCATTATTTAAAAACGATGGCTTTTCATTAGGTGACGCACCCGAAGATATTTCAGGTGGTAGTGCTACGGTAAATGCCTTTGTGGTTTCGTATGGAAAACAAAATCAATCTTATTTTAAAGATATACAAGTATCAAGCACAGAGCATAGAGAAACGAACGAATCTTTGCAGATATTATCTACATTGGCAAGAGATACTTCCAATGCCGCACCTGAGCCTGTGGGACAAAACTTATATCAAATATACGAGCAAAGAAGCTATACATCTACAATAGAGATGCTTGGTAATGTGATGATACAACCAACAATGTATTTTGACCTTAGAAACGTACCGTTGTACTCAGGGGCTTATATGGTGATTGAGGTGGAGCATAATATTGTACCCAATTATATGAATACCAAATTCAAGGGTGTTCGTTTGGCTAAGTTCCCTCAGCCTTTTGTTTCTAATTTTACTGCAAGTGTTGGGTTGAGTGCTAATTCTACTTTTAGTAGTGATGATGTTTCTTCAATAGGAAATGTGGGTGGCGGTTTTGCAAGAATAGATTATGATGCAAATTTCCCAACAGCAAACGGTTTGGGTGTTATACAACATCCATTAAAAAACAACTTTGTAGCATCATATACTCAGCCCAATGCTACTGAGCGTGAACCTTTTTCTTTGACTTGGGCTGATTTTACAAAAGAAACCGATATAACTAAAGAGCAGTGGGAAGCGGGGGCAGCTTTTACCTACGGTAGTAAAACAAAACCAAAAACCAGAAAAGTGACAATAGGATTTGGAATAAACTCTCCTTTTGGGTATAGACTCCTCAATGGAAAGTTAGATTTTCACCCAGGCTTAGATTTTGTACCAAACGGCACACAGACACCAGTATTCCCCGTATTAGAGGGTGTTGTGTTCGCAGCTGGAGTATATTCAGGTTATAGTGGTTATGGAAGAATAGTGATAGTAAGACATATAGTAAATAAGGAATCGGATTTTGACTATTGGACTCTTTATGCCCATTTAGCTAAAGTTTTAGTAAGAACAGGTCAAGCAGTAACATTAGACACGCCTTTGGGAATAGTAGGTGGTTCAAGTTCTAATATAAGAGAAGAGGTAAATGACGCAGGTTATGGGATTCACCTTCACTTTGAATTGGCAAGACTCTCAAAAAATATAAATCAGTTTTTGGTATATAGTGGGCCTGGTAATTTAAAATATTTTTTAGACCCACAACCTTTTATAATTGGTGAGGCAGCATTATCAGGATTTAAACCAAAACAAAGTTTTGGTGAAGGAGGTAGGGCATTAGGAGGTTCAAATATATCTATTAATGGAATAGACGGCATTGACGGAGGAGGGGAAAAAAACACACAAACCCAAGACCTTGATATTATAATCGAAGGGACGAGAGTTATTGTGAATTACCCAAAAGAAAGCAAGGATATAAAAGCAAACTTATTGGTATTACCAGGTTTCGGCTTTCCAGTAACATCAATAAGTAATAGAACACCAAACAGAACTTTATTTGATAGTTATATTAAAGAAGGGTTTGTAATTATTCAAGTAGATATGAAAAGTTCTGTGTATGGCAAGAAGGGAAACAGGCTAATTAAAAACCCTCCTGACTTGGCTACATTGGAAACAAGAATCATACGTGAATTACAAACAAAGTATGGACTATTCAATGATAAGAATTTTGTAATTGGAGTATCTACTGGTGGTAGGGGAGCGGCGGCTCTTATTTATAATACGGGTCTTCCTATTACGGCGGCAGCATCTTTATCGGGAGACTTTGATTATGTAGATAGAACCGTTGGTGAATATCAAGCTGCCCTAAAATATTATGGCAATGCTACCGATTTAATAGAAGACGACTTCGTATTAAAAGCAAAACGATTTGGTTTAAGAAGTCCCATGTACATAGGGTATGGTAATGGGGCATCTGACACTTATTACCGAAATCAGTCAAAGAAGTTCATTGCAAATATATCAGAAAAATCGAAGATAACTGAGGTACAGAAACAAGGTGGGCACGAAGCATCTCAATGGGAACTTCATATACCAGATGTTTTAAATTATTTCAAGCGATTTTTGTAACAAAAACATAATAATATTTGTTTTAAAAGAAAAAAGATATGATAGTAACATTAGGTTTAATCTCAATTTTCGGTTTCTTCCTCACAGCATACCTGCTGTTAAGAAACCATTCTCTTTCAAAAGATTTGGACTTCTTCAATCTTGAGCATATAGAGACTTTAACAATAATCAAAAATGATGAACCGATATTCGATTCATCATTAAGTGAAAACTCATATATTGAGTTTGTAGTTTCAAAAGACAAGAAAACCCTTGCTCTTGTATTAAAAGATGCAAAAACAGAAAATCAGGAAGAAACTAATTGATTTAAAATCCAAATTGAATCACTTTGTAGTTTTTCTGGTGACACGTAGTGAAAGGATAACAGCTTATAACCCTTTGATGTCATATAATTATGAACGTCATCACATAGTTTTTGCCCTTTCCACACTTCTCTATGTTCATTTTCTAAGTGAAAAGATTTTATCTTCGTAATACTATCTCCGAAGCTTTCAAGTACTTCGCATGTAGCGCCCTCAACATCTATTTTACATAAGTCTATCTCTGGAAGAGATTGTAAAAGGGTTTCACCTTTTATAACATCTACCATTATTTTTATGCTACCCACATCTTGGTAAAAAGTGTCGTTTCTATCAAGCAATGATGAAACTCCAATATGTCCCAAGTCAGCGTCTATAACCTTATTAAAACTCATTTCACCTTCTTTATTGAATATAGCTTTTTGAATTAAATTAAAAGATGGATATGTCTTTCTAATATATTCACATTGACTTGGATTAGGTTCTACTATATATACATTATTTTCTTTTGTATTAGAGTAGAATTGCATAGACCGAGCATCGTGACCATCTCTTGACCCGATTTCAAGAACCGACTGGGGTTGGATATATTTTGAAATTAAACTAACGTAATCTTGCATTTATTAGTAAATATGAAAAAAAATAAAAAATGTTTTGTAACTTTTTATTAAGTTTTTTGGTTATAATATTGTAGTTTGGTTTTTCACTTAAATTCACAAAAAAAACGTTTATATGGATTTTAAAACATTAGGTGATTGGTGTAAGTGGCTGGAGAAAAACTTCTCCAATGAAGTTATGATTCCTACGTTACCTGTAATTATTAGGTTAGATGGAAACAATTTCCACAATTGGACAATGGAGTTGGAGCGCCCGTTCGATAAAAATCTCACTGGGTTGATGGTTGAAACTACTAAATTTTTAGTTCAAGAAACGAATGCGGTAGTAGGATACACCCAAAGCGATGAGATTACATTGATACTCTATTCAAGTGACAGAAAAAGTTCAATTTATAATGAAGGCAAGAAACAAAAGATACTTTCTAAACTTACTGCAAAATGTGTAAACTTCTTTAACGAGAAAAGAAAAGAGTTTTTGTCTAATCATAATAAAATTGCAGTATTTGATTGCAGAATTTATCAAACGCCTACATTACAAGACGCTTGTGCCCAATTGTTATGGCGTGAAAATGATGCCACTAAAAATAGTATTTCAATGTTAGCACATAGTTTGTTTTCCCACAGGCAGCTTCAAAATTTAAACGGCAATCAAATGCAGGATAAAATGATGCTTGAAAAAGGGGTGAATTGGAATGATTTGGAAGTGAGATACAAACGTGGTACGTACGTTAAAAGAATAGTAACCTCAAGACCATTTACCGCAGATGAGTTAAAGAGCTTACCGCCGAAGCAGCAAGCACACAAAGACCCAAATTTAGTTATTGAGCGCTCAGTTGTAAAAGAAGTTGAATACCCCATCTTCTCAAAGATAATTAATAAAGAGGATGTTATTTTTAAAGACGCAGAGCCGATATTAGGCGAATAATAGCAAATTAAAACCCTAACTTACTATAAGTTAGGGTTTTTTATTGTATCTTTTACAAAACTATCATTGTTAATAAAATCAACTTCTTTAAAATACTTTTTACCATCAAATTTTATATCATCACCATACGTTTTATTGTTTGATGCGTGTTTATTGAAGTATTCTTGTGGCGTTTCAGAACCTTTGCCTGATAGATTAAGCATTCTTTCTTGAAATGAAAGTTCTGGTTCAGGCAAAGCATCAGTTACTTTCTTATCAAGCACTTGTATCTTGTTGGATATTTCTTGGTGCTGCCTTGCAAGTTCATCAATCGAACTAAACACACTTGATAAATCTCCTAATGAGTTTTTAATTTCGGATAATTGACTATCCATAAAACTTTTCATTGCTTCGATTTCATTAGTATCGTTCTGAGGTTCTACACTACTCATCTCAGGTTGCGCCTCTGCTTGGGCAGGCTCTTGTGGTTGGGGTTCTTCTGCTGGTGCAGGTTCTGCCTCTTCGGGAGCTGGCGCTTCCTCTGGTTCTTCTTCTTTTAGAATATCCTCCATAGCGATTTCCTTATCATCTTGATAGGTAAACATAGAATCGTCATCTTTGCTGTGGGCAAAAGAGTTTGGCATTCTCATGTCATATTCCAAGAGAACTTTCATTCGTTCAATATATTTTTTTATTTCTGACATATCTTACAGTACCTCACGATTAACTTCACGGAGCAACAAACGTCCGTCCTTAGAAATTATTGTTTTGTTTACACGTTCAATGAGTTCACCTTTGCTATCATCAATAACTTTGGCCTCACCTTTTTTTACCATTTCCTGAGCTTCTTCATCAGAAAGAATGCTCTTTATTTTATCTATTTTGTCCATAGTTTATTATTAAATAGTCTCTTAAAACTTAAAAATTTTTCTAAGACATTACTATTTACAAATAAAAGATATGGCAACATTATTAAGACAAATGCCAATTGAGTTTGAACCAAGAAAAAAGAACCGTTTTTTCATTGTGTTCCCTACCGAGATTGGCATAGCAGATTGGGAAGTTCAAACAATGAAAGCCCCCAATTTGGTGATAAATGAGGTAGAGATACCGTACTTTAACACGTCCACCTGGGTAATTGGTAGAGGTGTGTGGCAGGCGATGGACGTAACGCTTGTGGATAACTTAGGGCCTAGTACCTCAGTAAAAGTACAAGAATGGGTACGACTACACCACGAGACTGTAACAGGTCGTCAAGGTTATGCGGCAGGTTATAAAAAGAACGTATCGTTCAAAATTGCCGACCCTACGGGAGTTCCAGTATCAGAGTGGCTTCTTTTGAACTGTATGATTACCAACGTGGACTATGGTGATTATGATTACGGAGATGATGCGTTGGCTATGATTAGTATGACGCTCCGTCCTGACCAATGCGTATTGCTGTACTAATATGTACGAGATAATTTTAAAATTATCAAATTACTTTTTAGTAATTGAAATATTAATCACGTCAATAAAGTTGTCGTCTTTTAGCGTAGATGAAAACGGGGTGCTATTGAGCGCCCCTCATGACCCTACAATGACAATAACTTTAGAAGGAGAAATATTGAAAGGAAAACGCTCTTTGGAAGATGTGTCGCTGCTTAACTTTGAGAAAGGTTTTTTGATAAACACATCAAAGAAAAATTCTTTCAGACAACAAGAGTGGGCATTGTTCGATGTGGAGGTTTTGGTTATGAAGATTGATGGTAATAAGATTACATTAAAAATAAGATATTCGGATAAAGTAAAATTGTTATAATGGATAAGAAACAAAAACTATATGAAGCTATTGTAAAGCGTCAATTAGCGGAAGCAAAACAAGACCTCACGGAAGAGCAAATCAATGAAATCATTGGAGCATTGTCTGGTCTTGCGAATGTAGGTAAAAACATCGGTAAAAAAGTAACTGACAAAGCGAAAGAGATTGGTAGCAAGGTTTCTGATAAGGCGAAAGAAGTGGGCGATAAAGTTTCAGGTAAAGCAAAAGAGGTGTCTGATAAAGCTAAGGAAGTGTATGGCAAAGTAGCTGATACGGTAAAACAAACTGCCGCAAATGTAACATCTGAGATAAAGAAGCAAAGTGCTGACTTGGAAGCCGCTTATAAAAAAGGCGTGGAAGAAGGGAACAAAAAAGAAGCAGAGCAGCTTATTAAAATATGGACTGCTGCTGTTGAGAAGCAGAAAGAGGCATTGACTTACTCTATCAAAAAACTAAATAAATACAAAGAGCAAGTAGGAGAAGAGCCGATTAAATTAACATTGGATACTCGCACTTCCAGAATGGAGTAGAAATTATTTTTCTATTTAATATAAAAATGAATCCATTAGGTTTAATATATGTGAATAGCTTAGGTGTAAGCACCAAAGGCTTTGTCTATGAGTTTATGTTTAGCGAAAACATTGCAGATGCAAACGGAATAGGTTGGGCTGATATGCCAGCGGCAAGCGAAGCTGAACTACCTTACGAACAATACATAGACAAAGTGATGATACTTGAAACAACGTTACTTAATCTTTCTCTACTACAAGACAGCGATTACTTCTCATACCTTGATGGATGTGATGGGGTAATCGCTATTGCTTGGGAGGATACCGAAATTGAAGAGTATGAATTTTATTTGAATCGCCTCCAAGATGGGGCTGACATCAATAGATTATTTTTTAGGTATGGAGAATCCCTTTCAGACGTATCCTATAAACTACGAATTAGAGGCTTTTCTTTGGTAGAGAAAAAAATATAATTATTACTACTTATATTAAAATACGCATGAATGTCACTACAATTATAAAAAAAACCATCAATGAGTATTTGAATGAAACATACAAACTAACATTTAAGGACAAAAAAGAAATAGAAGGGATTGCTAGAAGTAAATACGAAGACTACATAAAAGATGTAGAAAAAAATAATGAATTTATTACTAACTCAAAAAGAATGATTGAGTTAGTAATGAAGATGGTAAATGATGGAGTTTTTTCAAAAGAAGATGCGGAAAATTTTATCAAAAATAACCAATTGGATTTTAGAAGTAATTTAGAGTTAAAAAAACCGATGTTATATAACCAATTTTACAAAGAAAATTTTAAAGAAATTAAAAATGAGTTTATTAGATATAAAACAAAAAACGCACTTTCAAATTATAAAGGATATACATCCAAGCAAAAAAATAAATTAAAAAATATTGATTATGAAGATTATTATAATTCATTATCAGACCAAGAAAAAGCCTCAATAAAAATGTTTTTAAAGTTGGTAAGTGTAAGAGTAAATTCTGGAGAGGGGGAGGCTGTGGACAGAAAAAAAGTAAGAGATACTTTCTTTAGGACACCAGAAATTTTCCAAAAAATGTTTTCAGAGAAACCATCAAACCACTTATGGAGAGGCGACTATGCTCACCCCTGTGACGAAGAATATGACCACGAAGATTTAGATTACTTATCAATGCAATTATTTTCTACTCAAAAGAAAACAGCAAAAGAGTTCGGTATCGCATTTAATGCAAATAATATAAAATCATATTCTGGTTCTTTTTCTTTACCTTTGTATATAGAATATGGGGGGGGAGCATTATGGTTTTGGAGATGATGTTTTTTGATGTTGTTTACAATTGTGGTAATAAAAAAAATATTTGATTTCTTGTAACCTTTTTGGGGAGTTGTTGGTTACAACATCATAGTTTACTATTAAAAAAAATAACGAAAACATATATGAAACGTAAAATATTAAATACAATACCCGTTTGGTTGTTATTATTATCTATCTCGTTTGGTTGCACAAGTTCAAATGATTTTGAAAAAGGCAAGAAACAATTAGAACAACAAGGATATACAGAGGTAAAAAATACTGGATACTCGTTTTTTTGTTGCGACAAAAATGATACTTATTCAACAAGTTTCGAGTGCAAAGACAAAGATGGAAATATAGTAAAAGGCTGTTTCTGCTCTACTGACTTTAAAGGCGTTACGATTCGTTTTGAATAAAAAACTATGTTGTACTCATTAGATGAAGCTCAAAAAATGAAATATTGGAAACCAATAAATATAACAAATAACAATGAGTAAAAAAACTAAAGCAAACTTTTGTTATTGCTTAAAAAAGCGGTATCTTTTGCAGGCACACATTTTATTTCTCTAAAGAAAGGTGCGATGCCGATTGTTTGTTCGATAGAAGTGTTCAAATAGTTGGCATCTGCAACTTCAAAGAATAGTTGTCCTCTTGATGTGTTATAGCCTACGTAGTCTCCTCTATTGATTTGTATGTTCTTTTCATTTAGCTCTCTTTCCAAGATATTAAAGCTAAACTCTTTTATTTCCTCTAAAGGCAAACCACTATCAGCATAGTTTACAAGTTCAGAGTTACTATTACCCATAATAACAAACACATCCACAGGTTTCTTAAAAACCTTTTCACTTGCCTTGGTCTCTCCGTATAGGTTAGATTTCACATTGTCGGATTGAACAAGCTGGTAGTAAGAAATTGATGTTTTTATGTTATGATTAATATAATGTTCTAAATACCCCACATAAGTATTAAACCAAACATCGGTGTTTGATTGATTGTATGTTTGATTAGGAACAATATTTTCAGTTTTTTCTGTTTGGCCTTTTCTTTTATGTATTTTCATCTCCTCTTAGTCGTTTATTAATTTTCTCTTTAGCTTTCTTCAACATATACTCTTTCAGTGCTGTTTCGTTTACAGAATATTCTTTGTTCACTGCATCTATCTTTAGCTCACCAAGCTTCTCCAAATACCCGTTATTTCTAAGAACTTTGAAGGCAAGGTTCTCAACAGAGTATTCCCCTTTCTTATCCAGACCTGCTTTACGCATTTTCTTTATTTTTTCCTTTAGAGTGTTTACTTTATCTACATCAAAAGAACTCTTAGCCAAAGCATCAATTTCTTTCATCACTTCTTCGGCCTTTTTATCAACCTTCTTTGTATCTATTACTACGGTATCTTTTACGGGCTTTACAATCCAATCATCTTTATGAAGAGAATACACGCCCGTAGATACGTGCTGTTCGTTAGAGTCTTGTATATACAGTTCCACAGGGATTTCTTTTGCTTTGAGGTCATACTTCTCAGCAAACAACACTTTTTTATCATCAAAATAGTCTCTCAAAAGTTCTTTGTTTTCGGGAAGTATCTTGGTAAAATCCACCACGATATGAATATCCATATCAGAATAATCGCTATAATTATAATTGGTATTAGAACCAGTGATAAGCACGTCTTCAACACCAGAAGGTTTTATTTTACAAAACTCGATAAACAAATCAGCTATTTTAAGCAAACCATTTTTAATGGATTTTTTTAAAGATTCCCCTTTAAAAAACTTTGGGTTAAGCTTATCGTGTATCTCAAAGTCATCTGCACTAAAGTCTTCTAATATCTGTTCTATCTTTTTCATCACTTTTTATATTAAATAGTTTAGAAAAAGCAAACTCAATCTTTTTCCAAAGCGTGCATTTCAATAACAAGAGGCATATTAGGATTTTTATTGATTATTTTCTTTTTGGTACAATATTTTTCATATCTGCCGTACTTTTGCATCATCTTGCGAATTGAAGATGACGGTGTATGCCTTGTCAAACTCCAATCGGTAGTAATGAATACAAACTTGTGAGAAGATTTAGTAATAAGCGTTTCAAAATACCTTACAAGTCTTTCTTCCGAAGTAAATTTTTCTGGATAAAGTTTTTTAATGGGCTGTGCAGGTCTCATAAATTCATTTACATTAAACTCTACCTCCCCATAATGCGCAATAGCATCTACAAAAGAATTTTGCCAGTTAGTAAAATCATAAATGTCTTTGGGTGGGTCAATGTATAAAATATCTCCTTTGTGTAGTCGAATATGCTTTTCTATGCGCATATTGGTTACGTGAATATCATTTATATACACAGAGTGGGGAATGGAATGAATAAAAATATTCTTATCATAAAATGGATGTCCCTTCACGTTTCGGTGCATATTTACTCTTCGTTCGTAAATAAGGAAAGGCAAACCTGACTTCATCACAGAGGCTTTAAGCACATTTGCTTCTTGCGTGCTAAATATCTTTGAGTTTTGTCTTTCGATAATATAGAGCATCCAAGCGTCTATCTTCATAGCATTTTTTTTACTGAACACAGTTGCTTTATTGATTCCGTTATCCGAAAAGTATTTTGTGAACCACCCATCAATCGGGGTTAAATTATTCATATCTTCAATAATATCGTTGATGTCTTGCATTGGCATCAGGTTTGAGAACAATCCTTTGTTGTATATGTACCAAGCCTTTGAAGCATCGTTCACGTAAATCTTGTGAAAGTATTCGGACATCATATCAGAGATAAATCCACTACCCGACATACCATCAGTAAATATAAGGTCGCTTGAATATTTATCGCCCAAGAAATCAAAGGTAACTTTTTTGATGGATTCTTTTATTAATTGTTGGCTTATCTCAGGGATTCTATATTGTAAAAATGCAGGTACATTCTTTGTTTTTTGTTTTAACTTCATAATGGAAATCTTCTAATATTAAATAGAAACAAAGATTTTGTTGTTATTTTAAAGAAAAATTTGGTTCTTAAAAATACATTATGTATTTTTGTAATGCAACCAAAAAATACAACTTATGACGAGTATTAAAAAAATCAGGAAGGGGGTGTTTGAAACGAACAGCTCAAGCACACATAGCATTTGTGTCGCTAAAGAAATGGAATTAACCATTCCAAGTACAATTCATTTTGAATTTGGTTCTTTTGGTTGGCAATATGATACTTTGCAATCTGTATACGAAAAAGCAAGTTATTTATATACGGGCTTGTATGATAATGAGCGGTATGGTGATTTCACTAAAATAGTTAGGGTTTTAACACAAAAAGGGATTGAAGTTAGTTTTGATGAACCTACATGGAAAAGTGGGGAGTGTAAAAAAGAAAATGGGGAAACAGTGCAATACTCTTACCCAAATTATGATGGATATGTAGACCATGCTGACCAATTAAACGATTTTTTAGATGATTTGTGCGAAGATGAAAGCAAACTACTTTCTTATCTTTTTTCGGATTTAAGTTTTATTATTACAGGAAACGATAATGACGACCACGATGTTGATATTGAAGTAGACTATCCTCACGACGAATATTATAAAAGTAATTAAAATGGAGAGCATTTTAAATAAATACCGAAACGGCGATTACGACTTTACCATATATTCAGATGGTACATTAGTAAGAGAAACTAATGTAGAAAATCCGAAGGTTATTCATCCCTCAAGTATTGATGTAAAGATAACAGACTATTGTGATATGGCTTGTGCTTACTGTCATGAGAGTTCCACAATAAATGGTATTCACGGAGATTTGAACAAACTTCTTGAAGTTATTAAAGAACTGCCATCAGGCGTTGAACTTGCGATAGGAGGCGGCAACCCACTATCACACCCAGAACTTATTCCTTTTCTTACCAAACTAAAAGAGCGGGGAATTATAGCAAATATAACTGTCAATCAAGGCCATTTGAAACCGTATCAAGACTTGTTAACTTTTTTGATAAAATATGAACTTGTGAAAGGTATCGGCATTTCAATTACCAATAACAATTTTACTTATATCACACCTTTATTAAAACTAACCAATAATATTGTTTATCATATCATTGCTGGAGTTAACAAAGTTGATGTTATAGAGAAATTATGTAATATTGGTTATTGCAAAGTACTTATTTTGGGTTATAAATTATTTGGGTTTGGAGTTAAATTCCATAACCAAAATGTTGATATTGAACTTAAAAACTGGTATAAAGCCCTACCTAAACTGTTAGGCAAATGCACGTTATCTTTCGACAATTTAGCGATTGAACAATTAAAAGTAAGAAGACTTTTCACACATCAAGGATGGGAAAAGTTTTATATGGGCGATGATTTTCAGTTTACTATGTATATTGATGCTGTGAAACAACAGTATGCGCCGACAAGTAGAAGTAAAACAAGAAAATCTTTTTCGGAGTGTAACTTGTTAGAATATTTTCAAAATACCGATAAACTTAGTTAATTTATTCGTTTATGAAAAATAAATTCAGAATAGTTAAGAACGAAGTAACAAATGGCACTTATGAAATAATAAGAACTTATTATAGCATAGAAAAAAAGTTTTTGTTTTGGTGGTTGAATGCAGAGATTCCATCTGTTTATTATATGGTAGGTTCAGATGCTTTGTTAGAGAACAGAGTTTATCATTTTAGTACATTGTAAGAAGCGAATAGAGCTATTGAACGCTTCCTTCTCAATCCGTTCAAAGAAAACTATAAAGGCAATCGCATCATACGTGCATTAAATTCCCATAATAAAGAAATTTACGTGAACAAAAGTTATGTAATCTCACGCTATGCAGGAAGATGTTGTTATGAAGTATCAGCTTATTTAGATGAGCTTAAAATTTGTATTCAAAACGTAAACTATGCTATTATAGCTAAAATGACTTGTGTAAATAAAAACGACAAGCATAAAGAAGATTTGAAGCAAATAAATATGAACCTTGACAACTACTTTTAAAATGTGCGGTGGTTTTTTTTCTTTTTGTTTCCTACACGAAACTGTCTTTGGAAACGGGAATGTAGCCATTGCAACTAACGGTTGGGTGTATGAGAAGGTTTGCTAAGATGAACTTTCAAATTAACCACTAAACTTTATAGCAAACTTTCTTATACACGTTGTTATATGCAGTGCGGATTTAACCTACAAACTTTGATACGAGAGATAAACCTTTTTGTTTTATTTTTGTGGGAAGGAAATTAAAATTTGAATATTTATATATAGAACAAACCATTTATTGATATGGAACTAAGGAAATTTATAGCAACTACTGTACGTGAATATTTGAATGAAAATGTTAATAATTATACTAAATTAACAGATTTAGCAAAACAATATGATTATGAAACATTTTTGAAAAAAACAGATAGTTTAACATCAACATATAACATTCTTTATCGTGGAATGTATGATGAGGAATTGACAGATAAATCATTTTTTACTGATTATATTGGACATGCAACACAATATGGTGAATATGTTGATGGTATAATTTATAATAATAACGATGTTTTATATTTTGACGATAACACTTTTAATAATCTAAGAAAAAACTTTGAAAGCGTTTCAAAAAAAGAATTAAATAATATTTACTCTTATTATTTTAAAAACGACAAATTATTTGATGCAATGGATGGTGAATATTCTGATGAAGAAAGTGTTATTAAATTTGTAGCAAATTTTTTAAAATCAAATATACCGTATACAAAAGTTCAACAAGATAAAGTAAAAAATGATTTATTAATACCAATTATGATGTATTATGCGCAAATGAAAGGTAAAAATATTATTCAATTTATTGGTGGTGATTATAGTGATTATGGTGGTGCAGATGAATTTGTTGTAAACGATGTTTCAAAATATGATAAATTGAGTGATATTTGGAAAAGTGTTAATTAATTCATATTTTTGTGCGGTGGGAGAAAAAATAAAACAAAAAGATTATAACCACAAAACTCAATACGAAGCGATAACGTAGCATTGCATATAACGTTTTGCATATTGGAGCAGTAGGGGATTTGGAACACGAATGTTTCTGTTACCACTACACTTTATTATATGCACTACCTTTCAATTTACCACATCAACCCCTATTGCTCTAATATGCTGTTATCGGCTGATGCTGTTTATTTACCTGAATTTCAAGACGAAGCACTAAAGAAGTTTTTATTTTTTATGGGGGGAAGAAAAATAATTCAAAAAAGATTTGGTGAATTGAAACAAAGGTATTATCTTTGACGTATAAATTAATAAAAAGACAAAATCATGAAGTTATTAAGCAAGATTACAGATGGTAGAAGTTTTTGGGTTGAAGACTACAACCAAGAACAAAAAGATTTCTTTTTAAACTTGGGTTTTAAAGAAACAAAATTTGGTGACAAATATGTTCTTGATTTTGAGGGTACAAAATCAGGTCTTGAGTTTTGGAGTATCCAAGAATTTATTTTAATTCGTGATGCTGTTAATAAGCGTTTCAACTTCAAAAAGTTACCAATAAAATATTTAGGTATGTACGAATTAATCTAAATTATGAGTAAGCGAATATCTCTTAAACTAACTGATAAGAATGGTTGGTTGGTTGATAAACTGAACGAAGAAAAAGAAAAACAAAATAGACCGTCATTTAACAATATGGTAGAAACTATTTTGGTTGAGTATTTTGAAGAGCGTGGGCAAAAAATAAAAACTTCTAACGAAAATGTTGATACGAAGAAGTGATGTAGCATTTGCCGATAACGGTCGAGTGTATGAGCAGTAGCCGAACACAGAACTTGATTAGAAGTATAAAATTTAATATTAACAACTGCAATAGTTTAAAATGCCTAACGGCTATTGCTCATACACTTTGTTAGGCACAATTTATTATGGCATATAGAATTTACACTGAAAGAAATTTGGCAGACACGACAAGAGACCCAGATGAAATGGTATTTGAAGAATTAGGTTATAAGTTTGATTTAGATGAAGCAAAATTAGTTGCTACTAACTATATCAAAACAAGATTCTTTCATAAAAATACGGAACTTAGAGAACGAAAAGATGGTACATATTCTGCAACTGATTTTGCGAGTTATGGGGCAACAGTCATAATAGAACCGATTACCATTTCATAAATTGTGCCTAACATGAAATAAACGCAAGTGCCAAATAAAACCCTAACTATCAATTAGTTAGGGTTTATTTATTTTATATCTAAAAATATTATGTTAAGTAAAGCTTTACAAATAACTAACAGTCAAATAGTTACAATAAACTTGCGTTTATTTCTTTATATCGAGGTATAAACGCAAGTACGTTACAAAGGCACTCTAACAAGCACTTCTCCACTTTCCTGTGTTGATTGTAATATAATAAGATTTAGGGTAGTAAATTCTTTTACGTTTACTACTCTTATTCGTTTTATACTCAATGCAGGTGAAAGTATCGGTGTAATTACAGAGTAGGTACGTTCACCCTCTACATAATCAACAATGATAGTATTTTCAATATTCTCATAGTTAAAATCTGAAAATGAGGTTATCTCCACTCTAAAGAATCCGACATCACTTGCTTGAATAACAGCCCCAGCATCAAAATTAAGTACAAAAGGATTTATCCCTACGTCAATTATTGACGTAGTTCCCACATCAAAAATGTAATATACTTGGAGAATATCACCAGCATTCAAATTTACATTTAAGTTGATTAATCGTCTGGTAAAGCTTGAAAAAGTAAAATCTTGTCCATTGGTAATTGCTAAACCATTTAACAAAATCCTCACGCTTGATTGCGTTGCAATATCATTGTCCAGCAAGATTTGAGTTCTACTTATCCCCGTATTGAAAAACACTTTAGCATTTGTGGTATTTATCGTACCAGAAGGTATAATATTAGGTGTAATGATAATCTCATTGAATAAAGTAAGCGTGCCAGTACCTACAAGATATGTTGCTGAAAGCCTCCTTGACCCATTGAAATTATCAATATCAAAATTAAGATTTATCTTTTGGGGGTCGTTCGCATCAATAAAGTAATCCACATCAACAGTCAAATTAACTCCATCGTATGCAAGTTGTACCGAACCTTCTGGTAATGCGCTTATAAAGAACTCCGTTTGAGAAGAGAAAGGTAATGGGATATTCTCCGTGAAATATGAATAGCTTTGTACTGGAGGAATAGCATCTACGTTTATTACGGGAAGCGATGGAGTACCAAGGCTTGCAAAATAATAATCGTTTAGTTCGTCATATTTTCGGAACGGCAGATTTGTACGTATATCTTCCGTACTAAAGAAAATGTCATCAATATCATCGTTTAACCCATCAAAAAATATTGGTGAATTTAAGTATCTTGTGGGGTATAAGATAGTATCAAAATTACCGTAGTAATCTATAATATCATATAGCACAGGATTCACAGATTCACCAATACTAATATCTGCAACAAAATAGGGTTTGATAAGATATTCAGCATCTCTTTCAAGCACATTTTTAGGGATAGAGAAGTTAAAAATACCACTTGCACTTACAGGGGCATCAAAGCTAAATATCTTTGTGTCAGAAAACCCTGAGATGGCTTCCTCGTACTTAAACACATCAACACGTGCTTCCACGTTTGTTCCACCAGAAAGTTGGCATTCTACATTTCGTTCTGTTTCAATATCAAAAAAGAAAACACAGTCTTGGTTAATATTTTCGTCAATTTTACATTGGTTTGTGATACTAAAGTCAGGCAGTTGAATACTAAAAAATTCAAAGTTCGTTTCGGCCACAGCCTTAGCCACTAAAGCATCTGTTCCCGCATTATCAATATCGTAGATACCTTCTATTTTATAGGTATTTAACAAACCCTCAACTTGCAAAGGTTTAGAAAATTCTATTTGAGATACCACAATTTCACCTTCGGGCATTATAGGCTGTATCTCCGCAAATTCAGACCCGTCATTAATGCCTCGTTTGTATTGAAACTTTTGTGTGTTAAATATTGTATTTTCAATCATAGTACCAAGCTCTGTTACTATGGTAGTAGCGGGTATGAGTTGGTCAATGAAATTATACCAAAATTTATCTATAATACTCGTGAAAGTTAATACATCAATGTATGTATATTGTTTTGATAACGGATTTCTTAAATAATCATAGTATAGTTGTCTAAGTGTAGGATATTCTGGAAGTATCTTTCTATTCTTTACATCAATAAAGGTAGAAGAAACTTTTTGAATGTACTCTACAAAAGATAACTCGCTAACATCAAATTTATTAGAATCCAAATTAGGATAAGGTGAACCAATATTCAAGTTAATTGGTACTCCATTATCTCTATTAAACTTATAAACATCTTTTTCGATAAATCTTGAGGGGTTCAAAAGCAAAGACACTTCTTTGGTGTTGATGAGCAACCTGCTATCACTTATCTCATAGAGTGTATCGTTAGCCCCGTCAAGCCTTGTATTAAGCTCAGGAAGCCAAGATTTTTTATTATCTACCACTTTGGTTATATCATACCCTAAATTGCGGTAGAAGTCCATATATTGCTTCCCAGCGTCTTCATTGCCATTGAGCTGAAACCAAACCGACTCACTTTCGGGAGAAGAGATAGGAAAGCCTTCCTCATCCACAAAGTTTGGTAGAAGAAAACCGTCAGGTAAAGATATTGTATCAATTATAATATTACTAACATCAATCGGCTTATCAGCAATATAGACGTGTTCGTTTATTTCGATAAGTTCTTCTGGACAACCAAGCATCTCAAAAATAGCAAACAAAGCTTTTCTTGTTCCTTTGGCTTTTAGTAGATAACTTGTGTTAATAACGATTCTTCTCCATAACTCAATGTCTATCTCATAAGGCGTAAGTGTAGGTTCATCCGTAATACCATCAAATTGCCCCAAGAAGGATTTAAACAAGTCTTGTTCTGATATGATATTAAAGGTCTGCCATCCTAATGTCCTTGCAAAGTTTTTTATAAGGGCATCGGGAATATTATTTTTTTTGTTATAGCTCACCTTGTTTACGTGAACTAAATTATCAATGAATTTCTTTATTTTATCGAACCCAGTACCATATAACCTACTTAGTTTTTTTATCTTACCCGTTTCAGTAAAGTCATAATCTTTTAATGAGTTAGGCATAAGTTTCCTAAATACCAAATCTGTCTTGAATGTATCATAAGCCGCACCTATTCTCCTCAGTGCTTGTATAAAGTTGAGATAAGAAGCGGAAACAATATCAATATTATAACCATCAAATATCTCCCATCTTAAATCAAGTTCATTAAAGAAAGTTTCGTTATCATCAAAAATAGGTTCTTTTATTGTGAAGATGTACGCACCATCTTCTTTTCTTGAAAGAAGATATTTTTGAAATTCGTTAATTTGATTGAGAAACAAAGAAAAAGTTTCGTATTTAGGTTTTATATGAAAGTTAGTGAATAACACACCAGAGTTTATCGCCTCTGGAAAAGGATTACCATTTACTACCAATCGCACATACCCAAGGTCTGCGGCAGTGCTACCAGTAAATCCAATAATATGCGATTCACTTGTTTCTCCTACTCTCCAAATGGTATAATCTTTGAAAGATAAGTTAATGTTAGCGAAATCAGTTGAGGTATTTCCTCTTGTATAGATAATACCAAAGTTGTTTTCAAATAATCTTACATCAGATTTAAAGCTACTTGTATTTGTACCAATGTCATATACATAATCAAATACCGAAAATATTGGAATGTCTGTTAAGTCGTTATTTACAAATATAGAAGCAGGAAACTTATCAATAATATCCCCAACGCTTACCACAAAAAACTCCTCCATCGAAGCGAAGTTCACGTAGCTTGACAAATCAGACTTGTCGTTATTAAGCGTAATGGTGCGTGTGAGTGCATTTATTTGATTGACCTTGCCAATATCTTCACTTATGTCAGCAAGCGTAAGAGGCTTACCAAAACGTTCAATGGCGGCTGAGAAATCTACAATCTCCCTATTACTAAAATTACCGTCTATACTAAAATCTCCAATCTTATTGATGGTTGATGATGGTATATTAGTAAAATTTCCGTTTTGTAGTGTCCCGTTCAAATTGGGATTGATAACTCTCCTCGCCATTTAGTTTCTTTTATAAAAATAAATAGCAAAATTTGTAACAAATAGCTATGTAAAATTGTTATTATTGTAATATTAACCAAAACAAGCTAAACAATGGAACTAACCCAAGATGACGTACCTATTTGTCGAATCCTTTTCAACAAAGAGACTCATGCAATGGCTCTCGCTATGTATGGGGATAGAGCAAGGGAAATTTATAGTTTTATTTGTGGAGATATTTTGAAAGGGAACGATTTTTTTGAATATGAAACGGGAGTTGCTTTTGAAATATTAAGAAAAGAACCGATAGCAAGTTTCTTCTTTGATAATAGTTTAATAAATTTTTCTTATTTTTGTGACGTTGATATTTGTTTTATTTTCAAATGGTCAACAATAGTAGAGAAAATTTGGGACTCTGGTGAGCTTGACAATTATTTACATATTTTAGGGGGGTACGAAATTAAGATGATATTAATTAAAAGTCCGATGGCGGAGAAGGTATGGGATAGCGGCAAGCTTGACCCATATCTAAATAAATTGGATATTTATGATTTTGAAAAAATATTATCAGAATCCCCAATAGCAGATAAAATAAGAGAATCAGGTAAACTTAATTTTTAAACAAAAAAAAATAGATGAAATCAGATAATAGGTACACGCAAAAAATATTCACGGCGATAGACGCTTTGGTAGCAGAAGACAAAGACAAGATAGACGACACATTAAGCAATAGGTTTATTGATACCTATATCGGTTTCAAAGACTTTGAATCGCCCATTTTTATGGACTCTCCCTTCAAGTGGACTAAACTTACAGGGAAAGCCTTAAAAAACTTAAACGATGAGGAAAGCTTTAGCCTTCAAATACCAAAAACAGATAAATACTTTTTGGTAAGACTAAAAGAAGATGTTCATTTTCAAGTAGTAAGGATAAACGATAAATTTATCTTCTCTGTTTTTAAAGAAGAATCTTTGACTTGTATCTTTGAATTTTTCGGTGAAACAATCAATGGAATCTTAAAAGAAGATTGGGTATCTTACGACCATATACACTTTATTATATTTATCTTTTTTCTAACTTATAAAATTAAAACTCAAAAATAATATGCAAGCAAGAAACGTAATTGCGATTAATGATTTTCTTACAGAGAATCAAGAAACAGAATCAATCCTAAAAACCTCGAAAGCAATCCTAAAAGAACTAAAACGAATAGAAAAACGAGAGATTAATAGCAATCTCACAAAAGAATCCTTGGATGAGATTCTAAACATCTTTGAACAATTAAAAAATAATATTAACTTTGTGATTGAGCTATGCGATGGTAGCATCAGCAGAGATGAATGGTATGAAACAGGTTTCGATGGTGATTTCAAAGGTGAACTTTGGCACATCGTTGATTCAATACAAGAATTGGAAACGTTTGTAGTTGCAGACAAAAATGGTAAACCAGAATATTTTTTAACTACCAAATAATCATAACAAATGGAATACTTCAATCATATCCTAACAGGTACAGCACTTTTGAGTGCCTTTACTTTTCTTACTTATCAGTTGCGAAACATACCAAGTATATTAGTTGCTTTAATTAGAAGAAAATTTTTTTATACATTGATGATAGACGACACCAATTCATTTTATCAGTCATTCACAAAATGGTTAAACGAGAATTATTCCCACAAAATAATGTCGGAAAAGATAGAGTCTTGCAGCAATTTAGGTCTGGAGTATTCACCCAATAATTTTAGATTACTCATACGTTATAAGAATACTTATATATTTGTAAGTGCAACAAGCGAAAAGATTGAAAACGCCAATAGCAAATTCACAAGGTTCTTTTATAAATATCATTTAACGTTGTTTTTGGGGAAAAACAAAATTCAATCAATTGTTTCTGAAATACACAGGGCATCTCAAACTGAAATTGAGCAGCATAACTACATTCTTCGTTGGGGAGGCGATTATTGGGGGTGTGGCAAGAAAATTACATACAGAAAACAAGTCTTTTTAGAAAATAAAGAAGAGCTGATACAAGACATTGGTAGCTTTTTTAGTACAAAGGAATGGTATCACAAACGCTTAATCACCCACAAACGTGGCTATATGTTTTATGGAGACCCAGGCAACGGAAAAACTACGTTTGTGCAGGAATTAGCACATATATTTAAAAAAGACATATATTACTTAAACGTAGGTGCTTTTGCAAATGATGGTCAGCTTATGAACGCTTTGCAAATGGCCGAAGAGGGCGGTATATTTTTATTAGAAGATGCCGATGTACTTATACCTGAAAGAGAAGAAACGCCCGAATCCAAATTAAACATTAAAGTATCTTTTGATACACTACTAAATGTACTTGATGGTTTTCTATCAAAAGAAGGAAACATATTTATAATGACCAGCAACCATATTGAAAAGTTTGACCCAGCCATTATAAGAGAGGGAAGAATTGATGTGAAAGTTAAATTCGAGAATCCAAAGAAAGAAATTGTTGAACAATATATCAGCAACTTCTATGAAAAGGAACTGATTTTGTCGAAATACAATAAAAATTACTCGATGGCAAAGATTCAAGAGCTTTGTTTAATCAACAAAAACGATTCCGAAAAACTTATTTCGGTTTTGGAAGAGTAAGCGTTTAACTATCGCTTACTTTTCTCGTTTAAGGTATCGAATATTTGGTAATTATTGATATAGTCCGTTAATCTACTTACATTAACATAACCATCTTTGCTATTACGATTTTTATCTGTCACATTAATATGTGCTTTAATCTTTTTATTATCGTCTATTGTTAATCCTAAATATTTTATGGTAAATCCTTGTGTAGTTTTAAACCCTGATTTATTTTTTAATAATTTGGAAATAGATTCACTTAAATCAATAATATTCATTAACAACACATCGTCATTATTTTTATGTTTTATCTGACGTATAAAGTATATAAAATACTCAGTATCTTCATTCAAGAAATCTATTGCTAAATTTGAAAGCCCATATACACCCTCAATATAATCAATAACAATATCCAAATCAAAGGATTCTACAAGTTTATGCCATTCATCAACAAATCCATACCTATGAGAGATATGTTTTTCATCGATAACGGATATTATTCTCTTTTGCTCTTCAGGAGTTTCATCAGTGAAATCCACATAATCCATTTCTCTCCAACATTCAATATAAATTTCTTTTTCATAACCTTCACTTAAAAAGAAATCCCTAAGCTCTTCATTATAATCAAAAAAACCATCTAAATCAATTTCTCTATCCAGAGGATTCATATATTGACCAGACTCAAAATGAAACTGATATTTATTGGAAGGGTCTTTTTTATTTATTATAATCCAAAGCTTACCGTCATTATTGTAGGTATTAAACATATTATCATAATCCGCAGCAGTACACCAACGAGTACCTTTTCCATAGTAACAACTTGCCTCTTCGGTTTTAGGTACGATTATGTCCCATTCACCTACACTATATTTTTCAACATCCTGCTTAATATTTTTTTCTTTTTCTGTGTTTGAGACAACATCATCTTCCCCAAAACCAAACATAAAATCGGCAAGAGTGTTAATATCATATTTGTTTATATCGGCAGCATCTCCCTTAATCTTTTTAGTCTTCTTTAATTTATCAAACTTTCGCAAGTCTTCCGTTACTTTGTAATAGTCCTCACCTTTCATTTGTTTAATTATGGGTAGGTTTTTTTTATTTAGCAACCATTTAGTGTATTGTCCCATAATATCTTTCTCTTGGTTGTATGTTGGGTCTAAATTAACAATTATTTTAAACAAATCGCTACCAACATCCCCATAGAACTTTTCTTGAGCTTCCTTGCTTGTTATTTCATTTATAAATGTATTTTCACTTTCGGAAATAATGATTTTTCTTATTATACTGCATATCATAAAATTTTCTTATAAATAGTCGCAACTTTTTACCTTACTTATTTGTTCTAATATCAAATGATGTTTCACTTTAACTTTATACAAAAATGATGAAATTAGTTTTGTTTCCGATTGTGCTTGTTAGAATAGCTTTATCTTTTTCAAAAGCGCTATTTATTATTGGGATTAGTTCTTTGATAACCAAACTCTTAAAGTAAAATATTATGAACTACAAGAAAAGCTTAGTAAAATATCTCAAACAAAGAGAGATTAAAAACATCCACCACATGTTTGCGGAAGCTCGAAACTATTTCAATATGCTCAAGATTACTATGGGCGGAACTTACCAAAGTTTCGGAGAGGAAATTGTTGTTGATGTTTACATCAATCAGCAAAAAGAAACGTTCACAGTTAAAATATTGGAGATTCTTTAGAAGTTTATGATATTTAAACGGTCATCGAATATAAAAGATATTTGTCAGGAGGAAGTTTTTGATAAAGAGTCAAAAATATATTTAAAAGACCATAAAGGACTTTATGATTTTTACTATCTAATTGTCAATGACGATATATTATTTGGTTCTACACGTTCTTATGGAATTGTACGAAGAAGACGATTACGTCTTTTTAAATGTTTCACATTAAATTAGACAGATGAGAGAATACACAAAATCGTTCCTAAAGTTCTGCAAAAAAGAACATAGAGTCCATCAGCAATATGGAGTACCATTCAATATTTGGTTCTTAAAATACTTAGAACAGCTTTGGGAGGCGTATGATATTGTAACAAGACCGTATTAGTTTTTTAATCAAAACCAAAAAAATGAAAACATACAAAATAGAACTATCCGAAGAGCAAATGTTATTGATTGCCCGCTGTCTTGAAGATATTTCACGTTTCGCCTCTGGCCAATGCAAACTCGAATATACAGTTGGCCAGATGCTTCGTGAGCAGCCTTTTGAAGAGCAAATGGAAATACGTAGAGAAGCGGAAGAAGCGTTGCAGAAAGCAAAATATCTTTTGCTTCCCGAATTGCCTGAGCATACAAGCAAGAGTTATAATGGAAGTGATTTCATTGGCAACACGTATCAAATATATCGAACCATATTACATCAACTTGCAGTGGATAATGATTGGAATAATGTATATTCGTACCCAGCACTTCCTTCGGGGAATATGGGGTTAATCAAAATAGAAAAGCAGTAAGATAGCGTTTAAATTCACAAAACGCTATGCTTTACTATTTACAAACAAAAAGATATTATGTCTATTACTATATGTTATTCCACAAGGAAGTTTGACGAATCATTTCATAAACATCTTGAAGATACTTGTGGTGTTAAAAACGTCGAAATCCTCTATGAAGAAAACAACGGAGAGAAGTCTTTGCCCAAACTTTATAACGAATTTCTTTTAAAATCACAAAACGACATTGTGGTTTTCTGTCATGATGACATTTACATTCATAACGACAAATGGGGCAAGAAGCTTTTAAAATCTTTCTCTGATACAGATTTTGGTATTATCGGCATCGCTGGTACTACCGACTTGGAAGATGGTTGTTGGTGGAAGGTGAATCATAGAATGGTGGGTCAGGTGCGCCATAAGCACGAAGGTAAAACAAATCTATCTTTGTACTCAAATCGCTTTGAAGAGGTTATCGAAACCGTTGTGGTGGACGGGCTGTTTATGGCAGTAAAGAAAAGTAGGTTAAAAAACAACTTTAACGAAAGTTTTAATGGATTCCATTTCTACGACTTGCCCTTGTGTGTAGAAAACCACCTACAAGGTATAAAAATTGGGGTAACCTTTGATTTGGACATTACCCACTACTCAATTGGTATGGTAAACGAACAATGGTCGAAAAATAAAGAACAATTTGAGGAAACCCATAAAGACCACTTCCCTTTGAGAGTTCAACCTCAAAGTATCAATTTCCCAACCAAGAAGATAAAACCGATTAAGAATAATAACAATTTCATAAGCATCATTATACCACATAAAAACAATTATCAAGTACTTGAAAACTGTGTAAACTCAATCATCCAGAACACACATCAAGCCAAATATGAAATAATCATTGCCGACACAGGTTCAACCAAGGAAGAAAAAGAAAAAATTAAAGAAAATATTTTATCTGATAAAGTAAGAATGGTAGAATATGATTATTATAATTTTGCAAAGATAAACAATGATGTTGTAAAAAATCATTTATCGCCACAGGCAAACCTAATCATTTTCTCAAATAACGATATAAAGCTTCTTAATGATGCTGTGGATAGAATGGTGAAGCATTATAAAGAAAACCATAATATTGGTACAATAGGTATTCGATTGCATTATCAAGATAATTCCGTACAACACTCTGGAATATTGCTTGCAATAGATAGAGCAAAGAGAATCTATGTAACACATAAGCATTTACATTCATATTACACATACACACAAACTCAAAAGACAGAGATTGGTTGTACGGGGGCTTTCTTAATGATAGAAAGAAAATTGTTTGAAAGCATTATGTTCAACGAAACATATAAAGAATGTTTTGAGGATGTGGAGTTGAATTTAAGATGTATAATGAAGGGTAGAAAAAATTGGTTCATTGGAGATGCAGTGGCGTATCACTATGAGTCTTTATCAAGAAACCAAGACGAAAATAAATTGGCAAGAACCAACGAGGATTATGTAAGAAGATTATTTCCCTTTATCAAAGATAACTTTGAATACTTTAAACCGTATTTAATGGCACTTAACTTTTGATATTTCTTTTCTATTTAATAGAAAATGGGTCAATTTTTAGATTTTCAATTAACCAAATTATACTACATAGACTTTGAGCTATGCGTGGATACTGAGATAATTGCAGAAGCATTAAATTTGTTGAAAGATGAAAGTAAGTAAAAAATACGTACAAGAAAAGATAAATGAGATAGTAGATTCATATATGAATCTTATTGGGGATGATGGCTACAAATCATTCCCTTCTGATAGTGAGGTAACAGCAGGAAAAACTACCGATGAATTTGTAGATGCCACCGAACACGAGCCTTTCTACCCTTTCTTATATGGTTATGTGATGTATGAATCCATAATGAACAACGAAGACTTTGAGGCGGAACTTGATGATGATGCAAGAGAAATCGTGAAACGGTTAGAGCGTTATAGCAAATCTCAAATTCTTGCGATTGTTTATGAGCTTATAGATTCTTTGGATGTGTTTGACAAACATAATATCAAAAAGAAATTAATGAAGAAGATTATGAACTCAGGAAAAATCTCTGTAATGTAATGCTTACCGAAACAAACAAAGAACTTTACGACAAGAAATATTATTTATCCGATGAAATAAAAGATTACTTAAAAAAAAAGCTCAAAGATGATGAGCTTACACAAACAATAAGAAATCTTTTAGATAGAGGGTACATTACCTATCAACATGCAAAAAAACTTCTTTCAAAGGAAATGGAAGAAGTTAAAAGCGATTGGTCAGGTTTTATCAATTTTTTGGAGTTTAATCTTAATAAAGATAGAGAAGCAGTAAAAAACTCAAAGAAGAACAAAACAGAGATAGGCTTGGATAACCAATACCGAAAAACTCACGAAAAGGGAATTGATATGTCTTTGACAGAAAGTACAAATCAAAGACAAGCGGCGATAGGTTTTGTTTTTTATGGAGGACGAGTTTTATTGGTACGTAGAAGGCCAGAAAGCAGGTGGGGAGCAAACAAATGGGCTTGTGTGGGCGGCAAGATAGAAGAAGGAGAAAGTCCTTTAGAAGCCTTTAAAAGAGAGGTTAAAGAAGAAACAAATCTTGATGTAGTGAATGTAAAATTCATTGGGGAGGATAATGAAGGCAAGACAAAGATATTTTTGTACGCTTGCTTGTGTGAGAACCCTCACGAACTGGAATTGAACCCAGAGCATAGTGATTATATGTGGTGCGATACAAAAACCGTAAAAGAACTTGATACGGCGGATAATATAATGGAGTTTTTGGTTAAGACGAAGAACTGTTTGGTAAATTCATAAAATATTTCTTTTTTCTTGCAACTTTTTGTGCGAGTTATTTGTTATATTAAAAGAACTTTAACTTTAACCCCAAAAACAATATGTGGACAAAATCAGAAGAACAAAGACTAAACGAACTCGGTTTGACAAAGAAACAAATTGAGCAGCTTTCGGATAAGACGATGGTAGGCGTTGGAATTATTACGAGCGTTCTTTTAGAAGCAATTGAACAAGGTTTGGTCGTTAAAAAAAGCGAGTGATGGAATGTACGAGATTAGAGCGATACGATGAAAATTTAGAGCCTGTATTCAGGCCAAAATTGAAATTTGAAACTTTGGAGTTAGCAATTGAACATGCTAAAAAAGTGAACTCATTAGACCACGTTATACATAAAGTAGTAGCGTACAAATGTAGAAAATGTTATAAATATCACGTTGGAAGAAATGGAAAAGAATTGACTGAAAAAGAGAGAGCTAAGTTCAAAAAACCACAACAAATAAAATGAAAATAATCAAAAGATTTTTCCTCCCCGTTTTAGTAGGGGTTATTTCATCGGCTATTCCAACCATAGTTGGTTTTAAGCCTGACACGTGGCAATATTGGGTGATTGCGTTACCAATAATAGTAATGAGTTGGGTGATTTGCCCGCTGCACGAAAAAATCAACAATAACATCAAACAACAGCAATAACATGGAATTAAAAGTAGGATTGAAATTTAAAAAGTATTACAAATAAAACAACATTAACAATATAGACTCGTGTGAAGTTAGAGGTATTGTTGATGATTTTATTATTGTTTTATGGTGTAAAAAGAAAGCTAATAAGATTAGCGGTAAAAAGGAATTTTATCTGATTACAGATAAACACGATTTTGATTTTAATGTAGAAAATGGCGTGTATCTTCCACTATAATTGTGGCTAACTATCTAATATTCGTTGTTATAGTTATGTGTTATTTTTGTTTTAACTTATAAAAAAATTAAATATGAGAACGAAATCAATTACAATGAGAAAATCAAGTGGGTTTCAACATTCAATTACAGTATCAGTTGTTGATACCCCAAAAGGCGCTGTTAGAACAATAGAAATTAAAGACCACGAAGTTATGATGACAGATAAAGAACCAACTGATACTTGGGTAATGGGCTTTAATGAAAACTCATTTGATACAAATGTCGAACAACTGAAAGAGTTTTGTGAGTTTGTGCTAAATGAAATAAATAACTCAAAACAAAAATAATGTTACTTATAACGGCAAAATAGTGGCGAAGGCAGGAATTGAAGTACTACTGCTGAATTTCGTAAAAAGTTTAATAACTGTACTTCTGTTGGTTTTAGCACGTAAGCCCTGCTTTTGCCAATATAATATTGGGCGTGTTTTTTTCTTATGGGAATGTTCGATAATTTAAAAATAAGTACAAGTAAATTGCCTTTAACGGATAGCGAAAAATTGTCTATTGGCGAAAACCCTGTTTGGCAAACAAAGGATTTTGACTGTATAATGTCAACTGCGGAAATAACAGACGATGGTAAGTTAAAGTTCTTAAATTTTAGGTACGAATGGGACGAAACTGTAAAAAGCGGGATGTTTAACTTGACTGGTAAAATGGGCGGTTTAGTTAAAAAGGAGGAACAATGGATTGAATTAAATGACTATCACGGTTATGTCAATTTCTATTTAACTGTAAATAACATTTGGTATGAGTTCAATGCAAAATTTACAGATGGTCAGTTAGTAAACATTGAACGTGTAGGGTGTCCATAAAATTATGGCCAACGTTTTGTGGCTTGCCGAAGTGCGGGCTTTACAGCGCTAAACTTAATTTGAAAAACAAAATTTGATATGAACGATAAACTTAATTTGGAACACGAAACCCAGCATTTTGGCAAACCTCTGTTATGTGCTGGTGTGGGTTTAAAGCAATACTCTATTATTTACGCAGACCCACCTTGGGAAGTTATGGCAGGAAGTAAGCAGGGGAGAAAAAAAGGAGATAGTCAAAAAAGCCTTCCGCTAACATACCCAACAATGAGCCTTGATGAAATTAAAGGGCTACCAATAAAACAACTTGCGGACAAAAATGCAGTATTGTTTTTGTGGACTATAAATAAGTATTTGGAACAAAGCTATGAGGTAGCTCGACAATGGGGGTTTACACCAAGCACAATGCTTGTATGGGATAAAACACCTAAAGGTATTGGATTAGGTGGAACATTTACCTTAGCAAATGAATATCTCCTTTTTTGCAGGAGAGGAACACTTACTGCCAAGCAAAGGGTAAAGGGAAACCACTGGCATCTACCAAGAGAAAAACATAGTAGGAAGCCTGATTTTTTTAGAAACTTAATTACTGATACTTTCGGTGATTTGCCAAGGGTTGAACTTTTTGCAAGGGAAAACTTCCAAGGTTGGGATGCTTTTGGTAATCAATGTAAAGAGAGTATTGATTTGGAGCAGTATCGTAGCATTTGCACATAACGGTTGGGTGTATGCGCAGCCTTGTGTTGCGCCTGCGGCAAGGTTGCGTATAGCTGCGGTTATGTGCCGTTTTTATTCACAAATTTAATTTAGAAGAATGAAGAAATATAATATAATTTACGCAGACCCAGCTTGGAATTATAACAGCAGGATGGCTTTAGGAAAAGGTGCAGCAAAAAGTTCAGCTGAAGATTATTACAATGTAATGAATATTGATGATATTATGGCATTACCGATAAAAGAAATATCTGCAAAAGACTGCATACTTTTTATATGGGTTACAATGCCAAAATTGAATGAAGTTTTTAAAGTTATTGATGCTTGGGGATTTGAATACAAAACTTGTGGTTTTGTTTGGGTAAAAAGAAATAAAGTTTTCTCTGATGAAAGAAATAAAAACAGAAACGGGATTGATGATTTTATGGGACAAGGAAGATGGGTAAGACAAAACGCTGAACTTTGCTTAATAGCAACTAAAGGTAAACCAAAACGAATTTCGGCAAAAGTTAGGCAAATAATTTATCAGCCAATACAAGAACATAGTAAAAAGCCAAATGAGGTAAGAGAACGAATTGTAGAACTAATTGGTGATTTGTCAAGAATAGAATTGTTTTCCCGTGAAAAGCACGCAGGCTGGGATGTTTGGGGGAATGAAGTTGAGAGTAGTGTCGCTCTTTAAACATAACGTTTTGCGTATATGAGAATTGGCACTTGTAGAATGTTGAAATTAAGCACAAATGTTTCCGTGCCATTTCTTATATACGCTGTTACCTGCTGGTGCGGTTAATTAACGAGAAACTTTAATACAAAGAACGAAACAAAAATTTTAAATAAAAAAGAGCGATGGCAAAAATAAATTTGAAAAATTTAAAAATATGATTGATATAAACAAGAATTACAATGAAAGCAATTTAGAAACAATGGCAAAGATGCCTGATTGCTTTGTGGATTTAACGGTAACAAGCCCACCTTATGATGGACTAAGAACTTACAATGGATATTCTTTCCCTTTTGAAGATATTGCAAAGGAGTTGTTTAGAATTACCAAAGATGGTGGGGTATTAGTTTGGGTTATTTCGGATGCAACTGTTCAGGGAAACGAAAGCGGAACATCATTTAAACAAGCACTATATTTCAAAGAAATTGGATTCAACTTACACGACACAATGATTTGGATAAAAGATGGTGGAGGTGTAGTAGGGAGTAATAAATGCTATACACAAAACTTTGAGTATATGTTCGTGTTTTCAAAAGGAAAAATAAATACTACAAATCTAATTTATGACAAACCAAATGCTTCTTTTGGCAAAGATAAAAGCGGAGTAGGAAGAAGATTAGTAACTGGTGAACATAAAATAGAGAGTAGAAAACCAAGTGCGGAATTTAGCAGAAGAAACAACTATTGGTATATAGCCCCACAAAAAGGCGAACACCCTGCTGTATTTCCAGAAGCACTTGCAAATGACCACATTTTAAGTTGGAGCAATGAAGGTGATTTGGTTTATGATTGTTTTATGGGAAGCGGAACAGTTGCAAAAATGAGTATTTTAAACAACCGTAATTGGATTGGAAGTGAAATATCAAATGAATACTGTAATTTGATTGAAGAACGAATTAAAAAAGCGTTGGAAGAAAAAAGAAAGGAAAAAGATTTACAAGAGCAATCTTTATTTGGAACGGAATGGTAGCAATTACACATAACGGTTGGGTATATGATGGGTACGCCACCGATAAACTTAAATAAATGTAAAACCGCTTATTGGCGTATCCATTATATACGTTGTTATGTGCCGTTTTTATTCACGAATTTAATTTGGAAATATGAAAAAATATAAAACAATAGTAGCTGACCCACCTTGGAAATATGGTGTTTGGGGTGTAGGTTCTGAAAAAAGTACATTTAGTAAAAAGCATAATGAAACCGAAATACCAATACCATACGAAACTATGAGTGTTGAAGAAATTAAGGCTTTAAATGTTGCTGGGTTGGCTGATGAAAATTGTGAGTTGTATTTGTGGACTACACAAAAATATTTGCCTGATGCTTTTGAAGTATTAAAGGCTTGGGGTTTTAAATATTGTCAAACATTAACTTGGTGTAAAACACCAATGGGAACAGGGCAAGGTGGCGTTTATTGCCCTACAACAGAGTTTTTAATACTTGGCAGAAAAGGTAAAATGCCAAAAGTAAAACGAATAGATACAACTTGGTGGAATGTGAAACGAACTAATAAACATTCTAAAAAGCCCGAATTTTTTCAAGACTTAATTGAAACGGTTTCAGATGCTCCACGATTGGAAATGTTTGCAAGACGAGAACGTGAAAATTGGGATGTTTGGGGAAATGAAGTTGAGAGTAGTGTCGCTCTTTAAAATGGCACATAACGGAAAAGTATTTATGAAGAAGGGGAATTAAAAGAACAAAAGTTTTAATTTACCACAGAAGCCACTAAAAAGCACCTTAGCACAAATTAAGCATTTCTGCCCCTTTTTCATAAATACAATGTTGTGGGCAGGCATTATTTTGCTTATCCTTGCTTCTTTTTTGAGTTAAACTCTACAATTCTTTTCCAATTTATTTCGCCTTCTTCGCAAAAATCTTGGGCAAATTTTAGCGTAAATTGGTTGATAACTTTTGCGTAGGCTTTCAAAAACTCCTCGTTTTTCTCTTTTGCTTGATGTCCAAGTGGCTCAATAATGTCTGTATAAAGTGTTTCACTGTCTGAAATAAGTTCCCAAAATTCTTGTCCGCATAATTTTTGATAGCCTTCTTTATTAGGTTGATTTTCAATACCATAGCAACAACCATTGACAGCTAAAACTTTGAGTGTAGCGTTTTGTTTCAATAAGGCTTTTTCAGCATTTTTGAAATTATCTTTCATTTTTTTGATTTGACTACTATTGCCCCAATTTGGACCAGATTTGATTTCAATGATGTAATAATTTCCATTTTTCAGAAATTCTAAATCAATACCTTCTAAAACCCTTGATTTTACACCACCAAACACTTTTTGGCAAACAAAAATAGCCACTCCTTCTAAAAAATCGCCAAATAGCGTCTCTTCCTGTGATTGTAGGTAAGCATCAAGTAAGTTTTTAACCAAATCTTGTGCTGTCAAAATATTCTTTGCTTTGAACAAATAAGGGTTTTTGCGTTTCAAAACTTCTTTGAAATTCAATTTTTCAAGTTTTTCCAACCTTTTTGTGTGAAAAGTGCCAATATTTTGTTCAACGTATTCGGTAACGTCTTTTAGATTAAGGTTTGCCATTTAGAATAAAAACTGTTTTATGGGTTCAATTTCTTTTTTTAGTACATTGTAGTATTCGGGCAAAATTTCAATGCCTATTGAATTTCTGTTCATTCGTTGTGCAACGGTTAGAGTTGTTCCTGAACCTGCAAAAGGGTCAAGCACAATATCATTTTCTTGTGTAAAAAGTTTAATAAACCATTCGGGCAAATTTTCAGGAAATGCTGCGGGGTGGTTTTTATTACTACATTCTGTTGCAAAATGCAAGACATTTGTAGGATAAACAGTTTCTTTTCCTACCCAATTAGAAATATTTTTACCAAAACCACTACCATTTTTAGCATTATCACGAATTTTGTCGGTTTCACTTAGGTTTTTCAAACGACCTTTTGCCCAATCACCAATCGGAACTTTTACTGCATCTTGATACATATTGAACTTTTTATCCTTATTGAATTGCAAAAGTCTTTCCCAACTATCCCGAAAACGGTTTGACCACTTGCCAGGGTATGAGTTTTTTTTGTGCCAAATAAATTCTTCCGTCCAAAACCAACCTTGTTTGCGAAGTGCCAAAATCAATTCCATTACATAAGTACTTCGTTCGCCTTCTACTACCTTTTCCTTGATGTTGAGTACAAATGTCCCTGTTGGTTTTAATACTCTTAAAAGTTCTTGGGCAATGGGCAAAAACCACTCAACATACTCGTCAGGGGCAATTCCTCCGTATGTACTTTTGCGTTGGTCTGCATAAGGTGGTGAAGTAAAAATTAAGTCTATGCTGTTATCAGGCACTTGTTTTAATACTTCTTTGCAATCACCTAAAAAAATGTCTGTTTTTACTTCTATCATTTCGTTTTGGCAAGGTTGTTTATCAACTGCAAAGTTAATCATTTTTCGGTTTTGTTGATAGTTTTTGTTTCTTATGCTTGCCCACAACATGAAATAAACGCAAGTGCCAAATAAAACCCTAACTATCAATTAGTTAGGGTTTTATTTATTTTATATCTAAAAATATTATGTTAAGTAGATACTAATAAACAATTAATAATCAAACACTTGGAAAAAACTTGCGTTTATTTCTTTATATTGAGGTATAAACGCAACTCTCACTATTTACTAATAAATGTCCGAGAAAAAAAGTGCTTTATTAAATAAAATAGAAACGCTTAAAGCGACTGCCAACAGACGTGGTGGACAAGTGAATAGTGCTTTAACAACGGTAAATGCTGCACGAAGTAATGTAAGAGGTTTTATGTTTGATTTGATTGTAGCTTTGGTGGGAACACAAGCTTTGAACCTCACATTGGGCAGGATTTTTACTCAGGCGGTAGGTGCATCGAATAATAACCTAAAGCAAAGTCTATTCTTACAATCTCAAACGGGAACAGGAACAAAACCTCTCCCTTCTTTTATTGGGAATGGGTATTCAGTACCAGTTAGACAATTAGATGTTCAAAATAAATTCAGGTATGAACCAACGTCTTTCGTTGGACAAAACTTATATTCGAGCAACACCAACAACATTGACTATAAAATAAGAGAAAGTATCGTAACAGGGAACGAAGTGCCATATAAATCTCAATTAAACGTTTCTTTTGATGGTACAAATGAACAAGTGATGTTCAAGCCTATTAATCCAAATCAAACAGACACAGCTTTTTTAAACACCTATATAAGCAATATAGATGGGTATGATAAGAAGAAACTTAGTGGAGATGTATTAAATAAACTATTAGGCAATATAAGCAACAGTCAAGAGTTAAGCCAAAATGAGTTATATAACCAAATGGTTCAAGCTGAGTTATTAAATCAAATAATTGATACCGACTTAAATAGGATAGATGATTTTCAGTTTGAAACTTTTGATATGAACGAATTAATACGTACCAATCAAATTGACTTAGGATGTGGTGTGATAATAAATGAGGTATCAAATGAGTTATTCATTGAGGCGGTTAATAACATAAGTTCTGCCGACAACTTTGACAATATCGCAAATGGCTTTGAAAATGTTTTCAATAGCACATTAGACCCTCAAACACAAAGTGGGAATAACCCGAATACAAAGTCAAATTTGTTTAAAAGAATCATTGATGGGTTTCTATTGAGTTATGTAGAAAACACATTAAAATCTCCCGAAAGTTTATTGGCGTTGAATTTAATAAAATCGAACAAAGCTGGTGAGAAATTACCCTTTGAATCTGGGGAAGGTATCATAAGAAATAATGTGAAGCAGATAAAAGAAATTTCCTCTTCTATTGAGTGTATAGTGAATAGAGAACTATACGGAATCATAGAAAAGGAAATTACAAAATTATCTAAAGGAATCGCAGGAAACTTAGTAAGAGAAAAGCTACAAGTATTTAGCTCTATTATAACTAATATTACAGCTTAGCCAATAGTTTTCTTATTGCCTCCAAAACAATCTCTTTAATAAGATTCCCACTTATGCGTGTGGAATCTTCCAATGCTGATAAAGCGTCTTGGTATATGGGATTGCTAAAAGCCTCCTCTGGTACTGCACGGTAGTTACCCAAGTACTCATACCCCTGCATTGTGAGGGATTCCATATTATCAAGAATCTCTGGATATTCCATTATTAATGGAAGCCAATCAAATACCTCGGTTTCCTCCAAGAAATCGATTATTCTTAATGGTATCTCCCCGTCAAGTTCCTCTTTGTACTTAATAATCACATTTGAAATATCGTCCACAACATTTGTTTTGTCCAAATCCAACCCCTCTAAATAATCGAAAGGATTTTCAATGTCCTCTATTTCTACATTTTTGGTTTGAAGGCTTTTTTTATAGTTTTCTACTACATCGGGAATTACTTTCGTTAGAAGCTCAAATTCTTGGGCGTGAAACTGATAATCTTTATACTTATTTACTAATTTTATAAGTTCGTCATATTTATACTTCTTAAAAATCATTTTTATTGAATCAATAAAATATTCTTCATCGTACAATTTTCTATAACCACCGTTGAGTATACTATCTAAATCAATCTTTATTGTTGTATTTTCTACTACATCTTTTATGACCCTTTTTGCATTTGATTGTGAATCTGGATAGTTATCTGCCTCTGACAATAAATCTAACAAAAAATATGTCATTATATACTTATCATTATATTTAGAAAGTTTATAGATTGGTAAATATGTGTTGTATTTAGTTAAAATAGTTAATAGATTAATCTTTGAATTTAATTGACTATCTTTTCTATCCAACAAGTCATCGAAATATACTTTACCAAGTTCAGGGAAAATATCTAAAAAAGTTGATATTTGATAGCCTTGTTTATCGTGTAATATTTCTAATACACCTCGATAAATTTTGTTTAAATCATTTTTTTGTAAAAGGTGTAGCACACCCCCTGTACCACCAAAAGTTTGGTATATATACTTGGCAAAATTAGGCTCAAACTCAAAAATATATTGAAAAAGCTCTAACTTATCGACTATATTTTTTTTATGAGCATTATTAAGGAATTTATGCTTCTCCTTCTCATCTAAACTTTTAAATTTTGCAATAATATCCATAATTGATTAATTAATTCTTATATTACGATTAAGTATAGTATCTACATCAAAAGCGTTTAACTCCTCATATAGCTTTCCTTTGACAGGTGCTTCGCCACCAAACGGATGTGTATGGTTCAGCATAAAATCTTTCATTATCTGTGCTAACCTCACCAAAGGCTTTCCGTAAGGAATGTTATCGGCCTCTTCGATAAGGCGGTCTAACTCTTCCATACTAACGTCTGAACTAAACTTTGGGTTTCCTCTATGCGATAATAAAAATATATTATCAGCTTGTATCACAGCATTTGAACTATCGTTTTTAATACTTAGCTTTACATAAGCAGGGTTATCATTGTTTTTTTCCAAGGGTTGGTTTATTTTATGTCTCCCTGTCCTAAGAATAACCTCGTTGTCCTTATGTAGTAAATCCGTATTATTTCTACCGATGTTTGCCACTTCGGTATCTTTAGTAGGGTACACATCTCTTGCTTCGGGTATTTTTGTAATATCTTTCGTGGTATCGGGTACTATGGTTTCGGGAGTAACAGCCCTTGCTGTTCTAAACCAAGTATCTTCCCTAAGTTTATCCATCGAGGAAAAAACAGAACCAATGTAAAACCTCTCCTTTTCAGGTTTTTTCATATCCAATATGAATACCACTACCGTCTCATCTGGCTTTGGTAATATAAAATTGTTTTTGGGTAATAGAGGATAACAAAAATAAGGCTTCACATCTAAATTAGGTATTTGTACTTGTATTCTACCTAAATTAAGAGGGTCTTGATTTGATACTACCCTACATACAAATATATTCTGTACCGAAGCATTTCCCGTATTTTCACCTTTTCCGTTGGTGGAAGTTGGGGTGAACTTATCTAATATTACGTTATTTCTTGTTGAGGTCATTTTTATATTAAATAGAAAAATATATTTTAAGTTAAACGATAATAATTGTATTATTCCAAGATTTTAACTCTATTTATAAATAAAATGAAAAACTTGATAAAATACTTCACAGAAAATTACGGGTTCAGTGGCGTTTACAAAGAATTGAAGACCACGCTCTTTGGTGTTGCTTTATCTGTCGTACCTTTGTATTTTGTGTACATACAGAAAGCTTCTTTTAGTGAGATAGTACCTTTATTGCTTCTCGTTGTACCATTCATCCTACACAAGTCTAAATCTCAGAAAGAAAACGAGAATTTGAATCATTAATAGTTAATATTAAATAGAATAGGTAACGGATTCCAAAAGATTCCGTTATTTTTTTGTTTTCTTGCAACTTTTAGGTGAGTTGTTGGTTATACATAAAATAAAGTTGAACTTAATCTCTAAATTAAAATTAAATATTATGGACTATAACGAATTATTAGAATACTTTATATGATGGAGCGCAAAACCCACCCATCGGGACGTGGGTGGAATGTAAGCGGAAAAAAATATTTTGGGATAAATATTGACTTTTTTAAAAAAAGTTTGTATGTTTTCGTAAACTCTGTGTTAGGGACTAACTCGGAGTATAAACAAAAACAGGTGGAGGCGTTAGCGTTGGTTAAGTCTATGAAACCTGAAGCCCAACTCATCGCCTCTGGCGTGGGCGGGTAGTTCACAATCAAAATCAAATAAAATTGGCAATATAAAACAAAAAGATTATAACCACAAAACTTAATACGAAGCGATAACGCAACATTGCATATAACGATATTCAGATATATTTAGGTTTTCTTTTTAATATATACACTAAAGTAATAAACAAATATGAAAGGTAAAGGACACATACAAAGTTTCAACGAACATCAAGAAAACTTGAATATATCTGATGTTAGTGGTAGTAATTTAACTATGAGACAACTTATGTTAGATAGGATAGAACAAATAAAAAGAGTTGAGAACGGATTTAGTAAATCATTGATGAAATGGAGACAACCATTAAGTCATGGAACTATCACTAAGTATGCGGAAGAAATAAATTTTTATGAATTATCGGACAATGATTTACTCTTTTTATTTGAGCGTATTTTAAGGAGACACTACACTCAATAGTTAAATTATTATCACTAACGGTTCGCAGGTAGGCGATAGTGCCGCTTACCACAAACTTTAAATCAAAGCACTCAGGCTCATAGCGGCATTTTGCCTACCTGCTGTTAGGTGTCTGTAAAAAATAAATTTAGCGTGGGCTTTTAAATAATTAAAAAAATGGAAAATAATTTAGTAACAATTTACAAAAGAGCAATGCAATATTGTGTTGCAAAATTTGGCGAAGAGCCTAACGAATTACACTTGCTTGAAGATGGTTCATTTAAAGTAGTTTATCATAAATATTGTAGGGGTGAATACACAGAAGAAGAATATTTTGATTCAGATTGCTTAACACAAGATTTAGATTCTGTCTATGAAGAAAGGAAAAAAGCAGAAGAAGAAGCAATAGAAAAGCAACGGATAGAAAATTTAAAAAGAGAAGAGCAACGAAAACAAAGAGAACTTGAAGAAAGAAAGCAACAATATCTTAAACTTAAAAAGGAATTTGAATCGTAGTTGTGCGGTGGGAAATTTATTTTTTATTGCACCTAACATGAAATAAACACAAGCACCAAATAAAACCCTAACTATCAATTAGTTAGGGTTTATTTATTTTATAGTCAAAAACATTATGTTAAGTAGATAATCATAAAAAATTAATAATCAAACACTTGGAAAAAACTTGCGCTTATTTCTTTATATTGAGGTATAAACGCAAGTCTTACTCAAATATTTTTTCTATCTTTTCGATGAGGGGATTTCTTACCAAGTCCTCAGCAAACATTCTTACTACGCCAATTTCTTCTATCGGATTTTCTATTAGTTTATCTATCATAAAAGACAAACTTGATTCTGATTTATTTTTTAAATCCACCTGACGCTCATCACCTAAGATAATCATCTTGGAAGTGTAAGATAAACGAGTAAGGATGGTTCTTAGAGCATCTTTATTAAAGTTTTGTGCTTCATCAACAAGCACGATACAATTATCAAAATTTACTCCTCTAAGATATGAAGCTGGTATTGGTAATATAAAACCTTTTTCGATTAAGCTGTTTATCACACTATCATCATAAATCTTTGTGATATTCAACATAAAAGACCACAAGATAGGTTCTAACTTCTCTTGCAGAGTTCCTTTCAAGAACCCAAGCTCCTCACCTCTGATAGTAGATACAGATTTTATTAAGATAATCTTAGTAAATTCATTGTCATCGGAGAATAATAAATCCAATGCCTGACAAGTAGAGACAAAAGTTTTCCCAGTACCAGCCATTGCCGAGCAGATGGTAATATCTTTTTCTTTTATGCTCTTGGTTAATTTTGCTTGATTTTCTGTTTTTGACTTATAAATTGGTTTTTTAGCTAATATTGCTTGGATTTTTTGTTTGTCTGATTTTACTTTATCCTCTAAAGTAAAACTCTTGTCTTTCAATTTAGGCATATATTGGATTTTATATTAAATAGTATTTATTTTTTCTAATGGAAAGCAATGATAGACAAAATATAACAAAGCATAAAAGAAATGCAACCAAAAAGTAGGTATAATTCTTTTGGTTTTACTGGAGCTTTATCCAATAAATTTGGACTTTTAAGACGAAGCAATATTCTAACAATTCCAAAATAAGCTGTGTAAGAGATACATAGATAATAAACAAATGTTATAAAAACAATAAAAATATTTAGCATACTACTTTTTTTTCAGTTAAGATTTTAATTATTTCTTGAATTTGAGCTTCATAAAACTTTTTTGGTCTGAGCGAGTGGCAGTCAATAAATTTATGGTCTCTTAGGTCTGTGTACTTATAATGCCAACTAACCCTATCCAGACGATTAAGAGCAATACCATTTGGCCATTCTCTATTCAAAAGAACTTTTCTTTCGTTTTTTATTTTTTCTTTTAGCTTTGCGGCAAAGTAAAGCTCATCGGTGTTCCAACCCCAGTTCGTATCCACACACTCTTTCACAAAATCTTCGTAACTTATATTATAATTAATAATTTCATTGAATGTATTTGAATTGGCTAAGATATAGCACATTGGATAGCGAAGGTCAGTATCCCCGTAAGCATCTGCCGAATAGATAATAACTTTATCATCGGAATGAGGGGCAGCATTATCAGCAAAATAATTTCTCTGGCAAGGAAACATATCAATATCCGATATTAAACAATTTTCGTTTGGAAAATATTTAGCACCCCAAAGTCTAACAATTTGGGATTGAAGGGCTGTGCTTGCCAAGTCGGATGCTTTAATATCAATGACAGTTCCGTAGGCGGTTTCACGAGGGACGTGATTTTTTCCACCTATTTTCATTAGTACAGGATGAAAGCCAAAGTGCATCCACAATTTTGCTGTCAAATGCCAAAATTCTAAGTAAGTTGGGTTATCGTCAGATGCGAAAATAACTTTATGGATTTCCATTTTTATATTAAATAGAAAGAGTTATTTTTTTTCAAATTTTAAGTACTATTTAATATAAAACAAACATAAATGGCAGAAGGATTTAAGTTTTTATCGCCTTCCGTAAAGTTTAGAGAAGTTGATTTAACTACTGTATCTCGAACATTCGGAACTACATTCGCAGGGTTGGTTGGCGAAACACAAAAAGGTGCGGCCTTTGAACCCATCGCAGTATCAAGCATATCAGACTTTAGAGCAAAGTTTGGGACAACCTCCACAGAGCGTTTTGGTAACGAATTAAAATATTTGTTGCCTTATTATGCCGAAGCGTATCTTGCACAATCATCTCAGCTTACCGTGGTTAGAACACTTGGTTTGTCAGGATATGATGCAGGTACAGGATGGGCAATCACGGTAGATGCTGCCCCAGATGAAGACACTGAAATACCTGTTGATACCCAAACTTTTAGTGGTGTAACACTAAGTACAGGACAAACAGGAAGCTTTTTTGTAGTTGATTCAACAATTACAATAAATGTACCTACGGGAACACAAGAAAATGTACCTATTACATTTAATAGCGATTCAATATTTGACGATGCCAATGACGTTTGGAATCGTTATGAAGTAGTATATACTCTTACCGATGCAACTAATGGTGTTATTAATTACGAATTTACTAAATTTCAAGCATCTCCGATAGGTGCGTATCATAAGATGGTCGTTGCTATTATTCGTTCAAGAGCGGATTATGCAAATGCCAACTCTAATGTGTTAAACTTTAGAGCCGATGGTGTGAATATTTCCACAGATGAACTGAATGGTTTGTATAATGAATTTACTTTGGAAGCCTCTGGTAACAGCAATGAAGTTTATACGGTTTCGCTTAATCCAAATGCAGGCTCTTTTGTAACACGAGTACTTGGCGATAAACCCAAAGGCAAAAACAACTTATTGTATGTTGAGGCAGTTTATCCTGACTTGATTAAAAAATTGTTTGACGAACAATTGGCTTTTAGAGTTTCAAGAGAATTGGTAGATTTGGAAACAGAGGTATTCACCAATTACGAAGTTCCTTTCCAAACCCCAACGACACCTTTTGTCGTTTCTGAATTGAGAGGTGCTGAGGTACAGAGATTGTTCAAGTTTGTTTCAATAAGCGATGGTGCTTCAGCAAATAGAGAGATTAAGATTTCCTTTGAGCGAATAGACCCTATCAATTTGACCTTTGATGTAATTATTAGAGATTTCAATGATACGGACGACAATCCCGTGGTATTGGAAACTTTTGTTAATTGTACGATGAACGAAAGTTTGAATAACTTCGTGGGTAGAAGAATAGGTACTTCGGATTTGAAATATGACCGAAACTCTAATTATGTAACAATCACATTGGCAGAAAGCTTCCCACAAGACGCAATCCCATCTGGTTTTGAAGGTTATATTACAAGAGCATTCGATTCGGGCGCAACAAATCAGCCGATAGCTGCCAAAGCTCCTGCGATGTTCTATAAAACAGCGTACATCCCAACAGATAGAGTAAGAAGAACTTATTTGGGTATTTCTGAAAAAGCATTTGATAGCATTAGTTCACGTGGTAGAGGTATTAATCAAAATATGTTTAATTACATTGGCGATACATCATCCTCTGTTAATATTACCGATGGATTCCACTTGGATAGCTTGGTAGGCACAGCACTCAATGGGTATCAAGTAGGTGTTTCACCTTTCAATGCTCAGGCTGTATTAGACCCTACAAATGTGTATGCTTCTTTGCAAACACGTAAGTTTACCTTAGTACCAGCAGGAGGTTTCGATGGTTGGGACGAGCATAGAGATTCACGAACCAAGAGAGATATATTCAGAAAAGAAAATCCTATCACGGGTTTCCAAACCTCTGATTACGAAGCTTATTTACGTGCAATACAAATATTCTCAAATGCAGAAGATGTATTTGTGAACGTGTTGGCAACCCCAGGGATAAACGTATCCGACAACTTAGGGTTGGTAAATGAGGTAATAGAAATTGTAACAGAAGACAGAGGAGGTGATTGTTTGTATCTTGCAGACTTGCCTGACTTGCACTCTTTGGACGCAACCACTACCCCAGAGGACATCGTATCTTTATTGGAAGATACTGGTATAGATTCAAGTTATGCTGCGGTATATTATCCTTATATTCGTGTGAGGGACAATGTAAATAACTTGGATGTGTTTGTTCCTCCTACGGGCGAAGTGCTAAGACAAATTGCTTTTACGGATAACGTAAACAACCCTTGGTATGCACCAGCAGGTGTGAACAGAGGTACTACAAGAGCAACAGGCGTGCGAGTTAAGTTTAATGAAAGACAAAGAGATGTGCTTCAACAAGGCCGTATCAACCCTCTCCCTCAGTTTACTGATGTAGGTGTAACGATATTTGGACAGAAAACACTTCAAATTGCTGAATCTGCTTTGAATAGAATAAACGTAAGACGTTTGCTGATTCAAGCTAAGAGATTGGTTGCACAAGTGGCAGTAAGATTGCTGTTTGAACCTAATGATGAAATTGTACGTGATGAGTTCTTGAACAAGATTAATCCTATCTTCTCAAGAATTAAAGCGGACAGAGGTTTGCTTCGATTTGAAGTAACAGTTGATTCTATCAACACATCCCCTGAATCAATAGATAGAGGAGAAATGTTCGGAACTATCAGCCTCCAACCCACACGTGCTTTGGAATTTATTGGTGTTGAGTTTAGAATCACACCAGCAGGCGCAAGCTTTAGTGAGATTTAAAGATAATAGACTAATATGGATTTTAAAAAAAGCCGACTCTTTTGGGGTCGGCCTTTTTTTTGTTTACCATCTTGCGTGGTATCCACGAGTGTCGAAATGTACCATTTGTTTGCCCTTCTCGATAAAAACATCTTTGATGACATTACCCGTCTTAGGTCTATTCTTGTATGTACCAACGCCACCAACAAGCTTAGGATGCTTTCTTTCGATATTTGTAAGCAAACCTACCACAATATCAACATCGGTTGCATTACTAACACCATCACCATTTATATCACCCACAAGCACATCAATTGCTTTTCCTTCGGTGTGTAAACTTTTCTTTGCGGCCAAGGGAAGAAAACTATTCATAGCTTCGTCTCTGTGAGTTGAGATGACTATAAGATTATTTTTATAATTATTATTGTTTTTTATCTCCTCCACCAAGTATTTGAACTTTAGCCTTACGTTTTTATCAAGCTCTTCGTTATTCAACACTGAAAGTAGTTGAGGGTCGTTATCATCCAACGAAAACTCTTTTGCAGTTTTCTCAATAGTATTGTTTGAACTACAAACAAAAGAGAAGAAAAGTATTACCAAAACATTTTTAAACATATCAGTATGAAAGTTGAGTGAAACATTTTTTATCTACATTATTATAACCAATTAAAGAGCGTTTTTGTTGCGTTATTTTAAAGAAAGTTTACCAGATGCTTTTATTTTATCTTTTATGGGGGATTTTTTGAAAATATATTCAATTTCATAATTATCTAACTTATGCAAATAAGCATCAAGTTTACCACTATCCCACACTTTTTCGGCTATTTGGTGACGAGTCAAAATACACAAAATGTCGTAACCATCTAACTCCCCCAAGCGAGAATCAAGCTTACCAGACTCCCAAACTTTTTTCGATAATCGAGAATGCACTAAAAGTTCTTTAGCATGCCATTTACCTATTTTCTCCAAACAAAAGTCAAGCTTACTTGAATCCCATATCTTACCTGCAATGGGTGAAAAATGCAAAATATCTTTTACATGATTTTCTGATAAAACAGAAAAATCAATCAAATTATTTTCAAAAAAGAACTTACTAATTAGTTTACTACGTAAAATAAAGCAAGAACACCATTTAATGTCAGCAAAAAAATTTCCACCAATAATCTCACAAACAAACTTATAAATCTCCTTCGCTCTATCACCATACATAGCGAGAGCCATTGCATGTGTACCCTCATTAAAAAGGATGCGACAAATAGGTACGTCATCTTGGGTTAGTTCCATTTTTAAGATAATTTAAGTTTACCAGATTGTTTTATTTTATCTTTTATGGGAGATTCTTCTAAAAGCAATTTTATGTGATAAGCATCTAATTTGTTTAAATAAGCGTCAAGTTTAGTGCTGTCCCATATTTTATATGCTATTGGGGATTCACATAAAACCAATGTTATTTGATAACCACTCAATTTGTTTAAATAAGGGTCGAGCTTCCCCGAATCACATATCTTTTCCGCATTTGAAAACTCATTAAAAATCTGTCTGATTTGAACCCCATTTAACTTATATAAATAAGGGTCAAGCACACCAGAATCCCATGTTTTTTCGTATGATGGAGAGCATCTAAGTAAGTAATGAACATTAACGCTACTACAAGAATGAAAATCTATCAGATTATATTTAAAGAAAGAATTTGCAATTTTTTCTTCCCTTAACATATAATTCAAAATATCACCTAACTTATACTCAAAGAAATCACGTCGACTTAATATCTTTTCGCAAAAGAAATCATAAATCTCCTTTGCTCTATCTCCATATAAAGCCAATGCCATTGCATGTGTCTCTTTGTTAAAAAGGATTCGGCAGATAGGGACATCTTTTTCGGTTAGTTCCATTGTAATTTAAGTTTAATACAACTTAATAACAAATAATTAAGTATATTTGTTACAAAATACCCAAAAAATAATTAAACTATTTAATAATAAAGATATTAGTTTTGAAAAGAGAGATATTAGTAACCAAGCATAAAACAAAATATAGGGTAATATGTGGTTATGACGCATATTTGGTGAGTGTGTTTAGGAGCATTGGAGATATGCTTTTTAATAACATAGACAAGTGTTATTATACCAACGCAATTTCAATTCTTAAAATTTTAAATACGTTCAAAGAATCGCAATCTTATTCGGTACGCTTTGCAGATGCCGATTTTCAGATGGAAGATTTCTTTAATGACGTAAAGGAACTCCAAAGAAAAGAAATAGAAAAGGTTGAAAGCAGGAAAAATAATGTGCTTGCTCTCGAAGAAATTGAAAAAGAAGAGAACTTAGCTTTGGAATTTAAAGATGCTGTTAAACCAAATGTAAACCTGTATCATTACCAAGCAGTTGCAGTAAAGTATATGTCTTTGTTGAAATCTGGTTTGTTAGCCTTAGTACCTGGCCTTGGAAAGACCTTGGTATCTATTGTATATGCAGAGCATAATAAAATAGATAAAGTCTTGGTGATATGTTCTAACTCATTAAAGCATAACTTTAGGAATGAGGTAGAAAAATTTACCAATTCAAAAGCTTATATCATAAAAGGCACTAAGTCTGTAAATAAGTATCCGATTGAGGAATGTAAATACTTTATTGTGAATTATGAGTACTTCGCTAAGAAGCTTGATAAGTACGATGTCCACAAAGACCCTATATTAAATGAGTTACCTAAATTTGGTTTAGTTATTCTTGATGAATCACATAGAATAAAAAATACTAAATCAAACACATATAAAAACATAAAGAAATTTATAACACCTATTGAAAGAAAACTATTTCTATCTGGCACACCAGCACCCAACAGGATTCACGAACTATATAGTGTATTAAATTTAATCAATCCAGAACATTTCCCAAGTAAAACTAAATATTATATGCAGTATTGTGGAATGGTATATGATAAAACTCGCTATGGTTGGGTAGAGAAAGAAAAGGTTGATTTAGATAAATTGTTTAATGACCTAAGAGCTTTTTCGTATAGAAAAAGAAAAGAGGATGTACTTGATTTGCCACCCAAGAAAATCATACCAGTATTGAATAGATTAACAAATAAAGAACAAAAAGAATACAATGCTTTAACCATTGATATATTAAGAGATATTGAGGAGAGGCCAACAATGCGTGATAACACATTAACGCAAATGCAAAAGCTAAGACAATACACCGCCAACTATAAATTTAAAATGGTAACTGACTTGATAAATCAGATTTTGGAATCTGGAGAAAAAGTAGTTGTTATAGATTTATATAAGAAAACTCTATTCCAATTAAGAGAATATTACTTGCAATCGTCCGTATTGCATACGGGAGATGAAACACCAGAAGCAAGAGCATATATGGTAAAGCAATTTCAAGAGGATTTCTCAATTAAAGTATTTCTTGGTACGGCTTCAACAGCTAAAGAAGGGATAACTCTTACGGCAGCAAATAATATGATAATTATAACACAGCCTTATTCAGTAGGTGAAGATGAGCAAATACAAGATAGAATCCATAGGATAGGACAGAATAATAGTGTAAATATTTATTATCCAATCGTAGAAAAAACAATAGATGATTCTGTATATTATTTAATAGAGAACAAAAAGAAAAAACTATTGAAAGCAATAGATAATATTGACTACGAAAACAAAGGCAAAAGAACAGTAATGTACGAAGTGCTTAGAGCAATGCAAGAAAAATATAATAAACGTTATTCAAAAAATGAAGACTAAGAAATTTAAAGTAACACGAAAAACTGATAGTGTAGATATAATCTTTGACTTGAAAAAATCGGCAGAACAACTCGGCCAAGAAGAAAAGATAAGAGAATATATCGAAGCAGAAAAGAATAGCTCAATCTCAAAACCAAAAGACTTTGAGAAAGAAAGCTTTTTATGTTCTGACGTAAAACAGATAAGATTCTTTTTTGTCGGAGGTAATGGTATGTTTTCTTCTACCTTCCAAGCAAATAACTTATCGGCAGAGGAAAAAGAGTTTTTTTATCGCTCCCAGTTTATTGTTGAACTTTATGACACCAATAGCCCCAACACACAAAGAAGAATAGACACGTATTACATTACCTTATTTTCGCTTTTAAATGGCTCACAATCGGTTTTTAATACACAGAACACATTGGACTTCATCTTTATGAGAAAAGACTTTATACGTGATAAAATGTACCTTAAATTCTTTTTTTATAATGCGAAGCTGAATAAAAAATATCTTTTCCGCTTGGGAAACGGGCAGATAAACAATGACACCATACACATAGAAATAAACCTAAACAAAGAAACTAATCGTTATAATTTCACAGCGAATAGCTTGGATTTGTACCAAGCTGTAGTGTTCAACAACAATAACTTACCAGAAGACAATAACGGAGAAGGAATACTATCAGATGATTTGCTTGATGATGAAATGAACAAGATAATAGATACATTGTCACCTAATCAAGATACGTTATTAAATAATGGACTTTTGATACTCCCACAAGCGCAAGACTTTTTTAACCTTGTGAATAATTTTAATAATGTAGGTGTGGATGAACCAACAAAAATATGGCAGGACTTTTATCAACCATCATACCCAGTGGTGATTGTGCAGTTGCTTGGGTGGGTGAGATTGGGAAATCCTAATGCAACACCTATACTAAAAAATAGTTTAGTAATTTCGGCAGCTAATAGAATAAGAACAGATGTAGATAGAGACATATATGGCCTTGCGATTAGGATAAACTACCCAAATAACTTTTCAACACCTTGTGCTAGATTTAGGCGACCAATAGCAGACTTAGTGTATTCTTTAGAATTTACACCTTTATTTTCTGATTACACAACTGGTATTGTTACATTAATCTCCACACCTTTTATTCCCTCTGATGGCATTGTAGATGCTTTATTAAGGAGAGGTGAAACACAAAATTTAATATTGGGAATAGGTGAAAGCTCAACAACAAGACCCGATAGAAGAACAGAGGGCTTTTGGGAAATACGATTTGTAGCTGATAGAGATGATATTAACGTGCTTTATACCGATGCCAATGGGCTTTATTTGGAGGAGGATGATGTGCCTATAATTAACGAAGATTTACAACAAACAGTCCCTAATGTCACAACTTTATTTGTTCCTCAAGGAGAGTTAGGACAAGACTTTTACTGTAACATAACAACGGCAGGTGTTAGACAGCCTGCCGATGTTATAAGAATTATAAAGAGAAACTAAGGTTTTTTTATTTCGTATCGAAAATTAAAATAACGGTAAGCTTTTCCTCGATAATTAGAAGGATTAATCATATTCAAATCTGCGAGTGCTTTGGGGGAAAATTCTGTTGGCCCATCTATTCCAGCATCTACAACGAGAAAAGAACTACCATTTTCGCTAATCGTAATAAGATTTCCATCATACTCATCAAACTCATATTTAAAAGTATGTGAACCCCACCCATCGACAATATTGCCGCTTTGTAATGTGATAGTTTTGTCGCTTGTGTTAAATTCTATTACTGTACTATTAGAACCTTCCAGACGAGTATATCCGTCATTAACATACTCTTTAAGTGTTTCAAAAGAAGGGATGTCACCTTCACTTGGTGTTGGGTCATCTGATTTGTTTTCACAAGCAGCGGCAAACAAGAACAGGAAAGCGAGGAGAAAGAAATTTTTAATTTTCATAGTAAATTGGGGTTTAAATTAAACATAAAACTAAAATCTTTACACTATTATAACAAAGAAACCAAGGAAAAGGTTGCGAGAATATCGGAATATTTTATTTTTCTTTTTTCTGAACAAAACCACAAGAATCCAAAAAACCTTGCCCTACGGGACTACCAAGCCACTGTATCAAAGATATGCAAATATTCTCTTCCCTCTCGCTGAGAAAATCAGAAGGCCATTGTTGAGCATTATCTTCCCATCCAAAAACCACGGCTGGTGAACTACCCACCCACAGCAAAGCTGATGGGTTGGGCTTCAAGGGTCAACGCTCCGACCAATGTCGGCAGCTCGCCCTGAGTTTTCCTGTCCGTTCCTGACAAGATGGGTTTTAAACCAAATTCTTTGATGTTTATCGCAGCGTTTAAATCCCTTGATACTACCTCGCCACACTTTGGACAAACCCACCCACGTCCCGATGAGTGGGTTTTGCGCTCCATCATATAAAATTTAAGGTTAAACAAACCAAGCATATATCGAAGTGATATACAAGCACACATATATCAAATTACCAAAACTAACTTCTGGTTCTTTTATCTCTCTTTTGTCTTTAACCAAAAGAACAATGATAATCAAGATAAGAAAACTCCAAGCGATAGATAACGCTTTAAAAAAGAAAACAATAAGTTCCATATTTATATTAAATTTTAAATTAAAAAAAAACTAAACTCTTACAAAATGAGGTGTAAAACCACCTTGATAAGCACCAACAACGGGAATCATCGCATCTCCTTTAATATCCAAAGAAGGTATCGAAATAATATCATTATACCAACTCTTTTCAAATTCTTTAGCAATTTTTGAAAGCTCCACAAGCAAATGGAATCCACCACGAGTTTTTAAGAAATGCAGACAATCAAAATTTATTTTGTTTTTGATTAGTTCAACAACTTCTTCAATCTCCACATTATCGAAATCAAAATCCAGATAAACTTTTCTGCTACAAGCTTTTTGAATTTCGCTCATAACTTCTTGATGCGGATTGTACCCATTATATTCTTTGGTGATAAGCTCCGCAAGCTTGATTAAGCCAGCCTTGGCAGCTTTTTGATAACTTCTTGGATTTGGGGTGATATACAAAGCCAGTGCTTCTTGTGGGATTGAACTATGCTTTTGCTTGTAGCTCCCAAGCTCACATTCAAGCTGTTTGATTTTGTCATAAAGAAATTCCTTGTTTGAGGTGAAACGTTTCAACTGTGCTTTATCCGAACTGATTTGCTTAATATCTTTGCAATATTTGTTTCTTGCAAACAAGCAAACGTAATATGCCTCTCCACGATTTAGCTCAGGCAGCCATTCGATAAACGCCAAGAGCTTTTGTTCATCGGCAATAATTTGATAATTCATTTTTAATTTGTTTTAAGTTCAAGAATATACTCATCATTGTAATAATCGTAGTCAATAGCGAACAAATTAACCCAATGTTTGCTTGCCACTTTTTTGTAAGCAAAGAAATACGATTTACTGTAACCATCACAAGTATATATCTTCAAACGCTTGTTATCCATTACGATTGGTCTGATATAATCTTCGTAATGAATATAAGCTGTGGTGCTTTCAGCGAATGGTTTATGATGGTGCAAAATATATTTATGCTCTACGACCTCATAATCCATTGGAATTGTAAGCGACAAGCCTATCCCAAAAATAAAGACAAGCAAAACTTTCTCAAAAGAAACGTTTTTGTAAATGAGAACAAAGGAAACTATAATTGTTATAAACAAAATAATCATATTAGTCAAAAAGTTTAATTATTAAAGTTTTGATATTTTTCAAATCGCTTGTAATTGAATCGCTCATTTGATGAGAGAAAGTACAAGAATTTGCGGTAAAAGAAATCTTTTTTGTTTCACAGTCAAAAGAAATCTTTTTTGTTTCACAGTCAAAAGAAATCTTTTTTGTTTCCGAAAGCTTCCAAGTGAAGATACCAGCTTCATCTGTAATGTTACCCATCACAGACACACCCATAGCCCGTATAAGCTCGTCAATCTGCACGATGTTATCTACTTCTCCAGCCATTTCTTTAACGTCTTCTATGCCTATGTAAAGCTCTCTATCAAGACGTTCTTGAAGCAGTATTGCTGTTTTGGCTCTTTTTAATTTATTGTGAAGTTCTGGGTTCATATTATTATTGGTTTGAGTTAAACTTTCTACATGAGTAGAACCAATAACTGCTATAAAAAGTTACAAGAAAAAAAATATTTAGGTTTCTTTTTTGTGCCAAGACAGAAATTTACTTATTGCACGTATAGTAGCATCAAGCTTATTATTACCTGTTGCCGAAGAAATTAATTGAGACTGGTCTAATTCCAAATGCAACCATATTCTGCATTCGCAGCCCTCAATTTCCACACTATAACCGTTAAAATTGCTTCTATCCTTACCATCAACATCTTTCCATTTGTAATAAAGCTTAGAATCATCCAAAGACTCAATCTTTTCAATTACGGAAACAATCCAATTCCAATTTGTATGGAACTCTAATTTATCCAATGAGAGAGGATAAGGTGCAAAGCCATCTTTAAAATCCACAAGGTGTCCATTGGATTTGTTTTCTATTTCGTACTGCTCAAATCTCGTGAACTCAGCACACAGTTTATTATATTTTTTACTATCAAATTTCAACATGATATTATATGATTTACGCTATGACTAATAAATAACATTTTTCACCACTACTTTATTATCAACAATTTTTGGGGTAATATTGTAGCAAGTACACTTAGACTTAGAACAATATCCAACTTGTCGTAGCCAATTGTAGCAATCTCTGTAATTTTCTTTTAATGTTTTATCAGTTTCAATTTCAACGAACTTAGGGTACTTATGTAGAATTGGTAGGATTCTTTCCAAGTAATTAGACACTACAAAAACACCTTTACTAAAATCAGATTTCATTTCACGTTTTAAATCATCTGCAATATCGTTCATTAGCATATATTCAATTACTTTTAACAAGTCTCTTGTGGTGAATATTTCTAAATCATTTTTTTGATAGTATGTCTCCATCCAAAAGTAGGTAAAAAACCAATATTTAATTCTTTTTCTGCACATACAATCGATTTTGTATTCTCGTCCACGAGAACCCCATAATCATTTACTAATCTAAATTCTAACTTAATCATATTCTGTTGATTTAAACTTTTTTAACTATTAAATTATCGCCATCAATCACCAAATATTCTCCCGAAGTTGGAAGAGTATCTACCAATATCAAATCATCAGTGATTGTCAAATTATCCATTGTGGTATGTCCAACTACCTGAGTATAACCGCCCAAAGCATCGTTCAAAAGACTTGGTACTCGCACCCAAATAGGCGTTTGAGTAATATCGTTTCCGTAGGTATCGTTATTCTCACCTTTAGTATGTTTAAAAGCTCTTGGCTTAAAAAGAAACAAATCATTAATCGAATTTTCAATATTGTCCAAATCAATATCGTTGTTTCTTGCCCAAGTTTTCGTAACTCCTGCGTGAGAGAAAAGATACTTGTCTTGGACGTGGCACATTTGAACAAGATTTTCTCTGATGGCTTGTTCAAAAAGAAACTCAATATCATAACGCACTGCGGATTGATAACCAGCATATTGCTCAGTTACGCTTGGCATATAGTGGTAATCGTGGTTTCCGATTAACAAAACAACTTTATCTTTGTGTCGCTTCTTGAATGCAAGAATATTCTCAAAGTTTTCAAACTGATTTAAATAAGAAATATTAAAAGAATCGAAATAGTCTCCAACAAAAACAACTTTATCAAAATCGTTTTCAGAAACAATCTTAATCCACAAATCAAGACCGTGAATATCACCAATAACAATGGTTTTCATAAAATTATATTTTTTTTTCGGTATTCATATTATTATTGGTTTTAGTTAAACTTTCTATCATTATAACAAATAACTAATAGAAAAAGTTGCAAGAAATAAAAAAACCTGAAAGAATTTATCTCAGGCTTTCCGAATGTAGATTGTTTAAAACTTAACTTAAAATCAATAAATTCTTTGAACATTTGCTTTTGCTTGCAAAGCGCATACCCAGCTCTTCGGCAGCTTCTCTTAGGCTTGGATAATCCATAAAAAGACCAACGTCTTTAAAATTTCTTGCATACCATATCGCCTCCCCTATTTCGGTAGGACGTATTCTTCCTTTATAAAGTTTATGGTTTTTTGTTTTCTCCCAAAATGAAGCGATTTCTTGATATACTTCTCCAAAAAGCTTGTCATTAGCTATTGAATAGTTTTCAAGCAAACAACATTCATCTGGGTTGCTATATCTCGCAGCATCCAAGTATCCCTCAACAATCTTAATAAAAAAACTTTCGTTCATAAGCATCTATCGGTTGGTTAGTATAAGAACAATTTAGAACCTACTTTTGTTGCAATAAGATTTCCAAAGGAATCGTATCTGCTTTGAGCGGTTTGTTTAAAAAAGAATAATTATATTTATCTTCTACTTCGTTATTCAAAGTAATATTAGATTCGTTTTGATATTGTATTTCATTTTTGTTTGAAACAAAATAGGTATGAATCTCCGATTCATCGCATTTGACTAATGAATACCCTTCCAAACCTACACATTTAAAAACGTGCTTGTTTAGTTTTGAATCAAAGTGCAACCATTTTAGGTAGTATGTCATATAATAGATTTTAAAGAGTTGTCTGTAAAGATAACATTCATGTTCCAAAACGAGTTTATAAGTTGAACAAACTTTTGGAATAACAAATGCGGTAAAGTTTTCACCCATCCCATTTTCAGGTTGTTTGTGGACTGCTTTTACCAAAGTATTATTTGCAAATCCAATCGGAACAGCCATTTCTCCAAAGTAAATAGCGTTTAAGTTATCAATGTATTTACCACCGACTTCGCCACATCTACAAGTTCTTTTAGTATCAATCAATCTTACTACGTCTTGACACTTTTTACAAAGCAAAAGTTTCATCTCGTCTTCGTGTTAAGTTTAAACAAAATAATTACATTATTATAACAGCTAATCAACATAAAAAGTTACGAGAAAATAAAAAAAACCTGAAAGAATTTCTCTCAGGCTTTCCGAATGTAGATTATCTAATTAACTAAAATTCAACTTAAAACCAAAAAAAACTATTTTTTTGCTGCTGAATAACATAAATCAACAAAACTATAGTATATTAAACAGTAGAGAGAGGACTCCCCAATAACAATGTCCCAGTTTTTTAATACCTCAGCAGCGTGCAATGTTTTCCAATAGCTTACTTTGTTTTTCAAATCAAAAGAACCTGAAGAGCCATAAGCTATTTTTGCTTCTTGGTTTTTGTGAGGTGTATAAATTGTAACCTCTGAGGCAAACATAGTTCTATACTCACCATCACCTTTCAAAGCAAGGTCTATCCTATCACCGTAGATAGCTGCCCCTACATTTTCGGCTAAGGTCAGCCCTTTATCTCGAAGAGAAACAATGTAACTATCATGTATAGAATCCAAAGCGATTTTCTGCTCCGACTCAATAGCCAAATCGTATTTTCTCGAAACTTTTTCAAGGATATATAATGCACGGCAGGCAGTCTCCACGTCAATACCTTTAGTGAACCAAATCGACCAATTAAGACCTTTTTCTTTTAATTGTTCTACCTTTGTCTTTATAATTGAAAAAGACACCTCAATTTTACGGGAGAACAAACCAATAACGGTAAGTTCCCATTCTGTTTGTGTCATATCTTTTTTGTTTAGGTTAAAACTAAATTATCCACACTATTATAACCAGAAACCTTATGTTTTAGCTACGAATTGCATTAACTAATTTGTCCAAGTGTTCTTTTTCTTGTGGAACTCCTGTAAAATTGATTAACTGAAATATCTTTACTTTCTGTACATCAGTAATTACTGAATCTGGATACGAATAATACATATTTACTTTCAAACGACCCAAAACAGAACCACGATTAAAAGAATTACCTTTACTCTCCTCAAAATCATTATAATAGTACTCTTTCCCGTTGTATTGAATCGGAAACTCATTTTGCATAAAAGATGTAATAGCGTTGATACGTTGCTTGCCGTCAATCACTTCAAAAAATCTGCTATCTCCCCAATCAGTATGTACTTGAATCATTGTGAAATTAGGCACATATCTCTCCAAAATAAGAGACATAATCAGTTCTTGTTTCTGCTCTAAAGACCAAACAAGAGGACGTTGTAAGTTTATCCCCAAGGAAGGAAGGAAAACATCAAAATCAAAATGATAGTTAGCTTCATTTTTAATATGATAATCCAAATATGTACCAAATGAAAGGTCTTTGTTAAGAGTAAGCTTGCTTATATCAGCAAAAGCTTCATTACGGATTTGTTTTATAAGTTCCATTTGTTTTTTTGTTTAATTGACCACGCAAAGTATAATATGTACCCGTCTGTGGGTTTCTTCGCTCTTTGATATAAAATTTCTTTGCCATATTATTTTTGGATTTAAGGTTAAATATTCTTATTTTGTACTTCACTTAATGATAACATACTATCAATATATTCTTTCGCTAATTTCAGCCCGTAGATTTCACCTCTCCTTACAAATACTTTTAAGGTAAAGCCAGAATAATCTATTCGGGTATTGCCTGTAATAGATGAATACGATATTCCGTACCCTTTATAGTCTTGATATGTTTCCATTTTATTTTTTGAGTTTAAAGGTTACACTTGTTTTTACATTCATAAATACCCAACCGTTAGGTACAATACTATGAAAGTACCCATTCCAAAATTTTTAAACGAAGATATAAATCGGAGTTGACATAATCAATCTCTTCTGCTTCGCCATAAGTGATTTCAGGGCCTTCAAGGTGTTTATTATTTATTTTTATCTTCTTTTTAATCTCTTCAACTCTGTCTTTGATTTCTTTTTCAGTTTTCATCTTTATTTTAATTTTAAGGTTAAACATTCCTATATTATAGTAACCAATAACTATCACAAAAAGTTGCGAAAAACAAAAAAAACTGTTAAGAATATCCTAACAGTTTTTTGATACCAAGTTAAAACAATTAAACCAACTCTTTGACTAATTCTAAGGCTCTCTGGTTGATTTTTCCTGCCGTACCATAGAGATTCCCCAGAACATTGTTCTTTTCTATTGTATGCGTTGTGTAGTGCGTGATACCATTGAAATATCCGAAGGCCGTATCACCCAGTACCGAAGTTTCTTTTCTTACTGATAGCATTATGCTATCAATTTGATTCTTTTTTCTTGTTGAAATTTCTTCCTCCTCAGCATCAAGCAATCTTTTTGTGAGGCTGTCCATCAACGTCTTATCAATTTTCACTTTGGCCAAGTCATTGTACAATTCGTAAAGCTCTTTGGTCTCAAGATAATAGTTCTCGAAAATGGCTTTGATGTCGGCAATGTAAGCGTCTTGGTGCTTTGTGTGATAAACCACCAAGCCCTGACTACGTGCGCTACTCAGGTATTTTCCAAACTGATTTCTACATCTGAGCATAATATTACTTGTGGCGATAAACAAAGGTGTTTGACCATCATGTCCGTTTCCTACAATCAAATACTCCTGAAAGTCGTAGCCTTGGATTTTGGGCTTTTCTGTGTTTTGCATATAGGCAAGCACTTTCTTTCCGCCTGCATACTCACCAAAACCTTTTAGCTCAAAGCCACCAAAGTCTGAGATAGACTTGACAAGATTTTTGAATTTTGCGTTGCTTGTGGGCGTGTAACTCTCTTTCGCTACGTGCAAGATGCTATTATCATCGCTTCTTTGTAGCACTTGATAGTTTTCTACCTGCTGCCCATCGGCTGTGTATAGCTTGGACTGCTTTACTTCCCAATTGAGTTCTGTTGTTTGTACCATCTTCTATTGATTTAAGTTAAAACTAAACTATCTACACTACTATAACAGCTAAAGAGTATATTTTGTTGCAAGAAATAAAAAAAAACCTGAAAGAATTTCTCTCAGGTTTTAACGGAGTATTACTAACAACTAAACAAATATGTTTTTAGAGTACTCATCCAAAAGTTCCATAGCTACTTTTAGCTTATCATAACCAAATTCTTTTATCACTTTGTGGCGGAACTCATCCAGCTTAGTAAACTCTTTACCTTGTGAGTACAACTCAAAATTGATGGGATAAAACCCTTCATCATCACAATCATTCTCATCAATATAGCCGCCAAAGGTTTCGCAAAGATATTTTGCGATTTCGACTGAGTTACCCCATTTACCAAGTGAAGTCCACACACCAGTAATCCCGTTTTCTCTTTCACAAGAATTTGTAAATGATATTGCAAGACTCCCATGGTCTTCACCATCTTTAAAATTCACCCACATAAAGTCAGGCGTACTTGCTATCACGCTGACATCTGTGTACTTTTTTGGAAACTGCTTGTTCGATTTCTTGAATCGTAACACCTTTTCTCAGAATTGCTTTGGTATCTACACCCATATTAGTTTCGGTTTAAAGTTAAACTTGAATTATCTACGTTATTATAACAACTAAACACCTGTTTTTGTTGCAAAACTACAAAAAAAAACTGTACCTTTTTAAGATACAGTTTTTTCGCATTTTAAGAGCCTACACACGCTCTTTGATTTGGGAGATAACTTCCTCCACATTGAAGGTTTCTGTGCGAAAGAGGGCGTAGAAAACCCTATCCAAGATGGCGTAATCTTCGGTCTCCACCAAGTATTCTTCGGCCATTTTATCTAAGATGGCGGAGAACCTTTCCTTTGGGGATAATGTAACCGTTTTGCTATCGCTTTTCACGGCTTCTTTTACTTTGGCAACGGTGATTTTGGCACCTTTGCCTTTTGCCTCTTTTACCTGCGCAATGATTTCTTTTTGAGCATCCACATCTTTCTTAGCACCTCTCACGATTTCGATACCTGCCGTGATATTTACCTCACCAGCCTCGACCATATTTTTGAGTTCTTTGGTGGCTTGCTCAGCAAAGTTGATGAGGGCAAGAATTGTTTGGTAGTTGATGCCAGTTTTTTTGCTAATTTCTTGAGCCTCGTAGCCCAAGTTGCGGAGTTTCTTCAAACCTTCGGCTTTCTCAACGTCCGTGAGAGGCTTGCCTGAGTTTGAGATAAAGTGGTCAAATATTTCGTCTTCTGGTAGACTACTCTTTACCACTTCGGCATTGACAGCTTTTACTTCTATGCCACGTGCAATGAGGTTTTGAATGGCAGTCCATCTGCGGTATCCGTGATACAAATGAATTTCTTCATCAACAATACGGACTTTGATAGGCACTCTCACACCATTTTCTGCAATGCTTGCCTCAAGCTCTGCAAGCTCTTCTTGGCCATAATCTTGACGAACATTTTTTTCGTGGTCAACAATTACCACATCGGAGGTTGGGTCAATTACGATAAACCCGTTCATGTTTTTCTTCATTTTGATTTTGGGGTTAAATGTTAAACTTTGATTACCTACATTATTATAACAACTAAAGGGCTATTTTTGTTGCGAAAAGTTTTTATTTTTTTTTAATCCACGGCTTCCATCCGCCTTTTAATATCGCTAACGTTCAATGTAAAATACATTTTATCGTAAACAAAGCAGTGCTGACCTTTAACCATCTCATCAAAGATATATCTATAATCAATGAGTTTATCAACTCCAATCGCTCTTCTGATGCTATCCCTCAATCCTCTGGGCAATCCTATGGTGTTCATAACCAAGTCAACTGTATTAAGAAAAACTTCGTTCTTCTGCTTGGGTGATAGTGAGGAAAATCTTTTATGGAGTGCCATAACGAATATATGTGTTAAAGTTAATTACTAAATTATCTACACTATTATAACAGCTATAACACAAATTTTGTTGCAAGAAATAATAAAAAAAAACTGTTAAGAACATCTCAACAGTTTTCGCTATCACTTCAAAACCAAATTTATTCTTCTTCTATGTAGATGTATTTACCATCTTCAAAGTAATAGTTTTCCCTGTCTTCAGGATTCAGGTAGAAATAAATATCGTAAGCCTCTACGCTTCCGTATTCAGGCTTAAACTCATCCACAATCTTACCAGCTTCAAACGTGATTTTACCCGTGTTGCTGCTTGTACATTCATCTGCATACACAAGTATCAAGGTAACTTCGGGAAAGCGCTTAGAAAGCTCTAAAATGACAGGAATAGGGGCTGCCCAAGCGGTGTCAAAACGAATAGCATCGTCCGATTCTTTGCTTTGGTAATAAGCGTTCCATTTCGTACCCCAGTTGTCAATGGACCACTCATACCAAGTAGCATAGCCAAATTTGATATAGTTTGAAACACCAGCAAGGAAATTTTGAACATCTGATTCACTCTGAGTAGGATTTTTTTGGTAATGCTCTCTTAGCTTGTCCAAATGGGAAAGTAAATCAGTACCTTGATTATAACGGTTATGTTTCAGGGAACTCACCCATCTATCCGAAACAATGTCCAGTTCCGAAGGTCTTGGAATAACATTGTTAAAATCAATCAAAAGAGAATCCCCATCCGAATCGACACTTTTGAGACTATCAAGCACTTTAGCAATATCGTTTTCATCTCCGATAACTTCTAAACGGTTTGTGATATGATTTGGCATATACTTGTTTTGGTTTAAGTTAAATTATTATCATAATAACCAATAACTAAACAAAAAAGTTGCAAGAAAATAAAAAAACCTGAAAGAATTTCTCTCAGGCTTTAACAGTATTCAAATTCAAAACTAAATCTACTCTTCTATGAATAGCTTAAACGCTTCATCACCTTCTTTGGGTAAATTCGATAAAGAAAATGTATATTCTTTCTTATTGGAAAAGTCTTCTATCTTAAACAAATCCAATGAATAGTCAATGGTGTATTGATACGCTACAAAGCTCAAATCTCCACTCTCATCCCACAAAGCAAGACCAGCCTTTTTGTGGTTCACAATATTGTAAAGCAGCTTTACACCCAAATCACGACTTACAAAGCTATTAAACCAAACCATTTCTTTTCTATTAGGCTTGCTATTAAACCTTGCAATGAACTCTTTGTCAAATTCACTTTCCAAAAACCGCAGTTTATCCAAATGTTTTTCAAAGTCAGGGTGTTCCGAAAGAAACTCCAAAAGGTCTTTACCCACACCTGCCAAGTAGCCGTCCCATTGGTTGTATTTTCCTATTTTAACCTCACCTGAACGGTCTTTTACGATTACCATACTTCTTGTTCCCATTGTTTTTTATTTGGTTTAGAGTTAAACTTATCTACGTTATTATAACCATTAAAGGCTTATTTTTGTTGCAAGAAATAAAAAAAAACCCGAGAGAAATTCTTTCAGGCTTTTTGTGCAACATAAACTAAATCAAAAAAAACTACTACTTCTCATCTATCATTTTCTTCAAAATTTCCACCATCTCATCAAGCATATTTTTGAAGCTCTCAAAGTCTTCCAAGCTTTCATGGATAGTAAAATCATTTCTATATCTCTCACCCTGACGGTGCAAATCAATCTCAGCGTCCACGTCGAAGTCTTCCACACGTTCAATAAAAGCCTCTGGCGAAAATTCGCCCAAATAGAAAATCATATTCACGCCGCCTTTTGTCCACGTTTCAAGCTCAGCTTGCGTTTGCTTATCATTGTAGAAGTGAACGGTAAATTCGTAGCTCTCTAAAAATTCGATAAATTGTTCTTGGTTCATGATTCTGTTGGTTTTAAGTTAAAATTAAACTATCTACATTATTATAACCATCAACGGGGCAATTTTGTTGCAAGAAATAATAAAAAAAAAACTGTTAAGAACATCTTAACAGTTTTCTCCCCTATTCCAATATAAATGTTTTTTTTAATATAAATGTTTTTTTTAGTGATAAAGATACGTCTCCCCTTGGCACTCAATTTCAGAGTAATCTTGCTTAATATCGCCAGCCACGCCTTCCCAGTCAATATGATTTTCAAGGTACCAAGGCAAGTTATAAGGCAACTCACCAAGTTCTCTTACTAATCCTTCACAATAACCCACAAAATCGTCTTCGGGAATCAAAGTAACACCATAGTTGAACCCAGAAATATTGTCTTCCAGATAGTCAATATCAGCAATGATTGATAATTGCTCTTCCCAATCCTCTCTCCAAGATTGAATCTCTTCTTCATCGAAAAGAATGTCATCGAAGCTTTCAGTCATTTCTTCATACTGAGGAAAGTTCTCAACAAAACTTTCAAATATTTGAGCTTTCAACTCTTCTCTTTTCTTGGCTAAATCTCTTGTGTCTAACATATTGCTTTTGGTTTTAAAAGTTTGAAACTTATTTTACACTATTATAACAGATATAAGGCAAATTTTCTTGCAAGAAAACAAAAAGCCTGAAAGAATTTCTCCCAGGTTTCAAAATCATTGCTTAGATATAGTAAACAAAGTTTTTATTGGAGAATAAAACCTCACCATCTCCATGTTCAAAATCCACATTTTCTACTATATTTACCTTATCTCTTTCGACAATGTAATAGCTATCTTGCTCGCCTTGGTAAAAAGATTCATAGTGAAAAATCAAAACCTCTTTGCCGTTTTTAAAGCTTTTATATACCGATTTTCTACCTTTGCTTTCTCTTTTTACGTGAAGCGTCAACCAGCTATCGTAAGGCTTTAAATCGTCCGTTATTTCGCTATAATCAACATCATCTACACTATCAGTCAGATGAATGTAAACGTGGTTTGACCCATCCCAATAGGAATAATACAAACCTCTTGGCTCAATTTGGGCAGGAGTTCCCTCGGTATCCTCAAAAAACTTATTGTTTTCCAAATCCAAGTGATAACGAAAATCACTGTCAGAACCAAGCTGAATGTAAGGCCCTGGGCCATCTTCTTTGGGGTCATAATCGAAGTTCTCTACACAATAACCCGAAACATCATAGTAGGGCAAAACGTCCTCTGAGGGGATTGCAATGGCTCTAAAAAGCCCGTTCTCACTTTGGTAATTTGATTCAAATATTCTCATTGTCTTTTTGTGTTTAAGTTAAAAAATTAGCTCATTTGTCAAAGAAATACTTATTGCTTCTTCGGCTGTTACTTCTTAACTTACTACCTCAAGAGGAATACCAAGAAAATCAAAGTCGCTTACCACACCTTTGTATGATACCTCAATATCTACGTTAAATATTTCATACCTAAGCCAATCGTAGCAATTAACAAAATCCCCGCTATCTGTATAAGCAAAATCGGAGGAAGTTGGGCGCTTAGTTAGTTTCCTATACTTATTTTTATACTTGAAATACATTTTGGTTTCTTCATACCAATAGCAACCCCCGTTACTATCACGCTCAGGGTCATGATTGCTGTCATCAACTTCAACCACTTCACCAATGAACTCCCAAAGGGGCTGTTCGATAGGAATGTTAAGAAAATACAGTTCCGAAACCATCCCTTTTAACCAGTCCCATTCGGAACGAGTGGTTTCTTTAATAAACCCCCCATTCGAGTCAACATAAGTATATCTTTTTTTCCAACTAACAAGGTAATTCCCATTTTTAGTTCTCAATCCCAGTTTTCTGGGGTTTCCTTTACCCCCGTGATTGGACAAAACTTTATTTTTTTCATCGTTTTTGGTTTTAAGTTAAAATTAAACCATCTACACTATTATAACCATTAAAGGCTTATTTTTGTTGCAAGAATACTAAAATATAATTAATACAATAGAACATAAAAAAGATATATAAGAATAATACAATATATATTAATTTAATATCATTTTGATAGCATAATGATATTAAATTAACAATAAATAACCGATACGGAGTGTATAGTAGAAAATACGCAGGGTTTTAACGAAATAATAAATAATTTAGGCTATTATTATCATATCACTAAAAATATCTCTCATTTATTGTGGATTCTTTAATAACCCTATCCATATTACAAACAAAGAGGAACAAACGGTTATAATGATATAATACGGAACAATGTAACTCACGCACATTTAACTAAACAATGTTCAAAAAAGTTTGATTATTGGAAGTGAGAAAAGAGAGAGAAGTAATCCCCTCACCCCAAAAATATTTTCCACAGGCAACTCAAAACCCTTTTTTAAGCTATTTTAAATAAAATTTTAGACTAATCTAAATTTAGTTTAAACTATTTCCGAAAATATTTTTAGGGTAGTCTAAAAAAAGTTTAATAAATATAAAAAGTGCTGATAGTCATTATGGCCACCAGCACGGGAACATTGTAACATTTTTTTTAGTGTGAATTAACCAACAGGCAAAATATTGGATTTCAATAATTCATAAGCAACAGAGGCAGGACTCGAACCTGCATACGTGTTACTATTGTTCGCACGTTCATTTAGACTTTCGGAGTGCTTTTCTAAGTAAAATAGTATCTCCGTTATCGTCCTACGGTCTAAACAGCATTTACCATTCTGCCACTCTGTTAATTTAAGGACCACTATTTTACCCACAGTTGGGATGGCTTGGGCAATTTATCGCTAAATTGTAAATCTTTTGCTATTCTATGAAGGAATGTCAAACCCTTTATTAACGACATTTATTTACAAAGAGGAAGAAAGATTCATACAGATTAAGGCTGCATCACAACCTGATTTTTAAGTCTGCACTAATGCTTGATAATATAAAGAGCCTACCCATAAGTACTGAAAGGCTATCTAACATTGCAAAATGTTATCAGTACAAAATACCTCAAGACATAAGCCCAGCAGTTTTGTTACGGACTCTCACCGTTAAGACGTGTGGGCAAGGAACAAGCGATAAGAGTCTTTTGGAAACCTATCATAGAAGTATCTCTTATCTACGCCATTGCCCACACTATAATAACAAATAACTACTGGAAAAGGTTGCGAGTTATTTAAGTTTTTTTATTAAATCTCTTCCCATGACGTGCGTGTTTCTTTTTTTTTCGGTATTGCTTTGCCTTGTTGTTTTAGTTCCTCAATGGCTTTTAGAGTCAAAATTCCACGGAGCAAACTATCACTTTTCACGTTGCTTTCAATAATTACGGAAGCTACAATACTACGTTTTTTTTGTTCATAAAAGTTACTTGATAACGTCCCATATCTTTTTTTTGGTTTTAAGTTAAAACTAAACTTATCTACGTTATAATAACAAATAACTACTGGAAAAGGTTGCGAGTTATTTAAGTTTTTTTTTCACAAGCAGGTTTTGAAAAACTTTTTTTCTAATCAAACTTGGGTGCATTCCATCCATTTTCAAGTATATAGTTAAGCTTGATTATATGGCCTTGGAGCTGTTTGATACGTTCTTTGTTTTGGAG
>BBPE01000046.1_pt1 | contig 79880 bp, 80 predicted proteins | sample 1344301 | NCBI WGS metagenome assembly BBPE01 (sample SAMD00019089, study PRJDB2971) | groundwater metagenome | isolation source: The Cedars highly-alkaline
CGAGGAGGGTGGCTGACATGCGGGCGCTGATGATCTGGATGGTGGTGGCACGGGACCATGCGACCGGGCACACGCCCCATGGCTGCGCGCAGGGGTTGGAAAGGGCCGGCCCCGCGATCGGACGCGGAATGGTTGCGCACAAAGCTGGCCGACGGCCTGCCGGAGGACCAGCCGGAATGGGACGGGCCTGCGATCGACGCGGCGGTGGCAGCCGGCGATACGGTAAGCGTTCCGCTGCCGGTGCCGCTGCCGGTGCCGCTGACAGTGCCGGTGCACATCGGCTGTTTCACGGTGGCACCGGGGCCGGGCGGCAGGCCGAGGCGGTTCGCGGATGTCTACAGGCGGGACGCGGCAGGCCCGGAGCCTGAGGGACCAGGGAGCGTACACCGCTTTTCCCGCGACGCAGGAAAAGTGGTGCCCAGGGACGGGATCGAACCGCCGACACTGCGATTTTCAATCGCATGCTCTACCAACTGAGCTACCTAGGCACGGGGTGCGGGCTATAGGCGCAAGGCGGGAGGGCGGTCAACCGTCTTGACCGTGATCGCCTTCGTCGGCGGCGGGGCGGCCGGGGACGACGTAGCGTTCGTCGAGCCAGGCGATAAGGTCGCGGTCGCGGCAGGCGGCCGAGCAGAAGGGGGCGTGGGCCGCGAGCGACGGCTTGCGGCAGACGGGGCAGGGCAGGACCCTTGGCGGTTGGACCTTAGCTGGCGGGTTCGACATGGCCGGCTCCTGCCTGAGGGTCAGCCCGCAGTTCCACCGGGCGGCCGGTGGTGCGCGCGAGCATTTTGACGAGATGGGGGCGAGCCTGCAGCCAGCGGATGGGCGCAGGCGCGGCGACGAGGCAAAAGGGGCCGGTGCCGGTGTCGCGGGTGGCTGCTTCGAGGAGGGCGATTGCCCGGGTGGCGGTGCGATCGAGCTGGGCGCGCTCGAGGATGGACGGGCCCGGGCGCGGGCGCACGATCTGGAGGAGGCCAAAGCCGTTGATCGCGGTGCGCTCGAAGGCGAGCTTGCCCATCGCCTCGTCGAACAGTTCGGCGGCGGCGAGGCGCTGGTCGCGGTCTGCTGCGGGGCAATCGACGACGATGCTGCCGCCCAGCCCCCAGAGGCGGATGGTGCGGGCGAGGGTTTTGAGCGCTGGCGCCAGCAGGGCGAGGCCGTGGCCGTCGACATCTACTGCGGTGAAGGCAGGGGTGGGGGCCAGGGTGAGGCTTCCCCCGTCGAAGGGGACGCGGCCGAGTTCGGCGGCTTCGAACCCGTCGTCCCACTGGGCCGCGACGTCGGAGGGCCAGCCGGGTTGCAGGACGTGGCCACGGGCGTGAAGGGCGGATGCGAGCGACGGGGCGGGCCTGGGGTCGAGGCTGGTGGGGCGGGCCCTGGCAAGGCGGTCGCGGCCCAGTTCACGGCCTTGTTCGCGCCAGGCGGCGCGGGTGACTTCGAGGGTGACGGTGCTGCCTTCGGTGGTGCCGCCGGGCCAGGGCTCGACGAGGAGCTCCTCGCCGTTCGTCTCGGCGATGCCGCGGGTGCCCAGTCGTGTCTTGAGGCGTGCGGGCAGGCGGGCGCCTGCGACGAGGCCGTCGCTGTCGCGGGCGAGGTGCATTTCCACGAGGCGGAACGTCTCGATGACGGCCGCGCGGGTTTCGCCGGCCCGTTCGAGGAGGTGGAAATCAGCCATCGTGCACCTTTGCCACATCCGTGGCGGGCACGCCCGCCGTTGCGAGCATTGTGCGTGCGTCGGCCAGTGGCAGGCCCATGATGCCGGAGAAGCTGCCTTCCATCCACAGCACATGGGCTTCGAATCGGCCCTGGATGGCGTAGCCGCCGGCCTTCCAGCTCCATTCGCCGCAGGCGATGTAGGCGTCGATGTCTGTCGGCAACAGGCGCGCCACGCGGACGGTCGAGCGGCTGATGCGGTGGCGGGCGGTGCCGCCGGCGTCGATGACGGTAAGCGCGGTCAGCACGCGGTGGCGCCGGCCCGAGAGGAGGGCAAGGCAGTGGCGGGCGGTTGCTTCGTCTTCGGCCTTGGGGAGGATGCGCAGGCCCACGGCGACGAGGGTGTCGGCAGCGAGGATGACCAGGCCCGGGTGCCGGGCGGCGACGGCGGCGGCCTTTTCGGCGGCGAGGCGCGCGACATGGGGTTCGGGGCGTTCGCCCTTGCGCGGGGTTTCGTCGATGTCGGCCGGATCCACCGTCGTGGGCGCGATGCCGAGCCGGGCCAGCAGCTCGAGGCGGCGCGGCGAGGCGGAGGCGAGGACGAGGCCGGGCATCAGGCGAGCCACTGCACGAGGCTGCCGTGCGGGTGGGCGCGGGCGAGCAGCCGGTCCTCGCCGTGGGGCCAGAGGCGCAGGCGCAAGGCGGGCGGGGTGTCGCTGGGAGCGCCGGGCTCGAGCTCGAAGCGGAGCCAGGCGAGCGGTGCTTCGGCACTGGCCCGGGCGCCGGCCTGTTCCATATGGGCCTGGATGCGGGCCTGCGTAGGTGCGGGGAAATACTGGAAGGCGAACGAGTGGAAGACCGTGGTGACGAAGCCCTCGGCGGGGGTGGCGCGGGCTTCGACGAAGTCGGCGGCGTCGCCCTTCACGATTTCGGGGTTGCCGGCGCGGACCGTTGCGTGGAGGCCGCCTGCGACGCGCAGCATGAGCGCATCGTCCTTCGGGTTGCCGGGCCAGCCATCGAGCCTGTGCCCGAGCGGGATTGCCGGATCGAGCCGGTCTGCGATGAGGGTGCAGAGCAGTGCCGTGAAGGGAGAGCCGAGCGCGGTGCACCAGTGGGCCTGCCAGCGGGTGTGGGCACGAAAGGGGCTTTCGGGCGCGCTGGTGGGCCACTGTATCATTTGAACCGGTAGGTGATCCGGCCCTTGGTGAGATCATAGGGGGTCAGTTCGACGAGGACTTCGTCGCCGGTCAGCACACGGATGCGGTTCTTGCGCATCTTGCCTGCGGTGTGGCCGAGGATTTCATGATCGTTTTCGAGCCGCACCCGGAACATCGCGTTTGGGAGCAGTTCGACGACCGTGCCCCGCATCTCGAGAAGTTCTTCCTTGGGCATCGGCTTGGCTGTTGACCTTTGGCTGGGGGCAAGGGGCCCGCCTGGAAAAGATGGGCCGCGCCATGCCCCAAGACCGATTCGGATTCAAGCCCGGGAGGACGGGGCGCGCGCCCGGCAGCTTTTGTCGGATTTGTGCAAGGCAGCGCGCCACGAAGTCGGTAGATAACAGGCGACAGGGTCGGACCTGTTTCGAGTGTCTGGTCGGGGAAGGGCAGCACCTTGCTGAAGCCTGTTGTCATCGGGTTCGTGCTTGGATTCGCGCTGGTTGGCGGCGCCCGGCTTGCAGGGTCGGCCGAAGGCCGTGCGCAGCTGACCTCTGGCCACGCGCTCCATCCCGGCGCTGCGGTCGGTCGTGTCGCCGGGGAGCCTTGCGGGGACGACCGGCGGCCCGTGCTGGTGCTGACCTGAACGCGGCTGGAACCTAAAGGCCGAAGATCTGGGCCATGCGGTAGCGGCCGGCGGGCTGCCCTGCGAGCCAGCGGGCGGCCTTGACGGCGCCCTTTGCGAAGATGTCGCGGCTTTCGGCGATATGGGCAAGCTCGATGCGTTCGCCCTCTGTCGCCAGCAGCACGCGGTGATCGCCGGCCGCCGAGCCGCAGCGAAGGGTTGCAAAGCCGATGCCGCCGGTGCGGCGCGGGCCTGATGTAGCGTCATGCGGGGGGAGGCGCAGGGTTTCGAGGCGCGCGCCGCGGCCGCGGGCGGCGGCCTCGCCCAGGAACAGGGCCGTGCCCGACGGGGCGTCGACCTTGTGGCGGTGGTGCAGTTCGGCGATCTCGATGTCCCAGCCGGTGTCGAGCGCGCGGGCGGCCTGTTCGACAAGGGCTGCGAGCAGCGTGACGCCGAGCGAGGTGTTGGCGGCCTGCAGCACGGGCACATGGGCGGCGGCTTCGTCGATCAGGGCATGGTGCCGGCTGTCGAGGCCCGTGGTGCCGACGAGGATCGCGGACCCGCCGTCCATCGCGGCGCGCAGATGTTCCTCCAGTGCGTCGGGCGTGGTGAAATCGATCAGCACATCGGCCTTGCGGGCGACGGGGGCCGCGTTGGCGCAGACGATGAGGCCGTCGCCGATGACATTGCCGCATATCGGGTGGCCGGGGCGTTCGACCCCGCCGGCGAGCCAGCAGTCGGCGGCGGCCTGCACCTCTGCGATGATGGCCTGGCCCATGCGGCCGCCTGCGCCCAGAACGCCTATCTTGATCATGCTGCACGCTCCTTGCGCATGCAGGTGCTTGAATGGCCCCCCGTTGGCAAGTGGGTGTGTCGGCGAGAGCGGGGTTGCGGGCGGGTTGCCAGCGTGCTGAAACCATGGCCATGCCGCACCATCGCATCGTGATCCTGACCGGGGCGGGCGTTTCCGCCGAATCCGGGGTGCCGACCTTTCGGGGGCCAGACGGGCTGTGGGAGGGGCACCGGGTGGAGGATGTGGCGACGCCGGAGGCTTTCGCGCGCAATCCGCGGCTGGTGCAGGGCTTTTACGATCAGCGACGCGCGGCTTTGGGCCGGGTGGCGCCCAATGCGGCGCACCGGGCGCTGGCGCGGCTGGATGCGCAATGGCCGGGCGAGCTGCTGCTGGTGACGCAGAATGTGGACGACCTGCACGAGCGGGCCGGGTCGACGCGGCTGATCCACATGCATGGGCAACTGAAATCGGCCTGGTGCACGGCGTGCGACACGCGGCATCGGTGGGAGGTGGCGCTGCTGGACTGGCCGCCCTGCCCGGCCTGCGGCACGGCGGGGCGGATGCGGCCGGACATCGTGTGGTTCGGGGAGATGCCCCATGAGATGGCGCGGATCGAGCGGGCGGTGATGGCGTGCGACCTGTTTCTGAGCATCGGGACGTCGGGCAATGTCTATCCGGCGGCAGGCTTCGTGGACCTGGCGGCGCGGGCCGGGGCGCGGACGGTGGAGCTGAACCTGGACCTTTCGATGGCGAGCCAGCGCTTCGGCGAAAGCCGGCTGGGGCCGGCCGGCGAACTGGTGCCGGCGTTCGTGGAGGACATCCTCAGCCTGTGCTAGCGAGCGCGTGGGACTGGGTGCCCCGGGTGAGGACGCGATCTGTCGGCACGATGGTGTCGATCGCGAGGTCGGGCAGGGTTTCGAGGGCGCGGTAGAGCGGCGCGAAATCGGTTTCGAGCGTGGTCTTCAGCAGATGCTCGAAGCTGGGGATTGCGAAATAGGCCTGCTGGAAATCGTCGATGCGGTAGCGGGTGCAGAGCACGCGGGCGAGATCGAAGCCGAGCCGGTTGGGGCTGTCGCTTTCGAGCGCGAAGCGGCTTTCGCCATGGGACGAGACGATCCCCGCGCCGTAGATCCTGAGGCCGTCTGCGGTTTCGATAAGGCCGAATTCGACGGTGTACCAGTAGAGGCGGGCGAGCTTGTGCAGCGCGCCGTGGTGCATGGCGCGCAGGCCCCCCTCGCCATAGGCCTGCATGTAATCGGCGAAGACCGGGTTCGCGAGGAGGGGCACATGGCCGAAGACGTCGTGGAAGACGTCGGGCTCTGCGAGGTAATCCATCTGTTCGGGGGTGCGCAGGAAGTTGCCGGCGACGAAGCGGCGGTTGGCGAGATGCTCGAAGAAAACGTCATCGGGCACCAGGCCGGGGACGGCGACGACCTGCCAGCCGGTGCGCTTCATCAGATCGTCGGAAAGGCGGCGGAAATCGGGGATGCCGCCGCGGCCGAGATCGAGGAGGGCGAGCCCACGCAGGAATTCGGGCGCAGCACGGCCCGGGAGCAGGGCCGCCTGGTTGGTGTAAAGTCGGTCCCAAAGGGCGTGTTCGGCGGGGGTGTAGCTGCCCCACTCTTGAGGGATGGTCCAGTCAGGAGCGGCGTGGGGCGGCGGGGCGGCGAGGACGTGGGCTTCGGTGGCGGACATGCGCACAAGGATAGCAGAGCCGGGCCGGGCAGACTACGCTTGTGCGCATGATTCGCGCGCTGCTGTTCGCCCTGACGCTGGTTTCAGCACCCGCCGTTGGCCAGGAGGCGCCACCGCCTGGCCCGCCGACAAGGGCCTGGAAAACGGAGACCGTGCGGCTGGACACGGCTGCCGGACCGATCCTGATCGCGCTGGAGGTGGAGCGGGCACCGATCACCAGTGCGAACTTCCTGAAATATGTGGACCAGAAGAAGTTCGACGGGGCGACCTTCTATCGGGCGCTGAGCTTTCCCGGCCGGCCGGACCTGGGGTTGGTGCAGGGCGGTGCGAAATCAGACCCGAAACGGCTGCTGCCGCCGATCGCGCATGAGCCGACGACGAAGACGGGGCTGAGCCACACCGAAGGCGCGGTTTCGATGGCGCGTGGCGCCGTGGGGAGCGCGCAGGGCGATTTCTTCATCATCCTGGGCAATCTGAATTCGCTGGATGCCGACCCCGCAGCACAGGGAGACAAACCCAAGTCTGCCGCCTCCGGCGACGGGCACGGTTTTGCCGTGTTCGGCCGGGTGGTCGAGGGGATGGACGCTGTGAAGACGATCCTGGCTGCGCCGGTGTCGGCAACCGCGGGCGTGGGCGCGATGAAGGGGCAAATGATCGCGCAGCCGATCCCGATCAAGTCGGCGCGCCGCAGTCCCAAATGAGCGGCATCTGCCGCGCGCCCGGGTAACCGTGGACCGGAAGGACGCCGGTTTGAACCCACCGGGGTTCGCAAGCGCGACTGCGCGCCGCCGCGAAGGCGACGCCCCCGCTGAGGGCTTCGCCCGTGAGCGACAGGAAAACGCGTTCGACCCGGGGGCTGGGTGGGAAGGGGATGCGCTGGTCTCGGCCCGGTTCGGGGACGTCTATGCCTCGCGGGCTGGCGCACTGGCGCAGAGCCGGGCGGTTTTTCTGGATGGCTGTGGGTTGCCGGCGCGCTGGATTGGGCGTCGGCGCTTTGCGGTTGCCGAGCTGGGGTTCGGCACGGGGCTGAACATGCTGGCGGTGCTGGACGCCTGGGCCGCCACGCGGGCGCCGGGGGCGCGGCTGAACCTGTTTTCGGTGGAGGGGTTTCCGCTCGCGCGGGCGGATGCGGCGCAGGCGCTTGCGGCCCATGGTGAGCTGGCGGGGCTGGCCGAGCGATTGCTTGCACAATGGCCGGATGGTGCGCGTGGGCGTTACCGGATCGACTTTCCGGAAGCGGGCGCGGTGCTGGACCTGGGGGTCGGCGATGCGGCCGACATGGTGGCGGGGTGGGACGGCCTGGCGGATGCCTGGTTCCTGGACGGGTTTTCGCCGGCGAAGAACCCGCAGATGTGGTCGGCGGAGCTGCTGGGGCTGATCGGGGCGAAGACGGCGCCGGGCGGACGGGCGGCGACCTGGAGCGTGGCGGGCCGCGTTCGGCGGGGGCTGGCGGGGGCCGGATTCCGGGTGGAGCGGTTGCCGGGCTTCGGGTGGAAACGGGAGCGGATTTCGGCGGGGATGCCGGGCGAGGTGGCGGAACCTGCCAGCCTGCGCGTGGCGGTGATCGGGGCGGGAATTTCGGGGGCGGCGCTGGCGCTTGCGCTTCGCGACCTCGGCGTGGAGGCGCTGCTGTTTGCGGACGGGCCGATGGCGTCGGGAAATCCGGCTGCGCTGGTGTCGCCCCGGCTTGCGGCAGGGAGCGAGGCCGGGGCGGAGCTTCATGCGCTGGCCTTTCGGCGGGCGGTGGATCGGGTGGAGCGGACGGCGCCGCACGCCGTGATTGCGCGGGGGGCAGAGCGGCTGCTGAAGGCGGGCGAACTGCAGCGGGCGCTGGCGACGGTGGAGTCCGGGCTGTTTCCTGCGGGCTCGCTGGGGCTGGCGGGCGCGCGGCTGTGGATGCGGGATGCGCTGGTGGTGGCGCCCGACCGGCTGAGGAACTGCTGGCTGGGGGCGGTGGAGCCGCTGGCGGTTTGCGGGTTTGCGCGCGAAGGGGGCGGCTGGTGGGTGGAGAGTGACGGGCAGCGCGAGGGGCCGTTCGATGCGGTTTGCGTGGCGGCCGGGTTTGGAAGCGCGGCGCTGACGGGTGTGCCGTTGCGGCCGGTGCGGGGGCAGGTCGCGCTGTCGGGTGTGCGGCTGGAGGGGTGGCCGACGACTTGGGGCGGCTATGTGATCCCGACCGACAACGGGCTGCTGTTCGGGGCGACGCACGGGCGCGGGGATCGGGGCGACGATGTGCGCGAGGCCGATACAGTGCGCAATCTGGAGGGGCTGGCGAAAGCAAGGCCGGAGCTGGCGGCGCAGGTGGCAGCCGGCCCGCTGACGGCGGCTGCAGGGGTGCGGGCTGCCGCCGGGGACCATCAGCCGGTGGCCGGTGCACTGGGTGACGGACTGTTCGTGCTGGGCGGGCTTGGCGGGCGGGGGTTCACGCTGGCCCCGCTGCTGGCGGAGCATGTGGCGGCGATGGTGGTGGGCGCGCCCTCGCCGCTGCCGCTGGCTATGGCCCGGCTGGTCGATCCGACCCGGTTGGGACCGCGCTGCTGAGGGCGGCTGCGATCCAGGGCGGGCGGCGCAGGCGATCGGCCAGATGGTTCATCAGCAGGCGGACGCGGACCGGGCGCAGCAGGCTCGGCGGGGTGATGAGGTGGAGATCAAGCGGCGGCGGGCGCCAGCCGGGGAGAAGGGGTGCGAGTTCGCCGCTGGCGAGGGCCTTGGCTGCGAGGAAATCGGGCTGGAGGGCGATGCCGGCGCCGGCGATGGCGGCGGGGTTGAGGGCACCGCCGCTGTTGGCGCGAAGCGGGCCGGAGACGGTGATGCTGCAGCTGGCGCCATCGGGGCCGGAGAAGTGCCAGACATCGGGCTGCGGCCCGTTGGTGTAGATAAGGCACTGGTGGCGGGCGAGTTCTGCCGGGTGCTGCGGGCGGCCGGCTCGGGCGAGATAGGCCGGGCTTGCAACGGGGACAAGCTCTACCGGGCAGAGGCGGCGGGCGATGAGGCTGCTGTCGGCGAGTTGGCCGATGCGCAGAACGATGTCGTGGCCGGAGGCGACGATATCGATCCGGGCGTCGTCGAGCGCGAGCTCGATCGTCACCTGCGGGTGGCGGGCGAGGAACTCGGGGAGAAGCGGGGCGATGTGGGCGCGGCCGAACTCAAGCGGGGCGGCGAGGCGGATGGGGCCTGCCGGGATGGTGGTGGCTTCACCGAGGCGTTCCTCCATCGCCTGGGCGGCGACGACGAGGGCCCGGGCTTCGCCGAGCGCCTCCTGGCCGAGGGCGGAGAGGGACAGGCGGCGGGAGCTGCGGTGGAAGAGGGCCGCGCCCATCCGTGCCTCGAGCCGGGCGATTGCGCGCGAGACGGTGGGGACGGAAAGGCCGCGCGCGCGGGCGGCTGCGGCGAAGCTGCCGCGTTCGGCGACTGCGACGAACAAATCCCAGGCTTCGAAATCGGGGACGCTCATTCTTGAAAGGATGCCTTTCGATCGTTGCACTTTTCTATCGGCGTGGCGGCGCTATGTGAAGCTGGTTCCTTTTGAATGAGACCGACGATGATCGATGTGAGGCCGTTCGAGACGCTTGGTGCCGCCGACCATGGCTGGCTGGACGCGCACCATCATTTCAGCTTTGCCAACTATCACGATCCCGCCCGCATGGGCTGGGGCATGATCCGGGTGTGGAACGATGACATCATCGCGCCACGGTCGGGCTTTCCGCCGCACCCGCACCGCGACATGGAGATCATCACCTATGTGCAGGCGGGGGCAATCACCCACGAGGACAGCATGGGCAACCGCGGGCGGACGGAGGCAGGCGACGTGCAGGTGATGAGCGCCGGAACCGGCGTCAGGCACAGCGAATACAATCTTGAGGACGAGGAGACCCGGATCTTCCAGATCTGGATCCTGCCCGAGACGCTGGACGCAAAGCCGGCCTGGGGGGCGCGGCCCTTTCCGAAGGGCGATCGGGCGGGCGGGTTTGTTCCGCTGGCGAGCGGACTTGGCGATGATGGCGCGCTGCCGATCCAGACCCCGGCGCGCGTTCTTGGGGCAACGCTGAAGGCCGGAACGTCCACGATCCACCGGTTCAAGGACGGCCATGTCGGGTATCTGGTTGGCGCCGAAGGGCGGTTCCGGGTGAATGGCGAGTTTGCCAGGGCGCGCGACGGGGTCGCCATCCGTGACGTGGCCGAGGTTACCATCGAGGCGATCGAGGACAGCGAGCTGGTGCTGGTCGATGCGGTGAAGTGACGTGCCGGGGCCCCGCAGCCTGTGCGGGGCCCCTTTTTGATGTTCGGACAAGGAGTTGATTTCGATGACCAAGGTGCTCGTGCTTTATTATTCCTCTTACGGCCATCTGGAGACGATGGCGCAGGCTGTTGCCGACGGGGCGCGGGCGGCCGGCGCCGAGGCGCATGTGAAGCGGGTGCCGGAGCTGGTTTCGGACGAAGTGGCGAAGGCCAGCCACTACAAGGCGCAGGATGCGCCCGTCGCCACGGTGGACGAACTGGCGGACTATGACGCGATCATCGTGGGGTCGCCGACGCGGTTCGGGCGGGTGTCGAGCCAGATGGCCAATTTCTGGGACCAGACGGGCGGTGTCTGGTTCCAGGGCAAGCTGATCGGCAAGGTGGGGGCTGCCTTCACCAGCACGGGCTCGCAGCATGGCGGGCAGGAGACGACGCTGTTTTCCATCCTTACCACGCTGATGCATCATGGGATGGTGCTGGTGGGGCTGCCCTACAGCTTCGCCGGCCAGATGCGGGTGGACGAGGTGACTGGCGGGGCACCCTATGGTGCAACCACCATTGCCGGCGGCGATGGCAGCCGGCAGCCGAGTGCGAACGAGCTGGATGGGGCACGCTTCCTGGGCCGGCATGTGGCCGAGGTTGCGGGCAAGCTGTCGGCCTAGTTGATCGCGGCGAGCGCGGCGCCGGCTTCGGCGCCGCGTTTTGCCTTGAGGGCGGCACATTGCCGGATGGTGGCGAGCGGGCGGGCGAGATCCAGTTTGCCGATGCCAAGCTCGGTCATGCGGGGTCGGAAGAGCTGTTCGACGCGCCGGGCGTCGGCTTCGGAGCAGAGGCTGGTCGTGATTCCGACGAAGCCGCCGAGCAGGCCGCCGAGGCGCGGCTTCAGCGCGTCGAGATTGGTTTCGAGCCACGCAAGTGCCGCCTGGCGGGTGGCAGGGTTGCCGAACTGGGCCGCGATCATGTTTGTCACCTCCAGGTTCTGGAGGCGCTTGTCGGTGTGGCGGTCGAGCAGAGCGGTGGGGCCATCGCTGCCGAGCGCAAAGGCGGCCTGGCGGCGGAACAGCGGGTCTTGGGATGTTGCCAGTTGTTCGAACAGCCGGTCGGCCAGCGCCGGGTCTTCGCGGAGGGCCGCGCGGAACGCGACTGTGCGGAAGCCTGGGTCCGTGGCCGAGGCATCGCCGCCGAGCGTGGCGCGGCCGGCCGTGGCGAGCAGGGCGGACTCGGCAGGTCCGCGTCCTTCGGCGACCGCGAGGTTCACCAGCGTCTGGCGCAGCTGGCGGCGTTCGGCCGGCTCGGCGGCATAGGCGCCGCGTGCGGGGTTCAGGCCGAGTGACTTGAGCGCGGAAAGGCTGGTTTCGCGAACCAGCCGGCGGGCGGCTTCGATGTCGGCAGGTGCGCCGGCGGTTTCGGCAAAATCCAGAATCCGGCCCGGCAGATAGGTGGCAACCAGCCGGTTCGGGTGGCCCGCGAAGCTGCGCGCCGCCGTGACCGACCGGTCGAAGCTGCCGTTCCCGGACTTGAAGCCGGCCCACAGGCTGTCGACTGCGGTCAGCGCTTCGGGCGCGGGGAGTGTGCTGCCAGCGGCAACAAGGCGGGTCCAGTCCGCCTCGGGCAGGTCGAAGCGGTAGTAGCCGGTGCCGCCGGCGTTGCCTGCCACCCAGGCTTCTGTGCCGACGACCGGCGGCAGCTGGCCTGCCGTGCTGTCGAGAAGGGTGCACCGACGGCCCTCGCCAGACGCGGCGCACACCGGGATCTGCCACTGCGCGTCGGGCGTTTCGACGCCGATCAGGCGGAAGCGCTGTTGCAACAGGGTGTATCCCCCGCCTGCTGCGGACTTGAAGCTGACGAGCGGGACGCCCTGCTGGTCGACGAAGCTGCGGAAGGCCGGCACCAGGCGCTGGTCGCCTGCGCCTTCGGCGATGTTGGCGAAGAAATCATCGCCGGTGGCGGTGCCGTTCCAGTGGCGCTGCAGGTGGAGGCGAACGCCCTTCTGCCAGGCCTCGTCACCAACGAAGGAGGACATCATCCGGATTGTCTGTCCGCCCTTCTGGTAGGTGATGCTGTCGAAGGCGGCGTTGATTTCGGCGCTGTCGGTGATGGGTTGGCGGATGGGGCGCCCTTGCGCGAGGCTGTCCTCGTCCATCGCGCCGAGTGCGCCTGCCAGCTGGTCGGTGCCGATGCCGAGATCGGGGCGCCACTGGGCGCCGATCTTGTTGCCCATCCAGTCGGCGAAGCTTTCGTTCAGCCAGATGTCGTCCCACCAGCGCGGGGTGACGCCGTTGCCGAACCACTGGTGCGCGAGCTCGTGGGCGACGACGGTTCCGAAGCTGCGGAGCTGGCCCGGGGGCGCATCGGCGTTCAGCAGGATGAGCGTGTCGTCGTAGACGATGAGGCCGTTGTTCTCCATCGCGCCGCCGTGGATGGGCGACGCGATCTGGTCGAGCTTGGCCCAGGGGTAGGGAATGCCGAACCAGCGTTCGAGGAGGGCAAGGATCCCGGGGGTTTCGGCCATGGTGAAGCCCATGCGACCGGCCTGCCCCCTGGTTGCGATGGTGCGGTAGGGCAGCGGGGTCTTCCGGATTTCGTTGGGCGGGATCACCCCTTCAGCGATGTCGAATTCGCCGACCGCGAGCGCGGCGAGATAAGTGGGCATCGGGCCGATGGGGGCGAACTGGTGCTTCACCATTCCGCCCGCGACCGGGGTTGCGCCGACTTCGGGGGCGTTGGCGAAGGCCTTCATTGCGGCGGGCGCGGTGATCGAGACGGTGAAGGGCGTCTTGTGGCGGGGTTCATCGAAGCCGGGGAAGACGCGGCGGGCGTCGATCGCCTGGAACTGGGTCCAGGCATAGGGGCGCCCCTGGACGACCGCCTTGTAGAGGCCTGACGTGCCGGTCATGAAGGGGGCGGTGTAGGTGAAGCGCAGCGTGTGGCGGCCGGGGCCCAGAGGGCGCTTGAAGCTGACCAGCGCGACGCCCGTGGGATGGACTTCGGCGTAGGTGGCGGGATTGGGTGCCATGCGGCCGGTAATCGCCTCTGCCGAACGCATCTTGAGGCCGTTTCCATGAAGGTGGAGCCGGGTGACGCCCTGCTTCAGCTCGATGTCGATTTCCGCCGTGCCGCCGAAATCGGCCTTGGCGGGATCGATGGTGAGATCGAGCCGGTAGCTGGTGGGCCTTGCGATGTCTGGCAGTTCGCCGATCGGGATGTCGGCTGCCACGGCCGGGCAGGCGAGGGCCGCGATGAGGGCGACAGGCGCGAGGAGTTGCTTCACCGAGGCGCATTATGGCCCGGGCCCGCGCGGCCTGCAATGGGTCCGTTGCGTGGGGCCGGGCCGCATGGCAGACCAGCAGGATGGGAGGCATGGGACAAGGTGGCTGACCAGCCGGTGCGCAAGGCGATTGCCCATCCCGAGCGGGTGATCCCGCTTGGCTTCCTGGGGGGCATATTGGCCGGCACGCTGCTGCTTGCCTTGCCGCTGGCCCGGGCGGGTGGCCTTGCCGGAGAGGGTGGGGCACCGCTGATCGTCGCGCTGTTCACTGCGACCTCGGCCATCTGCGTGACCGGGCTGTCGGTGGTGGACACGCCTTCCTACTGGTCGCCGTTCGGGCACCTGATGATCCTGCTGCTGGCGCAGGTGGGGGGGCTCGGCATCCTGACCGGGGCGACGCTGCTGGGGCTTCTGGTGTCGCGGCGGATTCCGCTGAGAGCCAAGCTTATGGCTTCGGCCGAGATGCGCCAGCTGGACCTGGGGGATGTGCGCCGGGTGCTGACGCTGGTGGTGGTGACGACATTCGTGACCGAGGGGGTGATTGCGCTGCTGGTGGGCACGCGCCTGTGGAGCCTGGGCTTTGCGCCCGGTGCCGCGGCCTGGCACGGGCTGTTCCATGCGGTGATGGCCTTTGTGAACGGGGGCTTTTCCACCTTGCCGACGGGGCTTGTGACCCATGCGCGCGACCCGCTGCTGCTGACGCCGCTGATGGTGGGCGTGGTGCTGGGCGGCATCGGCTTTCCGGTTCTGCACGAGATGCGGAACGAGTGGGGGCGGCCCGAGGGCTGGTCGATCCACACCAAGCTGACGCTGTGGGGCTCGGCCGTGCTGACCCTGCTGGGGATGGCGGCGGTGCTGCTGTTCGAATGGAACAATCCGGCGACACTGGGTCTCGCGGGCTGGGGCGAGAAGCTGCTTGGGGCGCTGTTCCATTCGGTGATGACGCGATCGGGCGGCTTCAACACGCACGACACGGGCGCGATGGGGGTGGATACGCTGCTGATCAGTTCCGGGCTGATGCTGGTGGGCGGCGGCAGCGCGTCGACCGCAGGCGGCATCCGCATCACCACGTTCCTGTTGCTGGGCTTCGTGGTGTGGAGCGAGATCAAGGGCTCGCCCGATTCGGTGGCGTTCCGGCGTCGCATCTGCCCGGAGGTGCAGCGCCAGGCGGTCGCGATCGTGCTGATGGCGGTGGGCGCGGTCTCGGTTGCGGTGCTGATCCTGGCGAGCTTCGTGGTGGCGCCGGTGGAGCGGATCCTGTTCGAGGTGATTTCCGCATTTGCGACCGTCGGGCTTTCGACCGGCCTGTCGGCCGCGATGCCGCCGGCCGGGCAGGCGGTGCTGGTGGTGATGATGTATGTGGGCCGGGTGGGCACGGTCGCGCTTGCGACCGCGCTGGCGCTGAAGGTGCGCACCACGCCCTATCGCTATCCCGAGGAGAGACCTATTGTCGGCTGAGAAGAACGGGGCCGCGCCGCCCGTGATCGTGATCGGGCTGGGCCGTTTTGGAACCGCCGTTGCGCGGTCGCTTGCGCGCAGCGGCCATGAGGTGCTGGGCGTGGACCGGGACATGGAGGTGATCCAGGCGCTTTCCGAGGAGCTGACCCATGTGGTGCAGGCCGACAGCTGCAACCCGGCGGCACTGAAGCGGCTGGGGGCGGGCGAAATGGCGCACGCGGTGGTGGGCATCGGATCCGACATCGAGGCGAGCGTGCTGACGGTGGTTGCGCTGTCGGACGCGGGGTGCCGGGACATCTGGGCAAAGGCGGTGAGCCCCAGCCATGGCCGGATCCTGGAGCGGGTGGGCGCCACCCATGTCATCTTTCCCGAGGCCGAGATGGGCAAGCGGGTCGCCCGTCTGGTGACGGGCCGGATGATGGATTTCATCGAGTTCGACGACGGCTTCGCCATCGTGAAGACCCGCACGCCGCGCTTCATGGCCGGCAAGTCGCTTGGCGAGACCGATGTGCGCAAGGCCCATGGCGTGACGGTCGTGGGGGTGAAGCGCCCCCGCGAACCGTTTCTGCAAGCCGGCACCGACACTGTGGTCTATATGTCGGATCTTCTGATCGTTTCGGGACCGACGGATGCCGTGGAGCGCTTTGCCGCGCTGACCTGAAAGGTCAGTCGGCGGACTCCTTCACGGCGCCATTCTCGATCCCGAGCGCGAGGTCCTCGACGCTTGCCGCGGAATAGGCTTCGGCTGCAAAATCCCAGTTCAGATGCTTTGCCGTCACGGCCTCCAGATAGGCCTTCCGTGCGCGCTGGTGATCGAGATAATAGGCATGTTCCCACAGGTCGATGACGAGGAGGGGCTTCAGGCCTTCGTCGATCACCGGGGTCTGGGCGTCGTGGCAGGCCATCAGCGCCAGTTCGCCGTCGGCGGCGACCAGCCACAGCCAGCCGCTTGCGAAATGGTCTGCGCCTTCCTCGACCATTGCTGCAAGCAGGGCATCGAGCGAGCCGAAATCCCGCGTGATCGCATCGGCGAGGTCGCCCGTGGGCACACCGCCCACGGGCGCGAGGCTGCGCCAGTAGAAGGCGTGGTTGAAGTGCTGGGCGGCGTGGACGAAGATGTCGGACGCGGAGACCTGCTCGGAGACATCCTCCGGATCGGCGTCGGCGGTTTCCCGGATGATCGCGAGCAGGCTTGCGCTCTCGAGGCCTTCATCTTCGGCAAGTTCGTTGAGCTTGTTGACATAGGCCTGGTGATGGCCGGCATGGTGCTGGGCGAAAGTGTCGGCCGAGATGGCGGGCGCAAGCGCGGTCGGCTCGAAGGGGAGAGGGGGCAGGCTGAAACGGGTTGGCATCGGGGTCTCCTGGGGTTTGGGGTGTCGTTGGGTCAATCCTCTTGCACGCTTCGGGTTGCGCCTGTGTGGCCGTTCGTGCACGTTTTGCCGCGGCTGCCGCCCTTCGGGGCGCAAAGGAGGTGACGAGGAAGAAGGCGAAGATCGCAAGATGGACCGCGCGCTGGAGCATGGTCGTGCAGCCGGTCGGCCCTGGCGGCGCGGACGGCGGCGACACCTTCGGGCAGGACACAATCGCGGTGCCGCACTGCCTGGACGAAGACGAAGAGCAGCCAGAGGATGAGGCTTGCAGCGCCAACCAGGACGAGCCGGGCTTCGGAGTAGGTGGGGAAGCCTGTGGACGTTGTGGAGTTGGCGAGGACGAGGACGGCCGGAACCAGCAGGGCGGCAAGGCCCGGTGCGAAAGGGGTTTCGAGGACACGGCTGTGGAACAGCCCGAGCGCCACGGCAGCGGCAAGCGGTGCGAGCCAGCTCCAGAAGGGAACCGTGCGCCCGAAATCCAGCGGGCGGGTGATCGCGTTCGCAAGATCCCTCATGCCGCCGCGCGGGCTTGGGCCTGAAGCGGGCTGGTCGCGGCGATCAGCCAGTCCCGCGCGGGGCCGTCGAGCTGGGGTTCGAGGGCTTCGCGCACGCGGGCGTGGTATTGGTCGAGCCAGGCGATTTCGGCCTGGGTGAGCAGCAAGGGCTCGACCAGGCGCTTGTCGATCGGGGCGAGCGTGATGGTTTCGAAGGCGAGCATTGGCTGCTCGTCGCCGTCGCGGCTGTCCTCGACCACGATCACCAGATTCTCGATACGGATGCCATATTCGTCCGGCTTGTAGAATCCGGGCTCGTTCGAGAGCACCATGCCGGGCAGCAGCGCTTCGTCGGTGCCCTGCGCGCCCGGCGCGCTGGCGATGCGCTGCGGGCCCTCGTGGACGCCGAGGAAATGGCCCACCCCGTGGCCGGTGCCGTGGGCGTAATCGAGGCCGGCGGACCAGAGAAACTGGCGGGCGAGGATGTCGAGCTGGCCGCCGCGGGTGCCGCGCGGGAAGCGGGCGACGGCAAGGGCGATATGGCCCTTGAGGACGCGGGTGAAACGGTCGCGGAACTCGGGCGTCGGCTGGGACAGTGCGACGGTGCGGGTGATGTCGGTGGTGCCGTCGGGATACTGGCCGCCGCTGTCGATGAGGTAGCACATTTCGCCCGCGAAGGGGCGGTTGGTGGCGGCTTCGGAGCGGTAGTGGGGAAGGGCGGCGTTGGGGCCGATTGCCGAGATGCTGTCGAAGGAGAGGTCCTTCAGCAGGTTGGATTCACGACGGAAGCCTTCGAGGCGGGCTTCGGCATCGAGCTCGTCGGCAGGCGGGTTTGCATCCAGGCTGTGCAGGAATTTCGCGATTGCCGCGCCGTCGCGCACATGGGCGGCGCGCATCCCTTCCAGTTCGATGCTGTTCTTGGCGGCCTTGGGCAGGAGGCAGGGGTCACGCCCCTCGAGGATGCGGGCCTTGCCGCGCGCCAGTGCCTCGAAGATGGCGGCGACCGACGAGGCGGGATCGAGGAGCACGGTGCCCTGGAGCGACTCGAGCGCGGGGCCGAACGCCTCATAGGGTTCGACCAAGACGTCCGGGCCGAGGTGGGCGCGGACCTCAGGCGTGATCTTCACGGGTGCAGTGTAGAGGGTGGCGGTCGCGTCGGCGCGGACGATGGCGAAGGCGCGCACGACGGGGGTGCGGGCGACATCGCGGCCGCGGATGTTGAAGGCCCAGGCGATCGAATCGAGGGCGGAGAGGATCACGGCATCGGCACCGGCCGTGGCGGTAGCGGCCGCGATTGCCGCGCGCTTGTCGGCTGCGTTGCGGCCGGTGAATTCGTCGCCCAGTATCTCGGCCGGGGCGTCGGAGGGTTGCGGCTTGCCGGCCCAGATCGCGTCGACCGGGTTGGAGGTGACGGCAACGAAGGTTGCACCCCTGGCCGCGAGCGCTGCCATGGTCTGCTGCACGAAGGTGCGGGTGGCAAGCCAAGGGTCGTAGCCGATGCGGGCACCGGCGGCCGCAGTTTCGGCAAGCCAGGCCGCCATGGGCTCGGAAGGGACCGAACGATAGTCAAAAAGGGTGCCATCGACCTGGGCGCGGACCTGGACGGTGTAGCGGCCGTCGACGAAGATTGCGGCTTTCCCGGGAAGGACCGCGGCGCTGCCGGAACTGCCCTGGAAGCCGGTCAGCCATTCGAGCCGCCGGGCGTAGGCGCCCACATATTCCGACATATGCTCGTCGGTGAGCGGAATGATGAAGCCGTCGAGGCCCTGGGCCTCGAACTGGGCGCGAAGTGCGGTGAGTCGGTCTGCGTGGATGCTCATCGGGCCGGTTTAGGAAATCCTGCCGGGGCTGGCCAGCCGGGTGCGACTGCGGCGAGGGCCTGGAACAGCCGACCCATGGCGCCGACCGAGACCAGGCGGGCGTGGGCGGCCGCTATCTCGGCGCGGGCCTCGATGCTGGCCATCGCCTTCAGCGACTCTGCCCTGTGGCCGATTCCGATGCCCTCGAGGAACATTCCCTGTGCCTCGGGGCCGTAGACATTTGCATGTGGTGCGACTGCACGGGCGATTGCGGTGAAGTCGACATGGGCGCTGATGTCGGCCTCGCCCAGCGTTTCCAGCGGGTCGGCATATTGGCCGCCTTTGAGCGACTGGAGCGTGTCGCCCAGAGCCGGGCCGGCGTGGCCGTAATCGATGAACAGCGCTGCACCCCCCTGGTCTGCGAGGCGCCTTGCAACGGCTGCGGCCACGGCCTCGGCGGCGAAGCTGCGTTCATGGACTGCGCCGACGGGGGCATTGCGGACCGGTTCGGGAATGAAGGCGAGGTTGGCGCCGACCGAACGGTCCCAGCGGGGGCCGGCGGGGCCGCGCTCGACACGGCGCATCACCCAGCCGTCCTCGACCCGTTCGAACTGGGCGATGGGAAGCGCGTCGAGGAATTCGTTGGCGACAAGAAGGAGGGGGGCGTCGGCTGGAAGCGTGCCGAGATCGTCGTGCCAGTTGGCATCGGGCAGGCGTTGCCGTTGCTGGGCCCGGAGGCGGGGGCTGCGTTCGACGAGGTGGAGGGTGATTGCGGCCGCGAATGGGGGTGCCGCGCGGCCGATGGCGCGCAGCGCATCGGCCATCAGCGTGCCGCGCCCGGGGCCGAGTTCGGCGAGGTGGACTGCAGGCGGGCTGCCGGCGCGTTGCCAGAGGTCCGCGAGCCAGAGGCCGATAACCTCGCCGAACATCTGGCTGATTTCCGGCGCAGTGACGAAATCGCCGGCAGGGCCGAAGGGTTCGTGGGCGGCATAATAATGGTCTGCCGCGACCTGCAGCACGCGGGCGAGCGGAACCGGGCCGCGGGCAAGCAGATCTGCGATCGCCGGGATCACGCGGCCGACGGCAGGTTCGAAGGCTGGCGGTGGCTGGCGGTGGCGAGCAGGAAGAGGCCGAGGAGGATCATCGGCAGCGAAAGGAGCTGGCCCATCGTGAGGCCGATCGAGAGGATGCCGAGCTGGGGATCAGGCTCGCGGAAATATTCGATCCCGAAGCGCGAGAGGCCGTAGCCGGTGATGAACAGGCCGCCGAGCAGGCCGGGCTTCATGCGGGCGTTGGTGGCCCAGAACAGGATGGTGAGGAGGACGAGCAGAAGAAGCCCCTCGGTCGCGGCCTCGTAGAGCTGGCTGGGGTGGCGCGGTTCGGGGCCGGCGTCGGGGAAGATGATGCCCCAGCTGCCGTCGGTGGGGCGCCCCCAGAGCTCGCCATTCACGAAATTGGCGAGCCGGCCGAGGAACAGCCCGACGGGGCTGACGACGGCGACATAATCGAGGATGCGCAGCGCCGAGAGCCCCTGCGAGCGGGCGTAGAGGAGGATGGCGAGGATGACGCCGACAAGCCCTCCGTGGAACGACATGCCGCCTTCCCAGAGCTTGAAGAAGGCCAGCGGATCGGCGGCATACTGGGCCGGGTTGTAGAACAGGACATAGCCCGTGCGCCCTCCGACGATCACGCCGAGCGTGCACCAGGTGATGAGGTCGTCGACCTGGGCAGCTTTCATCGGGCTGCCGGGGCGGCGGACCATGCGGGCGAGCAGGAACCAGGCGGCGATGATGCCGAAGATGTAGGCGAGGCTATACCAGCGCAGCGCGAAGCCGCCGAGCTGCAGCGCGACCGGATCGAGCCCCAGGCTGGCCCATTCGACAGGTTGCTGGAAAGACACCATGCCGCGCTTCATATCGCCAGTTACTGTTGAGCGCGAGAGCGCTTTTGGGGAGATTTCCGCAATGGACGAGACGCCGGAACTGGCCGCCTTCCGGGCCGAGACCCGGGCCTGGCTGGAAGCCAATTGCCCCGAGGAGATGCGGACACCCGTGACGAGCGACAGCGACATCTGCTGGGGCGGCCGCAAGTGGCGCTTCAGGAGCGGGGCGCAGCGGCTCTGGCTGGAGCGGATGGCCGCGAAAGGCTGGACGGTGCCGGAATGGCCCACGGCCTATGGCGGCGGCGGGCTGACGAAGGACGAGGCGAAGATCCTGGCGGCCGAGATGCGGCGCTTGAAGGCGCGGCCGCCCTTGAGCAGCTTCGGCATCTGGATGCTGGGGCCGGCGCTGCTGAAATATGGCAGCGAGGCGCAGAAGCTGGAGCATCTGCCGCCGATCGCGCGGGGCGAGGTGCGCTGGTGCCAGGGCTATTCCGAGCCGGGCGCGGGATCGGACCTTGCGGCGCTGAGGACATCGGCTGTTCTGGATGGCGACCATTTCGTTGTGAACGGGCAGAAGGTGTGGACGAGCTATGCCGACCGCGCTGACTGGATCTTCTGCCTGGTGCGCACCGACGTGCAGGCACCCAAGCATCTGGGGATCAGCTTCTTGCTGTTCGACATGGAGAGCCCGGGTGTCACGACCAGTCCGATCAAGCTGATTTCGGGCTACAGCCCCTTTTGCCAGACCTTCTTCGACAATGTGCGCGTGCCCGGGGATAACCTGGTGGGCGAGCCGGGCAAGGGCTGGGACATCGCCAAATATCTGCTGACGCACGAGCGCGAGATGATCGGCGGGATGGACATGGGCTCTGCCGGGCGGGATTCGATGAACCAGATGGCGAAGAAGGCCATCGGCACCTCGAAGTCGGGCAAGCTGAAGGACGGGCTGCTGCGGGCCGACATCGTGCGGCACGAGATCAACGCCTATGCCTTCGGGCTGACGATGGAGCGGGTGAAGGACGAGGCAAAGGCTGGCCAGGGCATTGGCGCGCTGTCCTCGATGCTGAAATATTACGGGACGGAGCTGAACAAGGAACGGCAGGAGCTGCTGATGTCGATCGGCGGCAGCGACAGCCTGACCTGGGAGGGCGAGGACAGGCGCGACGGGGATCCGGCGCGGACCTGGCTTCGCAGTCGGGCGAACTCGATCGAGGGCGGGACGTCGGAGGTTCAGCTGAACATCATCGCCAAGCGTGTCCTGCAGCTGCCGGGGGCCTGACGCGATGGCACTGGTTCTGACCGACGACCAGCGGATGGTGAAGGAGTCTGCGGACGGCTTCTTCGCCGAGCATGGGCCGGTGTCGCAGCTGAGGCAGTTGCGGGACACGAAGGACCCCGACGGTTTCGACCGCGGGCTGTGGGCAAGGATGGCCGAGATGGGCTTTGCCGGTGTCGCCATTCCCGAACGGTTCGGCGGCGCCGGGCTGGGCATGGTGGCGGCCGGCCTGATCCAGGAGGCGATCGGGCGCAATCTTTCGATCGCGCCCTTCCTTTCGTCGGCGATCCTGTCGGCGACTGCGATCGCGCGAGGCGGCAGCGAGGAGCAGAAGGCCGCGCTGCTGCCCCAAATTGCGGCGGGCGAACTGATTGTGGCGCTGGCGGCGGACGAGGCCGGGCGGCACCAGCCGAACCATCTGGCGACGAAGGCGCAAAGCGCAGGCAACGGCTTCCGGCTGACGGGGACCAAGCCCTTCGTGCTGGACGGGCATGTGGCCGACAGGCTGATCGTGGCGGCGCGCACCAGCGGGGCGGATTCGGATTTTGCCGGGATCACGCTGTTCCTTGTGGACCCGAAGATGGTCGGCGTTTCGGTGAAACGGCGATGGATGGTGGACAGCCGCAACGCCGCCGAAGTGCATCTGGAGGGCGTGCAGGTGGACGGCGCAGACATGCTGGGGGGCCTGGGCGAGGGCTTTGCCATCCTGGAAGCTGCGCTGGATGCAGGCCGCGCCTGCCTTGCAGCCGAGATGCTGGGGGTTTCCGCGCAGAGCTTCGAGGTGACGGTCGATTACCTCAAGCAGCGCGAGCAGTTCGGGGTGAAGATCGGCAGCTTCCAGGCGCTGCAGCATCGCGCGGCCCACCTTTTTTGCGAGGTGGAGCTTTTGCGCAGCGTGACGCTGAAGGCGCTGACTGCGCTGGATGCCGGCGACGAGCGGGCGCCCTTCTTCGTGGCGCTGGCGAAGGCCAAGGCGGGCGAGGTGGCAAGGCTTGCCACCAACGAGGCGGTGCAGATGCATGGCGGGATCGGCATGACGGATGACTATGACATCGGCTTCTACATGAAGCGCGCGCGGGCGGCGGCCGAGACTTTCGGCGACGAGGCCTTCCATGGGGACCGGCTGGCGCGGATGCTGAACTATTGAGGGAGGAGGCCGGCCGCAGCGGCGTCCGGCCATTTGCGCAAAATGCTTGAAGGCGGTGCATCGGGCCGCCATGTAACCTCGAAATCCGGTTGGGGAGAGAGAAATGGCATTGACGCCGCTGGACTTGGCAATCGATGCGGCAACCGCTGCGATCACGGCGCCCGGAGGTCAGTTGGCCGTCGGCAAGGGGTCGATCCGCGGGGCCGAGTATCCCGTTTTCGAGAATGCGCCGCCGAGCCTGCGCGAATTTCTGGGCTTCTTCCTGCCCGTGCACGGGGCCAAGGAGTTTCTGGTGTTCGACGGCGAGCGGCTGACCTTTGCCGACATCCGCGCCCGCAGCGTGCGGATGGCAGCGATGCTCCAGCATCGCTATGGTATTGCGAAGGGCGACCGGGTGACGATCGCCATGCGCAACTACCCCGAGTGGATCACGAGCTTCATGGGCGCGATGATGATCGGCGCCATCGTGGTGCCGATGAACGCCTGGTGGAAGACGGACGAGCTTGCCTATGGCCTGAAGGATTCGGGCTCGCGCATTGCGATCGTCGACGAGGAGCGGCTGCACCGCATCGCCGAGATCGCCGCCCTGGAGATCCCGCTGGTGGCGGTGCGGACCAGCACGGCGGTTGCCGAGGGGTTCGGGGCAGACACGCTGGACGCGGCGCTGGCGCAATCGCCCGAGGCGCCGTGGTATCTGCCGCCGATCTATCCTGAAGACGACGCGACCATCATGTACACCTCGGGCTCGACCGGGGCGCCCAAGGGGGCGGTTTCGACCCACCGGGCGATCATTGCCGGCACGCTGAACTATCTGGTTCAGGGCCTTGCCATGCTGCAGCTGGCGCAGGCGCAGGGGATTGCGCTGCCCGAACAGCAGGTTATGCTGCTGAACGTGCCGCTGTTCCACATCACGGGCTCGGTGCCGGTGATGCTCGTGTCTGTCGCGATCGGGCGCAAGCTGGTGATCATGAACAAGTGGGACGCGGGCGAGGCGCTGCGGCTGATCGAGGCGGAGCGCTGCACCTATTTCGTGGGTGTGCCCACCATGAGCCTGGAACTGATGCAGCATCCGGACCGAGACAGATATGATCTGTCGACGCTGGTGGACATCGCGGGCGGGGGCGCGCCGCGCCCGGCCGAGCATGTGGGCCGGCTGGCGGATGCCTTTCCGGGCAAGAACCCGGCGATCGGATACGGGCTGACCGAAACCAACGGGGTGGGCGCAGGCAATATCCGCGACAACTACCGGCTGAAGCCGGCCTCCACCGGCCGAGCCACAAAGCCGATGGTGGAGATCATGATCGCCGACGACGACCTGCGGGCACTTCCGCAAGGTGAAGTGGGCGAGGTGTGTATTCGAAGCTGCGCCAATGTGCGCGGTTACTGGAACAAGCCGGAGGCGACGGCTGCAGCCTTCACCGCCGACGGCTGGTTCAAATCCGGAGACCTGGGAAAGCTGGACGAGGACGGCTACCTCTATATCGTCGACCGCAAGAAGGACATCATCATCCGGGGCGGGGAGAATATCTCGGCGGTCGAGGTGGAAGCCGCGATCTACAGCCACCCGGCGGTTGCCGAGGCGAGCGTGTTCGGCTTGCCCGACGAGCGGCTGGGCGAAATCACGGGCGCGGTCGTCTATCTGAAGCCGGGCGAGAAGCTGGAGCCCGAAAGCCTGATCGAGTTCGTGAAGCGCGAGCTGGCGGCGTTCAAGGTGCCGGCGCGGCTGTGGCTGCACGACCAGCCGCTGCCCAAGCTGGGATCGGGCAAGATCGACAAGGTGAGCCTGCGCGCCCAGTTCCGCGAGCGTCACCTGGGGCGCGCGGCCTGAGCACCGGCGGCGGCTCCGAACGCGGGGCCACCCAGGGCGTTGCCGGAATTCTGGCTTGGGAGTGGCGGCTTGTGGTGGTGAACGGGGCGGCGCCTGCGCCGGAATTTCGGCGGGCCGGGCGTGGGGATGCAACAGCTGTTCGGGAACTGTTCTGCCGCAGCTTTGCCGACACCTTCCGGCACGCCTATCCGCCGGGCGTGATGGAGCGCTGGCTTGGGGAGAATTGCACGCTCGAACGGTTCGAGGGGGAGTGCACGGACCCGGACTTGGCGGTGTTCCTTGCCGACGATGGGGATGGGCAGCTTGGGGGTTATTGCACGCTGGGGCCATATGAACTGGAGCCGGAAACCGGGAAGCGCTGGTGGGTGCTGCGGCAGCTGTATCTCGATCCTGCCGTCAAGGGCACGGGTCTGGGGCAGCGGTTGCTGGAGCAGGGGATTGCCGAGGCGCGGGCACGGGGCTTCGAGGAGCTGTACCTGACGGTCTGGATCGAGAACCACCGGGCGCGGCGCTTTTACGAGCGCAACGGGTTCGTCGAGGTGGGGCGCTATGCGTTCGTGGTCGGCGACCAGGTGGACGACGACCGAATCCTGCGGCTGACGCTGTGATCACGCGGCTGGAAGCGCGGGGCCTGACCAGCCCGCATGGCTTCCTGGGGCGCACCGGGGGTGTTTCGGACGGGATATTCGCCAGCCTGAACGTGGGGTTGGGATCGAGCGACGATCCGGCCTGCGTGCGCGAGAACAGGGCTCGGGCACTGGCGGCGGTGGCACCGGCCGCGCGGTTGGTGACGCTGCACCAGGTGCACAGTGCGATCGCGGTGGAAGCAGGCGACTGGGCCGATGTCAAAAGGCCGGAGGCGGATGGCCTGGTGGCCGATCGGCCCGGGGTCGCGCTGGGCATCCTGACAGCTGATTGCGCGCCGTTGCTGCTGGAGGATGCAGAAGCGCAAGTGATCGGGGCGTGCCATGCCGGCTGGAAGGGCGCGCTTGGCGGGGTGATCGGCGCGACCGTTGCCGCGATGGAGCGGCTGGGCGCGCGGCCCGAGCGCATTGCGGCTGCGGTGGGGCCGTGCATCGGGCGCCGGTCCTATGAGGTGGACGATGCTTTCCGGGCGCGGTTCGAGGCCGGAGAGGGGGCAAACGCCGCCTTCTTCACCGATGGCCGGCCGGGGCATGCCCTGTTCGACCTGGAGGGCTTTTGCCTGAAGCGGCTTGCGGATGCGGGCGTGACGCGGGCGGAGGGGCTGGGCGCGGACACGAAGCCGGATGCGGCGCGGTTCTTCAGCTATCGGCGCAAGACGCTGGCGGGCGAGCCCGACTATGGGCGGCAGCTGAGCCTGATCGCGCTGCGCTGACACGAAAGGGGGCCTTATGCCGGATCCCGCTGACCATCAGCTGCCCGCGCAGCGGCGAGCGCGACCGCGCGCCGGCCGACAGGCCGGACGCGATCAGTCTTCCCGATCGAGACTTGGTGTTATGGCCCCCTGCCGGTTTCGACGCTGTCGGCAGGATCAGCCCTTGGTGGAGGCGTAGAGATCCCACAGGCTGGCGATTTCCGAGTAGGTGCCCGCAGGCACGGCCTTGAAGGTCTGGCGGGCGGCTGCACTCTGCCCGGCGCGGACCTGGGCGATGCCCTTGAACATGGTGGCCTCCGCTGCGTTCGGGCCCTTCTGGGCCGCGGTGAAGGCGGTGATTGCCTGCGGATACTGGCCGGCGCCCAAGAAGGCGTTGCCGGCTGCGAACGCCGTGTTCGGGGCGTTGGCACCGGCGGGCGCGGCCGCAAGCGCGGCGGCCTGCCGCTTGGCGGCGGCTTCGACGAGCTTGGCGTTCATCGGGTCGCCTGCGGTCAGCACGCCGGATTCGTTTGCCTTCTGGACCACGTCTGCCGCGATGCCGGGCTGGCCTCCCACGATCGCGATCTTGGCGAATTCCTGCACGTCGGGACCGGTGGTGAGGTTCCCCGTTTCGCGCATCAGGTGATAGAGGCCGAGCTTCGCATCGCGCGACATCGGCGAAGCCTTCATGTCCACCAGAAGGGCGCGCCAGCGGGCCGGTGTCGGATCGACGCGGATGAGTTTCTGGATGGTGCCGATATAGGCCTTCTTGTCGCCCATCTTGAACTGGGCGTTGGCGAGGTTCTGGAGGGCGGCCGGGTTGTTGGGGTTCTGGTCTACCATCTTCTGGTAGATTTTGGCGGCTTCGCCCGGCTTGCCCTGCATCAGGTAGGACTGGGCGACGATCGTGGTCTGGCCCGACCTGTTGGCGGCTGCGATCGCCTTGTCGTACTGACGGGCCTGATAATAGAGCGGGGCGAGCTGGCTTGCAGGTGCTCCGATGCGCTCGAGCTCGGCGGCGGCCTGGCCGTACTGGCCGCCGCGGGTATAGACATAGGCGGCCATCTGGGCGACCTTGGTGCGTTCCTGCGGGGTGGTGGCGGCCGAGCGGGCCTGGTTCACATAATTCTGCGCGGCGGCCGTGTTGCCGGCCTTGGCGGCATTCGACGCCTGCTGCAACGGTTTGCCGACCGCAGGCGAGAGCGCCTGGGCGAGGGCTGCGCTGCCGATGAGGGGCATGCCCGCAAGGGGAGCCGTGGCGAGTGCCAGGGCGATTAGCGAATGCCTCGAAACAAGCTTCATTGACGACCTTTCCTGTCGGTGGAAACGCGACGACCTCTTTTCCGGTTCATGGCATGGCCGTGCTGGCGATTGCCTGAACGGTTCGAAAAACAGGCCCCCGCCTTTCGACGCGGGAATCCGCATAAGGGATGCGCGGGCGCAAGAAAAGGTGCCATTTGCCCTTGTGCAGCAAGGCGGGGCGGGCTGTTTTGACAGTGGGGCGCAATGCGCTAGGGGCCCGTGCAACAGCAACAGCCAAGCGAGCAGACCCGCAAGTGACGACAGCCTTCATCTTCCCCGGGCAGGGGAGCCAGTCCATCGGCATGGGCAAGGCGATGGCCGAGGCGAGCCCGGCGGCGCGCCAGATCCTGGAGGAGGTGGACGAGGCGCTGAAGCAGAAGCTGTCTCTCCTGATGTTCGAGGGCCCCGAGGAGACGCTGACCCTGACCGCCAATGCGCAGCCGGCAATCATGGCGGCGAGCCTCGCCGCGCTGGCCGTGCTGGAGCAGGAAGGCGGCATCCGCCTGTCGGAAAAGGCCGGGTTCGTGGCCGGGCACAGCCTTGGCGAATACACGGCGCTGGCAGCCGCGGGCGCGCTGAAGGTGGATGCCGCGGCAAGGCTGCTGCGGCGCCGGGGCGAGGCGATGCAGGCAGCCGTGCCGCCGGGTGATGGTGCGATGGCAGCGATCCTGGGGCTGAGCTTCGAGGAGGTACAGGCAATCGCGGCGGAAGCGGCGCAGTCTGATGAAGGTGGGCGCGAGGTATGCGCGGCCGCGAACGACAATGCGCCCGGCCAGGTGGTCGTGTCGGGCCATGTGGCAGCGGTTGCCCGGGCGATCCGGATGGCGAAGGACAAGGGCAGCCGGCATTCCGTGCTGCTGCCGGTATCAGCGCCGTTCCACTGCCCGCTGATGGCGCCGGCTGCCGATGCCATGGCCGAGGCGCTGGAGGATGTGGCGATTCTGGCGCCGCTGGTGCCGCTCTATGCCAATGTAACGGCAGCGCCTGTGGTGGACCCGGCGGAGATCAGGCGGCTGCTGGTGGTTCAGGTGACGGGCACGGTGAGGTGGCGCGAATCGGTGCTGGCGATGCAGGAGGCCGGGGTCACGCGGATGGTGGAGCTTGGCGGCCGCGTGCTGGGGCCGATGGTGAAACGGATTGCGCCCGACATCCAGAATTTCGCCGTGACGCGGCCAGAGGATATCGAGGCCGTGCTGAAGGCGCTTTGAAGGAAGGCTGGCGATGTTTGATCTGAATGGGCGGACGGCGCTGGTGACCGGGGCAACTGGCGGGATCGGCGGCGCGATTGCGCGGACGCTGAAGGCGCGTGGCGCGCGGCTGGCACTTTCGGGGACGCGGGCCGACGCGCTGCAGGCGCTGGCGGACGAGTTGGGCGGGGCCGGGGTTCTGCCGTGCCGGCTGGACGTGGCGGACGAAGCCGAGGCGCTGGTGCCGGCGGCTGTGGGGCTGCTGGGGCAGCTCGATATCCTGGTGAACAATGCCGGGATCACGCGCGATGGCCTCGCCATGCGGATGAAGGACGAGGACTGGACCGCCGTTATCGGCGTGGACCTGGAGGCGGCGTTCCGGCTGTCGCGCGCGGCGCTGAGGCCGATGATGAAGGCGCGGCACGGGCGGATCATCTCCATCAGTTCGGTGGTGGGCTCGATCGGCAATCCGGGCCAGGCCAATTATGCAGCGGCCAAGGCCGGGCTGGAGGGGATGACGCGCAGCCTTGCTGCCGAAGTCGCCAGCCGGGGGGTGACGGTGAACTGCGTGGCGCCGGGCTTCATCGGGTCTGCGATGACCGACGCGCTGACCGACGAGCAGAAGTCCCGGATGTTCGAGCGGATTCCGGCCGGGCGGTTCGGATCGGGCACGGACGTGGCCGCTGCCGTGCTGTGGCTTGCGAGCGACGAGGGCGGCTATGTGACGGGGCAGGCCGTGCATGTGAACGGCGGGATGTACATGGCGTAAGGCCGGCCTCCGCTGGCTTGCACCGTGCAACCGGGGCGGCTAGGGCATAGGGGCAATCCGCAGGACGGCGCTGCACGCCGGGTTCCCGAACGAAGGGGTTAGAGGAATGAGTGACGTCGCCGAGCGCGTGAAGAAGATCGTTGTCGAGCACCTGGGCGTCGAGGCCGACAAGGTGACCGAGGAAGCCAGCTTCATCGACGATCTGGGCGCGGACAGCCTGGACACGGTCGAGCTGGTGATGGCGTTCGAGGACGAGTTCGGGGTGGAAATTCCCGACGATGCCGCCGAGAAGATCCTGACGGTAAAGGATGCGATCGCCTTCATTGCGGCGAACGGCAAGTAAGGCTCTGGCAGGGCTGCGTTTTGCTGCGCGGCCTGCCGTTGGTTGCCGGAAGCGGTCTCGGGGGCGATGTGGCCCTCGGGGCCGTTTCCATTTCAGGGGCCTACGGGTATGGCGGGCTGTGGGGAGGCTTCGTCTGACCGGGGCGCGAGAGGAATTCGGGAGGTTGGGATGCGCCGCGTTGTCGTGACGGGCCTGGGGCTTGTGACCCCGCTGGGCGGGAGTGTGGGGCAGACCTGGGAGCGGCTGCTGGCCGGCAAATCCGGGGCCGGGCCGATCACCCGCTTCGACGCCACCGACTATGCCTGCCGCATCGCCTGCGAGGTGAAGCCGGACGACTTCGACCCCAATCTGCGCGTCGATCACAAGGTGCAGCGGCAGGTGGACCCGTTCATCGTGTTCGGGATCGACGCGGCCGGCCAGGCGCTGGAGGATGCGGGCCTTGTCGACATGCCCGAATCCGAACGGCTTCGCGCGGGCACGCTGATCGGATCGGGCATTGGCGGCCTGCCGGGCATCGCCGAGGAAGCGATCGTGCTGCACGAGCGGGGCCCGCGGCGGGTGAGCCCGCACTTCGTGCACGGACGGCTGATCAACCTGGTGTCGGGCCAGGTTTCCATCAGATACGGCCTGATGGGGCCGAACCATGCAGTGGTGACGGCCTGCTCGACAGGCGCCCACGCCATCGGCGACGCCGCGCGGCTGATCGCGCTGGACGATGCCGACGTGATGGTGGCCGGCGGCACCGAGGCAACCATCTGCCCGATCGGGATTGCGGGCTTTGCCCAGGCCCGCGCCCTTTCGACCGGCTACAACGACGAGCCGACCCGGGCCAGCCGCCCGTGGGACAAGGGGCGCGACGGCTTCGTGATGGGCGAGGGCGCCGGCATCGTGGTGCTGGAGGAATATGAGCGCGCCAAGGGACGCGGTGCGAAAATCTATGGCGAAGTGGTCGGCTATGGCCTGACGGGCGACGCCCATCATGTGACGGCGCCGCACCCGGAAGGCTCGGGCGCGTTCCGCTCGATGCAGATGGCCCTGAAGCGGGCCGGGCTGAACCCGGGCGACATCGATTATGTGAACGCGCACGGCACCTCGACCCCGATGGGCGACGAGCTGGAGCTGGGCGCGGTGAAGCGCCTGTTCGGCACTGCGATCGAAACGTTGTCGATGAGCAGCACCAAGTCTGCGATCGGGCATCTGCTGGGCGGGGCGGGTGCGGTGGAGAGCATCTTCACCCTGCTGGCGATGCGCGACCAGATCGTGCCGCCGACGCTGAACCTGGACGACCCGTGCGAAGGCGCCGAGGGCGTGGACCTGGTGCCGTGGACGGCGAAGGCGCGCAAGGTGGAGGCCGTGCTGAACAACAGTTTCGGCTTTGGCGGGACCAACGCGACGGTCGTGTTCCGGAAGGTCTGACCGGATGGCGGGCGCGACTGTTGCGGGGCAACCGCGCTGGGTGGTCTGGGGAGCTGTTCTGTCCCTTCTGGCGCTGCTGACCATCAGTGCGTGGACGGCGACCATGTGGCGGCGCGCACCCTTGCCGGGTGCCGAGCGGATCGAGGTGCAGATCCCGCAGGGCGCCGGGATCAGGCAGGCAGCCGACCTGCTGGAGGCCGCCGGTGTGATCGACAGCTCGGAGGCCTTCGAGCTGTTGGCGCGCACGCTGGGGGACGACCGCGATATCCAGTATGGCACCTATGGCTTTTTCGCGGGCGAGGGCTGGGGCTCGATCCTGGAGCGGCTGAAGCGCGGCGACACGCTGATCGTGCGCGTGCCCATTCCCGAGGGCATGCCGAGCGTGCAGGTGGCCGAACGGCTGAATGCGGTGGGGCGGCTGAAGGGTCGGGTGGAGGTGCCGGCCGAGGGGACGGTTTTGCCGGCGACCTATGAGGCGAAGATCGGGGAATCCCGCGCCGATGTGCTTGCGCGCATGCAGTCGGCGATGACGGACGAGCTGGACCGCCTGTGGGAGCGGCGCAGCGAGAATATCGCGGTGAAGAGCAGGTACGAGGCGGTCATACTGGCGGCCATCGTCGAGAAGGAGACGGGCGATCCGTCCGAGCGGCGGCGGATCGCGGGGCTCTACACCAACCGGCTGAAGCAGGGGATGCTGCTGCAGGCGGATCCGACGGTGATCTACCCGGTCACGAAGGGGAAGGCCCTGCGGCGCGGCATCCGCCAATCCGAGTTGCGCGCGGACAATGGCTACAACACCTATGTGCGCAAGGGTCTGCCGCAGGGCCCCATCACCAATCCGGGCCGCGAGAGCCTGGCCGCAGTGCTGGACCCGGAGGTGCACGATTACCTGTACATGGTGGCCGACGGCACGGGCGGGCACGCCTTTGCGCGCACCTACGAGGAGCACCAGGCGAATGTCGCGAACTGGCGTGCCTATCGCCGGGAAAAGGGCATCTGAGGGTCAGGCCAGGAACGCCCGGATCTGCTGGAGGAACAGGGCTGCGGCAGATTCGCGCCCCGGCAGCAGGTGGCTGTCGTCGGGAAGGCCGACGAATTCGGCGCCTGGCAATCGGTTCGGGCGCTTTCCGCACCGGAACGCGAGCCTGGGCCCTGAGAGCACGGCAGAGGAGGCCTGCCTTGCCGATGGTGGCTATCAGGGTTGGGAAGGGGCCGGCGGGCTTGACCAGCCCGCCGCCCGCGCCCTAGTCGCTTGCACCATGGCAGGCAACATTCCGCGGACGCTCTATGACAAGATCTGGGACGACCATGTGGTTTCCACCCGGGATGACGGCACCGGCCTGATCTTCATCGATCGCCACCTGATCCACGAGGTGACGACACCGCAGGCCTTTGCCGGGCTTCGCGCGGCGGGGCGGCGGGTGCGGCGGCCCGACCTGACGCTTGCCGTGCCCGACCACAATGTGCCCACCACCGACCGGCGGCTGCCGATCCTGGACCCGCAGTCGGCCGAGCAGCTTGCGCTTTTGAAAGCCAACTGCGCCGAATTCGGGATCGAGTATCTGGAGATCGATGCGCCCGAGCAGGGGATCGTGCACGTGATCGGGCCCGAGCAGGGCTTCACGCTTCCGGGGCTGACCATCGTGTGCGGCGACAGCCACACCTCCACCCATGGCGCGTTCGGGGCGCTGGCCTTTGGGATCGGCACGTCGGAGGTGGAGCATGTGTTCGCGACCACCACGCTGCAGCTGACGAAGAGCCGCAACTTCGCGGTGACGATCACGGGGAGCCTGGGCTTTTCCATCAGTGCAAAGGACGTGGCGCTGGCGGTGATCGGCGCGATCGGGACGGCCGGTGGAACGGGGTCGGTGATCGAGTTTCGGGGCGCCTTGACCGAGGCCTTGAGCATGGAAGGGCGGATGACGCTCTGCAACATGTCGATCGAGGCGGGCGCGCGCGCGGGCCTTGTGGCGCCCGACCGGAAGACCTTCGATTATGTGGCCGGCCGGCCGCGGGCGCCGAAGGGCGCGGAGCTGGAGGCGGCGCTTGCCTGGTGGCGGCAGCTGCCGAGCGACCCCGGGGCTGTGTTCGACCGCGAGGTGGTGATCGACGGCACCGCCATTGCGCCGCTGGTGACATGGGGGACGAGCCCCGAGGATGTGGTGCCGGTGACGGGCGTAGTGCCTGCGCCGGACAGCTTTGCCGATGCGTCGAAGCGGGAGGCAGCCGCCCGGTCGCTCGCCTACATGGGCCTGACGCCGGGGACGCGGCTGGAGGATGTGGCCGTCGAGAACATCTTCATCGGCAGCTGCACGAACAGCCGGATCGAGGACCTGCGGGCCGCAGCCGCGGTTGTGAAGGGGCGCAAGGTTGCAGCCAATGTGCGGCAGGCGCTGGTGGTGCCCGGATCTGGTCTGGTAAAGCGGCAGGCCGAGGCCGAGGGGCTGGACCGCATCTTTGCCGAGGCCGGCTTTGAATGGCGGGAGCCGGGCTGTTCGATGTGCCTTGGCATGAACCCCGACAAGGTGCCGTCGGGCGAACGCTGCGCCTCCACCTCGAACCGGAATTTCGTCGGCCGGCAGGGGCCGGGCGCGCGCACCCACCTGATGAGCCCGGCGATGGCGGCGGCCGCAGCCGTGACCGGTCGGCTGACGGATGTGCGACAGTTGGCGTGACGGGTCTTTTGGAAAGCCGTCCTCCGGCGGCAGCGGCGATCCGCCTGGAGGGCCTTCAGAAGGTCTATGCCGGCGGAAAGCGGGCGCTGGACGGGATTTCGCTGAAAATCCCGCGCGGGTCCCTGTTCGGCCTGCTGGGCCCCAACGGGGCCGGCAAATCGACGCTGATCAACATCCTTGCCGGGCTGGTGACAAAGACGGGCGGCACGGCCGAGGTGTGGGGCTTCGACATCGACCGCAATCCGCGCAACGCGAAGGCGAGCCTGGGCGTGGTGCCGCAGGAGCTGCTGTTCGATGCCTTTTTCACGGCGTTCGAGACACTGGAGCTGCAGGCCGGGCTGTTCGGGGTGCCGAAGGCGCGTCGGCGGACCATGGAGCTCTTGAAGAAGGTGCGGCTGGACGACAAGGCGCATGTCTATTCGCGGACCCTTTCGGGCGGGATGAAGCGGCGGCTGCTGATCGCCAAGGCGCTAGTGCACAACCCGCCGGTGGTGATCCTGGACGAGCCGACGGCGGGCGTGGACATCGAGCTCAGGCAGATGCTGTGGACCTATGTGCGCGAGCTTCACGCCGCCGGCACCACGGTGGTGCTGACGACGCATTATCTGGAGGAAGCCGAGCAGCTGTGCGACCGGATCGCCATCGTGAACCATGGCCGGATCGTGGCCGACAGCGACACCAAGAGCCTGCTGGCGCAGGCCCGCGAGAAGCGGGTGCAGGTGACGGTGGCGGACGATGTGGCGACCGTGCCGGCGATCGAAGGCGTGACCCGGGTGGAGCTGCTGGACAGCCGGCGGCTCGACATCCTGTATGACAAGCAGACGATTCAGGCCGGTGCCGTTCTGGCGCGGCTGCAGGTGGCCGGCCTGAGCGTTGTGGACGTGACCACGCGGGAGGCGGACCTCGAGGATGTGTTCCTGGAGCTGACGGGGACCCCGCTCGACGTTGGCGGGGACGGCGGCGGGGGCGGCGGCGGCGGGGACGGCAGCGGGGGCGCGGGTTGAAGGCGGGGACAGGCATGTCGGAGCGTGTGGAAGCCGATGTGGTTGTCGTCGGCTCGGGTGCGGCCGGCTTGACGACCGCGCTGAACCTGGCGGCGGCGGGCCGGCAGGTGCTCGTGCTGTCGAAGGCCGACATATCGGCGGGGTCGACCAGCTGGGCGCAGGGCGGGATTGCAGCCGTGCTGGACGAGGGCGATACCTTCGAGAGCCATATCGAGGACACGATGGTGGCAGGTGCCGGCCTGAACGACCGGCGCACCGTGGAGCATGTGGTGGAGAATGCAGCGCCCGCGATCGAGCGGCTGGCAGCGCTGGGCGTGCCGTTCAACCCGGGCGAGACGGTGTCGGAGCGCTGGCACCTGACGCGCGAAGGCGGGCATTCGGCGCGGCGGATCGTGCATGTGGACGATGCAACCGGCTGGGCAGTGCAGAAGGCGCTTGAGAAGGCCGCGCTGGCGAGCCCGAACATCCGGTTCCTGCCCGGCCAGGTTGCGATTGACATCATTACCGAGCGGCATGCGGTTGACCAGGGCTTCGCGTCGCGGCGGGCAATGGGCCTCTATGCGCTGGACCGGGACAGCGGCGATGTGCGGCGGCTGCTGGCGCGTGCCGTTGTGCTGGCGACCGGAGGGGCGAGCCGGGTGTATCGCTTCTCGACCAACCCGGATGGCTCTACCGGGGACGGGATCGCCATGGCCTGGCGCGCGGGGTGCCGGGTTTCCAACATGGAGTTCAACCAGTTCCACCCCACCTGCCTGTATCACCCGCAGGTGAAGAATTTCCTGATCACCGAGGCCGTGCGCGGCGAGGGCGGCATTCTGAGATTGCCGGACGGAACGGCCTTCATGAAGAGCCATGATCCGCGCGCCGAGCTGGCGCCGCGCGACGTGGTGGCCCGCGCAATCGATGCTGAAATGAAGCGGCTCGGCCTGCCCCATGTGCTGCTTGACATGACCCATCTGGGCGCCGCCTTCATCGCGCAGCATTTCCCGACCATCGTGAAGCGGCTGCGGGAGCTGGGCATCGATCCCATGACGCAGCCGATCCCGGTGGTGCCGGCGGCGCACTACAGCTGCGGGGGCGTGCTGGTAGATCTGCAGGGGCGGACGGACCTCCCGGGCCTTCATGCAGTGGGCGAGGTGACGCAGTCCGGCCTGCACGGCGCGAACCGACTTGCCTCGAACAGCCTGCTGGAATGCCTGGTGTTCGGGGCCGGCGCGGCCGATGCGATCCTGGCGAGCTTCGACCGCACGCCCCCGCCTGCCGAGGTGAAACCCTGGGACGAAAGCCGGGTGACGAGTTCGGACGAGGAAGTGGTGGTGACCCATAACTGGGACGAGCTGCGGCGCTTCATGTGGGACTATGTGGGGATCGTGCGCACCGACCGGCGGCTGGAGCGGGCGGCCCGGCGGGTGGCTCTGCTGCGGCAGGAGATCGCCGACTATTACGGGAATTTCCGGGTGACGCCCGATCTTCTGGAACTGCGGAACCTGGTGGAAGTCGCCGACCTGATCGTGCGCTCGGCACAGGCGCGCAAGGAGAGCCGGGGGCTGCACTTCACCACCGACTATCCCGGCCTGTCGGAGCCTCCGCGCGACACGATTCTGTATCCGGGGCTTGCAATCTGACAGTTCGTGGTTGACCCCGCGAAGATGTTACAGCATCACATTTTCGACTCGATGGCGGGTCGGGGTGGTTCAGCCGCATGACGGATCGCGACATGGAGAAGGACGGCGCCCTCGATGGCGCGGCTGCTGCGCTTTCGAGCCTGTGCCTCGTCCATTGCCTGCTTTTGCCACTGTGCCTGGGCCTTGCGCCGATGATGTTGGGCGTGTCGGGCGATGCGCTGCACGGGCCCGGGTGGCTGCACTGGGCGCTACTGGCGCTGGCGGCTCCTGTTTCCGTCCATGCGTTGTGGAAGGGGATGGAACTGCATGGCGACGGCCGGCCGTGGAAGCTGGCGCTGCTGGGCTTTGTGTTGATGGCCGGCGGGGCAATGTCGCACGATATGGCCCTTCAGGAGCGGGTCCTGACGGTGGCCGGCGGGCTGATGGTGGCACTGGCCCATTGGCGCAACTGGAAGGCGCGCGGCCGCCGCTGAAGCTGTCAGCGGCTGCCGATTCCGTGCAGCATCGCCCCTTTTGCGCGCAGCCAGTCGCGCGCGGGGAGATGGGATGCGCCAAGCAACCTGGTTGCAAGCACCCAGAAGTTTCGGCCGTGATTCGGCTCTACCAGATGCGCGACTTCGTGCGCGATGACGGCGCGCTGCACATGGGCGGGTGCCAGGATCAGCCGCCAGCTGTAGGTGATGCGCGCGCCGTCGGGGCGCTTGCCACAGCTGCCCCAGCGGCTTCGATAGTCCCCCACGGTGACCGAGCGGATCGGCTGCCCGAGGCCGGCGGCAAGCGCGCGTGTTTCGGTTTCGAAGTGACGCTGGGCTTCGGCCTTGAGCCAGCGGCGGACGCGGCGTTCGAACAGCTCTGCGCTGCCGGGGACGAACAGCGTATCGCCCTCTCGCCGGGCGATGCGGCCGCTGCCCTGGGCGAGCATCAGGGTGCCGTCGCCGAGCGGGAGCGTGGCGCCCGGCACGAAGGGCAGCGCCGCGGCCAGGCGCTGGCTCACCTGGCGGCTGATCCAGGGGCGCTGTTCCTCGAGGAAGGCGGCTGCGCGGGCTTGTGAGGCCCGGGGCGGAAGCGTGAGGCGAACCGAGCGGGAGCTGGCGCAGACCCGGATGGAGATCCGTCGCGCCCGTGGGTTTACCTGCACCACAAGGGGAAGCCCCTCGATTTCGGCTGGGGCGGATTGGCCCTGTTGCCGAAGCGGGCGCGCGAAGAGGGCGCGGAGGGTTAAACGGCGTCGGGTCAAACGGCGGAGGGTCAAACGGCGGAGGGTCAAACGGCGTCGTTGGCGGTTGCGAACCTGTCGAGATAACGCCGCGTGATGCCGCCGACCGGCATCACCACGAACACATCCACCGTGTTGAACTGTGTGTCCACGAAGGCACCGTCCCCGACCATGGCCCCGACCCGAAGGTAGCCCTTGATGAGCGGCGGCAGCGCGCGCTGCACCGCCCTTACATCATAGCTGCCGGGCACCAGCCGGTCCATGGGCACGTCGATCAGGGCGCGGGCGCGCAGCGGCTCGGGTGCGAGATGGTGGTGGTGGAGGTAGGAGAGCTCGGCGGCATGGGCGTCCGGGTTGGTGCCGTGCAGCGAGGCGCAGCCGAACATGTGGCTGATGCCGTGGGCAGCGAGATAGGTGGCGATACCGCGCCAAAGCAGGCTGATGGTGGTGGGAGTGCGATGTTCGGCTGCAACGCAGCTGCGCCCGAGTTCGAGCAGCTGGCCCCCCGACCGCTCTCCGCAGCGGCTGGCGGCCAGCAGCGGCGCGAGATCATATTCGCCGGCCGAGTAGAAGCCGCGGTGCGCTTGCGCCACTGACTGGCGGAGCATGCGGTAGGTGCCGACGACCTGCGGGCGCCCGTCGCTGCCGTGATCGATTACCAGCAGATGGTCGCAAAACCGGTCGTAATCATCAATGTCGCGCCGGGCGGCCTGCATGGCGAGCGTCGGGCGGGCGCCCATCTCTTCGTAGAAGATGCGGTAGCGCAGCGCCTGGGCGGCGGCGATTTCCTCCTCGGTGCAGGCGATGCGCACATCGAGCTGGCCCGAGCGGTGCAGGTGGGGCGCGGCATCGAGCAGATGCGGCGCGATCGCGGTGAGCGCCTGGGATTGGTGGAGCATCGAAATCTGTCGCCTCCTCGCCCTTGGCTGCCCCCGGCAGGGGGCGCACTTTGGCCGCTTTAGCGGCGGATTGTGACAATCCCTCTGGGCTTGGCCCTCTGGGCCTGGCCCTGCGGTGGTTTGGGCGAACCCGCGCTGCCACGGGGCCGGGCCGGATCGGACGCGGATTCCGGCGCCGGTGGCTCGCGGCGCATCAGGATCGCGAACAGCAGGATTCCGGGCGCCGCCAGCAGGGTGGTGAGAAGGTAGAAGTTTACGAAACCGAGCGATTCGATCAACCCGCCGGCCGTTGTGCCCTGGACGAAACGGCCGACGATCGACGCCATGGCGGACAGCAGGGCGAACTGGGTGGCGGTGAAGCGCAGGTTGCACAGCCAGCTGAGGTAGGCGACGATCGCGACGCCGCCCATGCCGCTGGCGAAATTCTCGAACCCCATGGTGGCGCCCAGGGCCCAGTTCACCGGGCCCATGGTGGCAAGCCAGGCAAACATCAGGTTGGAAATGCCCATCAGCACCAGGCTGAGCATGACGGCGCGCATCATCCCCAGGCGGGCATAGACGATGCCGCCCACGAAGATGCCGACAACGAAGGCGACAAGGCCGAGCCCGACATCATAGGCCGCGATTGCGTCCTTGGCGAAATCGAGGTCGGCGAGCAGCAGGCGAAGCGACAGGTTGGCCAGCGTGTCGCCGATCTTGTGCACGATCACAAACAGCAGGACGAGCAGCGCATTGGGCCGGCGCAGAAAATCTGCCAGCGGCAAGACGAAGGTGTCGTAGGCGTGGGCGGCGAAGCCCCGGCCCTGTGCCCTGGCGATGAGCGCCTCGCGGCGGCCCGGCTCGCCCAGCAGCAGGCCGGCTGCAAGCGCGGGCAAGGTGAAAAGGGCTGCTGCTGCATAGCCGACGCTCCAGCCGGCGCGTTCGGCCGCCACCAGCGCCAGCGCGCCCGCGCCTGCCGAGCCGAGGCGCCAGCCATACTGGCTCATGCCCGAGCCGACGCCGAGCTGGTCGGGCTTGAGGCTGTCGATGCGGAAGGCGTCGATGATGATGTCGTAGGTGGCACCGAAAAAGGCGACCGTCAGGGCGGCTGCAACCATCATTGGAAGGTCTGCCACCGGGTCGACCTGGCCCATCCAGATGATCGCGGCCATGCTGGCGAGCCCGATGACGAACAGCCAGGCCCGGCGCTGGCCCAGAAGGCCGGCAAGGACGGGGAGGTGGATCCTGTCGATCAGCGGTGCCCACAGGAACTTGAAATTGTAGAGGAGGAAGGTGAGGGCAAAGGCCGTCACCGTCTTCTTGTCGATGCCGGACTCGGCGAGCCGGGTGGTGAGCGTGGCCGCGATCATTGCAAACGGCGCGCCGGACGAAAGGCCGAGCAGCAGCGCGCCGATCGGTTCCCGCTCGAGATAGGGGGTGATTGCATCCCGCCAGTTGCGGGGCTCGGTTTCCTGTCCGTCCATGCAGGCGCTTCCTGCCTGCTTTTCCTGCCGATGGAAACAGGGTTGCCGACGGCGGGGCCGGGGGCGCATCATGGGGCGCATGAATGCCCCCATCGAGACGCGCCGGCGGACGCCGACGGAGGCCCAGGTGCAGCTGGCGGTGCAGTGCCGCGACGGGACCGCCCCGCGCGACCGGGCCCGTTCGACAGTGCCGGCCTCCGCCTACACCTGCCCGAAGCGCTTTGCCGCCGAGCAGGGTCTGTTCTCTCGCCGCCCCGTGGTGTTGGGGCCGGGCGCGATGCTGCCCGAGCCGGGCATGGCGATGACGCACGACGGCTTCGGCGCGCCGCTGCTGCTGTTGCGCGACGGACGGGGTATGCTGCGGCTGTTCCTGAACGCCTGCCGGCACCGGGGCACGCGCCTGCTCGACGCGCCCGAGCCGGTGAAGGAGCCGCTGGTCGTGTGCCCCTATCACGCCTGGGCCTATGGGCTGGACGGCCGGCTGAAGGGCGTGCCACGGCCGGAGACGTTCCCGGGCCTCGACAAGAGCACGATGGGGCTGGTGGAGGTGCCTTCGGCCGAGGCCGGCGGGCTTGTCTGGGCTCTGCCGCACCGGCCGGACGCTGTGGACTTCGGCTATGCCGAGGGGCCGCTGGGGGCGGATTTCGATGCGCTGGGGCTGGGCGAGATGCACCTTTATGCGCGGCGCACCCACAGGGTCGAGGCCAACTGGAAGCTCATCATGGATGCGTTCCTGGAGAGCTACCATGTGCAGCGGTTGCACCAGAACAGCATCGCGCGCTTCTTCGAGGACGGCGTCACGTCGGGCGACAGGGTGGGGCCGCACATGCGCTCGGCGGTCGCGCGGGTGGGCGGGCTGGATGGCGTGGACCTGGAGGACTGGGCGGCGCTGCGCCGGATCGTGACCTATGCCTATCAGCTGTTTCCAGCGACCGTGCTGGTGGCTTCGCCCGACTATGTGAACCTGATGGTGCTGATGCCGCAGACGGTGGACTGCACGCTGGTCGAGGATTTCATGCTGATCCCCGAGAAGCCGCAGACCCAGAAGGCCGAGGATCACTGGCGGCGGAGTTGGGCGCTGCTGGACGGGCAGGTGTTCGGCACCGAGGATTTCGGCGCGGCGGAGGCCGGGCAGAAGGGGCTTGCTTCAGGGGCGATCGACGTGCTGGAGCTTGGGAGCCTTGAACAGGGCATCCGGCGGTTTCACGAGACTGTCGAGGCGGCGCTGGAGGCAGCTGCGGATACGGCGCGGCTGTAGGGAGCTGATCCGCAACAGCGGCCAACAACAAGGCTGTCGGATCCGATGAGCTCAAGGAAAAGGAAGACCAGGAGGTCCGGCCAAGCCGGGCTCGTCGGACGGACCAGCGATACAGATTGCCGATCCCGGGGGCCGTTGCTTCGTGGAGTCGCCGATCAGTGCTGGCGAACTGACGGTCGCCCGCTATGCAATGATATCCGGTATCAGCAGATCCTGGATCAGCACCATTTCGTCTTTCAGCCTGAGCTTGCGCTTCTTCAGGCGGGCGATCTGCAGCATGTCGGCAGTGGCGGAGCGGGCGAGCGCGTCGATCGCCGCGTCGAGGTCGCGGTGCTCCTCCTTCAGCGCGTGCAGCCTGGCCTTGAGCTCAGCCTCGTCCATCCCGGCCTCTCGAGGGGGGTTCATGGTGTGCCGTCGGATCCGCCGGTCGAGCCGCCATTGGCCGGTGGGGCTGCTTCCGTCAACGCCCCGGCCCGATTCGGGGACAGACCGCTGGCGGTGTGGCGTGGCGCGGTGGCAGATATGGGGCCTGCGCCGGGCGCCGGCACGCCATATCCTGCATCCGGACCATCCCGGCGGAACAGCGCTGACAAGCGGCGGCAGGCGTGTTCTACTGATCGCTCCGGCGCCGAAGACCGAGCGCGCAGCATACCCACGGCACAGCGAAAGGACCAGTTCCATGGCAAGCCCGCATCTCGACGCCCTGACAGCCCGTCACGCGCAGATCGACGGGATGATCGCTGCCGAGATGCACCGCCCGCTGCCGGATTCGACGCGGCTTGCGCAGCTGAAGCGACAGAAGCTGAAGCTGAAGGAAGAGGTGACGGAGATCGGCCGAAAGGGGTGAGAGGCAAACGGATTGCGCGCGGCCGGCAGCAAAGCTGCCGAGCCCGAGCGGGTTCGAAGCGCAACGAAGTGGTCCGGCCAAGCCGGCCCAGCCGGACGGGTTCGTCGGGCTGAAGCCTTGCGCTCCGCCGTTCGCAAGCGGCGGCGAGTGCGCAGCCTTGACCGTGATCGCTTTGAAATCACGGTCCGGGCTGTGGCCGCCTAATCGTCGCGGGAAACCCGCTCTTCCCGCTCGTGCCGTTCCTGCGCTTCCAGTGTCATCGTGGCGATCGGGCGGGCTTCGAGGCGCTGCAGCGAGATGGGCTCGCCGGTGATCTCGCAATAGCCATAGTCGCCGGTCTCGATGCGGCGGATCGCGGCGTCGATCTTGGAAATGAGCTTGCGCTGCCGGTCCCGCGTGCGGAGTTCCAGTGCCCAGTCGGTTTCCGATGACGCCCGGTCGGTCTGGTCCGGCTCCTGGATTGGGCCTTCCTTCAGCGTCTCCAGAGTCGCTTTCGCCTCGATCGCAATATCGGCCTTCCACTTCAGCAGCTTGGCCCGGAAATAGGCAAGCTGTTGTTCGTTCATGAAGGGCTCGTCCTCGCCGGGGCGATAGTCCTTTGGAAGCTCGATGCGCTGGAGTTCGGCAAGCAGGCTCGCATGCTCGAAGATATCCGCACCATCCTGTTTCGAATGCACATCCGACACGCCTGCACCCTCCTCGCCGCCAGTGTCTCCTGCGGTGCCTGCCGCCGTGGCGTCTGTTCGCGCGCCCTCTGGTTTGCCAGTCACCTGCAAGCTCCGGATGGGATCTGCATCAGCTTTGGTCCCCTCGGCCGCCTGCCGGGCCCATAGCGGAGCCGATCGGGGCGGGCAAGGCGAAGCGCTTCAAATGCGACCAAAAAGTGGGTGCGTTGTGGGGGCGACCCTATGACGCGCCACGGCCTGGGGCGCGCCGGATGCAGGGCGCCCCCGCGCCACCCGCTGCTGCCCGGGCGACGACATCGGCAAGCGGTTCGATCCGGCACGCCATCCAGTGCGCATTTGCGTGCAGCAATGTGCGGCCATCGAGCAGGATGCCGATGTGGCCGGGCCACCAGGCGATGTCGCCGCGCGCGGCCGTTGCGAGGTCGACCTCTGTGCCGAAGTCGGCGAACTGCATGTCGCTGTCGCGGCGACAGGGGTGCCCGGCGATCTGGCGCGCCACCTGCACCAGCCCCGAGCAGTCGACACCGGCGCGGCTGCGGCCGCCCCAGCGATAGGGCGCACCGACAAAGCGCAGCGCGACATCGACCCAGTCGAGCGCCGGATCGCCGGCGGCCGGCAGCAGGTGGCGGCGGTGGAGGAAACAGCCGGCGTGCGGTCCGGATACCAGGCGCACGAAGCGCTCGTCATGGTCTGCCCAGCGGATGCGGGCAACCATGGGCAGGGTGGCGGCGACTTCGGCCTTCACCGCGGCCGCGCGGAACAGCAGCGCGTCGCCGGGGCCGATCAGGCCGTCGGACCCTTCGGCCCCGGGCGCGGCCAGGGCATCGAGCCGCACATGCCCGACATAATGATCGGCGACCGAAAAGCCCCAGGCATAGCCATGGCCGGCGTCGAGCACGGCAAACTGTTCGCCGGGCAGCAATTCGCTCGATGCCGGCGCATCGGCCCGGTCAGCCGACAGGACGGGCATCTGCGCTGTCGCCTCGCGGATCAGGGGCACGACGTAGTTGGGAACGGCGACCCGGTCAGCCAGCGCGATATCGGCAAGGTCGTCGCGCCACGCATGTTCGCGCGGGTCGAGCGGGCCGAGCGGCTCGGCACTGCGTGGCCCCTTGATGCGGGTGGTCGTCATCCAAAGCGGCTTTCCAGCGCGCCGAGCGCCGCGAACAGGGACAGCGCAGCGCCCCCTTTCGGACGCCCGGGGCGGGCAGTGCCGTTCCAGGCATAGGTGTCGACATGCGCCCATGGCATACCTCTTGGCACGAAGCGTTCGAGGAACAGGCCCCCCACGACGGCGCCGGCAAAGCCGCCCTCGCCGATGTTGTTCAGGTCTGCGATGTCGGAACGGAACAGCCGGTTATAGGGCTGCCACAGCGGAAGGCGCCACAGCGGATCGTCGGCTGACGTGCCAGCCGACAGCAGGTCGGCTGCAAGCGCATCGTCGTTGGCGAACAGGGCCGGAAGCTCGGGCCCCAGCGCGACGCGGGCGGCGCCCGTGAGCGTCGCGAAATCGAGCACCAGCGCCGGTTGCGCCTCGGCGGCGAGCGCAAGCGCGTCGGCCAGGATCAGGCGGCCTTCGGCGTCGGTGTTGCCGACCTCGACCGACAGCCCCTTGCGGGTGGCGATCACGTCGCCCGGGCGGATTGCATCGCCCGAGACGGCATTGTCGACGGCAGCGACGATCAGCTTCAGGCGGAGCTTCAGGCGGCGGGCAATCGCAAGCCTTGCAAGCGCGATCGCGTGGGCTGCGCCCCCCATGTCCTTCTTCATCAGTGCCATCGAATTGCCGGGCTTCAGGTTCAGGCCGCCGGTGTCGAAACAGACCCCCTTGCCGACGATTGCGACCAGGGGATGCTGCGGGTCGCCCCAATCCATCGACAGGATTCGCGGCCGGCGCGGGGATGCGCGACCGACTGCGTGGATCGCTGGAAAATTCTGCTCCAGCAGGGCCTCGCCTGCCACCAGCTGGACCTTGCCGCCGGTGCTTTCGGCAAGGCCGCGGACCGCTGCTTCGATCTCGCCCGGCCCCATGTCCTCGGCTGGTGTGTCGATCATGTCGCGCAGCTGGGCGGCTGCGTCGGCTTCGGCAAGCGCCCGGTCGATGGCCGCCGGATCGGCGACCAGAAGCTGGCGCGGGCCGCGGCTTTCGTCGGGCTTCCTGTAGCGGGTGAAACGGTGCTGGGCCATCAGCCAGCCGTGAAGTGCCTGGGCCGGAACGGAGCCCTCCACCCGGTAGCGGCCTTCGGGCACATGGTTTGCAGCCGCCGCAAGTGTCCAGCGGCCGGCCGTGCCGCGTTCGCCAAGGCCGACCGCGACCGACCAGTCGCGGCCGTTCCCGCCGGGCAGGAAGAGGGCCGTATCGGCGCGGCCGCGGAAGCCGGCTGCGGCAACGGCCGTGCGGCCGAGTTCGCTGAGGCCGGTGAGGAAGCGATCGAATCCGGCGGTGTCGACGAGCGTTACGGGGGTGGCGTCGCTGCCCTGGTCGGCCGCCAGAAGCCGGTGGAAATCGGTCATCCGTTGAGCAGCCTCGCGGCGTCGGGGGCGTGGTAGGTGAGGACACCGCTGGCGCCTGCGCGGCGGAAGGCGGTGAGGATTTCCAAGACAACCCGGTCGCGATCGAGCATCCCTGCAGCGGCAGCCGCCTCCACCATCGCATATTCGCCCGACACACAATAGGCGAACACCGGCACGTCGAAGCGTTCGGCGACGCGGCGGACGATGTCCAGATAGGGAAGGCCGGGCTTCACCATCACCGAATCGGCGCCCTCGGCGATGTCGAGGGCAACCTCGCGCAGCGCTTCGCGGCCGTTGGCCGGGTCCATCTGATAGCCCTTCTTGTCGCCCTTCAGATATCCGCCTGCGCCCACCGCATCGCGGAACGGGCCGTAGAAGCCGGACGCATATTTGGCGGAATAGGCCATGATCTGCAGGTCGGGATGGCCGTCGGCCTCGAGCGCGGCGCGAATTGCGCCGACGCGGCCGTCCATCATGTCGGAGGGCGCGACGATGTCGGCCCCGGCGCGGGCCTGGTTCAGCGCCTGGGCGACCAGCATTTCCACAGTCGTATCGTTCAGCACATGGCCGCTGTCGTCGATCAGCCCGTCGTGGCCGTGGCTGGTGTAGGGATCGAGCGCGATGTCGGTGAGGAGGCCGACATTGGCGCCGCTTTCGCGGATTGCGCGCAGGGCCTGGCAGACGAGGTTGCCCGGGTTCAGCGCCTCTTCGCCGCCCGGCGTGCGCAGCTGGGCGGGGGTGTAGGGGAAGAGCGCGATGGCCGGTATGCCCAGCGCCTCGGCCTCTTTCGCCAGTGCGGGCAGGCGATCGACTGTGTGGCGGAAGACCCCGGGCATGGTGGCGATCGGTTCGGCCATGTCGGCGCCTTCGCGCACGAACAGCGGCCAGATGAGATCGGCCGGGGTGACGTGGGTTTCGCTGACCATCGCGCGCGACCAGGGGGCGCGGCGGAGGCGGCGAAGGCGGGTTGCCGGAAATTCCCCCTGACTCATCGGTGCGGCCTCATTCTTCTGGCGTGTAGCGCGCGCGGTTGGGCTAGGCTAGCCACATCGCCATGCTGTTTCCTGTCGAAGAGCTGGAGGCCTTGCTGATCCTGAAGGCCGGCAACGGCGAGGCGATCAGCTATGGCGACGTGTTCCGCTGGTTCGGGCACCCGTTCCAGCGCTTCGAGGTGGGGCAGCTGTGCGCAGCGCTTGAGGAGGTCGACAGCCGGCAGCGGGCGCTCGACCGGCCGATGCTGGCGAGCCTGGTGGTGCGCGCATCGGACGGGGTTCCGGGGCAGGGCTGGTGGCTGAGCAAGGGGCACGACCCATGGGACGGCCTGTTCGTCGGGCCCGAGGCCGCGGCTTTCGTGCGGCGGCACCAGCAGCGGTGCTTCGACTATTGGGAGGCGGCGGCGCGACGCGAAGTGGGGCAAGAATAGGCGCAGACGGGCTGCAGGGGAGACTGCCATGAAGACGCGCCAGTGGCTGCTGGCTGACCATCCGCGGGATCAGCCGCTACGAGACGGGCACGATGCCGGCAGGGCCGGAGAATTACTTCAACCTGGTGTTCCGCCGGGCGACCATGTCCGGCTTCATCGTGCTCGACGGGGCGAGACCGTGCTCGACTGGGCGAGACCGTGCTCGACGGGGCGAGATCGTGCTCGACTGGGCGAGCGAGTTTCCGGGCCTTCGCAAGCGGCTTGCCACGCTGGTGAACGTGTCGGCCGGCGAGTTCGGGCAAGCCGCAAGGGGCGGCTTTGCCGATCCCTTCGGCTTGTTCGAAGCCCGCCCGGCGATCCCCCCGGCCTACCGCCGCGCGAAACGCCGCTGTGCCGCCACGATCAGCGCAATGAACACCGCCTCCACCAGCATCGGCTGAATTGCCTCGGGCCCACGGCCGTCGACGACAAGGCTGACCGTGCGCCCGAACAGCGCGATAGCAAGCAGCAGCAGGGGGCAGCAGCAGGGGAACGTCAGCCGCGAGGCCCGGCTTGCAGCGCCAGCTTATCTCAACAGCCGCGCCCGGACCATCTTCGGCGGCACCGACGAGGTGCAGAAGACCATCCTCGCAAAGACCGTGCCCGGCCTCTAGCCGACAATCGAAAAGGCGGTTCCGTCGTGGGTCGCCTTCAGGGGAGCGCCGGCCAGTCCGGCCGCTCCGCCGGCAGCATGTCCCTCAGCGCTGCCGGTTCCAGCACCTCGACATGGCGGCCCCAGGTGCTGAGGTGCCACGCCATCTCGAGCAAGCCGCCTGCGTGGAAGCGCACGACGAGGCTTCCGTCCGCCAGTGTGTCCGACACCTGGCTCGGGTGGAATTCGAACTGGCGCGCAATCGGCGCGGCCTCGGGGCTGAACTTCCAGGCGATAGCCTGTGCCTCCTCGGCGAACACCCCGAACGACCCGGCGACAAGGCGTCCGAGGTCGAAGCCATCGTCGCGCAAGAACCCCTCGTCCAGCAGGCGCGGGCGGCTGATCTGGGGAAGGCTGAAGAAGCGGATCGGGCCGTCCGCAGCGCCGGCCGCCTCTTGGCCGTCGGGGGCCGCCACCAGATAATGGCGGTGACCATAGAGAAAGCCGAGCGGGCGGACGGTTCGCTCCTCGGTCTGGCCGCGGATCCGCCCGGCATAGGAAAAGTGCAGCTTTCGGCACGACTTGATTGCAGTGCGCAGCGTTGCGAACAGCGAGTTGGGGATCGCCGGGCGCGGCCCGGCCCGCAACGCAATGCCCTCGGCCTCGGACAGGGCGGCAAGATCGGGCTCGATCCGGCGCATCATCTCGGCAGCCATCCCGGCCTTCAGGCGCGAACCGATGCCGCGCAGCGCATCGGCCTGGTCTGGAAGGTTCGCCCGGTCCAGAAGAAGGGCGGCATTGTCGAGCGCGGCAAGATCGTCCGCCGTGGTTACGGCCAGTGTCCGCGCGCCGGTGCCATCGAGCCGCCAGCGCTTCGAGCGGTCGTTGGAGGGCACCTGGTCTGCGTTGGGGAAGGCTGCCAGCACGGCGTCGCGCATCCGGATCGCGGTGCGGCGCGACACGCCGAAACGCTGCTCGATGTCGGCCAAGGTCAGGCCACTGCGGGCAGCCTGCATTTCCAGCGCAAGCTGGATCAGTCTGTCGGCTCTGGCGTAACGCAACTCGATCCTCCGGCTTTGGCCGACCCGCCGAACCCTATTGCGTGCCACGGGGTCCGGGCAAGGGCCGCGCAGGCGGGTCGGCCGATGTTCCCGTATTGTCCGTGACAAAGGAGGACATGGTTGCGCTCGGCCGCCGTGCGCCCGCCCGCTGGCCCGGTTCGTTGCCGGATGGAGGTGCGAGACCGCGCCTGCGCATGTAGAGACGCCGGATGGCCCTTGCAGACCCCGCGATTCCCGACTCGCTGGCCGGCTGGTTCGCCGGCCGTGGCTGGGCTCCGCGCGCGCACCAATTGCAGATGCTGGCGGCCGCGCGCGCCGGGCGGCATGCTCTGCTGGTGGCCGCAACCGGCGCGGGCAAGACGCTTGCGGGTTTCCTGCCGGTGCTGGTGGACTCTGCCGACCGGGGCGCGCGGCCGGGCTGCAAGGCGCTCTATGTGTCGCCGCTGAAGGCTCTGGCGGCCGATGTGGAGCGCAACCTGCTGCTGCCGATCCGCGAAGCCGGCCTGCCGCTGAGGGTGGAAACGCGGACCGGCGACACCAGCTCGGAGGCCAAGCGCCGGCAGCGCGAGAACCCGCCCGACATCCTGCTGACGACGCCCGAGAGCCTGAGCCTGCTGCTGACCTGGCCCGAGGCCGAGCGGATGCTGGCAACGGTCGAGACGCTGATCATCGACGAGATCCATGCCTTTGCGATGACCAAGCGCGGCGACCTGCTGGCACTTGCGGCCGCTCGGATGCGGCGGCTGAACCCCCGGCTGAGGCTGGTGGGGTTGTCTGCAACCGTGGCCGACCCGCAGGCCATGGCCGGGTGGCTGGCGCCGGGCGGCGACGCGTTGGTGGTGGCGGGCGCTCCGGCGGTTCCGCCCGACGTCCGGATCCTGGTGCCCGACGGCCGCATCCCCTGGAGCGGGCACAATGGCCGCCACGCCGCGCGCGAGGTGGTGCGCCTGCTGGAAGGCGCCCGGCAGGCGATCGTGTTCGTGAACACCCGCGCGGTCGCCGAGCTGGTGTTCAACGACCTGTGGGCCGAGAACGACAAGGGCCTGGCGATCGGGCTGCATCATGGCTCGCTTGCGCCCGAGGCGCGGCAGAAGGTAGAGGCAGCGCTTGCCGAAGGGCGGCTGAGGGCCGTGGTCGCGACCTCCAGCCTCGATCTGGGGATCGACTGGGGCGACGTGGACCTTGTGGTCCAGATGGGGGCACCCAAGGGTGCCGCGCGGCTGTTGCAGCGGGTGGGCCGGGCCAATCACCGGCTGGACGAGGCGAGCCGCGCCGTGGTCGTGCCGGGCAATCGCTTCGAATATCTGGAATCGCTTGCCTGCCTGGATGCGGTGGAGGCCGGTGAGCTGGATGCCGAGGAGCACCGGCCGGGCGGGCTGGATGTGCTGGCGCAGCATGTGATGGGGGTGGCGCTGGCCGGTCCGTTCGACGCGGCCGCCCTGTTTGCGGAAGTCTGCATCGCTGCACCCTATTCCGGGCTTTCCCGCCGGGAATTCGACCGGGTGCTGCAGTTTGTCGCAACCGGCGGCTATGCGCTGAAGGCCTACGACCGCTTCGCCCGGCTGGTGGAGGAAGCGCCCGGGCGCTGGCGGCTCCGGCATCCGCGCCTTGCCCTGCAGCACCGGCTGAACGCCGGCGTGATCGTCGAGGCGCCGACGATGAGCGTGCGGCTGGGAAGCCAGCGCGCCGGCGGAGGGCGGGCGCTGGGGCAGGTGGAGGAATGGTTCGGAAGCCAGCTGCGCATCGGCGACCGGTTCCTCTTTGCAGGGCAGGTGCTGGAAGTGACCGGTGCGTCCGAAACGGATCTCTATACCCGCCTCAGCCGTGGCGAGCCCTCCATCCCGACCTATGTCGGCGGGCGCATGCCGCTGTCGACCAATCTGGCCGAGCGGGTGCGGCGGATGATTGCCGACCCCGATACATGGGGCCGGATGCCGGCCGATGTGCAGGAATGGCTTGCGCTGCAGCAGGCACAGTCCATCCTGCCGCCGGCCGACCGCCTTCTTGCCGAAACCTTCCCGCGCGACGGGCGCGCGTATCTGATCCTCTATGGCTTCGAAGGGCGCAACGCGCACCAGTCGCTGGGCATGCTGCTGACCCAGCGCATGGAGCGGCGCGGGCTGCAACCGATGGGCTTTGTCGCGACCGATTATCTGCTGGGCGTATGGGGGCTGGAGCGGGTGGCCGATCCGTCGGCTCTGCTGACCGGCGACATCGTGGCCGAAGAGCTGGAAGCCTGGATCAAGGCGACGCCCTTCCTGCGGCGTGCGTTCCGCGATGTGGCGATCGTGTCGGGCCTTGTGGAACGGCAGCAGCCCGGCCAGCGCAAGAGCGGGCGTGCGATGACGGTTTCGACCGACCTGATCTACGATGTGCTGCAGAAGCACGAGCCCGGGCACCTGTTGCTGGAGGCGGCTTGGGCCGAAGCGAGCACACGCCTGACCGATCTCGCCCGGCTCGACCGGCTGCTCAGGCGCGCCGAATCGGAACTTGTGGTCCAGCATCTTGACCGGGTGAGCCCGCTTGCCGTGCCGGCACTGCTGCAGATCGGGCGGGAAGGCGTGACCGGCATGGCAGAGGATGTGCTGCTTGCGGAACTGGCCCAGGCCGCAGCCCCTGTCTGCCGCCGAACTGCAACAATATAGCCGCCGGATTGCAACAATCCCGCAACCCGACTGACATGCGCCCCGTCTAGGGAACCCCCGTCCGCAACACCGCGCCCGGCGGGACTGCGGCAGAGTTTCGCATCCGAAAAGGGGATCCCATGACCAAGTTCCGCGGCCTGCTTCTGCTTGGGTCTGCTGTTGCGCTTGCGGCCTGCCAAGGTGCCACCGACGTGGCGTCGCCGGGTTCCGGAGTCATTATCATCCCGGCACCGACCCCCCCGGCGCCCCCGCCCGCTCCGACCCCGACGCCGACCCCCTCGCCAACCCCGGCTGACTGCCCGGCCGGCACGACCAATATCGGCACCATCACCTCCGGTACGGGCCAGGTGCTGCGCAACTGTCAGCTGTCCGGGGTCATCACGACCAACCTGGCGCTGCCCAACGTTCCCAACCTCGTCTATTCGCTGAATGGTGGCGTGCGCGTGGGCCGCGACATCGGGGCCGACGGCGCCCTCCCGGGCGGCGACCAGGCAATCCTGACGGTTGATCCGGGCGTCGTGGTGTTCGGGTCGACCGGCTCGGACTTCCTGCTGGTCGAACGGGGCTCGCGCCTCATCGCAGAAGGCACGCGCACGCGGCCCATCATCTTCACTAGCCGGCAGAACATCCTGGGGACCTCCACCGAAACGTCGATCGGCCAGTGGGGCGGCATCGTCCTTCTTGGGCGCGCGCCGATCAGCCGCTGCCTTGCGCCCGGCGCCACCGGCGGCACCGTCAATTGCGAAAACCGCATCGAGGGCGCTGACGGCCTCTACGGCGGCGCCACTGCGAACGACAGCTCTGGCATCCTGCGCTTTGTGCAGGTCCGTTACCCCGGCTTCGAGGTCACGCCAGGCAACGAGCTGAACGGAATCTCGCTCGGCGGGGTCGGCACCGGGACGGTGGTCGAGTTCGTGCAGGTCCACAACAGCTCGGACGATGGCTTCGAATGGTTCGGCGGCGGCGTGAACGGCCGCCACATCATTTCAACCGGCTCCGACGACGACAGCCTCGATACCGACTTCGGCTACATCGGCAACAACCAGTTCGTTCTGGTGGCGCAGCGGGTGATCAACGCCAGCTCCAACCATGTGATCGAGGGCGATACCGCGAATCAGGACGCGCTGCGTCCGCGGTCGCGGCCCAGATTCGCGAACTTCACATTCCTCAGCCGCAACTCCAACGCATCGAACGCGTCGACTGCGGTGATGGTGCGCGGCGGGTCCGACTACGACCTCATCAACGGCATTGTGACGGCTTCCACCGCTGCCTGCTTCGAATTCCGCGAGCAGACGACCATCGCCCCGGCGAACCCAGCCATCTCGAAGGCAGGACCGCCCAACGTGCGCTCGGTGGCGATGCAGTGCACCGGTGGGTCTGCGTTCGGTTCGGCCGGTGTGACGACGGCCGAGATCAACGGCATCCTGGGCGATGCGGCCCGCAACAACCTGCTGACAGGCACCAACCTGCTTGCAGACGTCATCTTCCCCGGTGCGGGCGTGGCCGGCGTCACGGTGACGAACGCATCGGCGATCAGCGCCTTCTTCCAGAACACCACCTACATCGGCGCCTTTGCCAATGCGCAGGATCGCTGGTTCGACGGCTGGGCTTGCGGCAGCGCAGCCACGACCTTTGCGCCGACCGGCCTTGCGCTGTGCACCGACGTGCCGCTGCCGCGATGATCCGGGCTCCGGTGGCGCTGCGGCCTCGTGTCGCTGCGCCACCGGCATCTGTTCAGGGCCGGGGAAATCAGGGGACAAATTGATGAAACTGCCGCACATGTTCGGGATCATGGCGACGACGGCGCTGACCGCCCTTTCGCCGGCTGCGGTCATGGCGCAGAGCGCGCCGGCCCCTGCCCAGCCATCCGGCCCGCCCGCCCAGCCGTCCCCAGCCACGCCCCAGGCGATGCCGGAGGAAGCCGAACAGGATGTCGACGTTTCGGCCCCCGGCGCGGCTGGTCTCGACGGCGATATCGTTGTCATCGGGCGCCGCATCCCGAACGTCATCCGGGCCACGTCGTCGATCCTTTCCGTGCTCTCGCAGGCCGACATGGCCCGCACCGGTGAAGGCGACGTCGCCGGCGCGCTCAGGCGGGTGCCCGGCCTGTCTGTCGTCGGCGGCCGCTACGTCTATGTCCGCGGCCTCGGCGAACGCTACTCCCTCGCGCTGCTCAATGGCCTGCCCATCCCGTCGCCCGAACCTCTGAAGCGCGTTGTCCCACTCGACATTTTCCCAACCGAAATCCTGGCGTCGACGCTGGTCCAGAAAAGCTTTTCGGCCAATTTTCCCGGCGAGTTCGGCGGCGGCGTCATCAACCTGACAACGCGCGCGGTTCCCGACGAGCCCTTCCTGAACATGTCGGCAAACTTCAGCGGCGACACCATCACGACCGGGCAGACCGGCTACACCTATTTCGGCTCGCGCTCGGACTGGACGAGCTTCGACAACGGGACACGGTCGCTGCCCGCCCCGTTCCGCGCGGCGCTGAACAGCGGACGCCTGCTCAGCCCTGCAAACTTCACGACCGAGGAACTGCGCACCATCACGTCCAGTCTGGTCAACGCGCCGACCACCCTGGTCCAGCGCAACGACACCGTTCCCGCGAACATGGGTCTCAGCGTAACCGGCGGCACGGCTGTGGACATCGGCGACGACCGGCTGGGTGTGATCGCATCGGTCAGCTGGTCGAACGACTGGCTCACACGGGGCGGCATCCGCCAGTCCGTGCTCGACACCACGGCCGGCACAAGCATCGAGCCGCTGCAGGACTTCCGGTTCCTGCACACCGAAAACCGGATGCGGCTGAACACGCTTCTCGGCCTCGGCTATGAATTCGACGAGCACAAGCTGCGCTTCACCAACCTTTACATCCGCGACGTGCTGAAGCAGGCGCGCATCCAGACCGGGACCGACGTTCTCCTCGCGCCCGATCTTCCGCTGCAGCGGCAGATCACAAACTGGTTCGAACGCACGCTCTTTTCATCGTCGCTGGTCGGCGAGTTCCGCTTCGACCGGCTGAAGTTCGACCTTCGCGGCACGTATGCGCAATCGCAGCGCAACGCCCCCTACGAACGCGAGTTCCGGTATGTCGAGAACACGCTGCCGGATGGCACCCGCGCCCAGACCAACGACCTCCGGTCGACGGGGACCGGTGCCTTCGTTGCCTTTTCCGACCTTGACGATGTGGTCTGGGGCGGTGCTGCCGATGTCGGCTATTCCCTTCCGACGGCCCGTCCTGTGACCGTGTCGGCCGGCTATGCCTACACCGACAACACCCGCGCTGCCACCCGCCGCGACTTCCGCTACTTCCCCGAAATGGATCTTGCCCCCGGTGTCGAGCAGCAACGGCCGGACTTCCTGGTCTCGGAGTTTAACATCCGGACTTTCGACATCCTCCTGCGGGATCAATCTGGTGTGGCTGGCGCTGCCGCCTATGAAGCCGGCCTCACGGTGCACGCCGGCTACGCCCAGGTAGAGGCGGAACTCGCCGACGGGCTTCGCATCACGGCCGGCCTCCGCTACGAAACCGGGCGCCAGTTCGTGGAGACGCTGGACCTGTTCGGCACGGGCGGCGCAAGCCGAACCGAACTCAACCGGAACTACTGGCTGCCGGCAGGCACCATCACCTGGAACTTCGCCGAGGACATGCAGCTTCGTCTCGCTGCCTCGCGCACCATCGCCCGGCCGCAGTTTCGCGAACTGGCACCGCAGCAGTTCACCGACACCGACAACGACCGGATCAGCTTCGGCAACCCGTTCCTCGTCGACTCTGAAATCGACAACATCGAGGGCCGCTACGAGTGGTTCCTCGGCCGCGAGGAACGTTTCATCATCGGCGGCTTCTGGAAGCATATCGACCGGCCGATCGACGCGGTCGCATTCAGCGCGGGCAACAGCGATATCCTCACCACCTTTGCCAACGCGCCGCGCGCAAGCCTCTATGGCGCCGAGGTGGAAATCCAGAAGACCTTCGGCCTTGCAAACAGCGGCTTCTTCGCCGATCGGCGGCTGTTCGTGTCGGCAAACTATACCTACAGCCAGTCGCGGATCTCGGTCCGCGAGGGGGACACCACGCGCCCGGGCGAAGGGCGGGGCGAAGAACGGCCGGCCACCCTTATCTTCGCCGATGGCGATCCGCTGACGGGACAGTCCGACCATGTCGGCAACGTGCAGCTCGGCTTCCAGCGCGAAGGCCGCCTCTCCGAACAGACCCTTCTGATGACAGTTGCATCGGACCGGGCCACCAACCGCGGTCCCAACGACACGCCGGATCTGGTCGAGAGGCCGGGTGTCCAGCTCGACTTCGTGCTGCGGGAAGAAGTCCAGGTCGGAAACCTTCCGCTCGAACTGAAGGTTGAAGTCCGCAACATCCTGCAGACACCCTTTCGCGAAGCCCAGGTCCTCGGCGACACCGTCGTGTTCAACAACCGCTGGGATATCGGGACCCGCTTTGCCCTTGGCCTGACCGCCCGCTTCTGATCTGCCGCGTGGGTGTGGCCCGCCGCCGGGTCCATACCCGTGCGGCCATTCGGCAATGGGCGGCCGTGGTCAGCCCCGACGCGCCCGCCGTGGGCTCAAGCGGCAGCGCAGCGTGCGGGATACGTGCGCATGGCCTGCTCCGGCTCGAAGCCGGCCTGCAGGCAGTCCACCACAGCTGTCTCGAACTGTGTCGCCGCGGCCTCCCAGCTGAAGTCGACCGCGCGTGCAAGGGCGGCTGCGCGCGGTATGCGCAGCGCCCGGGCGATGGCAGCCGCAAGATCGGCATCCAGCGCGCCCGCACCGCTTGTGCCGACCACGTCCAGCGGCCCGTGCACGGGGAAGGCCGCGACCGGAAGGCCGGCGGCCATGGCCTCTACCAGAACCAGGCCGAAGGTGTCGGTGCGGCTGGGGAACACGAACAGGTCGGCGCCCGCATAGGCCCGCGCCAGCGCCTCGCCTGACAGCGCGCCGAGGAACAGAACCTGGGGATACCGGGCCTTGAGGTCCGAAAGCGCCGGGCCGTCTCCGACGACGACCTTGCTGCCGGGGGCCGGCGCCTCAAGGAAGGCCTCGATATTCTTTTCGACAGCAACCCGGCCGACGTTCAGTAGGATCGGGCGGGCAAGGCCATGATAGGCCTCTGGGGCAGCAAGGCCCGGCCGGAACTGGGCGAGGTCCACGCCGCGCGACCACAGCCGGGTGTTCGACAGCCCATGCAAGGCAAGCTCGTCGGCAAGGCGCGGCGTCGCGACCAGAACGGATCGTGCCGGGCCGTGGAACCAACGCAGATACCGCCAGCTGAGCCGGGGCGGCATGCGGAAGCGGGCGTGCAGATAATCCGGGAAGCGGGTGTGAAAGCTGGTTGTGAAGGGCCGGTTCCAGCGCAGCGCATGGCCGCGGGCCGCAATGCCGAGCGGGCCTTCGGTCGCGATGTGGATCGCACAGGGGCTTGCGGCCTCGATGATCCGGCCCACTCCGCCCCGCGGGGCGCGTGCAAGGCGGATTTCGGGATAGGTGGGGCAGGGCCAGGATCGGAACTGGTCGGGCGTAACGGGCACCACCTCCCAGCCGCGGGCCTCCAGCAGGCGGGCCGTGGTCTGCAGGGTGCGGACGACCCCGTTCACCTGGGGTGCCCAAGCGTCCGATACCAGCACAAGGCGCTGCATCAGGCGGCCGGCGTCAGCGCTGCGGCAGCCCGGGCGCGGCGTGCCTTCACCGGCTGGGCCGCGTCGGCCTCTGCCCGAACATGTTTGGCCCAGTCCAGAATCTCCATCCGGCCGTCGGCATGCTCGACAAGCGCGGTGCAGCTCTCCACCCAGTCGCCGTCGTTGTAATAGGTGATCTCGCCGAACTGGCGGATTTCCGCGGAATGGATATGGCCGCAGACCACCCCGTCGGCGCCCCGCTCGCGCGCGGCATGGGCAACCGCCTCTTCGTAGCGGCAGACATACTCGACCGCATTCTTCACGCGCTTCTTCAGGTGGGCCGACAGCGACCAATACGGCAGGCCGAATGCGCGCCGGCAGGCATTGAAGCCCACATTCAGCTTCAGGAGCGCGACATAGGCATGGTCGCCAAGGAAGGCGAGCCAGCGGTGGTAGAGCACGACTCCGTCGAACTCGTCGCCATGCAGCACCAGCAGCTTCCGCTGGTCGGCGGTCTCGTGCACGGCCTCGGGGCGCACCTCGATGCCGCCCAGCTGCAGCCCGATGAAGTCGCGCAGCACCTCATCGTGGTTCCCCGGCACATAGACGACACGGGTGCCCTTCTTGGCCATCTTCAGCACGCGGCGGACGATGTCGTTGTGGCGGGTGGGCCAGAACCAGCCGCGCTTCAGGCGCCAGCCGTCGATGATGTCGCCAACCAGGTACAGCGTCTCGCACTCGACCGACTTCAGAAAGTCGAACAGCAGCTCTGCGTTGCAGCCGGAGGTGCCAAGATGCGTGTCGGAAATGAAGATGGTGCGGAACTTCAGGCGCCGGCGCGGGGCCTCGTCTTCCGGCTCGTCGAGCCACGGGGGAGTGGCAAGCGGGGGAATGGAGGCGATTGCGGGATGGTGGCTGTCGAGACGGGCAACGGACTGCATGCAATGGCCCCTGCGGATTGTGGGTGCGCGATTGCCTGCGTGCTATATCTGGAGGCAGTGACCTGCGCGTGACAGGGGTGTGGCGGACTGGTTACAGCCCTTCGGACTTCAGCGGCCGGCCGAGAAGACGGCTGACGATCTGGGCAACGGTTTGGCGGCCGGCCAGCAGGTCGGCTACAGCCGCGCAAATGGGCATGTCCACGGCACCTGCCCGGGCAGCCTCGACCAGCACCGGCGCGGTAGCTGCCCCTTCCGCCACCGACAGCTTGCCGGCAAGCGCCTGTTCGGCGGTTTGACCCTCGCCCAGCGCCATGCCCAGGCGCATGTTGCGCGACTGGGTGGACCCGCACGTCAGCACCAGGTCGCCAAGCCCGGACAGGCCAGCCAGCGTCTCGGCGCGCGCACCGCGCGCCAGCCCGAAGCGCGTCATTTCGGCAAAGCCCCGGGCGATGATGGCTGCGCGGGCATTTTCCCCCAGCCCTGCCCCGATCACGACGCCGCAGGCAATCGCCAGCACATTCTTGACGGCGCCGCCGATTTCGGCCCCGGTGACATCGTCGGAGGCATAGGGCCGAAAGGTCGGGCGGGCGATCCGGTCAGCCAGCGCAGCCGCATCGGCCTCGGTGGGTGCGGCCAGCGTGACGGCGGTGGGCAGGCCAGCTGCAACCTCGGCAGCGAAACTGGGGCCTGACAGGACAGCGACCAGAGAGCCCGGGGCTGAGGCCGCAGCGACCTCGGCCATCAAACGGTGTGTCCCGGCCTCGATGCCCTTGGCGCAAAGGACGAGCGTCGGACACCCATCCAGCGGAGCAGCCGACACCACCCGGCCGAGAAACTGGGCAGGCGGCACGACGAGCCAGAGGTCGATTCCGGCGAGGTCTGCAAGTGCGGTTGTCGCCCGCACGCGCGGGCTCAGCGCGATTCCGGGCAGGAACAGCGGGTTGGCGTGGTCCGCGTTGATTGCAGCCGCGACCTCAGGTTCGCGCGCCCAGATCAGCACATCCTCCCCGACAGCCATGGCGTTGGCGAGGGCGGTCCCCCAGGCTCCGGCCCCGATCACGCCGATCATGCCTTCACCCCTGCGCCCCGGACCGTTTCCGCAGTTGGGTCCAGCGGCCAGCGCGGCCGGGCCTGCGGATCGGGCTCCGGCGAAAGGCCGGCGGCGATTCGCTCCTGCGCAGCCCAGGCGATCATCGCGGCATTGTCCGTGCACAGCCGCAGCGGCGGCGCGATGAAGGGCAGGCCATGGGCAACCGCCTGCGCCTGCAGCGAAGCGCGCACGGCACCGTTGGCGGCAACGCCGCCTGCCACCACCAGCGCAGTCGCCTGGGGCATGGCGCGCAGGGCAAGGCGCGTTCGATCCGACAGGCAATCGGTGACGGCAGCCTGAAAGCTGGCGGCGATGTCGGCGGGCGAATGCCGCCCTGCCTGAACAATGCGCAGAACCGCCGTCTTCAGCCCGGCAAAGCTGAAATGCGGTTCGCCGGAACCGACCAGCGGGCGCGGCAACAGCACAGCCCCGGGGTTTCCATGCTGCGCAGCATTTTCAACTGCCGGGCCGCCGGGAAAGCCGAGGCCCAGCATTTTTGCGACCTTGTCGAAGGCCTCGCCCGCTGCATCGTCGATGGTGGTTGCCAGCCGTCGATAGCGGCCGACGCCCTCCACCGCGATCAGCTGACAGTGCCCGCCCGACACCAGAAGCAGCAGGTAGGGAAAGGCAAGCCCGGGCTCGACAAGGCGCGGAGAAAGCGCGTGACCTTCGAGATGATTGATGCCCCACAGCGGCTTGGCCGAAGCAAAGGCCAGTGCCTTGCCCGTCACCAGCCCCACCATCACCCCGCCCACCAGGCCGGGGCCGGCAGTCGCCGCAATCGCATCGACATCCGCCAGCACCAGGCCAGCCTCGGCCAGAACCGCTTCCACCATCGGCCCGATGCGTTCGGCGTGCGCCCGCGCCGCCAGCTCGGGCACCACCCCGCCGAACGGCTTGTGCTCGGCCTCCTGGCTCGCAATGCGTTCGGCAAGCACCCGCCGCTCCGCCGTCACCAGAGCCACGGCCGTCTCGTCGCAGCTCGACTCGATGCCGAGCACGACCGTCATTCGGGCGCAGGCCCCGCCGTTTCGGCCGGCGCATCCGATGGATCGATGTCTTCGCCGTCCTCGTCGTCGCTCTCGCGGATGCGCGCGGCTGACACGACCTGCTCGGCCTCGTTCACCTTGAATAGAGTCACGCCCATGGTCGCGCGTCCGGCAATGCGAATATCCTTCACCGGCATCCGGATAAGCTTGCCCTGGTCCGTCACCAGCATCAGCTGCTCGGTCGGTTCCACCGGGAAGCTGGCGACGACATGGCCATTGCGCTGGGACGTGTCGATATTGACGATGCCCTTTCCGCCGCGATTGGTGCGGCGATACTCATAGGCCGAGCTTCGCTTGCCATAGCCATTGGCCGTGATCGTCAGGATGAACTGCTCGGCTTGGGCCATCAGCGCAAAGCGGTCTTCGGGCAGGCCCTCGAGCGGCGAGGGGTCCTTTTTCCAGGCAGCGGACTTCAGATAGGCCTCGCGCTCGTCCTGGCTGGTGCCGACCCGGCGCAACACCGACAGCGAGATCACCTCGTCGCCCTCGTCGAGGTCCATGCCGCGCACGCCGGTCGAGGTGCGCGACTGGAATTCGCGCACCGCGGTCGCCTCGAAGCGCACGGCCTTGCCCGATCGGGCGGCGAGCAGGATATCCTGGCTTTCATGGCACAGCGCAACGCCGATCAGCCGGTCGTCGCTGCCGTCCTCGAAGCGCATGGCGAGCTTTCCGTTCGAGGGCACATTTGCGAACGCGTCCATGCTGTTGCGGCGCACCAGGCCGCGCGCGGTCGCGAACATCACGTGCAGCTGGCCCCATTCGGCCTCGTCCTCGGGCAACGGAAGCACGGTCCGGATGGTCTCGCCCGGTTCCAGCGGCAGCAGGTTCGCCATGGCCCGGCCCTTGGACTGGGGCGTGCCCTCCGGCAGCTTCCAGACCTTCATCCGGTAAACCTTGCCCAGGGTGGAGAAGAACAGCACCGGCGCGTGCGTCATCGCGACGAACAGGTCGGTGATGACATCCTCTTCCTTCGTCGCCATGCCCTGCCGGCCCCTGCCGCCGCGCTTCTGGGCCCGGTAGCTGTCGAGGCTGACGCGTTTGATCCAGCCCGAATGGGTGACGGTGACGACCATGTCCTCCCGCGCGATCAGGTCCTCGTCGTCGACATCGTCGGCCTGCACGATCTCGGAGCGGCGCGGGCTTGCGAACTGGTCGCGCACCGCGGTCAGATCGTCGCGCATCACCTGCTCCAGCCGGGCGCGGCTGGACAGGATATCCAGCAGGTCGGCGATCGTGTCGGCAAGATCCTTCAGTTCAGCCCCGATCTCGTCGCGGCCCAGCGCCGTCAGCCGGTGCAGGCGCAGATCGAGGATGGCGCGGACCTGAAGCTCGGACAGGCGATAGACGCCAGCCGACAGGTCCTCGCCCTCCATTTCCAGTTCCGCATCATCCACCAGCTTCAGGTAGGGGGCGATTTCCGAAACCGGCCAGTTGCGCGCCATCAGAGCCTCGCGCGCGTCCGCCGGAGAGGCCGAGCCGCGGATGATCGCAACCACCTCGTCGAGGTTCGAAACCGCAATCACCAGGCCCAGCAGCAGATGCGCGCGGTCCCGCGCCTTTGCCAGCAGGAAGCGCGAGCGGCGGCCGATCACCTCTTCGCGGAAGGCAATGTAGGCCTCGATCACGTCGCGAAGCGACAATTGCTCGGGCCGGCCACCGCGCAGCGCGAGCATGTTCACCGCAAAGCTGGATTGCGCCGGCGTGTGCCGCCAAAGCTGGTTCAGCACCACGTCCGACACCGCGTCGCGCTTCAGCTCCATCACGATGCGCACGCCCTCGCGGTTGCTCTCGTCGCGCAGGTCCGAAACGCCCTCGATGCGCTTGTCCTTCACGGCTTCCGCGATCTTTTCCACCAGCCCCGCCTTGCCGACCTGGTAGGGGATCTCTGTCAGCACGATCTGCTGCCCGGTTCCGCGCCGATCCTCGATCACATGGCGCGACCGCATCAGGATGGACCCGCGGCCCGTCGTCATCGCCGAGGCAATCCCGCCGGTGCGCAGGATCAGCGCGCCGGTCGGGAAATCGGGCGCGGGCACAAGTGCCATCAGCGCCTCGGACGAGACCGCCCGGTCGTCGAGATAGGCAAGGCAGGCATCGATCACCTCGCCCAGATTGTGCGGTGCAATGTTGGTCGCCATCCCCACCGCGATCCCGCCGGCGCCGTTCACCAGCAGGTTGGGGAAGCGCGCCGGCAGCACGGCGGGCTCGCGCTCCTGCCCGTCATAGTTGGGCACGAAGTCGACCGTGTCCTTGTCGAGATCGTCGAGCAGCGCCTCGGCCGCCTTCGAAAGCCGCGCTTCGGTATAGCGCATGGCCGCCGGCGGATCCGGGTCCATGCTGCCGAAATTGCCCTGGCCGTCGATCAGCGTCAGCCGCATCGACCAGTCCTGCGCCATCCGCGCAAGCGCATCATAGATCGCGCTGTCGCCGTGCGGGTGGTATTTGCCCATCACGTCGCCGACGATCCGGGCCGACTTGCGGAAGGGCTTGCCGCTTGTGAAGCCGTTTTCCTGGGAGGCGAACAGGATGCGGCGGTGGACCGGCTTCAGCCCGTCGCGCACATCGGGCAAGGCGCGCGAGACGATGACCGACATCGCATAATCGAGGTAGGAGGCGCGCATCTCCTCCACCAGGCTGATTGGCGCGATGTCGCTTCCCCGCGCAGGGGGTGTTTCGTCGATCGTGTCGGTCATGCCGAAAGCCCTAGCCGCCTTCTGCCCCAAGGGGAATCGCGAAGCGCCCGGCGGCCCCGGAAAAAAAGCACCGCCAGGCGGGTTTCCAGCCCCGCCCGGCTGATGCAGACTGGGGCCCCAATTCGGGGAGAGATCTGATGCGCAGACTGACGGTCGGCGACCTGTGTGCGGCGATAACCCTGTCTGCCGCGATCACGGCGCCTGCGGCGGCCCAGAACAGCCATTGTGCCGCGCTGCCGGCAACCGCGCGGGTGGAGGTGCGGGGACCCGACAATGTGATCCGGGCGCAGCTGACGCCGCGCGGCTTCACCTGCCCGCGCGGCTTCACCGCCGAAACCGTCGGCCCCGTCACCCGCTGCCGCCAGCCGGGGCCGGCCCGGATGGAGGATCGCGAGCCGCGCCGCGATTGCTACGCAGGCCTGCCGCTGGGGCCCGTGCGGGCCATATCCGGCCAGCAGCGCCCCACGATGCAATGTCCATCCAGCCCCTCGATCGACAATGTGATCGCCGTGCGCGGCGCCAACGCAGGCTGGCAGGATGTCACCCTGACCGCGCCGACCAGCGCGGCCGTTTCCATCACGCACCTGCGCACCAGCGGCGGGCGCACGCCGGCCGCCGAGGACCCGACCGTGCAGGACTGCTTCCCCGACAGCTGCCGCCTCATTCGCCTGACCGCCCGGTCTGGAACCCCGGCCCGGGTGGACCTGACACTGGCAACACCGAACAACGCCAGCAGCACCAGCTTTGCAGTGAACAGCGAGGCGACCTGCCCTTCGCGATGATCGTTCAGCGCGGCAGATAGGGCAGCGGATCAAGCGTGCGGTGGCCCTGCCGCAGCTGGAAATGCAGCTGCGGCTCGGTCACGTTCCCGCTGCTTCCAGCGCGTGCAATGGGCTGCCCGCGCTCTACCCGGTCGCCGCGCTCGGCAAGCGCGTCTTCCAGATGGGCATAGGCGGTGACAGTGCCGCCCGGGTGCCGCACCAGCATCATCAGCCCGAACCCGCTGATGGCGTCGCCCACATAGATCACCTCGCCGCCGGCTGCGGCCCGAACGGCGGCGCCCCGGATGGTCTTGATGTTCACCCCGTCGTTCACCCGGCCGCCGGCCTTTGGGCCGTGGCGCGACAGGATCACCCGCCCGTCCACAGGCCACGCAAGCGCCGGCACTGCCGCCTGTGCTGCAGGCTGCACTGGCCGGGGCCCCTGCCGGGCGGGTGCCGGCCCCGCCCGGGCCGGCGCCGAGCCGGTGATGAGGTCGTCGAGTTCGAGCTCGAACCCGGCAGCCGGCGCCGCCGGCTTCGGCCTGGTGCCGGCCTGCGCCATTTTCGGCGGCGAGTTCGAGCCTATGGGCACGAACAGCGCCTGCCCCACCTGCAGGACGGACTCCCGGTCCAGCCCGTTGGCGGCCGCGATCCGCCCCCAGGGCACCTTGTAGGCGTTGGCAATGGCGATACCGGTCTCGCCGCGCTTCACGACATGGCGGCGGCCGCCGGGCACCACGGCGCCGTCTGCGCGTGCCGGCAAGGCCTGCCAGCGCTGGACCGGCTGGGCGGGCTGCTGGGGCCGCGCACCTTGCGCCTGCGCCGGCTGGCGGGCCTTCGGTGGCGGAATTGTGCTGCAGGCCGCCAACAGCAGCCCGGGCGCCAGCGCCACGACAAGCGGTTTCAGGGATCGATCCGGGGAAGGGAGCGCAGGCACAGCGGACCGTTTACCGCATGCAGCCGGGTGAGGAAATCCGCAGCTGCGAAGGTCGGCGCTGTGCTGCGACCGCCGGTTGGTGCAGCAGGAATCTGTCGGAATCCTTTACAATCCGCTGCCTGGCTGCAGCGAGGGATGCCTCCCAACCTTCGGACGATGCTGCAAAAAAGAATCGTGCGGCAGTTGGCATGTGACATGCAGAACAATGATGCCGGCGGGGGCAAAACGCCGGCACGAGACAGGTTCGTCACGGCAGGGGCGGTGGGGCTGGTGCTTCACTGCCCCTTTGCCGTTTTCGATGGCCGGGTTGGCAGCCTGCATCACAAACATGACAAAGGCCCTGCCGCGGGGGCGGCAGGGCCTTTGCGATTTGTGCCGGATCAGGCGGAAACGCTGGCAGCGGCGCGCCGGCGTGCAGCCCAGCCGACCAGGCCGAAGCCGGTGATCAGCAGTGCCCAGGTGGCGGGCTCGGGGATGGCCGAAACCGTCGCGCTCATCGTTAGTAAGGCCTGCGTGGTGTGGCGGTCGGCGTAGAAGATGTCGATCGCCGAGGTCTGGCCGGAGCGCAACCGGAAGCTGAACGGCCCCGAGGCAGTTGCCGCGTGGACCCCGCCTAGGCCACCGACGAGATTGCCGTCGGCGAACAGGAACACATCGTCATCGGCAACAAAGCTGAAGCTCAGCAGGAGGTCGACCGGACCGCCGTTGAACAGGTCGGCATAAAAGCGCGCAGTCTGGAAGCCGTTCTGGCCGCCGTTGGAGCTTCCGGCCCCGTTCACCGGAAACAGGCTGGTGTCGGTGAAGGGGAACATCACGGTGCCGGTGCCGGTGGAGGTGACGATGTCGCCACCCGCCGTGGTCCCTTCGGACCACCACTGGATCTCGCCCAGTGCCGACACGCCGTTGATGACCGGGCCTGCGCTCGCGACATTGTACAGCGGCTGCCCGTTCGGGCCCAGCATGCCAAGGACCATGTCGGGCCGCTGCTCGCTGCAGCAGGTGTTCTCGAAGTCGCGGTTGGCCTTCACCGGGCCGGGCGTCACAGTATACCAGTCGACCGTGAGCGAGCCGATGAGCGGGATGGATGCGACCGCAGGGGCGGCAACGCTGGCTGCGATCGCGGCTGTGGCAAGTAGATGACGCATGAATAGATGACGCATGAATAGACGACGCATGGAGCCCTCCGGTACCATGTGGTGATTTACGACAAGCAAGAATCGTGCCGAAGTCTCGCAACAGGGCGACCCGTCGATCCTGGCCGCTCGCCTGTCAAATTTTCCGACAGGCGGGTCCGTTGTTAACCCTCATCAGCTTTCCAGCGCAGCCGCGAGCGCTGCCAGCGTCTGCCGGTGCGTCAGGTCGAGGTGCAGGGGTGTCACCGACACATAGCCGTCGCGAACCGCTTCCAGGTCGCTTCGATGTGCCGGCGTTTCCACTTCGCGGCCATAGCCGAACCAGTAATAGGGAAAGCCGCGCGGATCGAGGCGCGCGTCGATGCGGATGTGGCCGTAATCGCGAAAGCCCTGTTCCGTCACGCGCACGCCCAGCGGGCGTTCGTGCATCGGGAAGTTGATGTTGACCAGCACGCCGTCGCCCCAGTCGGCAGCGGCCACGCGGCGGATGATGTCGGGCCCCATGGCGTGTGCGGCGGCAAAGCTCTCGTTCCCGTGGGTGTAATCTGCCATCTGCTGGCTGAGCGCGATCGAGCGGACCCCGGCAAGCGTGCCCTCCATCGCGGCCGAGACCGTGCCGGAATAGGTGAGATCCTCGGCCAGGTTGGGCCCGCGGTTCACGCCCGACAGGATGAGATCGGGCCTGAGATCGCCCATCAAATGGCCCAGCGCCATCATCACGCTGTCGGTGGGGGTGCCGGCCACCGCGAAGCGGCGCGGCCCCAGTTCGCGCACGCGGATCGGGCGCGCAAGCGTCAGGCTGTGCCCGGCGCCCGACTGCTCGTCGGCCGGCGCTGAAATCCAGACATCGTCGGAAATCTGCGCCGCGATGCGTTCAAGCGCAGCAAAGCCCGGGGCATTGATGCCGTCGTCGTTTGTAAGAAGAAGCCGCATGTCGTTCCTTTCCTCGTCCGCTTTGCTTCGGGCGCGCGGTCGCGCTTGCGGCCGCTTCGCGACCGGAAGAGGCTCAGACGGACGGCGTGAGACTGTCGAGCCCGCCCATGTAGGGCCGGAGTGCTTGCGGAACGGTGACGCTGCCGTCGGCGTTCTGGTGATTTTCCAGCACGGCGGCCAGCGTGCGGCCCACCGCCAGGCCCGAGCCGTTCAGCGTGTGCACAAACCGGGTGCCCTTGTCACCCCGCGCCTTGAACCGCGCATCCATCCGCCGGGCCTGAAAGTCCCCGCAGCCGGAGACAGACGAAATCTCCCGAAAGGCGTTCGCGCCGGGCAGCCACACCTCCAGATCGAAGGTCTTGCGTGCGCAAAAGCCCATGTCGCCGGCACACAGCAGCATCCGCCGATAGGGCAGCCCGAGCGCCTCCAGCACGGCTTCGGCCGCCCGCACCATGCGCTGATGCTCGGCCTCGGATTCCTCGGGCGCGCAGATCGTCACCAGCTCCACTTTTTCGAACTGGTGCTGGCGGATCAGGCCGCGCGTGTCCTTGCCGGCCGCACCCGCCTCGCTGCGGAAGCAGGGCGTCAGCGCCGTCAGCCTGAGTGGCAGGGTTTCGGCGTCCAGGATCTGCTCGCGCACAAGGTTGGTCAGGCTCACCTCGGCGGTCGGGATCAGCCAGCGGCCGTCGGTCGTCTGGAACAGGTCCTCGCGGAACTTGGGAAGCTGCCCGGTGCCGAAGGCGGCCTCGTCGCGGACCAGCAGCGGCACCAGCGTTTCCCGCCAGCCAGCGGCAATCTGGGCGTCCAGCATGAACTGGCCGAGCGCGCGGTGCAGCCGCGCCAGCTGGCCGCCCAACACCATGAAGCGCGCACCGGCAATCCGGGCAGAGGCGTCCGGGTCCCACCCCAGCCGCTGGGCCAGCGCATCATGCTCCAGGCCGCCTTCGCGCAGGGTGCCCCAGCGCTTCTGTTCCACATTGCCCGTTTCGTCGGCGCCCTCGGGCACATCCGGTGCGGGCAGATTGGGGAGGCTTGCCAGAACCTTGGTCAATTCTGCCGCAAGGTTACGCTCAGTTTCTTCGACCAGGGAAACTTGCGCCTTGCTACGTTCCGAGTTTGCCTGGTGTTCTGCAAGTACCTCATCAACGCTCTTGCCTCCCAGCAGGAAGCTCAAGCCCGAGACATCACCAACTTTTTGCAAGGTTTTGATCGACCCGATGGCTGTGTTCGCCATGTTTCTGTAGCCAAGATGCAGTTCCTTGGTTGTCAGCAAGCGCCTTCGCTCTGCCTCGATTTCGATCAGCTGCGGGGCCATACCCGTCACGCCACGCCGCGCGAGCGCTGCGTCGAACGCGGCCGGGTCCGCGCGAATGGCCTTGATATCGTGCATGGCGCGCCTATGGCCGGTGCATTGGCAACGGGCAAGCGCACTGTATGTGACAAGCTGCACCGGGCGTCCTGCTCGACAGGATCTTGCCTGCGAACGTCAGTTCGGCAGCGGCCCGTTCTGGCGGAGGAATTCGCCGGCCAGGTGCAGCGAGCCGCCGACAAGCACGCGCGCCGGGCCGGCCACGGTGCCCAGCGCTGCCGCCAGATCGGGGGCGGTGTCGGCCGCCATTCCGGCTGTCGCGGCGGCGGCCGCAAGCGCCTCGGGCGGCACCGCCCCATGCCCCGGCACCGGCACCATCGTCATCCGGGTGCCACGAGGAAAAGCCCGCAGGAACCCGATATGGTCTTTGGTGGACAGCATCCCGATGACCGCGTGCGCCGGCATTGCGGGCCGGGCGGCCGCCAGATGCTGGGCAAGCGCCTTGCCCGCCGCCGGATTGTGCCCGCCGTCTACCAGCAGCTCGGACCCGGCCGCAAGCCGATCGAACAGCGGGCCGGATGCGATCCGCTGCAACCGCGCCGGCCACTGCACCCAGCCCATCGCCGAGCGCAGCGCGCTGTCGGGCACGTTCAGCGCATCCTGCGCGCGGATCATCGCGATTGCGAGCGCGGCATTGTCCTGCTGGTGCGCGCCCGGCAGCTTGGGCAGCGGCAGCTTCACGGGGTCGCCGTCGGAGGCAGCGAGCAGGCGGAAGGCGAGGCTGCCCTCGTAGACGGCGGCGTCCCACGCCTCGCCCCGGGGCATCAGCCGGGCGCCGAGCGGGATGGCGACCTCGGCGACGGCAGCTGCGATCTGGGCGGGGTATTTCTGGGTCACCAGCGGCACGCCGCGCTTGGCGATGCCGGCCTTTTCCGCCGCGATGTGGCGCAGCGTCGGCCCCAGGATCGCCACATGATCCAGTGCAAGCTGCGCGATTCCGGTGGCGACCGGCCGGGGCACGATGTTCGTGCTGTCCAGCCGACCGCCCAGCCCCACCTCCAGCACTGTCGCGTCGGCGGGCGTGGCGGCAAACAGCAGGAAGGCCGCCGCCGTGATGGCCTCGAAGAAGGAAAGCGGCTGGCCGGCATTGAAGCGCAGCACCTCGGCGAGCGCCTCGGCAAAATCCGCGTCGGAAACCAGTGTGCCTGCAACCCGGATGCGTTCGTTCACGCGCACCAGGTGGGGCGACGTGAAGACGTGGACGCGGTGGCCGGCGGCCTCGAGCGCGGCGCGCAGAAAGGCGCAGGTGGAGCCCTTGCCGTTGGTTCCCGCCACATGAAAGACGGGCGGGATCTTCAGGTGGGGGCTTGCCATGCGTTTCAGCAGGCGGTCGATGCGGTCGAGCGAGAGGTCGACGCCGGTGACGCGCTGCTGACCGGCCGCGACGAGCAGCCGATCGAGCATCGGATTGTCGGACCTCGCATAGTCCACCATGGGCGGCGTCATGGCTGCGGCGTCAGGCCTTCATCAGGAGGCCGATCAGGCGACCCAGCGTTTCGGCGAGATCGTGGCGCTTCACCACCATGTCGACCATGCCATGTTCCAGCAGATATTCGGCCCGCTGGAAGCCTTCGGGCAGTTTCTCGCGGATCGTGCTCTCGATCACCCGGGCGCCTGCGAAGCCGATCAGCGCGCCGGGCTCGGCGATATGCACATCGCCCAGCATCGCATAGCTCGCCGTCACGCCACCGGTTGTCGGGTCGGTCAGCACCACGATGTAGGGAAGGCGGGCCTCCTTCAGCTCCTGGATTGCGACCGTGGTGGCGGGCATCTGCATCAGCGACAGGATGCCTTCCTGCATCCGCGCGCCGCCGGCTGCCGTCACCATCACGAAGGGGCAATGCGCCCCGATTGCCGCGCGCGCGCCGGTCACGAAGGCAGCGCCAACCGCGATCCCCATGGAGCCGCCCATGAAGGCGAAATCCTGCACGCCGACAACCGCGGGCTGGCCCATGATCTGCCCCCTGGCCAGAAGCAGCGCATCCTGCTCGCCGGTGGCCGTCCGGGCGGCCTTCAGCCGGTCGGGATAGCGCTTCTGGTCCTTGAACTTCAGCGGATCGTCGGGCGGGCTCGCAACCGGGATCCGCGCATAGCCCTCGTCCAGCAGCATCTCGAATCGCGCATGCGCGCGGATCCGCTCGTGGTGGCCGCATTCCGGGCAGACCGACAGGTTCGCCTCGAACTCGCGGGTGTAGAGCATCGCGCCGCAGTTGCGGCACTTGGTCCAGAGGTTGTCGGGCGTTTCGCGGCGGCTGATGAAGCCGGTCAGGCGCTGCCGGGAACGGGTGAGCCAGCTCATGCCGCGGGCTCCAATCGTGCATGGCGCACGGCGGCGGCCAGCGTGGCGACGAACACCTCCACCTCGCCCGGGATGTCGTTGGACTGGCGGGCGTGGGCCGCGCCGATCAGGTCGACAATTGCCGAGCCCACGACGACGGCATCGGCATGGGCTGCGATTGCGGCCGCCTGGGCCGGGGTTTTCACGCCGAAGCCGACGGCGACGGGAAGCCGGGTCGAAGCCTTCAGGCGCTCGACAGCGGCGGCAATGTCGGCTGCCTCTGCGCTGCTGGCGCCGGTGATGCCTGCCACCGCGACATAGTAGAGAAAGCCCGAAGCGCCGTTCAGGACGGCGGGCAGGCGCGCGGCATCGGTGGTGGGCGTTGCCAGCCGCACCAGGTGCAGGCCCGAGCCATCGAGGGCGGGGAGCATCTCGTCCGCCTCCTCGGGCGGCAGGTCCACAAGGATCACCCCGTCGAGCCCGGCGGCTTGCGCGTCGGCTGCAAAGCGGTCCGACCCGTAGGCGAGGATCGGGTTCGCATAGCCCATCAGGATCAGCGGGGTGTCGGTGTCACGGCTGCGGAAGTCTGCGACGATCGCCAGCAGTTTTCGCAGCGAGATGCCCGCCCCCAGCGCGCGGATATTGCCGGCCTGGATCGCAGGGCCGTCGGCCATCGGGTCGGTGAAGGGCATCCCAACCTCGATGATGTCGGCCCCGCCGGCGACCAGCGCATGCAGGATCGGCGCGGTCAACTCGGGCGACGGGTCGCCCCCGCAGACGAAGGTGACGAGGCCTGCGCGGCCGCCAAGCGACGCGAAGCGGCGGGCCAACCTGTCTGCAAGGGGGCGGTCGCTCACAGCGTCACGCCCAGCGCGTCGGCCACCGTGAAGATGTCCTTGTCGCCCCGGCCGCACAGGTTCATCAGCAGGATCCGGTCGCGGCCCATCTGCGGCGCGCGCTTCGCCACATAGGCAAGCGCATGGGCGGGCTCGAGCGCGGGGATGATCCCCTCCTCGCGGCATAGCATCTTGAACGCTTCCAGCGCCTCCACATCGGTGATGCTTTCATAGCGCACCCGCTGAATCGAATGCAGCCAGGCATGTTCCGGGCCAATGCCGGGGTAATCGAGGCCCGCCGAGATGGAGTGGGCGTCGATGATCTGGCCGTCCTCGTCCTGCAGCAGAAAGGTCTTGTTGCCGTGCAGCACGCCCGGCCTGCCGCCCGACAGGCTGGCGGCGTGTTCGCCGCTGTCGAGGCCATGGCCGGCCGCCTCGATCCCCACCAGCTCGACGGGATCATCCAGGAAGGGATGGAACAGGCCGATGGCGTTCGATCCGCCGCCGACGGCTGCGACCGCCACGTCGGGAAGCCGTCCTTCCATCTCCAGCAGCTGGGCGCGGGCCTCGGTTCCGATCACGCTCTGGAAGTCGCGCACCAGCTGTGGATAGGGGTGCGGGCCGGCCGCCGTGCCGATGATGTAGAAGGTGTCGTGGATATTGGTCACCCAGTCCCTGAGCGCCTCGTTCATCGCATCCTTCAGCGTCTGCGAGCCCGAGGTGACGGGCACGATCTCGGCGCCGAGCAGCTTCATGCGGAACACGTTGGGCGATTGCCGCTCCACGTCGCGCGCGCCCATGAAGATGGTGCAGGGCAGGCCGAAGCGGGCGGCGACGGTCGCGGTCGCCACCCCGTGCTGGCCGGCGCCGGTTTCCGCGATGATCCGTGTCTTTCCCATCCGCCTCGCCAGCAGGATCTGGCCGATGCAGTTGTTGATCTTGTGCGCGCCGGTGTGGTTCAGCTCGTCGCGCTTCAGATAGATTTTCGCGCCGTCGAGATGGGCGGACAGCTTTTCGGCGAAGTACATCGGGCTGGGGCGGCCGACATAATGCTTCAGCAGCCAGTCCAGTTCCGACCGGAAGGCCTGGTCGGCCTGCGCTGCCCGATAGGCCGCCTCCAGCTCCAGGATCAGCGGCATCAGCGTCTCGGCGACATAGCGGCCGCCGAACGGGCCGAAGTGGCCGCGCGCATCGGGGCCGCTGCGAAGCGACGGTTTCGGGTCGATGGTCGGTTGCTCAGGCACGGCGGGCCGCTTCCACGAAAGCCGCGATCTTTGCAACAGACTTGATGCCGGGCGCGTCCTCCACGCCCGACGCAACGTCGACCATCGGGGCGCCGGTCCGTCGGATCGCCTCGGCCACCGTCTCGGGCGTCAGGCCGCCCGCCAGCGCCCAGGGCAGCGCCGGGCGGGCCTGGTCCAGGATGCGCCAGTCGAACCGCAGACCGTTGCCGCCGGGCAGCACCGCGCCGGGGGGTGCCTTCGCGTCCAGCAGCAGCAGGTCGGCACCGGCAAAGCGCCGGCCGGCCTCTGCAATGTCGGTGCTGGTGCGAACGCCGGCCGCCTTCCACACCGGCAGCCCGAAGCGCGCCTTCAGCGAGGCGACCCGCTCAGGCCCTTCGCCGCCCTGCAGCTGGATCGCGTCCAGCCCGGCCGCCCGCACGGCCGACTCCAGAAGCGAATCATCGGCGTCCACGAACACGCCCACCTTCAGAACATGGGGCGCCCGGGCCCCCAGGCCACGTGCCGCGTCCAGCGACAGCGACCTGGGGCTGACCGACACGAAGTTGAAACCCACGGCATCGGCGCCGGCCGACAGGGTCGCGACCAGTGCCTCGGGCGTTGTCACGCCGCAGATCTTCACCCTGGTGCGCAATGGGGCCTCTACAGCGCGGCGGCGATTGCGGCAGCCGCCGCGGCAGGGTCTGCCGCGCCGGTGATCGGCCGGCCGATCACCAATATGCCCGCACCCGCGCCAAGCGCGGCCTTCGGTGCCATCACCCGCTTCTGGTCGCCGAGGTCGGTTCCTGCCGGGCGGATGCCGGGCACAACGAACAGGCCGTCGCCCCATTCCGCCTTCAGCCCCGCCACCTCGTGCGCGGAACAGACCACGCCGTCCAGCCCGGCTTCGCGCGCAAGCGCGGCCAGGCGCCACACCTGCGCATGCGGATCGCCGAACACGCCCATCGCCGACAGATCGGCCTCGTCCAGGCTGGTCATCACGGTCACCGCGACAAGCCGCGTTCCCGGCCTGCAGGCGGCGCGTGCGGCCTGCATCATCGAAAGCCCGCCGCCGGCGTGCACGTTGACGATCGCCACATCCAGCACCGACAGCGATTTCAGCGCGCCGGCGACTGTGTTGGGAATGTCGTGCAGCTTCAAGTCCAGGAACAGGGGCAGGCCGATCCGTCCCATGCGGCGCACGCCGTCGGGTCCGTTCGCCATGAAGAATTCCAGGCCCAGCTTCACCCCGCCGACATGCGGCGCAACGGTGCGGGCAAGCGCCTCTGCCTCGTCCATGTCGGGCGTGTCGAGCCCGACATAGATCGGATTGGCTGCCATGCTGTCAGGTGCCCGGCGGCGGCGCCGGCGTGGGCACCGATTGTGCAGCGGTTGGCGTTGGCCGCCATTCCGCGGCAGGCGGCCGCAGCAGCTCCACCCTGGCCTGCGCCAGCTCGGTCTCGGTCTTGCCAAGGCTGGCCTCCAGCTTGGCAAGCTTGCGCTTCAGCAGCATCCGGTCGGCCGACAGCCGAAGCCACACCGGCAGGATGCCAAGCGCAAAGCTCGCCAGCACCAGCAGCGGCAGCCACACGTCGAAAGCCTTGAAGCCCAGGTTCACCGGCACGAAGCTGTCGTTGGCCACTGAAAACAGTGTCAGCCCCACCATCAGCAGCACGATGAGCGCCGTGCGGATTCCGTTCATATCTCGCCTTCCTGGGCCACGATCCCGTCTGCCTCCAGCGCTGCCCTCAGCGCATCCACGGCAGCAACCAGGCGCGTGTCATCGACCGACCGAAGCACGAAGTTGGCGCCGCCCTTGCCCTCCCGCCAGAAGGGGTAGGACCCCACTTGGACGCCCTCATGCTCCTTCTCGATCCGCGCCAGCAGGTCCGCGACACGGCTTTCCTGAGTCCAGGCGCCCACCGCGCGGGACACGACCGGGCGGCCGCCTGCCAGCTTGCCGTCGAGCCCGCGCAGCATCCCCTGGGTGATCTTCGGCACGCCGGCCATGATGAACAGCCGGTCCAGCCGGATGCCGGGTGCCCCCGTTTCCGGGTTCGGGATCAGGTCGGCCCCTTCCGGCACGCGCGCCATCCTGAGGCGCGCCCCGGTGATCCGGTCGCCATAATAGCGGGTCAGAACCTCGACCGCCTCGGGGTGGTTCACCACCTTGCGGCCAAGCGCCGCGGCAATCGCGTCGACCGTGATATCGTCGTGAGTCGGCCCGATCCCGCCGGTGGTGAACACATAGTCGTGAGCCGCAAGGCAGGTCGTCACCGCCGCCCCGATCGCGGCTGCATCGTCCGCCACCACGCGCGCTTCCTTCAGGCGGATACCCTGGATGTTCAGCCAGCGCGCCAGATAGGCGAGGTTCGAATCCTGGGTGCGGCCCGACAGGATCTCGTCCCCGATGATCACGAGCGCCGCCGTCCAGACCTTCTCGTCCCCGGCTCGCACCCCTGGCTCCACACGTGTATTCTGATCCGACATGGCATTGCCCTAACGCAGCCCGGCGCCTAAATCCATGGTCTCGACACTCCCCGCAGGCTCGCCACACCGATGACCGAACTCGATCTCGACGACCGCACCATCGTCCTGCACGACGCAGCCGGCTTCGACGGCATGCGCGCAGCCGGCCGTCTGGCGGCCGAGGTGCTGGACATGCTGGTGCCGCACGTCGTGCCCGGCGTCTCCACCCTCGCCCTCGACCGGCTGGCCTATGACTTCGTTCTCGCACGCGGGGCCGTTCCTGCCACCATCTTCTACCGCGGCTATTCCCATTCGCTGTGCACAAGCATCAACCATGTTATCTGCCACGGAATTCCCGCGTCGAGGCCGTTGCTGAACGGCGACATCGTCAACATCGACGTGACCGTTGTGCTGAACGGCTGGCACGGCGACACCAGCCGCATGTATTTCGTGGGCGACGTGCCGCTGAAGGCGCGCCGCCTGGTGGACCTCACCTACGAGGCGATGATGCTGGGGATCGAGGCTGCGCGCCCTGGAAACAGCGTCGGCGATATCGGCGCTGCCATCCAGAAACATGCCGAAAGGCACCGGTTGTCTGTGGTGCGCGATTTCTGCGGCCATGGCCTCGGCCGCCGCTTCCACATGGCGCCCAACATCGTGCACGCCGGCCGGGCAGGCGACGGGCTCGAACTCAGGCCCGGCATGTTCTTCACGATCGAGCCGATGCTGAACCTGGGCCGGGCCGATGCCCGCATTCTCGAGGACGGCTGGACGGCCGTCACGCGCGACCGCTCGCTGTCGGCCCAGTTCGAGCATTCGGTCGGCATCACGGAAAGCGGCTGCGAGATCTTCACGAGGTCGCCGACCGGGCTCGACCGCCCGCCCTACGCCGCTTGATCGGGGCAGGCTGAGCCCGTGCCGCCGCGGCAGCCGAAGGAAGCACCGGACCTGTTTGCGCATCTATTCGATGCAGTTGAGGCGCCTGACCGCGCACGGAAAACCGGCCATCGGGACAGGCTGCGCCAGCGCCTGCTGGAGGGCGGGCCCGACGGATTCCACGATTACGAGCTGCTGGAATATGTGCTGGCGCTGGCGATCCCCCGCCACGATGTGAAGCCGCTTGCGAAGGAGCTGCTGGAGGAGTTCGGCGACCTGCCGACCCTGCTTGCCGCCTCACCCGGCGAGCTGACCCGGCTGAAGGGCGTCGGCGAAAGTGTGGCCGCTGCGCTGAAGTTCGTCGACGCGCTGTCGGTTCGCCAGCTGCAGCGCAAGGCGCTGGACCGGCCGGTTCTCGCCAGCTTCGACGCCGTCGTCGACTATCTCCACGCCCGGCTGGCGCACGAGCTGACCGAGGAGTTCCGCGTGCTGTTTCTGGACAACCGCAACCATCTGGTCCGCGACGAACGGATGGGCGAGGGCACGGTGAACCAGGCGCCGGCCTACCCGCGCGAGATCGTGAAGCGCGCACTCGAGCTGTCGGCCGCAGCCATCATCCTTGTGCACAACCATCCGTCCGGCGATCCGACGCCCAGCCGCGACGATATCCAACTGACCCGCGCGATTTCCGACGCGGCAAAGGCGGTGGGTGTGCAGGTGCACGACCATCTGGTGATCGCGCGCACGGGCCATGCGAGCCTCAGGGGGCAGGGGCTGCTGTGAGGGTCTGGCGGTATGCCCGCGGCTTCCGCGCCGGGGGACACGACATCCGCGTCATTGCCGACGCGGGGATGCAATCGCTGGAAACGCATGTCGAAATCGACGGCGTGCGCACCGCGACCGACCGCTGTGGCATGTCGGAGGAAGCCTATCGCAACACCCGCCTGACAGTCCCGCTCGCGGGCCGGACGCTTGTGGTCGAGGCCGGCTACAACAGCTGGTGGGACGTCGGGATGAAGGCCGAACTCGACGGCCGGACCATCTGGGAATCCCACCCCGGCAAGCCGATCGCGCTTCCGGCCAGCGCTGCGAAGATGTACGAAGGCCAGCCCGGCAGGAACGGCCAGATGGCGCGCATGAAGGCGCAGTGGCCTTCGATCGCGGCCGACGTGGCGATCGGCCTGCTGTTCTTCCTGGTTGCCAAGACGACCGACCTGCGGACTGCGGCGCTGGTGGCAGCCGGCGCCGGCCTCGCGCTGGTGGTGGTGCAGCGCTTCGTGAAGGTCGATCTGCTGGGCGGCATGGCGATGTTCGGCATCGTGATGACCCTGCTGGGCGCGGGCTTTGCCATCCTGTTCGAGGACGACCGGATGATCATGCTGCGCGCGACCGTGCTGGGCGGAACCGCGGCCGTCCTGTTCCTCACCGATGGCCTGCTTGGCGGGCAGTATCTCGGCAAGCGCATGTTGCTCTACCTGCCGACGGCGGATGCCGATCCGCAGCGGCTGTCGATCGGTTTCGGGGTGACAGGCCTTGCCATGGCAGCGCTGAACTGGCTGGTGGTGGACTTCGGCAGCAAGGACCAGTGGCTGTTCTATACCACCTTTGCCGACCTTCCGCTGTCGCTGGCAGGGCTGCTCTGGGCCATGCACTACGCACGGACGAAGCCGCAGGCCGCCTGACCGGCAATCGGGTCCGCCCTTGCCGCAAGTGCCTGCCCCTCGCCAGGGCTCGGCGCCACGGCCTGCCCATCATAGGCCATGAAGACATCGGTGGTGATGTGCACCACCGCCGGGTGGCCGAACCCCTCGAACGCGGCCCAGCACCAGGCCGAGCGGGGAAGCGCACCCCCGGCAAGCGCGCCGGCCGGGGGAGCGGCAGCCGTCATGCAGGCTGCGGAAGCGCCGTCAGCGGAAGTTCGGTCGTCGCCTTCATCTGCTCCATCGCGAAGCTCGACGACACATCGCCCATCGGCGCCACCTGGATGAGGCGTCGGTAGATCCGGTCGTAATGGGCGATATCGTGGCAGACAACCTTCAGCAGGTAATCGGTGTCGCCGGCCATGCGGTAAAGCTCGACCACTTCGGGGATCTGCGCAACCCCCTCGGAAAAGCGGGTCAGCCAGGCCTCGTCATGGGCGCCCGCCTTCACCGCGACGAACGCGGTAACCCCAAGCCCGATCGCGTCGCGATCCAGCAGGGCAACCCGCGCGCGGATCACGCCTGCCGTTTCCAGCCGGCGGATTCGCTTCCAGCACGGCGTCTGCGACAGGCCGACCCGCTGGCTGATCTCGGCAAGCGACAGCCCGGCATCGGCTTGCAGCAGCGCAAGGATGCGCCGGTCTGCTGCATCGAGAACAACATTCTTCATGATGGGCCTGACGTAGAGAAATTTTCTACATTTCCTGCATCATTCACCCGAAAAAGCAAAGTGTTTCGCAGCTGCATTCGCTAGCCTTGGCGCAGACCCAGCAGGGAGCACCACATGATCGACCGCCTGTTCCGCGACCACCCGGCTTCCGTGAACGAAACCTATCTCCAGCATATGGCGGTTGCCGGCAGCTTCGGCTGGGCGATGCTCAAGGCCAGCGGCGCCTGCTTCGTCCATGCCCTGGTCCCGGGGCTTTGCCAGCGGACGGGCAGCCGCATCATCACCCGGCTGCACGTCCGGATGGTGACGAACCGCGTGGCGCAGCCAGCCCCGCAGGACGACGCACTGATCTGGATCGCCGCGAATATCTGACAGCCGGTGCGGGTTGCGCCCCCGCCCCGATCAGTCCTTCTTGGTATAGCGATCCAGCTCGTCGCCAACCACGCGCACCACGTGCAGCACATTGGTGGAGCCGGGCACGCCGAAGGGAACGCCGGCCATCACCACCAGCCGGTCGCCGGGTTCGGCCACCCTGTGCCGAAGTGCCATCCGCTTCGACTTGGCGACCATCTCCTCGAAGCTCGCGATGTCGCGGGTGTGGACGGCGTGAACCCCCCAGGTCAGGCCCAGCCGCCGCGCCGTCGAAAGGCTGGCCGTCATCACCAGCAGGTCGGCCGGAATCCGCTCCCTTGCGATCCGCCTGGCCGTCGAGCCCGAAGTCGTGAAGCACACCACGGCCTTCGCGCCGACGGTCTTCTGGATCGAATGCGCCGCCTGGCACAGCGCGTCGGCGGTGGTCGGCTCGGGCGCGGTTTCCACAAAGCTCATCTGCTGCAGATAGGCCCAGTCATTCTCGACCTCGCGGGCAATCGCATCCATCATGGAGACCGCCTCGACCGGCCATCGGCCGGCCGCGCTTTCCGCCGACAGCATCACCGCGTCCACCCCGTCGTAGATCGCGTTCGCCACATCCGACACCTCGGCCCGGGTCGGGCTGGGCGACACGATCATCGATTCCAGCATCTGTGTCGCCACCACCACGGGCTTGCCCGCCCGCCGGGCGGCCGCCACCAGATGCTTCTGCACGCCGGGCACCTGCTCGGGGGGCAGTTCCACCCCCAGGTCCCCGCGGGCCACCATGATGGCATCGGCGAGCTCGATGATCGCCTCCAGATCCTCCAGTGCGGCCGGCTTTTCGATCTTGGCCATCAGGCTTGCCTTGCCGCCGATCAGCTTCTTCGCCTCGGCCACATCGTCGGCGCGCTGCACGAAGCTCAGCGCGATCCAGTCCACGCCCGCCTCCAGCACCAGCGCCAGGTCGCGCCGGTCCTTGGCGGTCAGCGCCGGCAGCGGAACCACGACATCGGGCACGTTCAGGCCCTTGTTGTTGCTCAAGGTCCCGGGCACCAGCACCTCGGTCACCACCTCCTGGTCGCCCGCCTGCACCACGCGCAGCACGATCTTGCCATCATCCAGCAGCAGCCGGTGGCCGGGCTTCAGCACGGCCAGGATTTCCGGATGGGGCAGCTGCACCCGGTCCGCCGTCCCGGGCTCGGTGCGCAAATCCAGACGGAAGCGCTGCCCGATCACCAACTCCACCCGGTCATCGGCAAAGCGGCCGACGCGCAGCTTTGGCCCCTGCAGGTCGGCCAGGATGGTCATCGGCCGCCCGATATCGGCTTCCAGGCCGCGAATGGCTGCGATCAGCGCAATCTTTCCGGCGTCGTCGCCATGGCTCATGTTCACGCGGAAGGCATCTGCACCGGCATCGTACAGCGCGCGGATCTGAGCGGATGTCGCCGACGCGGGGCCAAGCGTCGCAAGCACGCGGACATGGCGGGGGCGAGGGCGCGGAGCGGACTTGGGGGAAGGGGAAGCGGCCACGGAAATCCTGTTTGCGAACGCGCGACTTTGCAATCGCCGGGCCTGCCTTCTAGAGCCTGACGGGGACGACTGCCAGCCTGTGCCGCGCATGGCTGGAGACCCGGTGGGAGGCTCGCATGACCGACACGCATCACCCCCACATGGAACGGCTGGAAGCGGCCGCCTTTCGCCGCCTGGCCGAGCATCTGCGGCTCCGGCAGGACGCCGCCAACGTCGACCTGATGGGGCTCGCCGGCTTTTGCCGCAACTGCCTCGCCGACTGGCTGGCCGAGGCGTCGGTCGAGACCGGGCACCCGCTTACCCGCGAGGAGGCTCGCAACCATGTCTATGGCGAGCCCTATGCCGCCTTCAAGGCACGCCAGATCGAGGCGACGCCCGACCAGCTTGCGCGGATGGACGCGAGCCTCGCCGAAAATGAACGGGTTCGGGCTGC
>BBPE01001712.1_pt1 | contig 64992 bp, 78 predicted proteins | sample 1344301 | NCBI WGS metagenome assembly BBPE01 (sample SAMD00019089, study PRJDB2971) | groundwater metagenome | isolation source: The Cedars highly-alkaline
CAGTGGGACCGACCGCTTCACCAGTGGGACCGACCGCTTCACTTATGGGACCGACCGCTTCACCAGTGGGAATGGCTGCCGACCACGTCTCTAGCCTTAGTGATTCTATATTTGGCACTAATGTACCAACGACTGGCACAACACTAAGTGATAAGATTAATCAGGCTGGAGAATCTGGTGATACAGCGCGTCATGCAATGCTCGCCAGCCCCGGCGCCAATCAGGCCCCAGCAGCCGCGACAGATGTTGTAAATACTAACGTACTTTCTGCTGCCGGACCTGATGGTGCAAATGCACTTGTAGAGGCCGTTGCGCAACTATTTACCCCCGAAAAACTAGCAACTGCGTTTGCTACTGCTCTTTCTGGAGTGCGCATAACAATGTATGACCCATCTTCTGCGACAACTTCACTTGGCTACATTTCTGGCCGTCAGGTCAGTTAAAGGATAACTATGGCAACTTGGAACAATTACTGGCGCATTATCACGCCAACAACTAGAAATGCTGCATACCAGCGGCCAAATTCTACTGCGCTCGACGACAGTATGAACTTGAATACATCGGGGTACGCATCGTTCGCAACGATTGCGTGGTTCTCGAATCTGATGAAAGGCGCAACGTCAAGACTGCAGCGGTATAAGCAATATGACGCCATGGATAAGGGCGACATAAGCAGAGGTCTTGACATCATCGCAGAAGAAACTTCTGCTCCTGATAAAAGAACTGGATTGCCCTTCATAATCGATTATCAAACTGAGGAGCATCAAGACATACCGGAAACAACCGCCACTACGATTCGTGCTGCTCTCAGACACTGGGCCCGACACCATAATCTCAACAAAAAGATATTCAACGTATCTAGACAACTCGTCAAATACGGAGATGTCTTCTTCAAGAAGTCTTCTGACACTAAGAAGTGGCAATTCGTCGATCCAACGTGCGTAATTGCAATAGAAATAGATTCAGATCAAAATGTTCTCAACTATCATTTGCGACCTTCATCTTTTCAGGCTGTAGTTCCTAGCAAGAGTAAGAAGCAAGAGGATGCAATTGAGATCGTTTCAGCAGCAGCAATGGTACACTTCACCTTATCAGATGATATGGGAGATGCTGCGCCATTTGGGATGTCCATACTGCAGGCTGCATTTTCAGATTACCAGAAACTTACGATGCTGGAAGACTCCGCTATCATTTACAGAATCGTTCGAGCACCTGAACGTAGAGTTTTCTACGTCGATGTCGGTAACATGCCGCCGCAAAAAGTCAAGCAGTATCTAGAACAGATTAAGAATGATATTCGCCAGAAGCGAATGCCTAATACGGCAAACCAAAATCAGACAGATTCTACGTATAATCCAGAGTGTTTGGCACTTGACACTAAAATTCCCTTGCTCGACGGCCGCACTCTTACGCTATCTCAATTAATAGAGGAACACCAATCTGGCAAAGTCAATTGGGCATACTCGGTATGCCCAGAAACTGGTAAATCCGCGCCCGGTATTATTACCTGGGCCGGCATTACTAGAAAGAATGCTAAGCGAATCAAACTTACCTTAGATAATGGCAAAGACATAATTGTAACCCCAGATCACAAATTCCCAGTTCAGGGAAAAGGCTTTATTGAGGCGCAGTATATATCCTCAAATGATAGCCTATTCCCATTCACGACGCAAAATAAGGTAATGTATGGCAAATCTGACTATGAGCAGATCTGGGACTCTGCTTCTAACACGTTTATTTTCACCCATAGAATGGTTCACGATTTTATGCGCTCTTTCGGCGAACACTCCATATTCAGTTACAAAAATGATGGGCGTATTCTACAAGAAGTAATTCACCACCTAGACTATAACCGATTCAACAACACTCCGTCCAATTTAGTGTTAATGGATGCTGAAGATCACGATAAATTCCACAAAGAAACTAAGAAAGAATGGTGGGACTCATTATCAGTAGAACGCAAATCAGAAGTCTGCGCCACGCTCGCTGCTGGAACCAAAGCGGCCTTCGCTAATATGCCAGAAGACGTTAAAGCGACACAAATAGAAAAGGCCACTAACAGAATTAGAGCATATCACCACGCAAATAAAATCTCACCGTCCGAAAAATATACAGATTGGCTATCATCCGCGTCCGCACGAATCGCGGCTTTGTCTAATCTAGAATATATCAGACAATTCAGAAGCCAGAATGGAAAATTGAACTGCAATCTACCAGCAACTCAGCACCTGACGGTTAGCCAGGATGCAATTTCTAGAATGGTTGAAATCATAAAGCACAATGATTCTGATAGAGTTGGTACTATGTCCCTTTTGGAGAATGATGAAATATTCATGTCTATCTTCAAAAGCGATAATGCAGCGAGCCGTTGGGGAGTAAGCCGCATATCAGGAGCAAAGATAACTGACAAGTACCTTAAAAAGGCGTATTCTTTTGTAGGCGTTAAGGACTGGAAAGAATTAAAGCAGGCTGCGCATAACTATAATCACAAGGTAGTTTCTATGACTGAAGTAGAAGATGCTGACGTTGGTACTATCACAATTGATGGAACTGAAAAGTTTCACAATTACCATACGTTCGCTCTTGAAGCAGGAGTATATACCAAGAACTCTATTCAAGAAGATTATTTCTTCCCGGTTACTGGGAGCGGCAGAGGGTCTAGAGTAGAAACTTTACCCGGTGGAGCAAATTGGGAAATCCCAGAACTAGAGTACTTTATGAACAAAGTATTCAGGGCGCTTCGCGTACCTATGTCTTATATGCGCGGTCAGGAAGCAAACGGTGGGCAGTACAATGACGGTAAGGTCGGCGTGGCTTACATGGAAGAGCGCATCTTCGCTAACTTTATTATGCGAATTCAGGCGGTTATTGAAGACGTCTTTGATCTAGAATTCAAAACATATTTGATGACAACCGGCATCAATGTTGATACTGAAATCTTTAAACTTGTTCTACCGGAACCACAAAACTTCGCAATGTATCGTCAGGCTGCACTTGACTCTGACCTTATTAGCAGTTTCAAATCAATTGAAGAAACTGGGTACATGTCTAAGAGATTCATGCTTGAGCGGTATCTTGGACTCACTAAGGATGATATTGCTCGCAACGAAGCACTTCTCAAACAGGAGCGCGGAATATTGGATGACGTAGAAATGAATGTCACTGATGTTCAGCAGATATACGATCCGCAAGTATTTGACAGTAGAGATAAGATTGAAGTTGTTCCTAAAGCAGAGGCAGAGAAAGACAGACCTTCTAAGAAGACCGCTAAAGACGAAGATACTGAAAGTGAGGAGTAATCCTCACTTCCTTTCGTTCAGGTATAAATATAAGTGATATTCTAACTCGGCGCTGCGAGTTTGACGCCCGCGCCATCACTATTAGGAGCACCTAATGAAGCAACAAATTCTCGTAGAATACTTTAATCCATCAGAAGCACAGTTAACCGAATCTAGAGATAGCGAGAAGCATCTTTATCTTTCCGGTAGAATGATGGCAGCAGAACAGCAGAATCTCAATAAGCGCATTTATCCACGTGACGAAGTTCAAAAAGCCGTGGATATGATCAGAGAAAAGATCAAGATGGGTCACTCGATTGCCGGTGAACTTAATCACCCGGACAATCTTTCTATTGACTTAAAGAACGTTTCCCACATCATCACTGAGGCGTGGATGGACGGCAACAATGCAGTTGGTAAGTGCAAGATTCTAAACACCCCATCAGGCCGCATCGTTCAAGATCTTATCAACGGCGGAGTTAAACTTGGTGTTTCCTCCCGCGGCACCGGCGCTGTCAACAGCCAAGGTATCGTTGAAGACTTTGCATTCGTAACTCTAGACATCGTTGCCCAGCCTTCTGGTCCGGGCTGCTACCCAGATGTTATCAGAGAGTCGATTGAAAATCCAAAGATTATGTCACTTGCTGAAGCAATAGTTTATGACAAAGATGCGCAGAAGTATTTGACCAAAGAGATCTTCGGATTCCTGAACTCTCTAACTAAGAAATAAGGAACTACTCCATGGATCTTCAAAAAATACGAGCACTTGCCGGGCTACCATCGGTCAAACAGAATACAGTTATTACCCCAGCGGTTGATTCTGTTCTAGAATCGTCTGACGCCAATTTTATTGTTTCCGCTCTAAGAACTCGCCTTGCAGAATATGCTAACGTAAATGTTAAGATCCATGGCAGCATTAAAGAGTATCTAGATGCAAATACAAATGCATCAAATGTAGATGCTCTTAAGGAAGCGTTAGCAAAGATATCTCCTAAGGCGTCTTTTGAACAAGCAAACTCACTAAGAAAAATGGCTGGCCTTCCTCCTCTTACTGAAAAGAAAGATGAAGATGAGGAAACCGAAGAGGTTGACTCTGAAGAAGAATCAGAAGATGAAGTTGAAAATGTCGAAGCAGATGATACCGAAGAGGATGAAACTGCCGAAGGTGGTGAGGAAGAATCAGAAGGTGCAGGCGATGACGTCGCGTCATTAGTGGCTAGTATTGCTAATAAACTCTTGAAAGATGGCGCCCCAGAGGAAAGCGAATTGGCCGACTTCTTGATGAAGGTTTACAACGCCGGCGTCGCAGATGCTGTTAAGAAAGCATCCTGAAATAACTCCTGAGGATAACCAGTAAATATGAAGCTCGATCGTATAAAGCATCTAGCCGGTCTACAAGAAGCTCCAACTTCTAAAGTACCATTGGGGCTAGTCTTCACGTTATCCAACCAATCAAATATGAGAAAAGCAATTGATGCTATTCTCGAAGCCGGCATGACTGTCGACTTATCTTTCTCGATGGGAACCTACTACTTTAAGTTTGACTCTGAGGCGCAAGCCGAAGAGGCACAGACTATTGTGTCTAAGGTCATCGACAAAAGCAAAGAAACAGAATAAGGAACACCATGGATCTTAAACTTCTAAAGCATCTGTCAGGCGAGAACCTCAATGAGGCGTTTGATTTTGCTGCTGCGCCAGCGTGTAGAAAGATTCCAACTTGGTCAATCTCTGGCGCTCCTAGATACATCTTTTTACAGACCCTCACTATCTAGTTGACTCAGTGGGTCAACTTCTTAAAATGATTGGATACAAGCTCATTGAATCATGGGCAAGTAAACATGACTTAGCCAATGACACGTGCATTGATGCCAAAGCATCAGACTTTGACAATGGTGCAGTGTTTGTTTATGCTAGCAGTACTAGCTCTTACGCCAAAGAAGCTATTCAGTAACTCAACAAGTATGGCGCTGACGTCATAACACGAATTTACTAACGAGGACCATTACAATGTCAAATGAATCACTAAGAAACATGCTCAATAACATAATCAATGAGAAACAAGAAGAAGCTTCTCTCGATTTCCATTCTTACCTCAAGACGAAGATACGGGAAACTGTCGGTTTAAACGAAGCCCCAAAGTCAATTGATCAAAAGGCAACTCGAAAGGAAGCAGATAGAATTGTAGCGCAGATAAAGAAGCACTTCAATGTGTCTGTTGATGTATCTATTGATAAAGATGGATACGCCAAAATAACAGTCAACAATGGACAACTTCCCGACAACAAGCATAGTGACAATGAAGCTGTTGTTACTGCAAAGAACCTAGGAAAGGTTATTGACAAAGAATATTACGATTTCAGGAATAAGGGTTGGATATTCACCCAGCCAGTCAATGGTGAATTTACCATCGGTGTTACTGAATAATTTAAGCCGTTAAGAGGTCGGCGAAACCTCTCAACCCTATTGACTCATAGTCACAGGAGATAACTATATGGAAAACCGCGAGAACTTAAGAAGCATGTTGAATAACTTGATCAATGACAAGTCTGAAGAGGCAAGTTTAGATCTTCACAATTATTTGACAACTAAGATGAGAGATGTTGCTGGTATTGGCGTTGCTGCTACCTCAGCTAATATAGATGATGGTGACGTAGATGATGCGGGTGATGGTGACGATACCGATGACAACTAATCCTGAAATCACATTTCAGGTAAAGTTAGGCGCGAAAAGCGCTTAATTTTTTCTAATTTCCCCCGCGTTTGCATAAATAATTTCGTGACCGTTTAAAGCATTACACGTTTAAATGCGCATCATTTACGTTCAAACGCGCGGTTCTTAGCCGTTAGAGACGGCTTAAGTTCTAAGTCTCTAATTCCCATACTTTAAAGGAGAAACTGAAATGGATGAGATCCTTCAGAAACTGCTAAGCTCTGAGCTCTTAAGCGAAGATGCCAAGGCTGAAATCTCCACCAAGTGGACTGCTTCCGTAGAAGAGTTTAAGACTCTTGTTCGTGAAGAAGAAACCATGAAGGTGAGAGCTGAAATTGCTGAACAGTGGTCCGGCGAACGCGATGCATTGATTGAAAATGTTGAGAAGTTCGTTGCTGACAAACTAACAGAAGAAGTGGCTGAACTAAAGGCAGATATTGAACGCTTCCGCGATCTAGAAGCAGAATATGCTGAAAAGATTGTAGAAGAGAAGCATGGCTTAGCGGAAAAGCTTTCAGAAGAGCTAGATGCATTGGTTGAGAAAATGGATGCATTCTTTGAGTTGCGCTTAACTGAAGAGTTTGAAGAGCTACGCGAAGACATCGAAGTAGTTAAGCAAAATGACTTCGGTCGTCGTATCTTCGAAGCCTATGCAAATGAGTTCAACAAGTCATACGTTGACGAAGATGCAGTTCAGTCTAAACTTGCTGTAGCACTAGCCAAACTAGAAGACGCACAGAGCGCAATCAACAAGCTCGAAGAGTCCCAATCTAAGATGGTCCGTGAAGCAAAGATGGAACAAATTCTTGCTCCTCTAAATGGTAAGAAGCGTGAGCAGATGGCATTCGTGCTTGCCAACGTTGAAACTTCCCGCCTAGAAGAAGCATACAACCACTTCATTGGTCGCGTTCTAAAGGAAGATGCAGCAGCATCAACCCCAGCACGGCCTGAAGCAGCAGCTCTAACCGAGTCTGTAACATCTGTAGTAACTGGTGACAAGCCAACTGCTCCAACCGTACGACCAACCAGCGTCGACAAGTTTTCTCATCTGAAGAAACTTGCTGGTATGACCCGATAACACTAGTCCCACAAAGGAGAAACTCAATGGAACTATTCGAAAACTGGCAGGAAACTAAAGACACCCTACTCGAGGGCCTTGCCGAAAATAAGAGAAAGATTTTAGCACCAGTGTTGGAAAACCAGATGCATGCTCTACGTGAAACTGCAAATGCGGGCACCACCCCAGCCGGCGCAATTGGTAACTTCCAAAAGATCGTAATCCCAATGATCCGCCGTATCATTCCTGGCACCATCGCTACTGAACTAGTCGGCGTACAGCCAATGAGTGGTCCAGTTGGTCTAGTTTACTCAATGCGCTTCCTATATGCAGAAGCAGTAACTGGCACTCCTCCAGCAGGCCAGCTAGACCAGGGCTTCTCCTTGGCTGCTGGAACAGAAGTTTTTGCTAACAACAGCAAGACTAAGCGTTTCTACTCTACTGCTGATGCTCCAGTTCCAGCAGGTGGCCCAGCTGGCGCTACTTCAACTGGTTCAGCTGCTGATACTTCTGACTTTGAAGCATTCGGTGGTCGTGCGATGACCCTAGAAGTTCTAAAGCAGACTGTAACTGCTGGTTCCCGTAAGCTACAGTCTCGCTGGACTCCAGAAGCAATGCAGGACCTTAAGGCTTCCCACGGTCTTGACATTGAAGCCGAAATCACTGCTTCTCTATCAGCTGCAGTTGTTTCTGAAATCGACAACGAAATCATCAACGACCTAATCGCTCTTGCTGGTACAACTGAATCCTTCGACATGGCTGGTACCTTCACTGGCGTACCTAACTACGTCGGCGATCGTCATGCTGTTCTTGGCGTTCTAGTGAACAAGGTTGCTAACGAGATCGCTCGTAAGACCCGTCGTGGACCAGCTAACTGGATCGTTGTTTCCCCACTAGTTGTTTCAGTACTACAGTCTGCTGCTAAGTCTGTATTTGCACCAGCTGTTGGCGGTTCCTTCGAAGGTCCGAACAACACCAAGCTAGTAGGTGTTCTAAACGGTTCCATCAAGGTATATAGCTACATCTATCACGATCAGGGCACTGAGCCAGTTCTTCTTGGCTTCAAGGGTGGTTCTGGCGAAATGGATTCTGGCTATTTCTACTGCCCATACGTCCCACTTATGGCTTCTGGTCCAGTAATTGATCCAAATACCTTCAACCCACACTTGTCACTCATGACTCGTTACGGCAAGGCAACCTTCACTTCAACTGCTACCTCCCTCGGCAACTCCGCGGACTACTATGGTCGCATCAGTGTAGCAAACCTCTCCTTCGTTTAATTCACCAAACGAAAGAAAAGATGAAGAAAGGAGCACTCGGTGCTCCTTTCTTTTGTAATTGGGCTGATTAAAACACTTTTTAGACTCTGTTTGAGTTACTATAAATAGAAATAACCAATAGTAACTAGGGCTATTACCATGCAAACCTGCCTAAAATGTGGAACAGAAAGACATCCTAAATCTAAACCTGGGCTCTGCCTAGACTGTAAGATTGTAGAAAATAGAACCAAAACAGGATTAAACTATCTGCAGAAGCTCACTTCCATGGGATTTGTAGTTCATACTCCCCAGCAGGACCTATGGGATAAATCTGGAAAGTTTGACGTTACGAATTCAGAGTGCGGACACAGATTCTCTGCCCAAGGCGGAAATATTCTGAATGGGATGTCTAAGTGCTCTGTCTGTGGACCAAAGAAAAGAATTGCAAAAGCTCTTGATGCATATAAGAGACGCTATGGGCGAAATTATGATCTTTCAAAGAAAGAAGATTACTATAAGGTAGTCATGGGGCTTTCTAGGAAAAACTTTCATCAAGTTAGCACGAGAAAACAGCACATGGACCACATAATCCCTATTGATTGGGGGTTTAAATCTGGTGCCCCAGTAGAAATGATTGCCGATAAAAGAAATTTGAGATTGTTATCTGCTCAAGAGAACATATCTAAAGGATCAGAAATTCGCGACTTCACTCTGCTTAAGATGCTATGCGAAGATTATGGACACCCATTATCTCTAACTGTTGATGAGGATGCGCTTTCAAACAAGATTTTTGGCTTGCTTTTGAAAAGGCTTCCTTCTTTATTTTCTAAGATAGACAGCACGACAAATACGTTAACCGCTCCCGGGTTCAATCTACAAATAGTAGATGTTAAGAATCCAGTTCCTCTGCTAGATGATCATATTGTCATATTCTCTGACGAGATAGAATTTTCGTCAAATTCTGATAGACGCCTAAGAATAATTGTAGAGCGGTTACTGCATAAAAGCGGAAAGCACTCTGATAAAGTCTATGCTAGAAAATGTCAGGTGCGTGAAATTGATGCGCTAACAAGTTCAAGATTTTTAGACTCTAATCATTTCCAAGGAAGAGGCAGTTCCAGAATAAAACTTGGGCTGTATCAAGAAGATGAGTTAGTTGCGGTAATGACTTTCGGGAAGCCTAGATTTGCGAAGGGTTACGATTGGGAACTAATTAGATATGCTTCAAAATCAGGAGTCGCTGTGGTGGGAGGTGCTTCAAAACTACTTCACCATTTCAGGATTAATTTTCCCGGATCCATAATTTCGTATTCCGATAAACGCTGGGGAAGTGGTGGTGTATATGCAGCCATAGGCATGATGCGCATTTCAATGTCTAAGCCGAACTATTGGTGGGTTAAGGATGGCCGCAGAATTTCTAGATATCAATCACAATTAAAGCAACTTGCAGAACTTTTGGGGCCGGCATATAATCCAGCTCTTAGCGAAAATGATAATATGACGAAATGCGGATGGACACGATTACAGGATAAAGGAAATGATGTTTTTGCGATGGAATAACTGCGTTATCCTTAACTCCTATGGAGACTTACTTTGTCAATTTGCGTTGGATTGCACGTTGAGTTGCTTCGCTACTTGTTTTAATCTTATGACATGATACGCATAGGGTCTGCAAATTGTTCAATTTCCACGGATCGTATGTAGATTTGTCAGCCTCAATAAGCGGAATAATATGATCCATCTGCCATCGTGGCGATCCGCGTCCTCTTACACACGCAGCACCGCAACCAGCGCATTTGCCCTTATCACGCGTCCACACAGCATTTCGCGTTGAGCTTGTCCAAAATAAGAGTTTGAATTCTTCAAAGCATTTTTTGTGCCAGCGACTCTTTGAAATTTTGCCTTTAGGTGTGAGACCTATTTCTATATTGCACCAGCGACATGTTCCCGGCGGCGCAGTATTCCAGTGTGATGGGTGAGGTGGAGTTCTATGGCTCATATGAATAGGTAAAAGTTAATCTGACACGTATTTACTCCTGAAAATTTAACCTGAACCGCATGAACACTAAAAGAATTCCATTTAGTGTCAATCTTCTAGACCTCTGCACTAAATATAAAATGCTACCAGAGTACCGTACATGAAACTTCAGCAACTATTTGAAAGTGAAGAGTTTAATCTATCTAAATTCATAGAAGAAGTGCGGCCGTTTCTCGACGTGTGTATGAATGCTGGATCAATGACGGATCAGTCGAGGCCATTCTTGTATCACGGGTCATATGACCTGGCAGCCGCAAGTAAGCCATTTACAAAGAAACAGTTTTCGCTACGAGCTAAACCACGCGACAGCTCAGTAGAGGCTTTTAATGCTGCTAATGAGTGGACTAAACAAAATTATGGGATAGAGCCACGTCGATGGCTATTCACTACCTCTGTTCGTAGTACCACCGGCAGTTATGGTGAAGCGCGAATGATTTTTCCTATCGGCAATTTTGATTATTTCTACATCTCTGAAATAGAGGATTTTCAAATCTATATGAGAGATCACTATGATGAATTAAGGATTGGTAGAGGGTATGAAAGCGTTAACGTGCAAAATGAGGTGAAATACATACTAACTGGCGCTAAAAAACATAACCAAGTAAAGCACAATAAAGAGATAGGTATAGCGCTTAAACACGGATATGAAATAATGCTAAATGGCGGAAGTTTCTATGCTTTAATGCAGCCATTTCTTTATGAACAGTTAACTAAGCCGTTCTTTAATCCCCGGCTTAATGAGTACCACGAATGGCTTTGTGCACAATTCGGGATAAACCAATGAAACTCACCTTTAAAACATTCTTGTCTGAAAAGACAATGAACACATCAGTTTACAAAGATGCCTTAAAGCGTCTTGATAATGATGCGAAAATTGGATTCGAGTTTGAATTCGTAGTTCCTGAGTCTGCTATTGGTAAACAGGAGGCAGCAACAGACTATCTACGTTCATACGATTTTAATGACCTTACGCATTTGAGCGACTACTTCGATATAGATAGAAATACATTTAGACAGATAGAGCGCGAGTACGACGAGTGGTTCGAACAAAACATGAAACAGTGGATAGAAAACAACTATTCAGATTATGAAGAGCCTTCTACTGAAGATGAAATTGCAAGAGAGAAAGATGCCCGTAGTGCGGCTGAAGCAAGATTTAATGCAGACAACAGTAGAGCCAGTGGAGACTATTCTATAGATGAATGGTTTAGCGATGTTTATTCTTCTAAGTTGTCTGACCTTTTTAATGAATTTGGTATTGAGCCGCAATACGGGTGGGCAGATGAAAGACGCGGTGCGTTCTACACTGAAGACAGCGAAACTAGAAGCGCCATTGAACATGTTGTTGATCTGATGAACAGACAAATTTCAAGAACCGTAAGGGGAAATCCTTTAGAATCCGGTTATCGCACCTGGGGTGTCGTTGAAGATAGTTCTGTTACTGGTACAGATGATCAATATGGTGTCGAGGTTGTATCTCCGCCAATGAAGCCGTCTAAGGCAATCTACGCGCTGAAGGATATGTTCGATTTTATTGGCAGCAACGACTTTGAAACAAATTCAACATGCGGGCTTCATATCAACATATCTGTCCCAGACATGGCAAAAAAACTCGATCCATTGAAGTTAATGCTATTCATGGGCGAAAAACATGTGTTAAATATTTTTGAAAGAGGTGACAATATTTTTGCCCGCCCGCTCTTTTTGTCGCTTTTACAAAAGGTGCGGGATAGCGGCTTCATGAGTACCTATCCAAAAGAATTCATAACTGCGATGCAAGATGAGTTAATGTCTTCAGGCAAAAATCACACTGCGAATCTGTCTAAACTTATTAGAAATGGGTATGTTGAATTTAGAGTTGCTGGTGGAAATGGCTATCACCGTTCTCAAAAAGAAAAAGAGGTTATTTCTTTAATCGGCAGATTTCTGGCGATAATAGAACTTGCTATTGATCCAGAAGCAGAGCGTCAAGAATACATGAAGAAGGTTGGTAAACTCATGAATGCTCTTAGGAAAAATGCAGCACCGTCAGATTCAGAAATGAGCACGTATGCCACTGGTCCTAAAGAAATAATTGCGCCGCTTAAAAGACTCATAGTGTCTAAGGACGTCAAGGCTCTAGCATTAGGCAAAGCAGCTCGCATATCAGATGCTTTGAGCGGAAAATCTTCTGCGCGCGTTTTAGACATATATGACTTCATAAAGTACGTGTACATGGGTGCTTATGGCATAGGCGTTGAACCAGATATTAAAGAGATCGTTCACCTAAAAAAACTGATTAAGCAAATGGGGATTTCGCAGAAGCAACTGCAAGATCACTTTGCGGCAGACCAAATAGATGCTATCAACATATCTTATTGGAACAAGATTGGCCCTATGATTCGTAAGGATTTCAAACTGTGAAAACTAAAGTACTCATAGTAGGAGCGGGTATAATTGGCTGTGCCTTGAAAAGCACATTGCCTCCATCATACTATGATGTGGAAGTTTTAGATCCTCCAAAGAACCAATACCCTCGAGAGAATTTCGAAGCAGACATCGTTTTTGTCTGCGTACCAACTCCATGTAGTCCAGATGGATCATGTAACGCGTCAGTCGTGATCGATACAGTTCGCCAATTTGCAGATTCTAAAGGTCATGTTGTAGTAAGATCCACGATACCTCCGAGTGCTGTTCAAAAGCTGTTACAAATAAGATACGACGTAATCATCATGCCTGAATTCATCACTGAAAAAAATTGGTTGACTGACATAAAGCACCCGCCTATGACGCCAATAGGATGCATGTCCGGTGCATGCGTTAGCGCAGTACTAAACGCTTTGAAGTACTCAACAATAGATTTGACTAAAGCAAGGCAGTGTTCTCCTATAGAAGCTAGCGTAATAAAGTACATAGCAAATTGTTTCTTAGCTACGAAAGTTCTGTTCATGCATGAAGTTGAGAAGTGGTTAACCGAATCATTAAAAGGCCAAGCAGATTGGTCATCTATAAAATCCATTCTTATGATGGATGAAAGAATGGGGTGTTCGCATCTAAATTCTCCAGGTCATCATGGATACGGTTTTTCGGGTTCTTGTTTTCCTAAAGACACACTAGCATTTTCAACAGAAGCTTCCGGAAAATTAAAACTGCTAAATAATGTTGTAGAGATAAACCAGAACCTTCGCAAAAATGTTAACGCCTGAATCACTAATAGCTGTAATACTTGCTTCCTTTTTAGGTGGCGTCGGCGGCTTTGTTTCTGGATTCTTTTTGCTTATGCTTCTTAAAAAACTGTTGATGATGTGGCGAAAGCATACCGGTGAACACTTGCCCAGAAACATTGTTAAGCGGGGATTAGCAGTTGCGTCTGGCCCAATTATCTTTGCATTATTCTCAGTTGTAAGAATTTTTTACTCATCCCAAACTGGTAGCGATTATCCGCACTTGCTCCTGTTAGGATTTTACGCGGCGGGTGGGGTATACTTCCTGTTTATGAGCGCATTCATCTTCACCATGTTCGAGCAACTGTATAAGTTGTCTGATATCAGGTTGAAAAAACAAAATGATTTCTCTGATGTATAATAGGTAAGTATATACTCATAGACTTTAACCTGAATGAACATCTTCTTCCTGCACGAGTCACCTGAACTTTCAGCGAAGTATTTGGTAGATAAGCACATCGTAAAGATGCCACTTGAATCAGCGCAGATGCTATCAACAGCACATCGCCTTCTTGACGGGGCGCCTCAAGTAATTTCATCGGAAAAAAATGGAAAGATTAAACTCAAGAAGCATTATGTGATGCCAAATGAAACTTCATCATCGCCCATTTCACTCTATAAAGTAGCACATGCTAAGCATCCTTCGACCGTTTGGACAATGGAATCTGGGGACAATTACCACTGGCACTTCGAATTATTCTGCCATATGCTCAAAGAGTATTCTCGTCGATATGGTCGAGTCCATGCTTCAGCCCGCCTATTGCCTCTCTTGGCATCACCTCCCCAGAATATTCCAAAGATTGGGCCCACTCAACCAGTACCAGCAATGCCCGATCTCTATAAAGTACCAGGTAACTATGTTGAATCATATCGCCGCTATTATGCTGGGGAGAAATGGCGCTTTGCTAAATGGAAGAATCCTATTGCAGAAGATGTTCCTGGTTGGTTCACCGCCTATATGGATATTGTATGGAAGGATGAACGATATGCCGAGCGTCTCGCGCACGTTGAGAAAATTTCAAAGAGAAAAACACTCCCTCTTAACTCAGCAGTCTTTAACTATGCAGTAGCACTAAGCCAATGTTAAAGCGACTATTTCAAAAACTAAAAACCAAATGTAATAGGAGAACTCTCATGAAGCATTTCTCTCAAGAGTATCTTGAGCATCTGCAAAACGAGCATCGGCTTACGACCGCGGCAATCATCAATCTGCGAAACAATCCCAGAAAGTACATGCAGGTCGATCAACGTCGAAATCAAAATCAAAATCATCTAGATCAGGTATTTAACACTCTAGAGCAATCTCGTATTGAACTAGAAAGCAAGATTGATGTACTTTCCGATTTTCTGAACGGTTAAGAAGTCTTAAATATTTGAGAATGGTGGCGCTCTAAAATTGGAAGGAGTAGTCGCATCCCGGCTTTAGGATTAATTTCTCCGTTAATGTCCTTAAACTGCTGGATGAGAATTGCTGTTTCAGTTTGATTGACATCGTGTCTATTGACCATTTTTATAGCCCCGACCACAGTTTGCCCCGGCATGAACAAATGCGATATCGCTTTGGGTCTTACTTTGAGTGGCATATGATTCTCCATTTCGTATAAGGTATTTACACACCAAATGGCACAACGACTTAATATCCTGATAACTGGCTGCAATGGCTTTATTGGCAAGTATCTATCTGCTGCATTATCGTATCATTCTGATCTTAAGTGCCACGTAACTGGCGTGGATCCTAATGAATTGGAATTGGCCGCCACGTCTCCCATCTTTGACGAATATCATAAGGCAGATGCTGGCTCATTTATTAAGTTGTTAAATGATGGGCATCAACTTAAGAATCTGTTTCCCGAGAAAATTAAGTATGATGTCATCATCCATCTTGGGACAATATCTAGATCCGGAATATTTGACGAGTATCCGGAAGACAGCATTTCAAGCGATACGCTAGCACTATTATCTATTTTGGCATATTGTCGATTCCACCCAGAAACCAAAATGGTTTACTTATCAACGATGGGAGCAGGCACTTCTACGAAACCATACCACACGTTGAAGTTGAATGCTGAATGCCTAATTACTTCGTATATTCAGCAGTATGGGATTAATGCTGCAATTGTTAAGGTTGACAAAGTATTTGGCCCAGGCGAAAATGATTTTGCGCAGTATAACTCGCTTCTTCGAGTATGTAAGGATGCGAAATTAAATGATACAGCTATTACCGTTCATGGTGACGGTGGACAGACTCATGATTGGGTGCACGTAACGAAGGTTGCTGAAGGTATCATATCTGTGATACAGGATCATTTTCTTCATAAGAAGCCGCTCCGAAACGCATTTCAAATTTTCTCTGGAATACGTAGAGATGTTGACTCCATAGTTTGGGCGTTCCAACCTTATACAGTGCATTACGACAAGACTAAACCTGCGCAGCGATTTAAAGAGCCAGTCTACAATATTGACCAGTTGCCGTTTGCTTTACGCAGACAGCATGATTTAGGCGTGCCGCACATAGATGTCTTGGAATACATAGATGCGTGGAAAGAAGACAATTGTCCCAACTGAACCAGATCTGATCAATCCAAGAATCTTAATAAATATACTGTCAATGGTATTCGCAGGACAGTATAAATGGGACGTCAAGTCACAACACACGACCTTTGGGTTGATGGAAAGTCAATAGCAATTACAACAGGGCCAATCTCCCCAACGGGAGAAATGACTCTTACGTGGAACACCCCTGTTAATCCAAAAGCATTTAATGGGGCGGTTGTTTTACTTTCAGATGCTCCATTCACGGCAGAATCTTTTCCTGTTGATGGAACAAGATATTCTGGATCTACAGCATGGGGCGTGCCCGCTACTTCTAACGGAGTCGCTGGAATGTCTCAAGTGGTTGCTGCGTTTTACGGATTCTTTGGTGACGTTACTACACAGACCGCTGTCACAGTAACAGGACTAGATCCCTCTTCAGTTTATTACGCATCAATTCACACAGCATCAAATGTCCTCCAGTACTACACTGCTGGCAGTCAGTCGTATCCATTAGAATCAAATAACCCGCCAAAAAATAACAGCGCGTTTGCTGGGTCTATCCCGCAAGCGTCGCAACCTCCTGCGAACCCCACGAACGGACAAGTTTATTTTGACGTCGGCTCAAGCACCGTGTTCATGTGGAGTACAACACAGGGTGCATGGCTGCGTGCAAACGACAAAGCAGTAAGAACTTCGCCGACTGCACTAGTTGAGCGTGGCGTCTTGTTCTTTGATCAGGGCGAAGATGTTCTCAAATTCTTCAATGGATCTCAGTGGGTCCTGGCTGATAGCACCAACCTGCGAGTTAAAATGGGACCTGTTTGGGCTCCATTTACTGGCACTGCCGAACAAGTCGGTGCTCCACCAACATCTTCATTGCCTGGAGATTTCATTCTATTCGTCGAGCGCCAAGCAGTCTCGGCACCTCGTGTATTAGAGGTCATGTTCTATTCGCTGGGTCAATGGTTTAAACCTACCCCAGATTTGGTTCAAGTCAATATTGGCGGAATTTGGGAATCAATTTCTGCTCCTTCGTATTGGACAGCATTCGGCCGTCAAACTCCATTACCTCCATACCTTGGAGACTTCTACTACAATTTGAGTACCCAAGATCTAATGATATGGGATGGATCCGTTTGGGTAAAAGCAGATAATGCAGAAGAAGGTACTCCTTCATATGCTAAAGTAAATGTTGGAACAGATGGAACATCCGCTGCTAGAGAGATGATCATTAATGACGTTAAGACTCGATTAGGATATCCGGTTGTTTGCGTCGAACTTAAGGAAGAAAACTTTAACCGCGCAGTTAACTCGGCACTTGCGCAAATAAGACTGTATGCTGACAATGCCTATGAACACCGCCACATCTCATTCACCCTTATCGGTGGACCCAACGGTGGACAGAATACATACTACCTAAATGATCCCAGAGATGGAACAAACAAGATAGTAAACGTTCTAAAAATTCATAGAATTAACCAACTCGGCATAAGTTCACTATCTGCTGAAACTGGACTATACGCCCAGGCATTCTTTAACCAATTGTATCAGGGATCGAGCGTCGATACACTTTCGATACATTTGATGTCACAACTTTCTGAAACATTTCAGCGAATATTCGCTGGCGATATTATGTTTACTTGGAATGAAGCACGCAGAGAACTCACCATCTTAAGAAGACGCATCCAGGCACAGGAACGAGTAGTTATCGAAGTTATGATGGAGCGTGAGGAGCAAGAGTTAATCAGCGACCGCTACATGCGCTCTTGGATACAAGATTGGGCCTATGCAGATGCAATGGAGCAATTAGGATTGATCAGAACAAAATATACTTCTGGGCTTCCCTCTGCTACTGGCGGTCTATCGCTTAATGGAGATACTCTTCTACAGAAAGCCTCCGATCTTAAGACTGAGTTGCGTCGTCAAATAAATGACTTTGAAATCGGCAACGGTACGTCTGCCGGGAACAGCGCGTTTCTGATAGGATAGGCCAACTAATGCCAACTTTACCTTGTCCAAATGGTGCGGGAAGCATCAACAATCCAGCAAACCCTCAGACACCCGGGGTGCAGCCTTATGTCCCACGCCAGCCATGCACCGGCCAATGGGAGATAACATCCCTTACCCCCGATGAGTGCGCTATCAATGAGCAGATTACCCAAGAGAACTACATAGCGGAAACGCTCAATATCTCCGGGGCGCCAATTAACGTCTACAAACTATTAGGCGCTCACGAACAGGGAGTTGGTAGTCTTCTGCCAAAGGGAAGAATAGTTTCTTCTACATCTTTTCCTGGATTCCCAAACACTGGAATAAACACGGCATCATGGAGATCTTTTGAGGCAGGCGCTGATGTTTCTGCTGGAGGGGTTTATGTCGGGGTCGACTTTGGCGTTAAACTGACGTCAAATAATCTGTCTGAATACGAACCACCCGCACCTAACTGGCAAGACGCAGGTTCGGTTTCATTCACTCAGTCGAACACTCCGGACTTTTGGGCTAGACAGGTACGCGTTGACATTGCAGATGGCGCAGTGTTACTAGAGAGCATCGATTTTACCGGGGCTGGTACCGGGACATTCGATGTCAGCAGTTTTGGATCGCATATTACTCCGTGCATAATTACTGCCATCGCGCTTACCAATACTACCTTTAACTGCTTTGCTACACTACCAGACAATACGGTAATAGGTCTGGGAACCGCAACGGTTGGAACTCCAATCAATAGCGTATTCCTAAACTTCACCATTACCGCTGGAGCATCTCCATTCTTTGCTGGAGATATGTTCACCGTAGAAATAGGATACGGCTGGAAAAGAGTTGCGGTGTTTAACGTTGTTCAATCTCCATCGGCGCAGGTCCTCAACCTTCAGCAGAAATACAAAGTAAAGGCGATCAGAGTAGTTCCTACACTTTTCACTGGAACCCAAAATTGGGAAGTACTGGGGCTAGACGTTCTTGATACTGTCCCAACTGACATCAACAATATACAAGACGTATTCTTCTCAGAGAATAGAGACAGAGACTACGCAGCTGCCCCATTAACTATTAAAGCAAATTACTCTCCTTCTGATTCTGTGACTGATCTTAGCAAGTTTGGATTATCTATTTTAGATGGCTATACGTTCTCTGTTTCTTTTGCAACCATGGTCAATTTACTAGGACGTCCAATAGTTATTGGCGATATTCTGGAAGTCACCCCAGAATTGCAGTATGATCAGAATTTGCGCCCAGTTAGAAAGTTCTTGGAAGTTACTGATGCTGGTTGGGGCGCGTCTGGATTTGGAACAGGATTCAAACCGCTGGTTTACCGCTTTAATGCGCAACCGGCAATTGCTTCTCAAGAGACTAGGGATATTTTCGGAACACTAGATACACAGAAGTATCTGCTACCAGATCAAATGCTAATAGACGGAGCTGGCGAGCAACTTAATACTCAGCCTCTAACCATTTCTGAAGAGATTACAAAGAATGCTTTAGACGAAGTTCCTGAAATTGGATCCGATGATATCCGCGCAGTCGCGGGTGTAGTTGCGCGAGTTCCGTGGACTCCGGCAAATGCCAAAGGTCAGCCAGCAGCAGTTGAATCGCCAAACCCAAATGGTCGTCCAAACGTCTACATTGAATCCGCTATACCTCCTGGCAATGAACCATATGGCGAAGGCTTTAAGTTGCCGGACCCGGCAACAACATCTGACGGCGAATATTTTAGATTGTACTATCCACCAGAGACCAAGATTCCTGCGCGCCTGTATAGATTTAGTTCTATAAAGAACAGATGGATATTCTTAGAAAGAGATAGACGCGGCCAAAACAATTCGTTTAAGCCATCAGTCCAGGCAATATTGCAATCAAATACTAAACGCGATCTATCCCAGAAGGATTAACATATGGAACTGATTAAGCAGCTATTAGAAGTATACGTTCACGACGACATTGGCCCAAATTCTAAAAGCTGGGCTGATGGATATGATTTAATCGGTACAAAAATAGACATACTGAAAAATCCTGACAAAATTAAGTTTGCCGCATATGGCAAACTTAAAGGCGGATCATGGGCACTAGTAAAAGTGTGTCGTAACACATACGATAATGAATTTACGAGAAACCTTTCGCGGGCTATTCAGCACGGCGATTATGCGGCTTTTGCAACAGACGCGTCAAGCAAAATACAAGTGATTGCAACGTTTGCAACGTATTCAACCATCAAAACGGCTAAATCATTAAAAGTAAGCCATTTAGTTGCAAAAACTGGGTCAAGAGTCCCGGCACATTTGATGTATGCTGAATTAGTTAAGACCGGATATACTTTGCTTACATCCTCTCAGTCTAGAGGCGGCCAGCGAGTGTGGGAAAAGCTATCTGCTGTGAAGGGAGTCACGGTGTACGGGTGGAATGAAAAAACTAAAACTCCAATTAATTTGGGCAACAAGTTTGATAATGATTCAGAAACACATTCTACAGATGATGATGCAGATGTATACGCAGATTGGTGGGAGCTTGATTCGGCCAAAGATAAAAAGATAGGAAAGGCCGAGCATAAATACGTCTTAGATAGATCAAGCGATGTATTACTCGTAGCAACGAAAACGCCATGAAAACACTACTCCAAGAACTAGAGTATATCTCGTCAATCACAGATGACAAGCACAACGACAATATTGGCTGGGCTGACGGTGCTCATTTGCTCGGAAAACATGTAGAACTACTTGAGCCAAAAAATAGAAAACTGCTTAATATTGGTGGCGGTATTGAAGCATCAGGGAAAGTCGGTTCAACAGAATGGATTCTTTTTAACCCGTACAATATTGTTAGAGAAATAGGAAGTCAGCCTTCCTATAGAGCTTTAGTTCAGGGCAAGTACGACGAGGGTGATGCTGCTGAAGCACTGAAAATGTTTGGCAGAAATGTCAAGCTTCTTAAGCAAGCATACAATTTGGCCTTAGAGACTTTCGACGCTGGAGATCTCGGCCTAATATCTGTACATGATGGCGTAGTTCAATCAGTCGTTTCACTTCTTCGCCGTGGCGCGAGTTATGCTGTAGAAACGGCAGTGTCTAAGAATAGTCCAACCGTTAAGCTTCACGAAATCTATGCAGACTTCATCAAACAAGAAGATGCAATTATGACTACTTCTTCGCAGAGTGAAGGCGGTGCCAATTTGTGGATGCGACTTTCTGCTGTTCCTGGAATTGCTGTTCATGGATGGGATAAGAAAAAGCAAGTACCTATAAACTTAGGTCCTCGCTTTGACGACGATTCAGAAACGCATGTAGACAACAAAGAGCTTTACGATCCAGACGATTACTCGAAATCTAATCCAGACTACGACTTTGATGATCCAGAAGATAGTGCAGAAATAAGTCATCTTCACGATATTCAGAAGAACATTATCTTGGTTGCGGCCAAAAAGAAATGAAAATCCAAGAACTTCTAGAAGGCAAAAGACCAGAGTGGCATGACTCGGATGCACCCGATGCAAACGGCAAATTCAGAGATTTGGGCATAAACGATCTTGCTGATTGGCTCATTAGGACCCGCAAAAAAGATATGCAAAGAATCACTGGGACATTAAACCAGCAAATCGTTTTCAATCGCAAGAGAAATCCTGCATATGCTGCCAAAATGGAAAAGGTGCGAGCAGCGATTAAGCGAAAGCTCGGAAAAGATGAATGAGTTACAGGAAATCGTTTACGCGCATAGAATTGTATTAAAAGCCCCGCAGCTCCACGTTCCCAAATTTCAGGATGTTCCTCCATTATTGATGAACCGTCCTAGCCCTAGAGAGTTTCAAAAGCCTATAGGATTCTGGACAAGCACTCTAATTGACGCCCCCGGCGGCGCGACATCCGCATGGTACGAGTATGCAAAGAAACATTACGCAGATCGTGTAGTTCCTAAAGGTCACGTACTGCACATTCACAATTACCCAAGAGTCTTTACGACTTCTGGGCTAAAACTCTTTAGAGAGTGGTCTATAAAAACTGGTCGATTTGTGCCTGATAAATATGGCAGTCCTCTAGTTTATCCATGGGATATTCTGTCTAGATATGCAGATGCTGTTCATTGTCGACTCTTCTACGAAACTTGGCCGGCAGAAAGCACCGTTTGGATGAATTCGCTTTACCTAAAAACAATGAAATGCGTAACCTTGTCTAACAAGTAAATACATAACATAACCTGGATACAATCATGATTCCATACTACTTCTATCAAGGACAGTTAAGAAAATACCTACTCCAATTCTGTCACATTTTTACGGGTTTACAGGTGAAGACTGGCAATGGCGAGTGCGGTACTCCTGAATTCATAACTGTACCGATAAGACTTGGCTCAAGAGACAGAGTAGTTGCGGCTATTGAAGCCGGCAATACCCAAAATAAACCTATATCTGTTCCAATGATGTCCGCACATATGATAGGGCTCACATTGAACCCTAATAGGAAAGGTGTTGGCGTCGTTGATCGCAGAGTATTCCTTCCAACTGGCGGAGTCTATCCTGACGATTTAAGAACGGCTGTTAGAGTCATGCCAATCCCGTACATTATGACACTGGAACTTGCAATCTACGCGTCGAATACTGATCAACTTCATCAAATGATGGAGCAACTACTCGTATTGTTCGATCCTTGCCTAGAAATCCAGAGAAGTGACGCAGCATTAGACTGGACCAAAATTACCAATGTTGAACTAATAAGTTTATCTAACGAAGAAAATTATCCTGCTGGCGGCGATCGTAGAGTTTTAGTTACGACTCTAAACTTTGATATGCCCATTTACCTATCTGCTCCTATGAACATGGTAGATGAAGTCGTTAGAAAGATAATAATTCAGATCGGCGACCTGGATGGATTCAATATTGACGAAGTTGACGAAAATGGTGAACTTAGACCATTTGCTCCTGGATCAGAGTACGGTACAGTAGTTATTGACGGAACTACTTAAGCTTGCACGCCTATAGCATAAATGGCATTCCCGCAATTCCAGATTTTTGTGTAGCGCAATCTGGAAGCCGCTTCTGCTTCAGATAGATTTTCGGTGCCTAATAATCGGTTTAACTTTGATTTCTGTGCAGCATATCTACTTATCTTATTCGTATTCTTGTCGATATAGAAATAGCCAGGTGGAGTATTACCCACATGTACCATGCCTGCTTTAGCATAAGACTTTCCATCTGAGTGTGATAGGTCCGCATAAGTCATAAGGCTTCCGGGATTTGTGTCTGTAAACTTCTTTATTAGCCGCGATACGCCTCCAACTACCGTGATTTGCGATTTAGATGCCAATCGATATAACTCCCAAGTATACGTCTTGTCGTATCTGGGCTTGCCGAACGTGGCGATCATTATTAGTTCGTTTTTAAGATATAGCCCCAGCCTTACGCTGTCCCCTCTAGCAAAGTTGTCTAGATGATATTTTTCCAAAAAGGCATTGCTTTCTGCAGATGAGACACTTCTAACTTCGCATTTTCTAGCCGCAATCTTCTTATTGAGCCCTAACTTGGCAGACAACAGACTTAGAACTTTGTCCTTCTTATTCAGCCAATCATTCTCAAATATGTGGATGAGTTGTATTCCATGTTGCTGAGCAAGTAGCGTCTTGTTTTTATGATACATACGGTCTTTAAATTTATCGCTGTGCCAATGTGCGCCGTTGAACTCTATTCCTATTTTTCTATCAGGCAGATATATGTCTATTTCCTGTCGAGTATCGCCCAAACCTCCCCGCAGTTTGATGGATGAAACTCCGCATAGTTTATCAATTTCGTCTCTCAACTCATCTTCCATTTTGCCGAATTTAACTGGATTACATTCAAAGCATCTAGGGATGCGACCATCGGTCAAATGATCTTTAAACTCTGAACTGCACGTTACACATCTCCAATCATACAACTTTCGAGTTCCTGAAAAATGATCTGCTGAAAAAAGTGGAACCGCGACATCAGACAATTTCAGCGTTATGCGGTTAAATGTGGTTAACAGGTTTTTATTCCGACCCTTGGCTACGACTTCAGAGTTAGACATCGGATTGCATACACCGTACCGCTTTAAATTGGTGTTCCTTACTCGCTGTTTAACTTCTTGATTTTGCATGGGGTGGGGGACACCATATAATTTTAGGCACGTATCGATTATTTTTTCACTAACGCCGGGTATCTGTCTGGCATTACGCACTCCATGTTCTTCAAATATAGTCTGCGATGTTTTTTGCGGGTTAAAAAACGCACCGTGCCGGTCTAACGTAGTCTTCTTTGCCTTGGCTCTAACAACTTCAGAACTCATTGCATTTGCTGCACCATATCTGGAAATATTAGCGTCTTTAATCTTTTGTTTAGTTTCATCAGTAGCAAAACAACTAGTAACCCCATAGTTCTTTAACATCGTTTGCTTCCCTCTAGCATACGCGCTCACCGCATGCGCCTTTTCTACATAAGTAGACATAAGTGCAGCATTTTTCATATGATGACCACCATATCTGCAATCAAGAGTTTCCTTTGTTTTTAATTTTGTTTTTGAGTGATTTGCTGCACACTTAACAGAACATGTGGCGCGAAAACCGTTAGGATTATCCTTCGATGGGCAAATAGTTTTGGTAAAGTTTATCCTGCACACTACGCATACTGGCCTGGAAACCAGTTTAAACCGCAGCGCCATTATTTTTTCGTCAATAGTAATAAAATCTCCCATATCAGATTGCTCGATGAGCGTACGAAACGCTGATTGGGACTTCCACTTGCTGGGAGCATATTTCCCATCATGCACGAAAATGCTTTCAAACTGATCGTAAAGTGACACTGTTTTCTCCCCAAAAATACTACTTCGGATAAATATTCACGTAGCACACATATACATTGTGCATCTAGCATGTCAAATCTCTATTTTACAGGAGTTATTTATATGGCCTCATTAGTCAGCCCAGGCGTTTCTGTTACAGTTACGAATGAATCATTTTACATACCCGCTTCCGCGCCAACCGTCCCACTGATGTTCGTTGCCACTCGCGCAAACAAAACTCAGCCTGTTGGTGTTGGTGTTGCAGCCGGTACAGCGGAGCACGGCGTCGTTAGAACCGTTACATCTATCGGTCAGAGCACCCAACTTTATGGTGTCCCATATTTCTGGGAAGATGTTTCAGGTAATCAATTCCACGGCGATGCTCGTAACGAATACGGCCTATTCGCGCTAAACCAATTCCTAGGAGTTGGCAACGTTGTTTACGTCGTTCGCGCAAATATCGACCTAACAGATGCTCCAGACACCTTCATTGGTATTGGCGTTCCAGTTACTTCAACCATCACCAGAGTCGGTGTAGGTAACGGTGCACTTAACGCAGTATCTGCAACATCTGCATTCGTTAAGCCAGAAAGTATCGACGTAATCTTTACATCTGCGACATCATTTACTGTTCAGGGATCAATCTCTGGTATCATCGGTAATGGCGTAGTTGGTGCAGCATTCACCTCAACTAAGGTAAACTTCACCGTAGCAGCCGGCGTAGTTCCTTTCGCATCAGGTGATTACTTTAGTTTCGATCTAGTTTATGCTCCATCAAACTTCACTGGTGTGGGCAACGGAACTGTAGTTGATATCCAGCCTCTTGCCGCTGCCGTTCCAGAAATCATTACTATCGAAATGACTTCTCCAACGGCGTTCACTGTTAGCGGTTCAGTATCCGGTCCTCTAGGTACTGGTGTAGTTGGTTCAACTTTCACAGATGCACTTAGCCAGATTGCCTTCAGAGTAGTTGCTGGTTCGACATCATTTGCAGTAGCAGACGAGTTCCAACTCATCCTCTCTGAAGTCAACCTCTTCAACCCACTCGGCGCAAACGATGCAGCGAAAAGAGTTTCAATCTCTACTGCTCTTTCTGCAGCCATTAACAGCAACTCTGAAGTTCGCTCAGAAATTTATGAGTACAACTTGATTGTTTGCCCAGGCTATCCAGAAGTTGTTGACGAACTAATTGCTCTTTCAACTGACATCAGCGAAGAAGCATTTGTAATTGCCGACACCCCAAGCACGCTAACCCCAGAACAGACTGCAAATTGGGCGCTAACAACCGCTCGTAAGTCAAATACTGCAGTTGCTTATTACTACCCTTGGGCTCTTGCTTCTAACCTTGACGGCCGCGAAGTTCTTACTGCTCCATCAGGTACCGCACTACGCACATATGCTTTCAGCGACAATCAGTCTTATGTATGGTTTGCTCCTGCTGGTGCATCTCGTGGTGTTGTTACCGGTGTTTCAAGAGTTGGTTACGTAACTGGCGCACTAGGTACTCCAACGACATTCGTTGAAGCCAACCTTAACCAGGGTCAACGCGACATCTTGTATGAATCATTTAAGAACATCAACCCAATTGTATTCTTCCCAGGTCAGGGTCTAATCGTATGGGGACAGAAGACATCTGCTCCAGCAGCGTCCGCTCTTGATAGAGTAAATGCTGTACGTCTAGTTATGTATCTCAAGCGCGCACTGCGCAAGGGTTCATTCCCATTCGTACACGAGCCAAATGATAGAATCACAAGAGACAACTTGAAGGCAGCGGCTGATGGTCTATTGAATGATGTACTCGCTAAGAGAGGTCTATACGACTTCGCAACTCTTTGCGACACTTCAAACAACACCCCAGATCGCATCGACAGAAATGAACTATGGTTAGACGTAGCAATTAAGCCAGTAAAAGCGGCAGAATTTATCTATGTGCCAATCAGAGTTCTTTCAACCGGCGCTGCTATCTAACACAAGAGGGGAGGATATCCTCCCCTCTTTAACGAGTAACATTTATGCACGCACAGAACCTATCAAGTACTATAGCGGCTCTCTTTGTAATAAGAGATAAAGCCCATTTACTTCATCTTAAGACAAAGTCATTTGCTCAACATGTAGCACTTGGCGAATTTTACGATAAACTACTTGCGCTCACTGATGATCTTGCTGAAACATATATGGGCAAATATCCTTTGGATACGGTTCAAGATGCTGGAGGCCGCAACTTTGAATCTACCATGGATGCAAAGACTTTCATTCAGCAGATCGCGGCATGGTTGGAAGTAGAAAAGCAAAAGATTTCTCCAGAGGATTCTTTCCTCATGAATATTTGGGATGAAATCACTGCTACGGCTTTTAAAGCCAAGTACAAGTTAGAAAATCTGGGCTGAGCATAAATAATAAAAGAACGTTTACGCTAACGTTAATCAAACGGGAGATTACATAGATGGCAACATTATCACAAATGGGAATTCCGCAGGCTGGATTCGGAATACTGCAACCAAAGTTAAAATTCAGATGGCAGGTAACCTTCCAGGGTCTGGCGCGTCTTGTTCCAGGCGCCAATTCCAGAGATCTTACGCGCCAAGCCGTTCAACTTCAGCGTCCAAATCTAAGTTTTGAGGAAGTGCCAATTCATCGCTACAACTCAACGGCTTATGTTGCCGGTAAGCATCAGTGGCAGGAAATGTCTCTAACTATCGAAGACGATATTACTGGTCTTGCTTCTGCAGCAGTTACTGGTCAACTTGAAACGCAGCAAAGATTGATCGGCGCTGATCTTCCAGGTGACTGGCTAAATGCTGCAGCAACTGGTTCTGACTACAAGTTTGGTATGATTCTACAGCAACTAGACGGTAACGAAGGTGTTGTTGAAGAGTGGTTACTTGAAGGTTGCTTTATCAAGTCGGCAAACTGGGGCGATCTATCTTATGAAGATGCTTCGGGCAAATCGACCATTGAATTAGGCATCAGATACGACCACGCCAGACATCTACTTTCGGGTCAGGGTTATGGCACCGCTCTTGGCGGCAATCTTTAATTCATACGGAGAACTTTTATGCCAAATATCGCAGATTTGTACGCAAGCGTTCCAGGTCTCAAGCAAGACTTTAAGACCGATTGGAAAGAAGATGCTACGGCTGATTGGAAGGTAGACTGGGATGTCCCACCTCCGCCTGCTCCGCCCGCTCCGCCCGCTTCATAATACAGTAGCACCATTTTTAAAAATAAGGAGCCTAAGGCTCCTTATTTTTGCTCCCGACTTGACCATAAATAGATTTACAGGTCTATATAGAGTCTATTCAAATGAGTAAAGACGTCTCAAACTTAATTAAGCGTTCTGGCATAAACCTTGAAAAGGGGGCGTTCGACAAATTCGGTGCCTCTACTCCAAGTGGCAGTCTTGGCCAGGCAATTAACTCTAAATCTACTGGCAATTTTATTGACCCTAATGTAGGGTTCAAATTATCTCCCGACACGGCGCAGGGTGCACGAGTTTGGGATATCACCAAATATGCCGCTACCATTGCCGCCGGACAAGATGGATATGATCCAAAGATCAAATTCATGTTCGAGGTGGAATTCGTGTTCAACCCGGCAGTAAGATCAATGGCGCAAGATATATCTCCAGGCATTCTAGACATAGTTGATAGGAATGTTAGATACACCATAAAGACTATCGATATGCCAAAGTACAAATTTGTATACGACGAGTTCAATTATTACAATTTTAGAACCAAGATGCTAAAGAAAATTGAGCATGAGCCTGTAAGTTTCTCGATGTATGATGACATTGGTAACAACACGATGAAATTCATAAGCGCATATCTGGGGCTGTTGTCTCCTATTCACAGACACAGATGGACTCCTAATTCAGATTTGGAGAATATGGGAATCCAGCCTAACTTTAGCGACACGCAGACGCCCACATCAGCACAAAGATCTGTGTTGGGGCTAGATGGTAATGCAAAAAATATTCTAGATGAAATTCGCATTAAGCAAATCTACTTAAACCGATCCAACCCCGCTTTAAAGGATGCTCGTCAGGCAATAATGATGAACACCTTCATATTCAAGAACCCGCGTTTAGAAAGTTTTGACGTTGACGGAAATGATTATGAAGAGGGATCAACTCCCCGCATGATCAATTGCACCTTCGATTTTGATGCTCTTCACATCGTTACATCTGAGCAGGCAGAAGGAAATGATGGTGCAGGTTTAATGGAGGCAACAAGCGCCATGGCTGGTAGCACCGATGTTCCAAAAAATTCAAGAACAGTACAAAACTCCGCTGGAGGAGGGGGTAAATCTACTTCGCAATATGACTCAACTATCTCTACTCAGGGTCGACAGACTATACCGCTTCAAAATGGACTGCTAGCAAGAGCAATAAATGCTGGTGGAGCCCAGGGATTAAAGGCTAATTCTGGTAGCATCTTGAGCGTACTACAGAATCGTAGACCTATGGGCAATGTTATTGCGCCGGGAATTTCTAGAGCCGCTCAGTCAGTCGTTTCTGACCAAGCAATAGGAGGAGTTGTAACCGGTCAGATTAGACCACGTTTGGGCGGTATAGGCTAATGCCGTTTAGAGCAAGATTTCTTCCCAAGAATCCTCAAAAATACGTAGGAGACGTGAACGATATTTGGGCACGTTCATCCTGGGAAGTTACAGTAATGAAGTGGCTCGATAGTAGAGATGCCGTCATTCGTTGGGGATCTGAAGAGATCATTATTCCGTATCTGAGCCCTGAAGACAATAAAGTTCATCGATACTTCCCTGACTTCTTTATGGTGTACAATGACGAGAACGGTGATATAAAGAAAGAAGTCTTAGAAGTTAAGCCACGCCACGAGTCAGACGAAAAGTACGCAAAGCACGAAAGAAGCAAGAAGGCATTAGCAGTAAATGAAGCAAAATGGAGAGCCGCGTCAATATGGTGCGAGCAGCGAGACATGAACTTCAGAGTTTTGACCGAGCATGCAATATATCACCAAGGTGAAAAGAAAAAGAAGGTTAGTTAATGACGCGTCAAACACGATTCGTGCCAAAGTTTCCTGAGAAGTATATGGGCGATCCTAGAAGAATTGCCTCGCGCTCATCCTGGGAACTTGCGTATATGGCTGCCTTGGACAATTCTAGAATGGTCTCTAAATGGCTGAGTGAGCCGCGCAATTTAAAGATAACATACCTAGACCCACTTACCAGAAAAGTTAAAACATATTGGCCAGATTTTTTGATTCAGTACGCAAATGGCTCAATAGAAATTGTTGAAGTGAAACCTCTGAAGGAAGCAAGTTTAAATAAGGCAGTGTCTCAATACGACAAACTCATGTTAGTTAAGAACATTGCAAAATGGCAAGCCGCAGAACAGTTTGCGAAAAAGATAGGCGCCCGCTTTAGAGTAGTTACCGAGCAGCAAATGTTCGGCAACAAATCGACTAAGTCGGCAAGACCCCCAAAAGCAACCAGAAGAGTGGTGAAGTAATATGAAAAAGCACCCATTAGATAATGTGTTTGGCATCAATCATGATTCAGATCATATTGATATTGATATTGATATTGAGGCGGAGTACAATATGGCTGAAGTACCAATTCAGAATGTATCTGCTGAGCCTGTTCAGGACATTAAAGATGCTGACGATTTCATTATCGAGAAGCGCATTGACGATGTTTACGAAGAAGCGATTGAAGCCTTTAGAAAGCAGAACGAATACACTGAAATTATCGAACCTCGTTATGCTGCCAGAAATGCAGAAGTAGCAGCCAACTATCTAAATATAGCATTAGCCGCTGCTAACAGCCGCTCGCGCGTCAAGGTAGATAGAAAAAGGGCCAATCAAACATTTATCCCGCATGGGGGCGGTAAGAGTACTACCAATGTTTTGATTGCTAGCAGAGAAGAAATTCTAAGAATGATCAACGTCGATAAGGACGGAAAGAAAGAGGTTTGACATGAACAAGTTGAAAGTTGCTCTTATTGTGGTACTTGGCATTATATTTTTGGCATCTTGCGGCCCTCAAGGTGATAGCAAGATGTATGACACCACATCTCAAGATCGCTGGAGAATTGCAACAATAGAAGTAATATGGGTACCTGCTAATAAGATTAGCGAAAAATGCAAGTCTCTCGGAACCGTTAGTGGTGGACCAGGGGGAGAATATGCAGGATGTGCTAGAAGCAAGCCCAGTAATATTAGAGTGTGTGAAGTTTATGCTGTACGTCCAAAAGATTTTGATGATAAGAATAGACTTATGCATTTGGGGCATGAAGTCTGGCACTGCTTCGGCGCAACGCATACCTAAGGAGATTAATCATGATTACGTTTAAAGAATTTCTCTTAGAAGGTGCTAACAAAGCTAGCGTGCTCCCAAAGAATGTAGCTAAGGCGTGGGATCAAAAAGATCTTACATTAAACGAAATGATCGAGCTTGTTAATGAGCACTGTAGAGAAAGCTTAAGAGCAATCAATAATGAACACGCTTTATTATTTAGGGGGTTCAGGAATAGACCTGGTAACGGATCATCACCGGTACTGCTAGACTCTTCAAATGCGTTACGCGCATCAAGAGACTCCAATAACATCTATCAGTTGATGATGGACAGATCGAAGCATTTTGAAGGAATTCCTTCAAGATCTAAATCTTTTATATGCTCAACTGATAGATGTTCAGCAAAAGGGCATGGTTCGGGAGATATTTATGTTTTGATACCGTTTAATGATACAGTGATAGCATACGTGGACAAGTCGAATGATATGTTTAATTCTTCTATTGGCAACATACCATTTTGCACTAGAATATCCGGTGAAAATGTAGAAGAAATGAGCGGGTCGTTTAGATTAGTATTTGAAAGCCTGGGTATAACCCCCGACACCTCTTATAAGTACATGAATGCTGATCTTATTAACGCTTCATTGGCCAAGCTGCCAAATGAACTTATTGCGTTGGCATTTGTCCGCTATGATGTTGACGGCGTTGTGACTCCTGAAATTTACGAAGAAGATCTAGAGTACATGTTTGCAAGAAAAGACGTTATTAGAATGCCAGATAGTACAGCTAATTCTCTCGCTAAGGCACTCAGTGGAATGCAAAAACCCGACAATCTAAAGATTACTCGCGACGCCCTAAAGAAATATACTGTTAACCCGAAATTTGAAAAGACGCTAAGCATAATTAATTCCTTCAACAAAGATGCGATGTTTGATTCGATGGCATCGCTAATAGTCAAACCAGCTACGCTTAAAGTAAAGACTATTTCTGCTGGTAAGAAGATAGGACAAGACGTTGAGTGCTGGTTTTCGGGGAAGTGTGTTGCGATTCCATTTAACACATTTGGGCTAATGCTAGCTAAAATGAAGGAAAATGGGACTTCGGGAAAAATAAGTAAATCGGTCAAAACGGTTTTTGGCGATAAATTGAATTAAGTAAATGATATTGTCATTTAAGCAATTCTTAAAAGAAAATGGTAACGTCGAGAAGGCATGGGACTTAAAGGCTATACCAGTTCCGTCGTTTGGCCGCGAAGATGACCCGCACCTCGCTCAATACACGTTCATAAGAGAAAAGATTATTTCTGAATTCGGGGAAGAACGATTTAAGCAACTTGAAAGTGGTAAAAATGTTCTTTTTAGAGGATTCGCTAATGGTTACTCAATCGGTCAATTAGCCACCATAGATAGCGCTAATGCAGTCCGCTATAGTAGAGATACTAATAATCTCTACCAACTTATGATCTCACAATCGGAAGCGCAAAAGCACATCCCAGATAGATCTAGTTCCTTAATTTGCTCAACAGACTGGCGTAAGGCTAGTAGGTTTGGAAAGATTTATGCAGTGCTGCCATATCCTTCTGTGAAAAGTTTTGGATATGTTGACGCCGAAGATATGTTTGACATAACTCTTAAGTTGGGGTCTCTAGCACCACAGTTGCCAACCATAGGTGTTGAAAAACTATCTAGAGCACTTGGACATGTGTTGCAGTTAATCGGCGTTTCACATAACGACCCTAGTAATAAGCGCTTTAACAGCGCTGCGGGTCTTAATGCTGCCTTTGCTAAAGTGGACCCAGAAACGCTGGGAATGATATGGGCGATGTGCTTCACCAGACCATCTACCCTTTCGCTAATTTCTAGTAACAATCAAATCGGGCACGCAGATGATATAAACGCCCTAAATGAAGCATCAAGTTTAGTTAGGGCGTTTATCGATTTTGGGGCATTCGCTGATTTCGCGGAAGTTAAAAGAATTGCGTCTTCTGCGCTAAAGGTGTTAAAGAACCCCAATGTTCAACGAAACGATAAAAGTGGCCGCGTTGAATTAATGTTGAAAACAGTAGAAGCAATAAGCCAACTTGCTAGCAAGGGGCGAGATAAGTTTTTCACTAACCTATCTACTAGAATTTTCAATAACGAAAGCACCACTGGGATTCACCATGCGCAATCAGTTCAACAGATTCCTGCGGACACCGAATGCTGGTTCTCTGGCAAATGTATGATCGTAGATTTTAGAATGATTCAGGGACAATGACATGATAACCTTTAAGACATTTCTGCAGGAAAATAGAAAGATTGTTGCCTCGTGGACTAACAAAAATGCTACTCTATCAGAAGCATTGGAGTTTTTACGTGGTTATGATGAATCACAGATAGAAGATATTGTCAGAGGCAATATTCTTTTTAGAGGATTTTCTGGTAAACCATTATCGCAGGGCTCTGGCGGAGCGTTTATCGATTCTTCTGCCGGATATAGATTAAGTAAAGATACCAATAACGCGTACATGGTTCTTATGGACGCATCTAAGAGTCTATCAGATGTGCCTTCTAGATCTAAGTCTTTAATTTGCACTCCAAGCATGTCATATGCTTCTGAATTTGGTTGGGTGCATTGCATAATACCCGCGCCAGATACTAAAATAGCATATCTTGATCAGAAAGATTTTTTTGATTCGCAATTCTATCTTACCCCGATGGGGCTACACCACAGCATCAACGTAAGTGATCTATCGGCAGATATCAACAAGATTTTCAAAATACTGGGATCTAGAAGTCGGAACGCGCAGACTGATCCGTACAAGACCATATCTGAAATAAATGCTTATTTTTCCGGATGTACAGATGACGAAATTGCTCTCGCGATTGCAATTGCATTTATGGGCGATTGGCAGTTATTTGAAGATCTGGCAAATAGTATCCGTCATGACAAAGCGTTAACGAGCATAGAAAATCGACAGAAAGCATTTCACACTATAGTTTCGGCCACGTATCAACACTCAGATTCCTACAGTATTCTAAAAGCCAATCAATTTTGGCCGCGTGCGGCCACTTCGCTTTTAGATTATCTGCGCAATGACTCTGAATTTGCGTGTGCAAAAAAAGTTGTTGATGTTGTTGATAAAGTTAAGGGTATGGGAAGCCCTAAAGATTTCTTTAAGAACTTTGCCAATTCGGTATTAACTAAGAACGCACTTGGAATAAACATGACCACAAATCTTAATCTGGTAGTAGAATCAGAGGGAGAATGTTGGTTCTCTGGTAAAGCGCTAGTAATGTCAGAGGACGTATTTGAAGCGGTAAAGACCAGTCTTAAGAAAGATCTAAAAAGCGGAGGCGTACGATGAAACAGGGGCAATACAGATTACTAACTGACAAAGACTTCGCAATCATCAATACGCATCTCATGAAGCAGGGCGGCAAGATTGTCAAGCGCGCAGGATCAATAAGAGTAGATACTGATGGTGATAAGACCTTAACGCAGTCTGACAGAAAGACATCTTTCAAGAACTTTGTCAAGAACTTTGTCAAGAACAAGTAATAAATATTCTATCTTAAAAGAGAACTTCCGCATGACCACGTTCAAAACTTTCCTCCAAGAAAGCAGAAATGACAAAGGTATCTTTAAAGCCATTTTCATTTTAGGAATTCCTGGAGCCGGTAAATCATACACACTGAAGAGACTTGCCGGTCAAGTATCTCCGCGTGTAGTGAATACAGACAAGGCCGTAGAATTTCTTTCTCGTAAACTTGGAATGGCCGTTCATAATTCAACCTGGGGACAGTTTAAGGACCGATCTGCGCATCTAACTAAAGCCGCACTTTCGAATTATCTTAATGGTGTGTTACCACTGTTCATAGATGGAACGTCAAATGATGCTTCTAATCTTCTACACAGAATGGGCATATTAGAATCGCTCGGATATGACGTTGGACTTATCCACATCAAGACATCTCTAGATGTAGCCATTAAAAGAGCGGCTGACAGAGCAGATGAAATTGGTCGACATGTGGATGAAGACTTTATTCGCGAAGTGTTCGAGCGCACTGATGAAAACATACAGTTCCTAAAACATAGAGTTTCCTTCTTCAAAGAGATCAATAATGACGACATGCACCTAGATGATGAGGTATTGAATAAAGCGTTCAAAAAGACTCAGTCATTCTTCGCATCTCCCATCCTGAATCCCATTGGGCAGCGATTATTAGATAAAATGATGGCCGAGAACGAATCATATCTATCTCCCAACATCATATCCAAAGAAGTCCTAGACAAAAAGATCGAGGGCTGGTACCGTTAATCATTTTTAGATTGTCCTGATGCCTTTTAGATAAATAAGAGGTAACTTGGTTGTGCCTCTTATTTCAGGAATCTATAAATGGACAAGAAATTCAATATCGGAGACGTAGTTTACGTTTCGGGAAACGTAAGATTCAAAGATGACGTCGGTGAGGTAGTGGATCTAAGCAGAAATGCTGACTTTGTTGTTGTCAAGATGTATGCCGACAACAACAACAGATCGTTCCACTCATCTGATCTGTCTATAGATAGCGATGAGAAAGAAAATGATCGTGACGACGACGATATTGAGATTTACGCAGCCTTCTATGATGAGGAAGAGCATAAGGGCTGGGTCGGCAAACTAAGAAAGTCCGAGCAAGATGGTCGCACTAAGTGGCGGGAAGTTGAACTTAAGGATGAAAAAACACATTCAAACTGGGGCGGGATGTCCTATATGTCGTATCTATCTCCTAAGCATCTGATGTCTTGGTTAGAGAAAGACTACGGTCGTAAGTACGAGGTCCGCGGACCATTTGAATCGCGAGCCGAAGCACGTGAGTTCATGAAGCGTAAGTTTTCGCTAGATGAGTCTGTAATAAAAGTGTGGGACAAAGTGAACGCTAAGGCAAAGAAACTTTATGGAGTTGAAACTGTTGATGAATTAGACTTGCGCGATATGAAGAATCTTTTTGACGAAGATAAAGCAAATGCTGCGCTTCGAGAAATTAGAAAAAACATGAGTGTGGGCGGGAATAGCAATTTCTGGGGTCTAAACGTAAGAGACATGGAATATGTAGTGAACACCAGACCAGAAATAGTTAAGGAATCAGTAATAGCTGAAGCTAAGAAGTCGTTCAAGCCTGGAGACAAGGTACATATCGCTTACGCAGTCAAGGGCGGCTCTGGAGTATTCGGTACTCTTGAAAAGATCGAAGGCGAATATGCGCGTGTCAAATCTAAAGTTGATGGCAGAGAAAAGACATACACTGGGCATGCAAATCTTCTATCTGATGGAAAGGTAGAAGAGTCTGCCGTTCCGGAAGAAGCATTAAACGAATGGCTGGAACTTTACTCCCAACTTGGAGAAGAGGCATTCGAAGTCTTTGAGAATAAACGTCTTAGCTTACAGGAATCAGAAGTGCTACAACGCATGCTTAAGCATGTATCAGATAAGCAAGATTTCCGTAACTTGAATTCACATAGCGATTTAGATTATGCTGCTGTGTCAGATGCTAAGAAAGTTTCTGCTGGAAAGAAGAAAAAATTTGGTGGAGTTAACTACAAGAATGACACCGTCCTGATGAGAGCATTGCTAGATAGAGCAGCTTCATCAAAGAGAAAAATAGAGCGTCAGGCGGCAAAGTATGACAAGGTCAATAGGGACGAAACTGCTGGAAAGATGCCAACTACTAAAGTTAACCTAGACAAGTATCGCGATTACTTGAAGAGCGGCAAGTCCATAAAAGGCGGTAGAGCTGGTACTGGATTTGGCGGGTCTGCATCATTCTCAGATGATGGAGGTGTTGGTGAGTCCTTTGCTCCCACTGCGCCACCACATGTTCCAAAGGACAGAGCATTTAAGAAGTTCTACAACTTTCTTCACCATATGGCAGAAGAAGAATTTCCAGCATGTAAGGTAATTCACATTGAGCCTTCTTCCGACGCGTATCAAACTATTGAATTCCATGTCGAATGTCGTGACCATCCACGCAAAGAAGGATTCCAAAAGGATCTAACTGATAAGCTGCAGTTACGTTTAGACAGACATCCTATACCTGGTTTGGGTGTTGTGAATTGTAAAGTATTCCACGCACGCCCAAAACGAGAGCATATTGCTAAGTGAGGCCACCATGAAACTCTTAAAAGAACTAGTAGAATCAATTACAGCGGGCCTCAGTGAAGGGGTAATGAAGCTTGCCCTTTATGACGCCCTCCATGAAGCAGTAAAGCAGGCATTTGACAAGTCGCTTTCTATTGAAAAGATTGTTAGCATCATTCAGGCTATGCTTGTAAAGAACAAAGATCTAAAGCTTACTAAGGATTCTGTTTCCACTCCAGATATGATGAGCATGATTTATGATCATATTGATCAGATGGTGGATAGTATTCTCGCCGCAAAAGCATGGACAGCTGCGGCCAAAACAAAGAATGCAGAAGAAATCCACAGTGATGTAGCTAAAGAAGTACAGAAGCTTGCAGCATTTAAGCACATTAAGGCTGATGAACTTGAATACAAGATAAAAGCCGCTATCAAGAGCATGAAATCTGATAAGCGTTTACCAATCAGAGAATCTGAAGGGATAGACCACCTATGTAAAATCCTGAAGTCAGTCAGAAAAGAGTTCAAAGATTTAGTTTCATCAGGTGCAATCGCACAGGATAATTGGTCAACTTATGAGATGATATTCGGGAATTTTTTCAACGCCCTTAGAAAAGGCGACATAGAAGAGTTCAAAAATTTGTATCATGAGTATGCAGAATCCCGCCCTGATTCATTCGACACGATAATGGGCAGGGTGTATAGTGAACTAGGCGTAAAGGACTTCGAGCAATTCGAAAAGAAAGTTCTCAAGGAAGGAAAAAATCCGACTTTCAAAGTCGATGAATTCCAGGTTACGCTAGATGATGGCGAATGGGTTGTCATTCAGGACGGAGAGTCTTCTGTTAGGCTCACTGTGCCCGTTGCTATCTGGAAAAAGATCGCCAAAATATCGCTGGAGCAATTCAGCTAACTGTTTCTAACGGATGTTTGCTAAAGATGAATAAGAAAACAACACGCGCACCTAACGAAGTTACAACAAATGCAGACTTAGTAACCAAGCAGCTTCTAACTACGCTAAGTTATTTGGCAAACCCAGTAAAGGGCGGGAAGTATTCTCGAACACGCATTTACCAAATACGCGTCAATAGCAAACATCCTTCACAGTCTGTCGAAGACGCACTATCTTCTATAGAAAAAATATTGAAGAGCCCAGCTATGAGAAAGCTGGGCGTATCTTCTGTAGTAATTCACCAAATTTCGCCCAACTCGTCTAAGTTTAGTAGTGTAGGATTTTCCATAGGTCAATACGCCTATGATATCGTCCTAGCTAAAGGCAGTAATAGAGGACAGGAGTTTGAAAAGGTCCTCATTCAAGAGCTTAAGAAGCTTCATGCCGGTAAAGAATGCGCGCCAATAGCAAAGCAAGCACTTGCAGCTCTGCAGATTGCTGACAAATCTCTACAACTGAGCAATATTTTGAGCATTGAAGAGCGTAAGGGAAATACAGTACGCTCCGAAGTTAATGCGCCTGAGGAGGCTGGACAGATTATTGCAGATGCAATCATAACTTTGAAATGCGGAAGCAAAAGATACGTATCTTTAAAGGATAGCGGCGCCACGACCATTGCCAATTTTGGAATCAAAGGTGTCTTTGCTGAAGATATGACTCCTATTCTTAATAGCTCTAGATGGAAGAAGTGGATTGATCCTTTGAATGTTGACGTAGATAGAATGGTTGCTGGTTTAAGAGCATATTCTACCGCGTCTAAAATAGGACATCCTACTATCGATCAAGTAAATAAGCTAGTAAGAAAGAATTCCGCCATCTACAATCTTTTGTCACTTTTGGTTGGATCTAACTACATCTACCTGCGCCGTAAAGGGAAGAATCTTTTTGCTAAGTGGGTAACCGATGATTACATTCGCAATGAGTTCTTGAATGGTATGAGAATTGTGGAAGTTAGATACCCTTCTTTGGAGAGAAAGCAAGTTACTGCGATCTTTGCAAACAAGAGTGGGGATAGATATAGATTAGAATTAAGAAATACAAAAGGTGGGGTTATTCCAAATCAATTAAACTTCGGAACCATGTCATGACCACGTTCAAAGAATTTCTTGTAGAAACAGCAGTTAAGCAGAAGCCAAAATACAGAAGGCTGAGCATGGAAGAAGCGATAAAGCTTCTAAAAACTAAGTGCAAAAATAATCTGTGGATGGTAGAAGAGAATACGCCTCTTTATCGAGGAGATTATCCATCGCAAGCCGGCATGCCAGATTTTGATCGCACACGCCCAAACGTATATGTAGTCGACACTGCATCGGCTGAGCGCAAAAGCACTAACACTGAAAATTTCTACACAGAAATTTTTGATACACACCCAAAGATGAAGGCATTTCCAAAAAGATCCAGATCTTTTATATGCTCAACTTATAGGCAGACAGCAGTTGGATACGGAACACTATTCGCAATCATTCCGTTTGATGATGCAAAAGTTGCGTTTGTTGGGGCTGGAGATATGTGGGACATTGGTTACAAATTTGAGATCTTCAACCGACACCATTTTGCTGAAATGCACGCCATCAACAGATTGTTTGTTCAGCTTCTAAATGGTGCGGGAATAAACAGCTATGGTTTGAAGGGTTTGCAAAGATTCGGTCAAATGTTGAAGAAGCCTGATTCACCGGCGAGAAAAGTTCTATTTGACGTAATCAACAGTCCAGGCGCATCAAATTACGGAAAACTGGTAGACGGCTCTATTTCAGATGAAGAGTCTGAAAAGCTGCTAGATTTAATCTCTAAAGATTTCATTAAATACATCTATGACTGCTATGATCCTTCAGTTACTGGGTTTTCTTTAGGCGTCACCCATGTTAGAAGCTTTAAAGACTCAGAAGCTTGGGTTGGCGGTAACGTGATAATGTTTGAAAGAGATGCGTGGGATGAATTGCGTAAGGCTTTCGGACGAAAGTGATATGTCGATATTCTTTACCAATCCAATAGATAGGGAAATTAGCCCGCTCAAAGATGAGAATACACCTATTCGTATTCATACAACTGTAACATCCAGCAGAGTCAACTATTACTCTGACGTTGTTGCATCAATGATGGATTCCGCGACTAGAAAGTTCATTGAGAAATATAAGCGAGAGCCAAATCAAAGAGAGCTCAGAGCATGTGAAAGAGAAGCTATTCGCGCAATTCACTTTGATAGAAACTTGGACAAGGCAAGCAAGCTTGAAATGAAGCCGCTAGAGTTCCTTAAAGGTTGACCTGCTTAACACCTGCTACCAATCAATAAATATTCAGACGGGTTTGTTTAAAACGTACGCACGTTTTCCCGCAATATCAAATTGGAGCGCAATATGAAAAATCCGCAACTTAAGCGCGCTTATGCTGAGAGCGAATACACACCTAACTCTATTCAAGAGCTCGTCCGTTGCAAGCGGGATCCGATTTATTTCCTGACCACGTATGTTAAAGTTGCGCATCCGGTTAAAGGTAGCGTTCCATTTGATTTGTACGACTATCAGGTAGAGATGGTAAAAGCCATTCACGAGAATAAGGATTCAATTATCCTGGCGTCAAGACAATTAGGAAAGTGTTTATCGGGCTCAACTTCTATAAATACTATAGAGCCGCCTAGCGGCTCTAAGAAATTACTTCTAAAGATTGTAGACAGGACGACTCATGACAGAATTTTCAGAACTGCAAAAGAAGAGGGCCCACAAAGGAGCGGTTAAAGGTGTTCATCCATGCCCAACGTGTGGCGTTCTTTATGAAAATGCAACCGGAAAAAAGAAGTATTGCTCGCGAGCATGCTACCCCCCACAAAGAAAAACTTGTTTAATTTGCTCTACTGCATTTTTTGCAAAAAAGAAATCAGAACTATGCTGCTCAGCAACGTGCAAAAAGCAACTAAACAGTAACAGGATAGAAGAGATTAAATCCAAAGAGACGGGAATGATTGAGTGCTTATTATGCAATACATCTCATAGACAATTGGCCTCGCATCTTATCAGCAAACACAGAATGTCAACAGCGGATTATATCAACCTTTATCCCGGTGCGCAAACTATTTCTGAACAAACTGCTAAAAAGCTTTCTCGCCGCGTAAGTGGAGAAAAAAATCCATGGTTTAATCACGGTGGAAAATTATCACCATTTTCAATACACAATGCAAAATATAAACTTCTGTCAAAAGAAGAAAAAGAAGAAAAGAAATTGCAAGCCATTTTTGATTACGTAAAAAGTACGCCAAAGAATCAGCGACCAATGAATTTAGAATACTGGACAAGTAGAGGATGCTCAGAAGAACAGGCTATTATCAAAAGAAGGCAGCGTCAATCAACATTTAGTTTAGAAAAGTGCGTCGAACGATATGGTGACACCGAAGGATTGGATAGATGGAAAAATAGACAAGAAAAATGGATGAAATCATATAAAAAATCAAATTACAGTAAGATTTCCCAAACGCTATTCAAAGCCTTACTTGAAAAAGATGATTCACTGAGCGATAGTATTTTTGCAAATAGATTTAGCGACAGTAGGAATGATGAAATTACGCTGGCGCTGGGAAATATGGTACTAAAGCCGGATTTTTATAATCCTCGATTAAAAGCCGTCATAGAATTTGATGGCGATTATTGGCATGGTCAGAAAAATGTTCAGGCAAATCCGGCTAGAGAAATGCAAAAAGACAATAGCCTTAAAAGCGCGGGTGTTAAAGTTTTACACATTAGAGAAAAAGATTATATTGCAGACAAAGAAGGAATAGTTAGAAAATGTTTAGCATTCTTAAACAATCAATAGTCGACTGGTGCTTAAACACCCGTGCTATTTCTATAGCCGATCTGTATTCGGGGTCCAATCCGAGGACCGCCGCAATAAATGATCACAACGATGAACTAAAATTTATCGGTGAGGGGATGTCTAGGCTCCTGGTTCAGACGCCCACTGGGTTTTCTCCTATTAAGCGCGCTCTTAAAACCGTCAAATACGATGTCTGGGAAATTAAAACTCAAAGTGGCAAACACCTGCATGCTGCTGATGAACATATTGTAATTTCAGCAAGTGGCGAAATACATATCAAGGATCTAAAAATAGGCGATCTTATCAAGACCATAGACGGTCTTGATGCTATAGTTTCAGTTCAGCGTTTGAACATTCCTGCGGAACACATGTATGATTTGGAAATAGATGATGAAGATCACGTTTACTATACCAACGGGATATTAAGTCACAACACGACCGTTGTTGCAATGTATATGCTGTGGTTTAGCATGTTTAATGAAGATAAGAAGTGCATCATCGCTTCCAAGGCTATGAATCACGCAACTGAAATTATGGCGCGTATTAAGTTTGCCTATGAGGAACTTCCAGAGTGGCTAAAGGCCGGCTGCAGGTTCTATAATAGAACATCAATCGAATTCGATAATGGTTCCAAGATTAAGTGCGAAGCCACTTCTGAAAAGACCGGTCGTGGTGAATCACCATCAATCCTGTTTATCGACGAAATAGCCTTTATATCTAGACGTATTCAGGAAGAGATGTGGGGATCAATCACCCCAGCACTATCTACCGGCGGGAAATTTATCTTGACATCTACTCCCAATGGAGATAGCGATTTATTTGCCACTCTTTGGAGGGGGGCAAAAAGCGGACAGAATTCATTTAATCCTCTGCAGGTAATGTGGTATCAACATCCAGATAGAGATGATTTATATTACAAAGAAATGCTAGGTAAGTTGGGAGAACTCAGAACCAGACAGGAGCTCGACTGTATAACCGGTGAAAGTGTAATCACCATTCGTAATAAGAAATCTGGTTTGGTCGAAAAGCTTTCTATTGCAGAATTTACGGCGCGCTTGAAATGAGTAAGCAACGCGATAGTTGGATTGCGCACTTTGGATCGATTCGAAAAGATGAGAATGGAAGATCATATGAGATACATCATATTAACGGAAATCATTCCGATAATAGAACAGAAAATTTAAAATGTCTAAGTGTCGAGGAGCATTTTGGCATTCACTTTGCCCAAGGTGATCTAGACACACGCGCTCTAATAGCAAAAAGATTAGGCATGACGGGAGATGAAATTTCAGCTTTACAGCAGGGCAACCGCCACTCAATTAAAACCAAGCAAAAAAATTTCTGAAGCTAGGCAAGCGTTTTTGCAAAATGGTGGAAGTTCCTGGAACATTGGAAAGAAGGGGTATAAATTGAAAGTTGATAGAAAAGGCAATCGTTACTCTTCAAAAATATCAGCAGCTGATGTAATCTTTATGCGCGAATTTTTGAAAAACCAGATAGACCTACAAACCAATAAAAAATCAGATTACATTTCACAACTGGCTAAATGGTTAAAGACTAAGCATTTCCCCGAATTAGCATTGCCAACTATTAGAAATGTGTTACGCGGTAAAACTTGGGCTGACGTTGACTTTCGTGAAACGTCTGAATATGAAATTTTAACCCCATCGGGGTTTCAGGGTTTTCAGGGAATACGGATGGTCACAAAACAGGGCCTCGTGAAACTTACTTTTGAGGATGATACTGTTTTTAGATGCACACTTGATCATAAAATAGAAACTCAGGATGGGTTCAAAAAAGCGCGAGATCTTACACCTGAATCGAAATGTCTTACTTCTATTGGGTTTAAGTGTGTCAAGTATCTGGATTTAGAGAGAACTTCAGAACTTGTGTATGACCCAGTTGAAGTTGCAGACGGGAATCGATATTATGCAGATGATATAGTGTCTCACAACTGCGAATTCCTATCATCAGATGCATTACTTATTGACTCAAGAAAGTTGCATACGATGAAATTCAAGAAACCTATTCGCGAAGATATGGGCTTTAAGTTTTGGAAAGAAATTGGCTATAGCGCAACATATCTAGTCGGTATTGACCCTGCCACTGGTAGCGGCAACGACTTTACTGCTATCCAAGTTTTCGATTTTCCAGCACTTGAGCAGGTAGCAGAACTTAAATTGAACAATGTTAACATACCCCTTATCTATTCTAAGATTAAATGGCTGCTTAAAGAATTAAAAAAACCCAATTCTTTAAATCAAAGAGCGGAAGTTCATTGGACATTTGAACGTAATGGTGTGGGTGAAGCGCTCATCGCACTTATCCAAAATGACGATGCTGCAGATGGTGGTGTATATCTTGACGGAGTTGAATTGCTAAACGAATCAATGGGCAGCCATAGGTTAGGAGTATTCACTAGCGGCAAGTCTAAACTTCTGGCCTGCATGCAACTTAAGAACCTCTGCGAAAAAGTCAATAACGGCCTAACGATAAATTCGCAAGATTTGTTGTTTGAACTTAAGCATTTTGTTGCTAAAGGCGGATCGTACGAGGCTAAGCAGGGCGCGACGGACGATCTCGTAAGCGCTACATTAGTCGTTACCAAACTTCTTAAGCATCTTGCTACGTACGATGATGGCGCTCGCAAGATGGTATATGAGGATGTATCACCGGATTCAGATATGAACAGGAATCCTGACGATCAATATGGAGATGAGCCTGTTCCATTTACGTTCCTATGAGTTTACACGGACGCATAAGCGTATTAAAATATGTCAACATTGGTTGATAGTTAAACTATGACTCATTGGATTTGTCCTGATTTTGCGAAGTACCTAAAACACAAGTTCCAAATTGATTGGAACGGTTTTCATGGAGGTGCGCATTGGGCTCGAGTTAAGCAGAATGCTCGACTTTTGGCCAAACAGTGCGAGCAGAATGGGGCTACCGTAAATTATCACGTGATAGATCTATTTGCGATTCTTCATGATCATAAAAGAGAAAATGAGGGCTATGATATTGATCATGGAAGAAGAGCCGCGGGCATGCTTTATATGTATAGAGGAAAATTCTTCGAACTGCCAGATGCAGCATTTCAGGAACTCTGGAGAGCGTGCGCATATCATAGCGATGGCCAAACTAACGACGCAAGTATAAATGTAAAGATCTGTTGGGATGCAGATAGGCTTGACCTTTATAGAGTAGGAGTGGTGCCAGATCCAAAGTATCTTTGCACTGAAGAAGCCAAGAACGCTCAATTCATCCAAGACGCAATTAAGCGCTCAATTCATACAAAATGAAAAACGAAAACTATCCAATCTTTCCGTCATGCCTATTCAAGTGGGATAGTGAGCAATTCTTGCTCTCAACGACTAATCAAAAAGTCCCAGGATTCCTATCATGGGTAAGCGAAGAAGAGATGATTGTGGGTTTCGCAATTAGGTCTATGAAAACGGGAAGCGTACGAAAGTTTAAGATCATTGACATAAGAAAGAACGCAGATGGAGACATCATTTACTGGTACTTTAAGCCTCTGTATACTGACGGAAATCCCGATCTAGAAAGACTAAAGGTTGTAGTGTTTAATGAGCGGGGCAATTGTTAAAACTGGGTAAACCCAATATTAACAGAAGATAAATGGTTAAACAAGCGGCAACTGTTTACTTTCAGCAGGGTGTGTACTACAATGCAACATCTTTTGGAGGAATGTCATATGCCAATCGCTAAGATGAATGACGAACAGATCGCCGGTATCGTAAACGAAGCATTCGTTGCTGCTATTAGCGCTTCGGCGGCCCACGATGCAACCAACCCTGGCTGGTATCCTTGCGGTTTCGCATGGGTGAATATTAAGCCGGCCCGCGGTAAACTTGTCAACTATTTGAAAAAGATTGGAGTTGGTCGTACTGACGACTACTACGGCGGGTATACTATCTGGAGTCCCTCTGGGCACAACTCGCAGCAAATGTACACCCTTGAAGCCGGAGCAACCGCATTCGCAGATGTTCTTCGCAGGTATGGGATTAGGGCCAACGTATCTACCAGGATGGACTAAATGATTGAAAGAAACAGAAACTCCGCAGGAGTATTTTCTAACGTAATATTTGGCGTGGGCGGCATCAGTGAAAAATTCTTGACTCAACTGCTAGGAAGTTTTGGAAAACTTGCGATCGCCTCATTAGATGGCTAGAAGCGGATTCTCCACTTGCTAAGTTGGTTACAGTCTTTATTTTCGGAATTCCCGTCCCCGGTTCATGGCATTAATGATCATTGCGTTTAGCATCTTCTTCACTCTAATCATTATTTCCTGGTTTATTCTATGGGCCTTAGGAAAAGAAATCCAACTTAAGCAAGGCGGAAAACTGGTTAAAACTATCCGCTGGTTCACAGTTACCAACTACTAAGGATAAATCTAGTGAACGCAGTTCAACGATTCAATGTCTTCTTCGAAGCATTCATCAAGACTGATATGTGGATCGCCATGCTGAATACGCGTGAAGATTCGCCGTGGCATCGCGAAGCCAACGTTGCCGAGCATACTCGCATGTGTCTGGAATGGTACGATCGTAATTTATACAACAAGCGCAATGATCAGCAGCAGATGTTTACGAGGGTGGCACTGGCATTTCACGACGTTGGTAAGCCGCCTTCGCAGATCGTCAAGTTTTCTGAAGAGCGCGGAGAATACCGCGCCTATCATGGACACGAGCAGGTGTCTGCGCGCATGTGGGTTGATTTCGCATTGAGCAACCCCGAAGTTCGTGACTTGCTGCGGTTAACTACCGACGACGTTAGTAATATTGCGCTGATGATTGAACATCATGTACCTTTCACAACAAAGGATCCCAAGAAGCGTAAGGCGCTGAAGAATGCTTTGTTGAATCGTATGGGTGAAAGTGGTCATCGCGCCTGGTTGGATTTTTTGTGCTGCGATCAGCATGGTCGCATCTCTGATAACCAAGAAGAGAAGTTGGCCGCAGTTGCTGCTTGGATGGAAGAATGGGAGGAGGCGTGATGAAGACCGCATATTTGATGATTGGTTTGCCGGGCTCTGGTAAGTCGACTGTTGTCGAAGATTTGCGTATTAAGGCAAATGAGCAGATGCAGACCTTTGGGGTTTTCTCTCTGGATTCTGCTCGCATCGGTTTTTACACCACCAAGTGCAGCGATGCTTCTGCTGAATCAAGCGCTGACCTTTACAAAAAGGCATTTGAGTTTTGCAACGCCTTCAGCAAGGACTTCAATACGTATGTTGATGAAGTTTGGAAGTCCACTATGAAGGAAAACAGCGTTGTAGTTGTTGACAACACTAACATGACTCGCAAGGGTCGAGGTCGGTGGATTCAGGATCTCCGCTCTGCTAAGTTTGGCGGCCCGTTCTTGATTACTGCTGTCAATGTCATGGTACCTGTTGATTTGGCAATTCAGCGCCAGACCACTCGCGGCGATAAGTACGTTCCTGAGCAGGTGATTCGCGACATGCACATGCGGTATCAAGAAGTGCTTGCTCCTGATGAAGTAGATATTCTGATTAACAAGTACGGATTTTGATCGTGCGTATCTAAGTTGTTGAAGGCTGCTTCGCAGCCTTCTTTTTGATCCGGATCTGGCTCACATCTGGTCGCGAGTTCTATAAATAACATTGGGTTTGTAGTGACTTTGAATTTTTGTTTCGTTTTGAATGTTTACCAATCAGAATGTTTACCACTCTTCATGTCACAATAGGCCCGCTATTAGCGGGCCTTCTTTTTGATCCGGCTCTGATGCAAGTTACATAGTAGTTCGCCATGTATTATTATGAGTTACTACTTTCAATTAAAAGAATTGAATCTGATGCGATTCTTCAAGATGATAGCGCACAATTACTTTAAACGTTTAAGGAGATTTTTATGTCAGCAAAGAATAAATTAGATATTTTGAAAGCCGCTTTTGATAAGAAGACCGGCGGTGGTAGCGGTGGCGATCAATCATGGAAGTTGTTCTTCCCATTTTGGAAAGCGCCTGATGATACAACCACGGTCGTGCGATTCCTCCCTGACCTAGATGAAGACAATAGCCTAGGTTTCCTCGTTGAAAACCTACAGCACGAACTGGTCATCAATGGTCAGCGCAAAAAGGTTCCCTGCCTTGCAATGCACGGCGAACATTGCCCAATCTGCGAACTATCACGTAAGTATTACGATGAAGGCAACGAAGAGATGGGCAAAAAGTACTACAAGAAGAAGAGTTATATCGGCCAAGTTATCGTTGTCGAGACTCCAGTTGAGCACGATCAGTCTCAACTTGTCAAACTAATTGAATTCGGCCCTGCAGTGTTCAAGCAGATTCAAGCAGCCTTCCAGTCTGGCGATCTTGAAGAAGCCCCGTATGAACTTAAGGGCGGATACAATTTCCGAATCAAGAAGACTAAGTCTGGACAGTACGCCTCGTACAGCACTTCAAGTTTCCAACCCAAGCAGTCTGACCTAGATGACGATGTTGTCGAATCACTGCAGTTGTTTAATCTTGCTGACTATCGTGGTAAGAAAATTGAGCGCCCAAGTGTTGAAGCAATGCTAGTTGCAGATCAAACCGGCCAGTCGTACGGTGACGATGGCGAAGATGAAGGTGCGTCAGCTCCTGCTGCAAAGGCTGCTAGGCCTGCGCCTGCGCCACGTGCTGAAAAGAGCGATGCTGCTGCACCAGCGGCTAAGTCAGAATCTTCAGCACCAGCGGCTGGTAAGTCTGGAGACGTTCTGGCACGTTTGCGCGCTCGCGCAGCAGCGGCTAAGACCGACGAGTAATCGACACGGCGCCAATGTACTCGATGTTGAGTACATTGGCGCTACGTTTTAAGGAGAAATATGCATGGCACTTTCATTTTTAACTGAGTTCAAAAAAACGGTGAACAAACTCGACAGCGTAATGGTGGGGATTAGCAGACCGCAAGAATGGCTCACAACTGGTAATTACGCTTTAAACTATGCTTTAACTGGTGACTGGCACAGGGGCATTGCTTTAAGTCGAAGCACCGCATTTGTCGGTCCTTCTGGTGCAGGTAAGAGTTTCCTAACGTCTAATGCAATCAAACACGCTCAATTGGCTGGATTTCATGTTCTAGCATTGGACAGTGAAAACGCATTGGACATGGATTACCTCACAAAGATCGGAGCAAAGATCGATGAAGAGTCTCTGACCTACGCGAAAGTAACTACAATTGAAGACGTGAATGCAGTTTGCTCAGAGTTCTTCAAGTCGTACATCAAAGCATACGGCAAAGACAACCCCGATTCACCTAAGGTTCTTGTTGTTCTTGACAGTCTTGCGATGCTTGCATCTACGACTGAAATGGAAAACTACGAGGGTGGTGGAGTAATCAAGGGTGACCAAGGTCAATTAGCAAAGCGTCGTAAGGCAATGCTAAAATTGATTCACGGTCAATTGGCAATGCTTCCAATGTCATTTGTCTTTACTGATCACGTCTATAATCAAGACATCATGCTCGGTGATGGTGCATGGGCTATTACCAACAGCGTAAAGTTCTTCCCATCAGTTATTGGTCTAGTAACCAAGTTAAAGTTAAAGGAAGGAACCGAGGTAGTTGGTATTCGTATGCGCGTTGAAACATACAAGAGCCGCTTCACTAAGTCGGGAACAAAGATTGAGTTGGAAGTTCCATATAGTTCAGGTATGTCACCATTTACGGGTCTATGTGACATGCTAGAATCTATGGGCGTCATTACTAAGTCAAACGTTGCCGGCAAGAAGCAGGGTTGGATGATGTCGACACAGCCTATCGATGGTGCAGATTACTTTTTCAAACCAGCAGAAATGACGCATGAAGACGCAGCAATGCTATTCAAGCACCCGAAAGCCCAGCCATCAACCACAGTTTCGGAAATTCCGGACCTTTCAGCGGAAGATGAAGATTAATTCACGAGGAGAACTACGATGACAACAACAGCAGCAGCATTTCGTCAGGGCATTAACATACAAGTTGTGGTGGGCGGATTTATTCTAGAGTTCACTGATCTTGCATCGGGAACTCTCGTAACAGAAGTTCACATATCGCAGCGCAAACTAATCAACCGTTTAAAGGACATCATCGCTGACTCAAGCCTTGTACCTGAGACCAAGGAAGACTGATTAGCATAGGAGCAGTAAGTGAGTAATTTCATCACCCTTTCTGCTCGAGCCAAATTGCACCACCTGATTAAGTCGGGTGGTGCAATTGGTATTAGATTTGGAATTCATCGACTTGGTGGCGTATCAATAGACTTCATTAAGAGCAATTCAGATCACGGGCAAGTAATACTTTCATCACATCCGCCGGTAACGTCCGATCTGTTCGCGTTAATGAACATTCAGTCTAAGGCAATTGATTTCTCTTATGATAGCGGAGAGTTTATTATTACCAAAGACCCGAATATTACGTTACCGGTTTAAGGAGCAATCATGAGTTTTTTGTTGACGTTATCTGAAGACAAGTTAGAGCAGATAATTCCTCTGCTCTCAAAGTACGAAGAAAAGATCAAAGCGGCTGAACCGATTTTCAAATTAGAAAATCGCCGTCTTGAAGAGATCATGCGCACGTTGCCATACTACCAATCAGCATATGATCAAGCGCATCAAGACATGAAGGCGCTTGAAGATTGGGTTACTAACATCAAAGATAAGAGAGTCGGCAAACTGTGGAAGAAATACACAGAAGGATACGCTAGACAACTCACATCGCGCGATATTCAGGCGTATATTGGCGCTGACCAAGAAATAGTAGAGTTAAATCAGATTCTCATTGAGGTTGTTGTTCTGAAAAACCATTTGAATTCTATCGTAGAAGCGATCCGTCAATTGGCTTGGATGTGCTCGAATATGACAAAACTTCGCATTTCTGAAATGCAAGACGCAATGCTCTAAGGATTAATATGAAGTGCACAATCTCAGTTAAAGATGAAGTCTGGTGCAGAGTCGCGGGGTTAACTCCAACACACACCGAGTTTTTGTGGAAACAATTTGCTGTATTTGTTGACGGGTATTTTTTCATGCCCTCGTACCGGATGGGCCGTTTTGATGGTAAGATCCGTTTCTTCGACAAGACTGGAAAAACCTATGTGCGTCTTCTTGAAAAAATTATTCCATATTTAGAGACTTGGGGCTATGACATAGATTTACTAGATAGTAGAGCGCATGTTAAACAACCTAAAGTGGATGCACGGATCACAAAAGTCGATGCTCAAGGTATCGCTATGGCCGCTGAAGGGCTAAACATAATGGGAGATGTTTATCTTCCAAATGGACAGCCATTCACCCTAAGACCATATCAGTTGCAGGCAGTTCTTTCAGCAGTTGAGCACGGATCTGGTTTTTGCATTGCTGGTACCGGTGCCGGCAAATGTGTTTCAGGGTGCACTCAAATAAACATAAAGTGCTCACCTGAACTAGCAGAGGCAATCGAAAATGTCAAAAGAAGTAAATTGCGCAAAAAGGATCTACCATGAGTATGTCGCGTGCAAAAGATAAAAAGAATAACCACTATAACAGGACTAAAACGATATTCATCAGTTAACAAAGATAACTCTCTATCATTTCATGAGTTACTAATTAAAAGTGGCTTTACATTTAAGCATAATTTAAAGGATGGATTCATTGAGCCTAAATGCAGGCCGTGTAATAATTATCTCCCCGTTCATTCAATACATGAAGAGCTATTAGAAGTTACATTGTCTTCGTGCGCATGCTCTGTTTCATCCAAATTGGCAGTAACAGAGCAGCGCTTTAAGTCAGTTTTTACTGAGGATGAGGCGGCAATCGCGTATAGGAAATATTGTAAAAACAAAATGAAAAAGTGGTCAACGGCCGGAAATTTCGTCGCTTCACTCGAGTTTAAAAATAAACAAGTATGGCGAGGTAGAGGGGGAAAGAAAATATTCTGAAACTTGCGCAAAAATGGATACGGCGGCAGCTACGTTTTTTAGAAAAGTGTATTAACAAGCACTGTGAAGAGAATGGAAGAAAAATATGGCAAGATAGACAAAGAAAATGGCAAAATACTCTCAATGCTAAACCCATCGAAGAAATCGAAAGAATAAATCAGGATAAGATATGGAAATCTGGAAACGTGTCAGCAATTTCCCAAAAGTTATTTGAACAGTTAAATTTTCCAGAAGCCAGGTGGGGAAATAGGAGACTTGATAACCTTGGAGAAAATATATTCAAACACCCATGGTCAATTGCATGGTTGATTATTTTAAAGATGGAAAAATAATTGAATTTTTTGGAAATTACTGGCATGCAAACCCGTCAATGTATGATAAACACGCAACGATTAGAAAGCAGTCCTGCGCGGCACCCGCGCAGGACATTTGGAACGCGGCTTGCCGCCGATTAGCAGCCCTAAAGAATTGCGGGTACGAAATTCTCGTTATTTGGGAAAGTAAATTTACACAGAATCCAAAAGCCACAATAGATAAATGCCGGAGATTTATAAGTGATTGACGCAACATGCACATTTGAAGAACTATTCGAGGCAATCTCTAATTTAGAGGGGCACGCGTTTGCCCATAATGAAGAATACTATCAATCTAGTCGAGTACTGATAGAAACCGTTGACGGATTTTCAGAAGTGAATGCGCTCATAACTAAATTTGCTAAAATGGTTAATCTAATACTAGATGATGGGAGCATTATACGATGCGCCGATAAACATATATTGTTTTGTAAAGATGGTGAGATTTTTGCTGATAGTGTAGAAATTGGAACACACGTAAAAACCAAGAATGGCTTTTCTAAAGTTATTAGCGCAGTTCATACCGGTGAAATTAATGAAGTATTTGATGTAGAAGTAAAAAATGAAGATCACGCCTATGTAACGGCTAATGGTGTAGTTCATCATAATACAAGTATTACTGCCGCATTATCTCATGTTTATGCAGAATCCGGTCACAACGTAATCACCATCGTACCATCAAGCGATCTCGTAGATCAAACAGCATCATGGTATGAGATGCTCGGAATGGATGTTGGCATATACTCTGGTGAGAGAAAAGATATTGAACATTCCCATGTAGTTGCTACGTGGCAGGCGCTTCAATATAACCCTCAGGTGCTAGAACGTTTTACCGTAGTCATTTGGGACGAAGCGCATGGCATAAAGTCAGCAGTTGCTGCTAAACTTCTGAATGATTACGGGAAGCATATTCCATTTAGATTTGGCGTCACTGGAACTTTTCCAAAACCCGACGCAGATAAAATGTCTCTCGAGTCTTCTGTTGGATCAATTTTCATTGACATTCCAGCAAAGTGGCTCATGGATAATGGCTATCTTGCAAAGGTTGAAATTCAACCAATAGAAATCAATGAGATGTATATTGATGAAGAATTTCCAGACTATGATTCTGAAAGAGCATTCTTGAGTAAATCTCCAGCAAGAATGGAAAAAATAGCAGACCTTATCATATCCCAGTGCGCTACGCACGGCAATACTTTAGTTCTCGTAAACTCTATCCCATTTGGTAAAAAGTTGTCAGCGCTGATTAAGGATTCAGTGTTCTTATACGGAGAGTCTGCAAAAGATTTGAGAAAGGAACACTATGACTTGTTCGAAGAGCGCGATGATCTTATTGTAATTGCTTCTTCTGGTATTGCATCAACGGGCATTTCCATTGACAGAATTTTCTGTCTGTTACTCATTGACCCCGGTAAATCGTTTATTAAGGCTATCCAGTCAATTGGCCGCGGGCTTCGTAAGAGTAGAGACAAAGACTTCGTAAGTGTAGTTGATGTGCATTCCAAATTAAAGTGGGCTAGGAAGCATTTTCGGGAACGTAAAAAACACTATGATGAAGCATCATATCCTGTCGCTAAGAAGGCGGTATTAAAGGTAAAGGGAGAATAAATGAACCTATCAAGCACAGTAAATGCGGTTAATGCATCTGATTACCGCATCGATCGCAAGATGGTGCTGTATGGCGGTGTTCACCGGGTCAATCATTGTTGTAGCATTGGGATTGATTATTTCAGACACGATTGCATGATATAATTGATTATGACTAGTGTTGTCCATGTTAAACATTCTGATTACGATGTCTATATCGGAAGACCCTCTAAATGGGGAAATCCATTTGAAATTGGAAAAGATGGAAAGCGCGGCGAAGTTATAGTGAAGTTTCAAGAGTGGATTTTAGCCAATCCGCATCTTCTAAACGATCTTCACGAACTTAAAGGCAAGAAGCTCGGATGCTGGTGTTCTCCAAAGAGATGTCACGGAGATGTTCTTGTCAAACTAGTGAACGACAAATTTAATCCCATCATACAATTCTAAGGCGCATAATACATGCAAATTCTACCAGAAACATCAAAGCCGTACTCAATTGATTCTCTAACATCTCCCCTTGCATTTAAATACAACTGGATGTTTAATGCTGGACTTCTAGACTTCATGCTCACTCCTATTACGTATCTTGAAGAAACTACCGGAGCAGGTGTCAAAGTAAGAATCAATAATTCTGAATTCTGGGTTCCCTCAACATGGCAAATTCTAGTTGCTGATTTAGACACTTATCAGATCGACACCGTAAGCATTACTTCTTGCGCATCATCGCATTATTCGGCATTTTCATTCTCGCCAGACGAAGCATCTCTTCGTACGCTAGACATTCGTGTTCTCGACTACTCTAACGATATTGTTGTAGTTCACCCAATGATCCCTAAGGCATTTGCATTGATTCATCCAGTAGGACCAGTACCTAAGATAAGAGGCAAAAATCAAAATCACCTATCAGTGGTGATTGGGCCCCACGATCTTTACAAATATATCGCGCACAAAGCGGTTGGTGATCTTTTCTTTATGTAACCTGAAACACGCTGCCTCGGAAACTCTGCAATAAATATCCCATTACAGATGAATACAGGGGCTGTCACTATGCAGTTTACGAAAGAATTTCTTTACGCATTTAATCATTCAATGATTTTTGAAGTTGGTGGTTTTTGGAATCCAAACGATCCAGAAGTTATTGCTGGTTTATCTCAAACTAAAGAACAACGCAGAAAAGTAGGATACGTAAATATACCGCAAGACAGAGGCGGATTGACTAAATACGGAGTTGCCCAAAATGCAAACCCTCGTGTTGACGTGCAGAATCTAAATCTTGCTGGAGCGATGCGGGTATATTTTGATTCATACTGGACTACTGCTAAATGTGCGCAAATCCCGTATCCTGTACAGATTATGCATTTTGATGCAGCCGTAAATCATGGAGTTGGCACTGCTGCTAAAATGTTGCAAGAGGCGGTTGGCGTTACTGCAGACGGTGCAATTGGACCTGCCACGTTAAGTAAAATGCGTGAAATACCGCCTGTTGAATTGATCAACAGGCTGAATGCGATTAGAGTGGCCCGCTTCAACAGGATTGTTCAGCGCAACCCATCTCAGCAAATGTTTTTGCGCGGGTGGTTGAATAGAGCTGCAGCAGTTCATAAGTATACACTAGCGCAACTCGCGCGCCAAAGTTAACTCTGAATTAAGTTATTACAATAGATTTAATTTGTTACAATGTATGAGAATACGTTGCATACTTTGTTCACCTCCAAAATTTAGTCAGGTAAAATATGATAAAAACAATAATCAAAAAAGATGGAACGGCACAGCCTTTTTCACCTGCAAAGGTAAATGGTTGGAGCACCTGGGCAGCCAAAACACTTGGACAGCATGTAGATTGGGGGTCAGTAGTTATAGATGCGGTGAGCCAGTGCCCCGAAGTATGCACATCGCTTAAACTACAAGAAACGCTTATTTCAGTGTGTCTGTCAAGAAAGACTTGGGAATACAACAGAATGGCCGGGCGCCTGTATAGCGCGCTAATCGACCGCATCATTTATCCTGAAGGCCGCCCATCAGTTAAGCAGTTGCATGAAGAAATGTTTAACGCCGACATAATGGTTAAATTGGACTATACCGATGAAGAGTATGCTGAAGTCGAAAAGATTATTGACCATCGCATAGATTTAAAGTACCCGCACTATCAGATAAATCAAATTAGATTGAAGTATGCGTTGAGAAATAAATCAACCAGTAAAGAATATGAGACGCCTCAATTCGTTTACATGCGTATGGCGATGGCTCTGGCCGAAAAACTTCCCAAAGAAGAAAAGATGCGAGACCTTGCTAGGTGGTACCACCATTTCAGCAATAACAAATTAAATCCCCCGACTCCTAATTTCGTAAACCTCGGCACCCGTCTAAATGGATACGCATCTTGCTGCTTATACACCACAGCAGATTCTGCCCCATCTCTTGCTGCGGGTGATCACATTGCGTACATGATGACATGTATGTCTGCTGGTATCGGCTCGCATATTAAAACTAGATCTATTAAAGATCCAGTTCGTGGCGGAACAATTCAGCATCTTGGCAAACTTCCATATTATCGTTCAATGGTCGGCGCCATTGGCGCGAACTTGCAGAATGGCAGAGGTGGCGCTTCTACTGTTTATTACACGGCATATGATCCGGAAGTAATGGTCATCCAAAAATTACGCCACCCAATGACGCCGCAGGAAAAGCGTATTGCTGGGTGCCACTATAATTTTGGATCTAATAAGTTCTTTGCGCGTAAGGTTGCTAAGAAAGAAACATATGCACCATTTTCCTATGCAACTAATCCGGAGTTGTATGAAGCCCAATATAGCAAGGACCAAAGCGTTTTTGAAAAACTGTATGCTGAGTGGGAAACTAAAGCGACTACGTTCCTAGATGCGCGAGATGTTTATCTTGGCGCTGCGCAACAAGCATATGAAACTGGAGTTCAATATTTGCATCTCACAGATGCACTTAATAAGCACACCCCGTTCAAAGAAACTATTTACTCTTCTAATTTGTGTGTGGCGCCTGATACTAAAATTGATTGTGTAGTCGACACAGTTGCAATGACTGTGTCTGTCAGTGAACTGACAGATTTATTTGATAGTGGGAAGAGTATTTCTGTTCTAAGCAAAAATCTAGATACAGATGAAATTTCATATAAAAAAGTCACCGCAGCGGCAAAAACTGATGTAAATCGCAAATTGCTAAGAATAACTGATTCGACAACAGGAAAATCTATTAAGGTCACACCCAATCACAATGTGTTCACTAAAAATCGCGGTTGGATTGAAGCAGGTAATTTAAGAGCAGATGATACACTAGATTTAGCATAGCAGTATAGGTAGCCCTACTTCCACTATAAATAATAGTATTATGATGGAAGTAGGGCTGCCCATGACAACATACTGCGTTTATAAATGGTCAAATAACATAACTAGGAAAGCATATATCGGCTATACTTCTTTGGGCATAAATGAGAGGTGGAAAAAACATCTGTTAAATGCTACGGCTGGAGGCGATACTTACTTTTACAGGAGTATTCGAAAGTATGGTGCATCAGCATTTTCTGGAATTGTTCTATTTGAAACTGATTGTTTTGATTTAGCACGACAGAAGGAAAAGGAGTTTATTGCTTTCCACAATACTATTAATCCTGTAGGATATAATGTAACTAGAGGCGGAACCGGTGGAAATACTTATCTGGTTGATCCGGATAAGTTAGAAAGAAGATTACGGCTTATGTCAGAACGAAATTCTGGTGCCAGCAATCCTAATGCGAGCGGTTTGTTGGATGATGATATTGTAAGATTTGCTGTTACCTGCTACTTAGAACAAGGAAGATGGTGCAATAAAAAATGGGCGGTAATTACTGCGCAGCATAGAATTCCTAAACATTTCGTAAAGTCTAGATTCCAGGAATTTGGCGGTGGGAGTAAAGGATTTAGGGCTGCACTAAAATTGAAACTGGAAACTATTCTTGGTAAAGAGATAGACCTAACATACAAGTATACAGAAGATCATCGAAAAAATGCTTCTGCAAGTTTAAAAAATCGCATTTGGGTAACTAATACGGTAACTAACAAAACTTATTTGGCGTATCCATCAGAATTAGACAAAGAGAACATGGTTAAAGGACGGAAAAATGCTAATAATTGAATATGTTGACGATGAAAGCGATGTTTATGACATCACCGTTGAAGACAATCATAATTTTTACGGAAACGGAATCTTGGTACACAACTGCGCGGAAATTGCACTTCCAACTAAGCCGTTTAAGGGCGTCGCCGATTTGTATCGCTCGTATAAGGAAGGTGACGGTGAAATTGCGCTGTGTTCATTGGCAGGCATAATCGTATCAAACATCAATGACGATGAAGAGTATGCTGACGTTGCATATTATGCATTGAAGATGATTGACGTATGTATCCACAAATCAGATTACGTATTCAAGAGCCTTGAACAAACTGCAAAATCGCGTCTATCTGCTGGTGTTGGTATTTTAGGTCTCGCCCATCTTATGGCTAAAGAAGGATACCAGTATGACACTCAATCTGGATTAAACTTCGCTCACACTCTAGCTGAAACTCATTCATGGCATTTAATTAATGCTTCTCTCCGTTTAGGAAAGGAACTTGGAAATGCGCCGTGGATGAAAAAGACACTGTGGCCAGAAGGGTGGTTGCCTATTGACACGCATGAAAAGAAAGTTGACGAGTTAGTAACTGTTGGGCTAAAGCGTAATTGGGAATTTCTACGTGGTGCAATTATAGAAAACGGCGGAATTAGAAACTCGGTAGTGTGCGCACAAATGCCAGGAGAGAGTTCAACAATTGCAGCAGGAACAACAAATGGTGTGTATCCAATTCGAGAGCTGTACATCATGAAGACCAATGACACACTGGTAAATCATTGGGCGGCTCCAGATGGGACAAAGTTGCAAAAAAATTATCAGTCTGCCTGGGATATCTCTACAACTAGTATGATTAAGTTTTATTCTGTGCTGCAGAAGTTCTGTGATCAGACGATATCTGCTGATTTATTCGTGCGCATAACTGGAAGCGAAAAAATTTCGTCAACAGCAATTGTCCAAGATTATCTGGACATGGTAAAACATGGAATGAAGACCAGATACTATGTGAATAGTTTAACCAGCGCTGGCACCGATCTGACTAAGTCAGAGAATGCAGTTAATCCAACTACTGCTCCGGTAAATACCGAATCACCTCCACCAGTATCAGACGCCGACGGCGATGACTACTGTGAATCATGCGCGTTATGAGGATTTTATGTCAACCCAAGTTTTCAACTTAAACAAAACCGCTGAACAATATGCCGAGCGGGGTCCCCTTTTTATGGGGGACGAGCCTGGACTATTTGATACTGTTAACAAACATTATCCAGAGTTATGGAAGATTTACAAGACCATGAAGTCTCTGGATTGGGACGAGAATGAGTTCAATTACTCAATTTGTAATCTAGAGTTTAAAACATGCGCTCCATCTATCCGTGAAATGATGATCATGACTTTGGCTTGGCAGTGGGAAGCAGATTCCATGGCATCTAGAGCTGTTGCTCCGCTCTTAGCACCATTCATCACTGATAGTTCGTTGTGGGCGGCTGTTCAAAGAATCTCCGATAATGAGGTCGTGCATGCAGCAACTTACAGTGAAATTGTACGATTATCTTTTGACGACCCGCAACAAGTTTTCAAGGACGTTCTGGCAGTCAAAGAAAGCTTAGAAAGAATGGATACAGTTAAAAACGTATTTGATGAACTAAAGGAAGTGGGCGCAAAATATACCCTTGGACTTATTACAAAAGAAGAGGCATATCCAACTATTTTCAAAACTTTTGTAGCATTATTGGTTCTAGAAAGAATGCAATTTATGGCATCATTTGCCATAACATTTACTATTTGCTCATCTAACTTGTTCCAACCAATCGGTAAGGCCGTGCAGAAAATTGCACAGGATGAATTAGAAGTTCACGCGCAGTTTGACAAGGAAGTACTTCGCACTGAACTTGCAACACCGCGAGGTCGAGAAACATACGAATCACTGAAGCCATTTATTAAAACCATCATTGATGAAGTGGTAAACACTGAGTTCGCCTGGACAGATCACGTGTTTAGTGGACGCGAATTGTTGGGCACAAACGCGGCCAAAGTTAAGAGCTGGGTACTCTTTAATGCCAGAGATGTTTACGAATTTCTAGATATAGAGTCTGAGCACAAACTTCCAAAAACAAATCCAATGGCCCACCTAGAAGATTGGCTAAATATATCAAAGACTCAGGCTGCACCGCAAGAGCAAGATAATAATCAGTACAAAGTAAATGTAATCGTCCGTGATGACGAAACTGCCAATTTTGATGTAGATTTTTAAAAGGAGATATTCAAATGAGACTTATTGTTTACTCAAAGCCAAACTGCCCTCAGTGTGATAGTGCCAAGGATATGATTACAAAAAGCGGCAAATTATACGAAGAACGCATCCTTGATATGGGTCAAAGTAAAGATTCAAGTAAGAAGTACTATACAGTTAAAGAATTAAAAGAGTTAGTACCCGGAGCAAAATCAGTTCCGCAGATTTTCCAGGTTGACGATAATGGTAAGAATTATGTTGGCGGACTTAAAGAGCTAGGTTTAGCACTGATGTAATCTTACAAAACTCAAGGTTAAGGATAAATACCTCTGAATGTCCTTCAGAGGTATTTTTCTATCCGCATATCATAAAAGAGACCAAAATGGCAAACACTGAGCAAGACTAATGGCAGAACAATCAATGGTAACCCTTTTCGGTTTAACTTTTAACATTTACGCGGCGATCATTATCGTGCTGCTGATTATCATTGCTTGGGCGATGATTCGCGCAAATAAGGATCCGAATAACGAATTCGAGTGGTCTCACCTCGTGACTGATGTTGATCAATCTACCGGTAGAACAAAGGCCTCGGCTACAAAAATTCTACAACTTGTGGGCGGTGCGGTAGGCACGTTTATCGTTATCAAATTAACACTTCAAAACAACATCTCCTTTGACATTTTCGGTATCTATTTGGCTTATGTGGCGTCTATCGACGGATTTTCAAAGTTCATGACGGCTCGTTACGGTGTTAGACGTGATGATCAGCAATTAGGTGGAGGACAATACTACGGGGGTGGAGGCAACTATAATTCACCATACTCTCCCCCAATAGACGGAAGTGCGCAGGGGGTCTATACTCCGTCGGCCTTAGGCCCAGATCCAAATGAACGCCCTCGGTGCCCATGCCAAAACCACCACAAGAATAAGGAAAATTAATGACACAGCTAACAAAGAATTTCTCAGCAGCTGAACTTCGCTGCAAATGCGGGTGCAATCTCACAAGATTCTCTCCAGGATTTTTAGATGCGCTGCAGGCTCTTAGAGATGCAATGGGCGTGCCTCTTCCAATCAATAGCGCATGTCGCTGTGCAGCGCATAATGCTCGCGTTGGCGGTCATGCTCGCAGTTTACATGTTGGAGATAAACCTGCTCACCCAACAGGTGGTACGTGTGCAGTTGATATTGGCTTCCCATCGGGCCACCCTCAGCGTGATCGCTTAATATCTACTGCCTGGTTAATGGGCTGGAGTATCGGCCTCAATTCTAGATTCGTGCATTTGGACAGGAGAACTGCGAACGCTGGCTTACGTCAGAGCCGATTCACTTACTAATCTGCAGTTTACAAAACCTGAAAATCAGTGTATAATATTCCTAACTGAATTTAGGAATATTTTTAATGCCTGGAACTTATGTAGCTTTGCGCCTCGAAAAAAAAATTCATCTGCTGCAATTAGAGCTTTTTGCGAACGAAATGGAATTGATGTAAGCACACCTTCATTTGAAGACCGACTTCACGTTACCATCATCTATTCTAGGGTACAAATAGAATTCACTCCGGCTCCCGATATTCAGCACGTTGCTAGGATTACCGCATTCGACTTTTTCTCAGATAGCACAGGCAAAAGAAATGTGCTTGTTGCCAAGCTACATGCTCCTTCAGTTGCATTTAGGCATAGAGAGATTTGCCTAGTTCACGGTGCAACTCATGACTATATGTCTTACACACCGCATATTACTTTGCAGTATGACTGTGATGATTCAGTCGATATCAGCAGACTAAAGATTCCAGATTTTTCAATCGTTTTAAGTGGAGAATACGTCGAAGATCTTTTGGAGATTTAACATGACAGTTGAACTTGCACGTATCCCTGGCAAATGCCATCAAGCACTTTATTGCTGATTTCCCGCTACAAGCATTTCCCTTCATGTGCGCCAATAAGGGTACATACGGGCATGCAGGCGGGGTTATTCATGCTCTTATTCACGGAATCTTTAGTATGGGCTGGGGTCCTACTACACATGAAGAGTTCTGGGTTCTCTTAGGCGTTGATCAGTTTCTTCACGGCGTTACCTATATCGCACTCTCCTATTACTTCATCAAGGCAGTTTCTCCATGAATGTGGATATTAACAACATCATTGCCGCATCTAACGACACACCGCAAAGCACTCTCGGCCAACGAATCAAGGAGCTAGAACATTCAATTGATGACCTTGCAGTTCTAGACACGGCGCAAATTATCGTCGGCCGTCTAGACGGCCGGAGCTTCAGCAAGTTTACAAAGAATATGCAAAAACCATTCGACAGCACGTTTTCAAATGCAATGCAGCGCACGACGAAATACCTAATGTCAGCATTTAGCCCGGACTTGGCCTACACTCAGTCGGATGAGATTACTCTGGTTTGGATCCCCAAAAACATTCCTGATGCTAATACAATGCTTTTTGCTGGGCGCATTCAAAAGCTTGCGTCTGTTCTTGCTGGTGCTACCAGCGTTTGCTTCTTTAAGGAAATCACAGTAGATATTTTGCATAACACTCAAAAGTATCTAGAAATGTTTCCGCACTTTGATTGTCGTCTGTTCAATTGCACTGAGCAAGAATCATACGAGGCACTTGTTTGGCGTCAGCGGGATTGCATTAAGAATTCCATTTCCATGGCCGCTAGGGCTGCATATCCACACGCGGCGCTACACAAGAAGTGTGGCGCTGAGAAAATCAACATGCTTCTTGCTCAAGGTATTTCGTGGCATGATTATGATTCGCACAACAAGTATGGAACATTCTTTAGGAAGCGTGTAGAAGAAGTTCCCTTGACACCAGAGCAGCTAACTAAAATTCCCGAAAAGCACCGCCCGAATGGACCAGTGCCGCGCAACATTGTTACTGCATATCACCCAGGCCCGCTTTCTCGTTCTAGCGGATTTCTACGGGATTTACTATGACGCTAAAACAAGTCTTACCAATAGGTACATCTTTTCAATACAGTCAGTTTCTTAGCGACAAAACGCTACAGTTAAATGCCAAGAATATTGCTCATACAGCAAAGACTAACAGAACTCATGAACAAGTTTATGAGGACGCACTTAACGGATTAGCGCTAGAAACGGCTCTTGCAGCTTATTTTGTCTATATCAGCGGTTATACAGTTGCCCAATCGACAGATTTAGTGTATGATCTAACAGCAACAACTGACCATGGCACATTTAACATTGACGTAAAAGGTCGTTTTAGACCAACGTCAAGATCATACACTCAATCTACATGGGAAAGAAACACCTTAGACTTCAGGGAAGATGGTTTAAAAGTCCACTACATGTGCTTTAATTGTACTGACGGGCAAAACGCAGTATATGAGGGGTATGCGTTAAGTGAAGATTTTTCAGAGTCCATTAAATACACGGGCTACTACATTTTCAGCAACCATTTGAGGAAATCATGAAGAACCAAACTCTACGAAATAAGAAAGGCGAAGTCATTGGCAGTTTGTCTGTCATCGGCAACATTACGTGGTTAGCCGATCGTAAAGGAACGCGTCTAGGTTTCCACGACTCAAAGACAAACAACACATTTGACGCAAAGGGTCGGTTGGTTGGAGCGAATTCAAACATCCTCATTACTCTACTTCCGTAATTGTTAAAAGTGTGTTAAATTAACAATCCGTTAAATATTTAACAGTGTACTTTTGCCGGTCACTGTGTAATAATGCTCCTGTATTTACAGGAGCATCTATGTCCTACAAACTTTTCATTGATGATCTTCGCATGCCTACTTCTGATGACTGGGTCATCGCGCGTAGCAGTCATGATGCTTGGAAGATTGTTGAGGAGTTTGGTCCTCCCTCATTCATTAGTTATGACCACGATCTTGGTGAAGAAGACACCTCGATGCTTTTCATCCATCGGATGATTTGTCATACACTCGACAATCCAGATTTCAAGTTTCCTCGCGATTACGCGATCCACAGTGCAAATCCTGTTGGTGTCAAGAACATCGATGGGCTTCTCAAGTCGTTCATCCGCACCCTTGAATAGGGACAGCATTATGAAGTTCAAACAGGAAGATTGGAGCACCCCCACAAACCAGCAGCAGGATATCATTCACTAGGTTCTTAGAGAAAACGGTTCCCTTGAACTTCTGGCCCACGCCGGTTGCGGAAAAACCTTTACCCTTATGAAGGTTGTTGATGCTGTTGTACGCGCTGCAATCTAGGTCTATAAGATCTCGCTCAACATGTGTCGCGAAATGATCGATTTTGACGACATGATTCTTGCTCCTCTTTACTTCAAGGCGAAGTTCTGGCCCAAGGATTGGATCCTTGTTGACGAGTCGCAGGATACTAACCCTGCTCGTCGCGTACTTGCTCCTGTAACGCCGGCCGTGTGTTGGTCGCATGATCTTCGTCGGTGACCCCCGCCCTTGTTGCGTTTACAAGGAGAACCATGAAACAGCAATATAATAAAAATTATGATTTGAAAAAGCGTGTATTATATACAACCAAAAACGAGGAATAATATGGACAATAGTACAGAAAAATCTAAAATAACTATACACGACGAGGAGATTATTGTATATAAAATTGTATATAAAAAGGACCTAGCAACATTCGTTCAATCCGTCGAAGACATTCCCTTTTACGCTTCGGTGTATAGCGAGTTTGCTGAGTATAACGAATCTGTTAGAGAGGCCGTAGCAAACAAAGAGAATATATCAAGGGAAACTTGGCGTAAATTGATCCGCGATCCATCCTATTCTATCGCTAAGACCGCGATTTTAAATCCAAAATTCGCAGAAGAACTCAGTGTTTCT
>BBPE01002000.1_pt1 | contig 57016 bp, 84 predicted proteins | sample 1344301 | NCBI WGS metagenome assembly BBPE01 (sample SAMD00019089, study PRJDB2971) | groundwater metagenome | isolation source: The Cedars highly-alkaline
TAAGGTTACACCTTTGTTTTTAAATCCTTTGCCCGACGAAGTCCGATTGCGTATAACTCCTTATATACGAACCCCTTCCTAAAAAGATTCTTAACTGATTTAAAGTTAAACTTGTCTTATATGATCATCGACTTGGTTGGTGGGATTTGACCTCTAAGCAGGAGCAACAATTTTTTGGCTCTCGATGATATCCGCAAGTCTCTCATCAGAGACTTTCATGGTCTCCTTTATGGTGATCATTTTATCGATTTTTATCAGTCCCCTTGTTATCGGCGAGTCAATGTTTAACTGATACATTTTTGCCCTGCCGATATCTCGCGTTTTTTTGATGATGCCCATGTCTACCAACCCTTCAAAAAATGTGTTTAGTGTAACTCTCGACATGCCCGAACCCTTCGCTATTTCCGTTTTAGAGTAGTCGTACCCATAGTTATCTATGAAGAAATCCACAACCCTGAAAAAGGAACTGGTTCCAAACCCCTTTATGAAATATGATTCTTTCATTTTGCCTCCCTCTTGTTTTATTTTACTCACTTTTTGTTTATTATATTGGAGAAATAGGTTGATCAATTTTGGTGATTTATTCAGACATTTCAAAGGCATAAGAAAAAGAGATTTTGAAAAGATATTAAGAGAGATGTTAGATGAGGGAATTCTCATAACAAAAACAGGCAAATACGGAGCGAGATTTTCCCTCAATTCAAATAAAAAGGCAGAGATATTGGAGGTATATGGACGAATTTTGGAAGATGATTGAAATAAAACCTGTCCACGCCGCATTAAATATTGCAGTCACGTCATATATTTGGCATTAATCCTGACGTAATCGCATGTGAGGTTATGTCTCCAGCCATGACCTTTTGCACATCAAAACTCTGGTAGCTTCTCCTCTAATCTAACCCTTTTTAATCCAATCTCACTATACTTTTTATCAGAACTTATTATCTCATCCCCATCGCAATATATCGCATGAAGTGCATCGAACGGTGTAACTCCATATTTTTTCATCACATAACATGCAGATAGATAAAACCATTGACACCTATCTTTGGCTCTCTCACTTCTACAAGGTTCGATGCCCCTTCTACCATCTCAAGTGGATCTTTTCCGTCCCTATATGCCAGCAAAATCAGTTCCATCAAGGTATGCGTCGATGTCCATATCTTGCCCTTGTGCTTCTTGTATATTTGCTCTGCATTCTTTTTTAGCCAGTCCCTCTCTTTTAACAGTGCGAGAAAGAAATCCGTCTCTGCATACATCTTATCTGCCTGCCTCTATCAAAGCCTCTTTTAAAATCTCCTTTTTAACTTCGGAAATCGGCTTTTCTATCCTCCCAATGGACTGAAACTCTTTTAATGGGTTTTTGGACTCCTTTGCTTTGTGTAGAACGATGTCTCCATCAGGCAAAACTAATATAGTATATTTCGATCTGGCATCCATTCTACTTCTAACTGCCTTTGGAAGGTATATCTTTCCTGTTTTGTCCAGTGCCACATATTCCATCGTACCACCACGCCCTATATTAATTCCAAAACATATAACATTTTTGGCGAATTATCCAAAATTTTCCCAAAACTGTTTTCGATATTACTGATCAGTCTGCTGGAAAGTTCTCTCTGGATGTTCTTTTATGAATTCCTTATATTCCTCTTCATACATCCAACAATACTCATCACAATTTTTACAATGGAAATGAACTTCATATGGTTCGCATCCCACATCTAAATAAGTCAAAGTGTTCCTACTATCACATTTCGAGCACATCAATCCTAATTCAAGGTCTTTTGGTATTATGCGGGTTCCTACACCAAAAGGATCTTCGCAAAGTTTCTCTATCGCACCATAAATTTTCACTTGATCTTCTTTCGGCAATTTATTCAACCGACTCACAAAATCATCTGTCAATATCGCTTTGTATTTTTTCTTAGCCACCTTCTTATCCCCTCTTCATGATCTTCTTTGGCTCTCTTTTCGCCCTTTAAATTCTTTTTCAAATTCGTCCCAGTCTCCTATGTTCATTCCCAAATCGACTTTATCAAAAAACTTTGTCAGGTCTACTTTCTTCTTTGGAATCATTCTGAGATAACTTCCCTCCTTTTTACTATATTTAATAGCCACTTTGAATACTTCTCACGTCATATATTTGGCATTAATCCTGACGTAATCACAGGTGAGGTCACAGCCCCACGCCCTCGCCCCCCCGTTTCCAAGCCCCAAATCTGCTTTGATGACGATGATATCCCTTACCATGAGCGCCCTCGCTTGATCAAGCACCCCCTCGACGATACTCCCCTCTTTGACCAATGTCACGACATTAGCGCCATCTGAGAGCTCCAGCGTGATTTTATCAGCTTCGACATCTGCGCCAGAACGACCTATGGCTGAGACAATCCTTCCCCAGTTTGGACTTTCTCCATAAACTGCTGTCTTGACCAGTGGCGATCGCACAACGGCTTTTGCCGCCTTTCTTGCATCATCTTTTGACCTTGCGCCTGAGATATCGACCTCGATGAATTTGGTTGCACCCTCGCCATCCCTTGCGATCATCTTCGCCAGTTCGGTGCACACAAAATTCAGACCTTCTTGAAAGTGGTGATCGCTTATGTGCTTTTTACCCGTCGCCGTTAGCAGGACCATATCGTTGGTGCTGGCATCGCCGTCCACGACGACCATGTTGAAACTATCGTCTACCGCTGTTCTCAAGCATTTATACAACACATCATATGAAAAATCAGCATCGGTGTAGATGAACACCAGCACCGTGTTCATATTTGGCTCAATCATGCCTGAGCCCTTGGCTATCCCACCAATGCGGACACCATCAACCTCAACAGCAACCTGCTTCAGTATGGTATCGGTGGTCATGATCGCCCTTGCAGCAGCTTCACTTCCGCCTGACTTTGATGTCAATCCATTCATCACATCTTTTACGTGCCTCTCGATCCAGTCCATATCGACATGATGGCCGATGATGCCAGTGGACGCGACGCCTACGGATTTTGAATTGACATCCAGTTCGTCCGCAACCAACTGACTCATTCTTTTTGCATCTTCGAGACCTCTTTCACCTGTAAAGGCGTTTGCACATCCGCTGTTGGCGATAATCGCATTCATAACACATGGCAAGCGCTCGTTCATGACGATGACCGGAGCAGCTTTTATTTTATTCTGGGTGAAAACCCCAGCAGCGTTACCTTTTCCTACTATAATCGCAAGACCTTTTTTGCCCTCTTTTATGCCGTATGCTTTGACGCCACGAACGGCGCATATCCCTCCGCTCAGAAGCTTCATTTTTTGCCCCCAAGTCCAGCTATGATATCTCCCCTGGTGACGATTCCAACCAGTCTGTCATCTTCTGTAACAGGAAGCCTGTTGACACGATGTTTGGTCATCATCTCCGCTGCTTTTTCGATACCCTCCTCTGGCGAGATGACATATAAGCAACGCGACATTACCCTGGCGACCGGTCTGTCACCCATATCTTCCAGCGCCTTTTTCGTTTTAGTCCAATCTACCAGCTCACGTATTGGCACCTCTATGAGCTCCAGCGGACTCGGCAGCCACAAGTCTTTTGAATATTCAGGAGTGCGCAAGAGTCCGAGAATATCTCTTTCGGTTATGACGCCCACTACTTTTCCACCTTCTACCACGGGCATGCCGCTTATGTTATGCTTTTTCAACTTCTTTACCACGTCGCTGACGACATCGCCTGGGACGCATGTGACAACTTTCTTGTTCATTATGTCTTTAACTTTCATGTTTCCACCTATGGAGCAATACCAGGCATCCATAGCCCAGCCTTTTCATCCAGGCCGAACATGATGTTCATGTTCTGAATTGCCTGGCCGGATGCACCCTTTACCATGTTGTCGATTGCCGAGATTACCACGATTCTATCTCCTTCTACGTCAAAACAACCGATATCGCAGAAATTAGAGCCTCTAACGGCGCCAAGCGACGGCACTCCCTCTACAATTCGCACGAAAACCTCGTCTGCGTACATCTTCCAATATAAATCCATGACATCTTTCTTGGATACTGCCTTCTTTACAAATATATGCGCCGTGGTCAGAATGCCCCTTACTGCAGGGATTATATGGGGCGTAAAGTGGACCTTACACCTGCCCAAAAGCGCCAGCTCCTGTTCGATCTCTGGATTATGGCGGTGCGTGGTTACATTATACGGCAATATGTTTTCGGCAACATTCGGATAATGCGTGACCTCCGATGGGTTCATGCCCGCGCCAGATATGCCAGTCTTTGAGTCGAAGACTATTCGCTCTACAATGCCAGCTTTAACAAGGGGGGCGGCAGCCAGTATGGCTCCCGTCGGGAAACAGCCTGGATTTGCGACCAGGTCAGAATGCCTGATATCTGCCCTGTGCAATTCAGGAAGGCCGTATGTTGCCTTCCTCTCACGGTCGCTGTGGGATGTTCCATATATCTTCTCATAGATATTGGGCTTCAATCTATAATCTGCACTCAAATCGATAACCTTGGCACCATTTGTCAATAGCTCTGGGACCTGTGTCATCGCAGCTTTGTGCGGAACTGCCGTGAATACGACGTCCGAACGCTTTGCCACTTCCTTTGAGGGTATGTCTTCAAAATATAGGTCCAATGTCTTCAAAAGGTGGGCGTGTATCACATTGACGGGCTGGTTTTTGAAAGTGCGCGAGGTCACCGTTACTATTTCCACATCAGGGCGATTCGCCAACAGTCGGAGCAGTTCTCCGCCTACGTACCCCGACCCTCCAATGATTCCAACTTTCATGTGTATTACTACTGCATTAGGGATATAAAAGATGTTTCGTTGAAGAAAACCTTATTGTGATTTGCACCAATTGTATTGTGCAGGAAAGTATTACGATGGACCAGATGTTAAAAAAAGCCGCAGAATGTGCCGAGACGCTCAAGAAGTGCGAGGAAGCGATCATCGTGTCACATATAGATGCAGACGGCCTGACCGCTGCTGGCATCATGTGCATGGCACTGGAGCGAGAGGGCATAGATTACACGACGAAATTCTTGAAGAAGCTGGACACGACAGCGCTCAACGAAATCGCGGATATCGGCAGGGAACTTGTCATTTTTACCGACCTCGGATCTACCATGCAGAAAGAGATCGATGCCCTAAATTTGAACGTCATAATCTCCGACCATCATCAGCCTGTTGGAGTCACGCTTGAACATCATCTTAACCCCCATCTTTTCGGCATCAACGGCACCGACGAGCTGAGTGGTTCTGGGACGGCATACCTGTTCGCCAAGGAGATAGGGTCCAATATGGATCTGGCAGGACTGGCAGTTGTAGGCGCTGTTGGCGACATGCAGGATGCGAAGACTGGACGGCTTATCGGGATGAACCGACACAACATGCAGGATGGCGTTGATGCTGGCGTCATCTCTGTTGAGACCGATATCCGTCTATTTGGTAGGCAGACGAGACCTGTTTACAAATTACTGGAATATTGCTCGGACCCATATATCCCTGGCATCAGCGCCAACGAAGCAGGATGCATCGAATTCCTGCGCGAGTTGGATATACCATTAAAAGACTTTGGGTGGCGTCACTGGATACATCTGAACAGGGATGAAAAACAGCGAATCGTCTCCAAGTTGATGCGGTTGTGTATGGAATCAGGGATACCGCCTTACAAGGTCGAACGTATTGTGGGCGAGGTGTACACCCTGCAGAGGGAACAGGAGGGCACAGAACTGAGGGATGCAACCGAATATTCCACATTGTTAAATGCCACGGCCCGATATGGCCATGCAGACATTGGTCTCAATGTATGTCTGGGAGACAGAGATGAATCCTACACATTCGCTCATAATCTACTGGCACAGCACAGGCGCAATCTGGTGGATGGATTACATTTTGTCAAGGAAACTGGAGTGACCACAATGAAGCATCTGCAATATTTCCATGCGGGATATAACATCCAGGATACGATCATCGGAATCGTTGCCGGGATGAGCGCTAGCACGGAAAGTGTCGACAGGAGGATGCCAATAATAGCGCTTGCCGATGCGGAAGATGGAATCAAAGTATCATCTAGGGGGACACAGGATTTAATCAGGCAGGGATTGAATCTAGCTGTTGCACTTCGCGAATCTGCTGAACAGGTAGGTGGTACTGGAGGCGGGCATGACATAGCGGCAGGTGCGACGATTCCAAAGGGGGAAGAAGAACGGTTTTTAGCAATCCTTGATACCAGAATTGGGATGCAATTAAAATAATTGGGATAATCATAAGGTATTTTTATTTTAATGTGTAATCTCATGTGATTACCATGAATTACGATGCGATTTATAAAATCCTCAAAGATGTCTTCACCACATATCACTATCACGTTGGCGTGCATCCGTTCGAATTGAAAAATAACATACTAGTCGCTGAAAAGGATGACGACAGACTTTTGGTTATGCACAGCCAGAATGGCGATTATTACGATGTAGAGCGCCTGATTGGGGTCGCCAGAGATCAGGGAGGCAGAGGTCTGCTGGTAACCATCGGGTCGTTTGCCCTCGATGCCTGCCTATTTGCTGAGCAAAACAACATACTTCTCTGGGATCGGGGTGAACTGGAGAAACAAATTGGAAAGGCCGCACTTGCCAATATATGTGGAAAAGATGGTTTTGCATTGCAGGACTCCGTATCAAATTTTTTTGGATTGGATGCCGAGCAGGGCAATTATATCCCGCAATTGCCACTATCCGATGAGAGTTGTATTTCCTACGGGATTCCAACACAGAAAATTGACATACAATTACGCTCTCTTTCGGTCCATATCACGAGACAAAACGCCGTCTCCATAGCCAACAGTCGGGTGGGGCAGACAGAAAGCGCGATTATCGTGTTTACACCATTCTGGCAGTACCATTATAAAATCAGTCTGGTAAAGCAATACAAGTCGAGGACCGTGGATTTATCCGGAGATGGCACAGGCGTCGTCAACGCTTTAGTTGGTGAAAACAAATTCGTGCAATATGAGCGGGCGCGCGATCGGGTAAGCGTCCCTGATGAGAATTACAGGATAGAGAGTCTGGCGATATCTCAAGAGGAGGCACAGGATATCGCCATTCAAGCGATCATTAAAAAGCACACAAAGCGACTTCGGATTAATGAAATGGTCGGCGAAGCGATCATTTTCGAAAATAAATCCTTTAAGCCGCGCCAGAAGGATATTAGCATTGAACTGGATTTAATTCACATTCCAATATGGAATATCAGGGGAAAGACCGGGTCTATCAAACTCAATGCGCATGATGGTCATATCCTGACAGAGGTGATAGACAGCGATGCAGAGTTTGTATGAGACTTCCCCTCGATTGAAAGATGTTCAGATATAAACCTCCAAGAGCTATCTTAAACGAGAGGTTCTATAGAATCTTAAAAGGTGTAAAGAAATCGGTTGATGATTATGATTAACTGAAATTTCTACAGTATTCAACGAACAAGAACACGGAACCTTATAATTTCTTTAAATCTTTAATCAAATCATCTGTGTCATCAGCATGTCTCTTAAAGAATGTAACGGGCGCTTGAATTCGCTTTTCTTTTTTGAAGCTCATAAGACCAAAATCCATTGTAGTAACAATACCATTAAGATATCGTAAGTCAATATATATTCCCATTAATTTATTGCGTGTTTCTTTAGGTAAACTTGCTAATATTCCTGCATTTCGTGCAGCGATGTAAGAGTCAGAGTAATAAGAAATTCTCAACTTCCTTGTTGCATTCCTTATTGCTTCTAATTCTAATGAATTTACCTCAGATTTTAATATTTCTTTATTCTCCTGTAGTTCTTCAATTAATGCTGTTAAGAGCTTCTTTTTGGTTATTATTTCTACCGCATGAATATATACAATGACACCTGCAATAGCACCGATTAATGCGATTAGTAGTGAGGCAATTACTTCCATGATAGATATGCTGTCTCCCTAAACTTTTGATATTCTTCCATGATTAGTTCAATCAAACCTCTCAACCCAGTTCAACATAACAAACCATCATCTTCTAAAACAGTGAGACACTCCACCACAGAATATGATGCCCTGGTGATGCCCATGCTTTTTTTGGATGTATCGGTCCCTACCAAATAGAGTCCACGAATGGGAGTTCTGTGCGATGGGACAATTTGATTGGTTTTGTTTACTGATTTCTCTGGAATCATGACCTGGTAGTGAATCATCTCTATATCCTTTTCGATGGATGGGTAGTACTTGCAGATAAACTCCATTGCACGTTTTTTAGTGGATTCAATATCTTTATCACCGATCTTAAACAAGAATCCAATAAGTTGCCCTTCTGGCGGAGCAAGATTTTTGTCATAATTGGTTACCGAAATTGCCCAAGCGCCTGTACAGCTTGAATTGCCTACTAAAATTTCGGACCCGACATTTTTAAGATATTTTTTCTTTAGCCCAAGCCAGATCGTTAGAGCCAGGACATTTGTAATATTGCTGAGTTTATCTGCGTATTCAGTTGCTATCGCACCGTCATCGAGTATCTTGGGGAATTCGGACACGAAGCCAGAGTAAACCACCAGGTCGGAATAATATTCATTTTCGCCATCTGAAACTCCCTTTACCGAATCGTTTTCTATGATTATTCTTTTCACCTCGACATTCTTCTTGATATCGACCCTGCCATCTGGAAATGAACTGACAATTGCATCGATAATGCTTCCTATTCCGCCAATCGGATATGCCTGATCCCTTGCCCCCTCCTTGAACAAGAAGTTTACCAGACCTGTCACTTTTTTCTGCATACCCTTCGTGTCGCTCCAGTCGAAAATCCTGAAGACCGATGTTTCATACATCGATGTGCCCGTCAAAAAGTGCGCCATGGTATCGATGAATCTAAGCGTGCTCTCCGAGAAATTATAGTTTTTAATATAGTCGTACACCGAGACTCCTGCAAGCTTTTTTGGTGTTATCAAGGATGCATTTAGGGCTGAAAATAACGCTTGGATGATCAGTATTCTATCTCTCAATGGAAGCACGTCGAACTGGATCCAGTCGGTAACAGTCCATGGAAACTCTTTTGTCGAACCGTTTATTTTAACGTAATATTTTCCATGTGGCTTAAACACCGGGACGACGTCGAAATATCTTGTCATAAGTTCTCTCAGGGGACCATCGTTAAGTTGCGTGATGATGTGCGGTCCTGTATCGACCGTATAGCCATCCACGTTATATGACCTGCAGGCTCCGCCGATGTAATCTTCTTTTTCGAGCATCAAAACGTTTTTTCCACCATTCGACTTTGAGATTGCGAGTGCAGTAAGCAGTCCACTGATCCCAGCCCCCACGATTATGGCATCGTATTTTTTCATATCGCCCCTCCCTCTTTGCAATATTCTCTTTCGATATGCGGCCGATATATCGTGTTGTAGGCGCAAAATGGAATCACCCTCCCATCAGGCACCGCATAGTGAATGCCGCATCGCTGGACCCTTTCCAGGTCTATGTTGTATGGGTCCTGAAAATGCATGACTCCTAAGAAAAGCGTATTTCTATGGAACTCGGAAGTGGCACCGATAGACCCCTTTCTGAGGACATCTATCAGCATTTTTGTGATGTTTATTCCGGTTGGCACCTTACTTTTATCCACGAACTTTGGAACTTCTCTGAGTATTTTTTCCACGGTCATCAGCCTACTGACCTTCGATTGGTTGACTTCCTTTGCCGAACTATCTAAGAACTCCATCAATCTTTCTACATCTATGAATCTGGTTATGGGTACAAAATGACCGTTTTTAACGAAAATGTAGGTTGCAGCACCACAGTGTGGATGGACGGTAAATTCTACCTGTTGACGTCTACGCCACGCCTCTACAAAATGAGATATTGGCAATACAAACGGCACAGGATAAAAATCGTCTCCAGTTATTTCGCCATTTGTCTGTTCTTCTATGAGTTTAAAGAAGTCTGGTATTGTAATCCTCTGTTTTTCGCGTTCTTCCTTGGTGATTCTCCCCACAAAAGAAACGGGCTGTATGTTCACGCCCCTGATAACATCCAGATTTTTAGAGGCGAATCGTAATATCTCCCCTATCTGGTCGTCATTTACTCCTTTAATCAGTGTCGGAACCAGTACAATGCTGGTCAGACCCGCCCTTCTACAATTCTCAATGGCGCCTAATTTGGCCGGAAGTGCGTTATAGCCGCGGGCGTGCATATAAGATGCACTATTCACACCATCAAATTGTAGATAAACTGTATTTAATCCGGCTTCCTGCAATCTTCTGCAGTATTCTACGTTGTTGGCAAGTTTTATGCCATTTGTCGCCACCTGTATCTGGGAGAAGCCAAAATCCTTTGCCATAGCTACTATTTCTGGAAAATCCTCTCGCATAGTTGGCTCACCGCCAGCGAATTGTATTGCCAGACATGGAATGGGTTTATCATTTCTGAGAACAGCCATCATCTTCTTAATTTGATTCATCGACGGCTCGTAGATGTGTCCACTAACAGCCGCATTTGCAAAGCAGACACGACAGCTTTGGTTGCATCTGTTTGTCACATCCATATTCGCGAGCAGTGTCATCGTCTTGTGATTGGAGCACAGCCCGCAATCATAGGGGCATCCCTTTTTATCTCCGAGCTTCTCTTGAGAGGCGATGTGTTTTCTGGTGTTTGAATTTTCAGGGAATTCACCACAGTTTCCAACCCTTTCGAATTTTTTATAAAAATCAGAATTGGACCAGCATATATCCTTAAATTCTCCATGGTCTTTACAATTCTTTTCGATTATAATTTTGCCGTCTTCTTCAAATATGGAGGCATCTATGACCTTCATGCATTCTGGACAGAGTGATTTTGTCTTCTTCATATATTCACTCTCTAACCTCATCGTCTTTTTGAGACTTCAACTTCAGCAAGACATGCTCAAACCGTTTGATATCTTCGTTTGTCTTCGCTAATTGTTTATCAAGGCGATATGCCGATTGCCTTAAATTTGCTATATGCTGCTCTATATAGTCTTTAATCGATGTGTCCCATACATAGAACTGTTTACGTATTTTTATGACGATTTTATGGCGTTGTAATGTTGCCAGTGCTCGACTTATCGTCGCCTGCTTTTTACCATCCAATAACCTGCCATCGCTGCAGAAGGCACTCTCTCCGTAAATACGTCTTGCGATGCCGTTGATTGTATTAGCACCTTCTTCTAATGCTAACACCACATTCCGCATTACTTTTCCCTGTCTCATACGTTATAAATAAGCATTATAACATATAAATATTACATGACCACAGGTCATAAAACAGTCCTGACAAGTTTATTAAGTCTAATTGGTGTTATAGATAATGGGTGTTGAAGTCCCTTCTGGCGAAGATGGTCTTTGTCGCATCTGTGAGATGGAACAGTCCGTCTAAATGTCACAACTCAAAGATTTGCGGACTCCAACTAACTCTTCGATTTAGTCGTATGGCTTTGATTAGTCAGTCTCCGATCTGAGACAGTTACAATAGGTTTAGAGCTTCTAATTGACGCCGCACCACTTCTACGCCCATCTCACAGTCCTCTGGCGTTTTGCATCCGGTTATCACCAATTTTCCAGAGCCGAATATCAACACGACGAGTTTGGGATCGGAGACTCGATAAACCAATCCTGGAAATACCTCGGGTTCATATTCGATATTCTCCAAACCGAGTCCGATGGCGATCGCGTTGAGGTTCAGTTCCGTGCCAAGATCAGCAGATGCTACGATATTTTGAACCACGATTTCCGGGTCACCTCTGATCGTAAGCCCTATATTGCGCAACTCTGCAGTAAGCCCCTCGGTCGCTTTTTTCACATCTTCCACTCTTCGTGCGCCAGTACAGTTTACCTTCCCTGACTTGAATATTAAAAAGGCCGCCTTGGGGTTTTTAACCCGATATACAAGCCCAGGGAATTTTTTCTTATCATATTCGGCATTATTCAGTTTTGTGCCAATCTGCTTCAGATCAAATCCGTCAGCGAGATGCATAGATGCTACTACATTTTCAATCTTGACTGGTGATTCTAATATTGACATATGTTCCCTTCTATTTTTGTTATGTGATTCTATATACTGTATACACAGTATCTAGAAATAAATAGCAGTTATAACCATAAAACTTACGAATTTAACTTAATCCTTTTGGTTTATTGGATTCATCAAGACGGAATAATAGATGAACATCAGAACCTCCAATAATATGCAAATCGCCGCAGGAACTGCCGCCTTGGTGCCGAATAGGATTAAAGAGGTTGTTGCAGTAAGGCCAAGATTCTTATATGAGCTGAACAGCGTGTAGGTGACCAGTTCATCATATGGAATGTTGAGCATTCTGCCAATCTTGAACACCAGTGTGCCCGAAAAAAAGGTCCTCATAGCTCCTATTATGAATATTGGCAACAATAGGCCATAATCACCACTCAACAAAATATCCTGATTTAGTCCGATGACCACATAGATTACCAAGAAAAAACCCAGATTGATGAGAATGTCCTTGTCCTCTTTATGCTGTTCGTAGTATGGAATTCGAATTATTATCCTCGAGAGGATTAGCGGCAAGAGTATCAGTATCAATAAAATTTTCAATACTTCAAAAGGATTCACCACCTCTATCCCCAGCAATAGGAGGAGAATTACCGGCATTAAGAATATGGATAATACGTAGATAAATGCGTTTGCCATCAATGCCAAATGCGTATTCCCCTTCAAAAGCGAACTATAAGCTATGACCCCTATGGCCGGTGGTGTCGCAACCATCACGATGAATCCTTTAAAGAGGGCGTCATCTTCTATGAGCAAAACGCTCATGATTAGAACTATGCCAGACAGAAGAACATAATTCAACATTAATGCTACGAGAATTGGCTTGAGGTTCTTTTTCATGTCAAGCTTTCGTAATTTAATGTCACAAAGGGAAACCGTAGTGGGTATGATTAGCGCAGGTATGATATACCACGTTAGGCGTTCTGCAAAATCTGGGTAGATTAGCGCGAATATGGTGGCAGATAAAAATACAAAATTCGAGTTCTTGAGGACTCTTTTCATATTATGGACTCGGCGGGATTCGAACTCGCGGCCTTTACGTTGCGAACGTAACGATCTACCCCTGATCTACGAGCCCCAAAAATATTTCATAGGATATTTCCGATATCAAATTAAACCCAGGCCTATGACCTGTATGCTTTTTACACCATCCAATTTGGCAAACATCTCCTCTATCCTTTCAGTTCCCCCTTCTACATCATCTATGATCACCGTTGCTATTAGTGCCTTGAGCCCAAATGCTATCGCCTCCTCGGTGATTCCGTATAACTTTGCACCGTCTGGCATGGCGGCTTTGATATCTCCCTTAAGTCTTTCATGGTCGGTTTCTATACCTTGAGGCATTATCTTGATTTTTGCTGCTACTTCTCCCATATTATTGTGCCACCTCTCACGGTCCGGTAAATCCGCACGTTGGACATTTGTATGGATTGCTCTGTCCTCGACACTTTGCACACCTGCCGATTGCTTCCCCACAATCTGGACATGGAAATCTAGTAAAGCCAGTGCCCGTTAATTTCACCGCACATGATATGCAATTCTCTGCTTTTGTTGATACCATAATTTATTCCCCTTCCATGCTTATGGCTCTTATAATATAAAAAAGACGGGGTGCCTTAATTATTCCCCTCCAAACGAGCGCTTCAAAATAGAATGAGGAGCGAATCTAGGGCATATCTGAGGGGATGGGACACCTAGATCCAACTCCCATCTGTAATCTACTTAACTTATATTTAAGATTTACCCATGTTGAGGTCATGGCATGTTGACGGATTAACTCTTCGAGACGTTTCCAACAGTCTGGCTACAGCATATGCTGGAAAAATCGAAGAAACCTTCTTTCCGTATCGATTTGATAGGCTGATATATTTCAGACCCACTCGTCGTGCAACATCCTCTGCGAGAAATTCTCCCAAACCTCCGGCGATGACGACTCCGCAATCAAATCTTCCGCATACATTGAGGACGGCATCTACCAGACTCTGCACCTGATGCTCTTTTATCTGCTTTGCGATTTGTCTTAGTTCCTGTGGCGATATCTCCTTCATGTCACAACAAACGACTCTAGCAAGTCTGCGCATCGCAGATTCGGCGTCCTTGCCAGCGCCGTCAGCCGTCTCACAGGTATAATCGTCTTCTGATATCTCGCCCAGCACCGAATACACATCTGCAGTTATTGCGAATAGTTCAGAGGATATTCTACACGGCACATCCAGCATTACCCGGTCCAATATGGTGGCGATATTCGTCCTTAGAATGCCTGAGTACACCAGCTCATTTCGTTTCAGCCGTTCGAAATCGGTCTTGGCCGCCATTGGAACGCCATCCATTATCGGTATTATATCACTTGTAGTGCTTCCTATGTCCATAAATAAAGCGTCGGGGAACTCGGTACTGATTAAATTGGCGGATGCTACCCAATTTGTCGATGCTATCGCTTCTGAGACGTCGGATACAAAAGTGCCGTTTGCATCGAGAAAATGGACATCATCGAACACGGAGAGAATGGCATCTGCGATAAATCGAACTCCGTTGCCCTTGGACGCAAAACAATCAGCGAGTTCACCTGTCATCACCACGCCGACAGCGTCTGCACCAGTGTACTTGGGTCGAAGACCGCCTTCGAGCAGGGACTTAATATCCTTATTTTTCCAGAGGGGCAGGTAATAAGACTCCGCGATTGAACCATCTGCCGAGGATATTTTTGTGTTGGCTCCGCCGACGTCAATGCCTATGATCATAATGCCTCCAGCTCTCTTTTTGTAAACGAATATGAGCCGCTAATCTGGACGTCATCTGGCAGCTTGCCGAACCGCGCTCTCAGTATCAGATCTGCGATTTCACGGTCGATGACCCTGCTAACACCGATAATTGATGTGGTCGCCCTTGGGTTCACATCTACGACATATGGTTTGTCATCCAGGACGATGTCCACCCCCACATACCCAGTACAGCTCAATATTTGAGCGCTTTTTACTGCAGCATTTATGACTTCTTTCCATTGGGGGACATAATGAGGAACGATTCCTCCCATGTATTGAATCCTATGGTCAATTTCGACCAATTGTTTGTTAACGGTCAATGGAAGCGCGGAACTGCCGATGATGAGACTGACGCTCAGATGTTCACCATCTATATATTCAGTGGTAATGCAACCCTCTTTTTGCACGAAATCCGAGACCACGAAGACGTCTTCGGATGCGCAACCGTATCTTGGCTTTATCACGTATCTGGGGCAGTCATCGGAATCGATTCTGGGAACCGAAATACCGGCGCGCGATAATTTTTCCGATGTCCTCAACTTATCAGCACACAATCTCACAACGCTGGACGAACATCCAAGGTTAACCGTGTTATCTTCGATGATGCGGGTAAATTCATGGAGGATGTCGTCTGGCGCGATGACGAGCCCTGCATCACAGTCCTTTGAGAGGTCTTCGATGCTTTGCCTGAAGTCACCTTCAGTTGATACAACTTCATGGCCAATGCGCCTGAAACTTCTCACCAGAGTGTTCAGCATGGCACGACCCTCGAAGAAAATGGGTCCCGTCAGCCCCGTGCCCACTGCAAATTCTGCGACTAATATTCTCATTGTGGAACGTTTTTGATTAACCTTTTTTTAAAAGGTTATTCGATAGCTTCTCTGCGATGTTTACAACTCGCCTTCCGAGGCCACGCGCCTCTTTTTGTGCCTGTTCATCTACTTCTTTTCCATCTCCAGCTGCACCGTAATGCCCTCCGGTTTCTATGGGGTCGCCGATGACGATCATTCCATGCACCAGCATAGCCTCCAAGATGGACAGCAGCGTTGTCTCCTTGCCCCCTGTTCGGTGCCTTGATGTGACGAACGCCGCCCCGACTTTGCCTTCGAGTTTCCTGCGGATGCTGATGGATTCGTCTATCAATTTCTTTACCTCTGCCGCCATGGTGCCGAAATAGACAGGAGAGCCGATGATGATTCCGTCATATGTTGGCAGTTCTGCGACATCTACTTCGTTCACGCTCTTCAGCGTTACTGTCCCTCCTGCATCCTTAACGCCATCCGACACTGCCATTGCGAGTTTTTTGGTGCTTCCGCTCTTCGAATAATACGTCACGAGTACTTTGGTCATGATTATCTCCACAATATCTTCTACCGCACCATTAAAATCTTTTGTCATGGTAAGTTTTTTCATCGATTGGGATAATTTGGTTATTATGAAAGTGGATGACGGGAAAAAAATAGCAGGAAAATCCGCGGCGGAACTGGTTAAAGACGGCATGGCAATAGGGCTGGGCACAGGTTCGACTGTTGCCCATGTGATTCAACGATTGGGCGAATTGGTCAAGGGTGGCTTGAACATCGTCGCAGTTCCTACATCATATCAAACTGAAATGCTGGTGATACGGGCAGGAATCCCGCTTACCTCTTTATGGGTGCACACGTCACTTGATATCGCGATAGATGGGGCAGACCAGGTCGACCCAGAGCTGAATTTAATTAAGGGCAGGGGCGCCGCACATACGCGCGAAAAGATAGTGGCATATTCTGCAACAAGATTTGTGATAGCAGTCGACGAGGGGAAAATCGTGGACGTATTGAATTGTCCCGTTCCGCTGGAAGTGTTGCCGTACGCACGAAAATTAGTAGAAATTCAAGTGACAAAATTGGGTGGAACTCATAGCTTGCGGTTGGCACAGAAAAAAGATGGGCCGATAATTACCGATAATGGTAATTTCATAATCGATGCAGATTTTGGAGAAATATCGGATCCTCAAAGATTGGACGAAGTGCTCTCATTCATTCCAGGCATTGTCGAGCATGGCATTTTCACAAATGCAGATGAAGTTCATGTCGGAGGGAAGGGCGGACTGCGTATCCTGAAGCGATGATGCGATTTTTGAGGTGGCTTCTATGGTTTATTCTGGGTAAACCGAACACTTAACTCTTGAAGTTTACGGATGTTTTTCAGGTCGTTCTCTGCCTGCATCTGTTTCAGATTCTCTATATTCGAGATGATATCCTGAATCGAAAAGGCCAATTTGTAACATTTCAGAGGTCTACCTTTGCCCTTCTTCTTGATATCGCGCACATCCACCCAATTCTCTTCCATGAGTTTTCGCATCGCGATGCTCACTTCAGGTTGCCTAAGGTCCGCGCCCATCTCTATATGTCTGGACGTCGCCTCGTCTACGTTTGCCAGATATACTAACGTCTTTGCGACATTTCTCTTCAATCCTGTGTCTATCAAAATGTTGGCAAACTCCTCATCTTTTTCATCTAACCCTGGCACAATTAATTCTCTCACCTATCTCACTCCTGCCTGCCCTGCCTAATCATAGGATTTTTATATCTCAGATTCTATAAATCTTTCGGAAATATATTATTATATCATAATCATTATGTAGTTCGAGTGGATTAATCGATGGAGCCGGGGTGGCCTAGTTGGTTAAGGCGTCAGACTCATAACAACCCTTTCCGCTAAAGCGTTGACGGAAAAGTGAGAGATCTGAAGACCGCGCGTTCGAATCGCGCTCCCGGCATCGTCATTTCAACACTTCTCTACTACCAGTGCATCAGCCAGTATTAAGTCACGGTTTTTAACTATCGTCAAGGGCTGGTCTGCAATAATCGTTGATAAGTCAACGTATCCTGTCTTCCAGACCAAATCGTAAAACTTCATAAGGGGCGCAAATAGGTGTTTGACCCGTCCTTTGGGTTCTCTAAAATACATCATCCCGAATCGTTTCCTCTTCTTCAAAACTCGCGTTGCCTCTGACATCACGCCCTCCGGGTCGTCGACCGTATCCATTCCGCACATACAGCTCGCTACATCGAATATCTCATCCTTGAACGGTAGATGGGCCGCATCACATAATATAAAGGTGATATTGTCTCTGTTCCTGTTTCGGATCCGCGCAATACTCAGCATGTTTTTGGAGAAATCGATGGCGACTATCTGTGCATGTTCTGCTCGCTTTGAAAGTATTTTCGCTGCCCTGCCCGTTCCTGTTGCGATGTCCAGGATGAATTGCCCTTTTTCGACGTTTAAGTCATTTATGATTTTCTTGCGCCACATTTGTTTCAGTCCAAAACACATCGCATCATCAAGGTCATACAGAATGGCCAGTCGCTCGTATGTTCTTTTAGTTGCCGTCATAGTAGCGTCCCCCTAATCATTGATTCATGTAAATTATTAGTCATATAATTATATCTATGCGAAAAGTCTTATAGTGAACCGACAATGGTTGAATTTGGTGATTAATTTGGACAAGAGTGCTGAGCTTGACGAACAGGAAAGCGTATTTCATAAAAAACTGAAATTAAAATTGAAGGAGGGGGGTAAAGAGGGCAGGATAACGTTCCTCAAGGATTATCTGGATTATCTTATCAAAAATAACAAAACCATCCCGCCTGACTTTCCTACTTTTGTAAGGGAAATCATGGGCTTGGATGATAGAGCTGGATTTATCCATATAAGGATATGGCACGAGAAAAGCGAGCTTGTCGAATTTGCAATAAACAGGAATTACGAGCACAGAGTAGAACACTATGACTGACAACGGATTTCTAGTGGGAGAGGCTCTTGTTGGAGAGGAGCCAGAAATCGCTCATATAGACCTAATGATTGGCAGCAAAAATGGTGCAATGGGTCAGGCGTTTGCCAATTCATTGGCCCAGCCCAGACAGGGGCACACGCCTATTCTGGCGGTGATAAGGCCCAATCTGCCTGTCAAACCAGCGACGCTAATAGTGCCTAAGGTAACCATAAGAAATCTGGAAGACGCCGAGAAGACGTTTGGGCCAGCCCAGAGCGCTATAGCAAAAGCAGTTGCCGACGCGGTAGAGGAGGGAATCATACCCAAGGAAGCAGTTGAAGAAATAGCGATTATAGTCTCTGTGTTCATCCACCCCAGGGGAAAGGACTACCAGAGGATTTATAGATATAACTATGGGGCCACTAAGCTTGCGATAAGACGTGCTATAGAAAAGTTCCCGGATATAGATAAAGTTTTAGAGGAGAAGGATAAAGCTATGCATGCAATGATAGGATTTAGGATAAATAACTTGAAGAACCCTCCCTATTTGGAGGTTGCCTTCGACATACCGGATTGGAGGAGGGTTGAGGGCATCATTAGAGCCCTACCGAGGACCGACGCCATAATAATTGAGGCAGGGACGCCGTTGATAAAAAGATACGGCGTAGAGGTTGTGCAGAAGATACACCAGCTAAGGCCAGAATCCGTTGTCGTCGCTGACTTGAAGACCCTGGACACGGGAAATCTGGAGGCGAGGATGGCTGGAGACGCCACCGCTGACGTGATAGGATTCTCAGGTCTCGCTCCATTGAAAACCATGGAGAAGTTCATAGCGGAGTGCAAGAAGGTTGGAGCCCTGTCTCTCATGGACACCCTCAACGTGTCCGACCCAGTAGCGGTCCTTAAAAAATTGAAGGAAAAGCCAGATATCGTGGAGCTCCACAGGGCGATAGATGTTGAGCGAGTGGAAGAGGCCCAGTGGGGGAACATTAAGGAAATCAAAAAGGCATGTAACAACAAAGTCTTGGTTGCAGTAGCTGGAGGGATAAGGGCAGACAAAGTGGAAGATGCCTTGAAATCAGGTGCTGATATCCTGGTGGTTGGAAGGGCTATTACATCTGCGAAGGACGTGACCGGTGCTGCGAGGGCATTCCTTCAGAAGATGGGAATAGAAGAGGTCGACCAGTTCAGGGTGATGACGGATTTCTAACGTATTTCTGGTCACTGGTGAACTTTGATGAAAACCCCAATAATAATCGTAAACTTCAAAACGTACTTGGAGGCTACTGGCAAAAATGCCCTGAAGATGGGAAAAATTATCAGGGAGCTAAGGGACGAAACCGGTGTGGAAATAATAGCAGTTCCACAATTTTCAGATATTTACCAGGTTGCGAGCATAGGCGCCCCCGTATTTGCGCAGCATATCGATGCGAGTGTACCTGGAAGCCATACCGGTCATGTACTGCCGGAGGCGGTAAGGGAAGCAGGAGCGATTGGAACGCTCATCAATCATTCAGAGAGGCAGCTGGAGTTGCCCGAAATAGAAGCTGCCATCAATGCAGCGAGAAGAGCAGGGCTTATCACCGTCGTTTGCGCAAATGACATAGCGAAAGCATCGGCCGTAGCTGCACTCAAGCCGGATTTCGTGGCTGTGGAGCCGCCTGAACTGATAGGCTCGGGCATTCCCGTATCCAAGGCAAATCCAGAGATAGTAAGCGGGACCGTCAAGGCTGTTCGGGACATAGCGCCAGACGTGGGCGTTTTATGCGGTGCTGGAATATCAAAGGGCGAGGATGTTAGGGTAGCACTTGACTTAGGTGCAAAAGGCGTGCTGCTGGCATCTGGTGTTGTTAAAGCGGCAGACCCGAAAAAAGCATTAGCCCAGTTGGTGGATGGAGTATGATTTCCATGGCTTTGGTCACTACGCCATAGTATGTCCAAATTCTATTAATAGTTATATGATGTAGTTGGATTATATGAAAGGTCCAAAAAAACTGTTCTTGCAGGAAAAACCCGCCAGCATTCTGCAGGCAGTTGCAGCACATGAAATGCCGTACATCTCCCTTATCGCCAAAGAAGTGGATAGCACGTATGCGCACACAACAAATACACTCTCCACAATGGAGCGATACGGATTGCTCACATTTTCTCGTGATGGGAGGACCAAGTACATCGAATTGACTTCCGCGGGTTGGACGATTGTAAGGGCATTAGAAGGGCTGATAAGCGCTTTTGATGGCACCAAGCCCGCTCTGCAGACGAAAGATATGACCGAACTTTCGGGAAAAATTAAATCAATTTATTCAAAAATAGATGCGATTTACGAGGAAGAGTTTGCCGACAAAAGATCGCTTTCTATGGGGGAGGCGACGCGGATAAGCCGCAGACTTGGCCCATACTGCAGAGAAATCAGCAAAATCGAGAATCTGGTCGCCAATGCCCCCTCACTTCAAAAAGATTTTGAAAATATCAAAAAACGGATGGACGAATTAATGGAACTTAGAAAAAGTCTCACAAATCTATAGCGTCTCTGGCGAGTTTCCTAAGATTACGGTCCACCACCATCGCGCCATATCTGCCAAATCCTTGCTGAACTGCCCGGATGTGTGATATTCTCCTTTCCTCACTTCGAGTACACCAGCGCCCAGCAACTTGTTTCGCATGGCATAAAAAGATGACCTGCTAACATTTAGCTCTTTGATCAAGTTTTCCCATTCGTCAATTGATATTGGTTTGCCCTCTTTTTTTCTTTTTTCGACCATCTCAAGAAAACGTTTAGCCCGCATTGCGGTGACCTCTCCCTTGAACAGGCGACGCATCAGCTCAAGATAAGGATCCCGAGATTGCGTTATCCTCGCCGCAGTATACGATCTCACTACCAGCGTAGTAGCTGTTCGGGGAGCATCTTTTATTCTGGTCATCGTTTATTTAATTAATTTGTACAAATATATATCTTCTCTACTCGAACTCTCACTTTTATTTTTTATCTAAACTATTTAATTTTTAAAAATTAATTTATTTTATTTTTAATTTTAAAGTTTTTTAATTTTTAGATGAAAAATATTATCTCAGATGCATCTCAGATATATTTTATGTTATCTAAATATTTCAAAAATTAGAGCTTATATCCTTAATTAGCGTATTTTCAGAGCTGTTTTCATCTCAGACAGTTCTTAAATCGTCTATTTTAGGATGGGTAAAACGTACCATCACCAAGGATGCTATGGGGATATTTCTAATATTACCCGTTTCAAGCGTAATTTGAGAGAACTGTGCAACAAGATATGGGTCTCAGGCGTGAGTGAACCTCCCATTTCGCTTTGTCATAGATGGAATACCGACTAAATCCCAACAGATTTAGATGGACACTCACAGATGTTTTATCTGCGACCTCTCTTTGTGAGAGTTGTATTTCCTTCAGAAATTCAACATTGACGTATTCTATATGATATAAGAATACATTCCACAAAATATTCAGTTTGTCATTTTTGATAGTTTTTTGGTAGTTAAGGAGGGTTTTACACATGGCAATGTGTATATTCATACATGTATTGGAATAATTAAATTGATAAAATCGATCCATTTTCGACATCATTTTTTTCATTCTTATATTTATTAGGTATAAGCGTGATTTTGATGGTTTTTCATGTTTTCATTATTCTCCCTTATGTGTGCTAATCCCCTCCCCCAGTTAATGGACATTTATCATTATATAATCAACTACAAATAAAAATATAAATATTATAATCTTATGTCGATTTTATGATATTTTAATATATATTGTTTAATAGCACTATTATGATATATATCTTATAGTATCATAAGAACTTAATTATATATTTGCTATGTATAAAAATTTAAAGATAATATTAAGTGTAAAAATTAATTGTAAAAAAACGAGCCCAAACGTTCAAATTGTGGAGTGTATGTGAGAGTTATTCGTCTTTTTCGCCTTTACTTTTCCCTATCAAATCTTCTATCGGCTTGCTCCCATGTTTGGTGACGACGACGTTTATCTGAGATATATCTGCCGTGATATCTCGACCGTGCACGGTTTTTCGTCCTCTCTGCCCCTTTTCTTTTGGGTGACAGCCAGTACCCTCGGATATCAGAATCTTCCGTCTCTGTCCACCTGGCAGATCTTTTCTCATTGCAAATCCGCCATTGTCCGTTCCACCGACAATCTGCAATTTGTATCCTGGCAACCCAAGCGTTTCATCATCGACCATATCGCCGATTGATTTGCCTATGAATTTATTTGCACTCGCGCCAGAAATCTCTATTTGATATGCCTTCCCACTTTTGGGATCTGATATGACTACTCTATATTCTACCATATTTCCTTTCACGACCTTTATTTAGCCCATAACAGGTCTTTTTTGCGTTTTATATCCAGAAACGCCCTTAGCGTTTCAGCTTCGTCTTCTGATAATGTATCACATAGTTCTTGTTCAAGAATCTTCGCATGTTTTTCAGGGATATCTACATAGAGCATATCTCCCTCATTAATCTGTCGACCGACCGTAGGACCTTCAATCGAAAAAGCGGCTTCTTTTCCGATGTTGACCTCTCCAGTATTCTCTCCGTGCTCCTGGATTCCCTTGACGACGCCGACCCGTATCCCATCCTCTCTAATCACGTCGACTCCGGGCTTGACCACACCTCCAACGACCTTAACACCAACGACCGCTGGTTTACTCTGTCTGAATGTGCAGTCAGGCAGCAATCGAAACCTGCCGGGCGTGACAATAGTTTCCAGCCGTTCTTTCTCATATATCGACCGCTCATGTTTAACCCATTCGTTATAATCCTCGATCAACTGATATATCACGTTGTTTTGAAATACTCGAACGTTGGTTTTTGATGCTTCCTCTTTTGCATCTGATAATATACCAACACAGAATCCGATTACAACTGCTAAATAGGGGTCATTTGTGGTAGCCGCCCCAATGATATCTCGTTTGGATATGTTCCCTATTTTGGCCTTATGTATTGGGATTTTGTTGTTTCTTAGTTCATTTATCATGGCTTCCAGTGATCCAATCGTATCTGCTTTGAGAATCACGCCGACTTCATCGGTTTGGATCGTCACTCTATCCAACTCGGATTGGACCTCGTTCATAATACGTGGTATGTCTTTTTCGTCCTTGGCTACATAAAGCGGTGAGCCGGCAAGTGCCTTTTCGAGGTCAGGTGCAGTTATCTTTATTCCTGAGGCAGCTGTCACATTGGTGACACGGAGGAACCGTTCTTCTGAACGTATCTCGCTAAGGGGGCGCGGTCTCAATAATGCACGCACCCTTGTCACAATCGGCTTCTCTTTACTACCGATTATGATTGTGTCTCCTATCTTTAACTCGCCATCGTACAATATGGCATCAAGGGTTGTGCCCAATCCCTTTTCCTCCTTGACTTCTAATACCGTTCCGACACCTGCATCATGGCGCCGAAGTTGCAAGTCGTTCTCGAGAAATCGCTGTGCAAGACCGATTAAGAGCGTCAGGAGGTCAGGAAGCCCCTCCCCTGTCTTGGCACTAATCGGAATCACCCCGACGTTTGTTCTAAAATCACGGATCCTGTCGTACCTGTCTGAGCTAAATCCTTCTTTGTGTAACTGCTCGATTAACCTATAGATGACCACGTCGAGCATCTGCGTCGCTCGCTCGCTTTGCCGTTTGTATGTGTCCATAAAAGGCTCGTTTTTATGTGGATACCACCCATGAATTCGATCGATCTTGTTGGCTGCAAGCACAAAAGGAGTTTTGAATTGACGCAGGATTTTCAGCGCCTCTATTGTTTGTGGCAGAAAACCCTCGTTAACATCGACAACTACTACTGCTATATCTGCAAGTGCTCCACCCCTGCTTCGTAGCGTTGTAAATGCATGATGTCCAGGAGTATCGATAAAAAGCAGTCCTGGAACTTTAAAATCACCTTCCTTAATGGGACCGCATATCTTTTTTATATAACTCAGTGGTACCTCAGTAGCCCCGATGTGTTGGGTAATGGCGCCTGCCTCAAGTTCTGCTAGTGACGTCCCACGTATCTTGTCAAGTAATGATGTCTTGCCATGGTCTACATGCCCCATCACGCACACGATGGGCGTCCGCAATTCTTTTCGGCTTTTCATCATCTCTGGTCGGTATAAAAGTGTCTTGGGAATATATATAAGGGATATGTTGTGAAGTGTGATTACTGATTCATTTTTGGCATTCGATTTTCATGCAAGAGACCGAAAATCATATAGTCATGTGTTGCATACGTAATACAATGGATTTCTATGTCAACAAAAACCAAGACTCTTAATGTGAGAATCACAGAAGGCCAATATGATGAGTTAGAGGAACTCGTGTATAGGGGAGAATATACTTCTAAAGCCGAGATTATAAGAGAACTTTTACGAGAGAAATTTGACGCCTTCTCTATATACCTCCATAAAAAAGCAGAAAAGGACCGAGAAAAGCACACCTCCCTTGAAGAATACGGCAAGAGTCGATGCTTAGAATGAGTTATTCTGTTTTCCTGCATCCGGATGTAGAGAGATACATGGATTCGCTCTCTGAAAGGGAGAGAAAAAGATGTTATCAATCTCTGAAAAGATTGCCCGAAGATCCATTCAAACCAAGATCAGGTTGCGACATACGAAAAATGGCAGGGAAAAAGCCTTTTTATAGACTACGCGTTGGAAATCATAGATTTGTGTATGTCGTAAAAGAAAGAGAAATACTCGTTGAAGAAGCGTTCAAAAGAGAGAAAGAATATTAAGTTACATGCCAAAATTGACACGATGAAACTTCTTCGGATTGCTTCGCACCTTGGCATAAATTCACCTTCGGCGAACTTCACAAACACCGAAAACGTCCCACTCAATCCAGACGCCACACTCATATTATGGTGAATTTAAAGACTTGCTTACAATCTCATCATCAAAATAGATGGCTATTTCTCTATCTGCCGACTCGGGAGAGTCGGATGCATGGATTATGTTTTGTGTAATGTCGAGTGCAAAATCGCCACGAATTGTGCCTGCGGCGGCTTTTGAAGGGTCTGTCGCACCCACCATGTTTCGCGTCACAGATATGGCATTCCTGCCCTCAATGACCATTGCAATGCTCGGCCCTGACATGATAAAATCGACCAGTGAACCGAAGAACGGTTTATCCGCATGTTCGGCATAATGTCGTTTTGCAGTTTTATGCTCCACCTGAACCATCTTCAGTGCGATGATATTCAGACCACGTCGTTCAATGCGAGAGATGACCTCTCCAGCTAAGCCACGCTGAATTCCGTCTGGTTTGATCATTAAAAACGTGCGCTCCATATGATATTTCTCACTTTGATTTGGTCCATTTAGTCTTTCTTGGGGCTCTCCCCAGGCTCATATTATTCTCGCATTTAGATGAGCAAAAATAGTAAACGCTTCCATCTCTTTTTACGAACATTTTGCCAGTTCCTATTTCGATTGGATTTCTGCAGAATGAACACTTCTTTGTTTCCATGAGGCCTCCCCTATTTCCTATTACCGCGTCATTAGTTTCTTGGCCTCTCGTGAGGTCTCCAACAGCATAAGAATATCACCTATACGTACTGGTCCAATGCAGTTGCGGGTTATTATTCTGCCTTTGTTGCTCCCCTCGAGAATGCAGCATTTAATCTGAGTAGCCTCTCCATGCATTCCAGTTCTTCCGAGTATCTCGATGATTTCTGCAGGGACACTTTCATCTGTCATTGGATTCACCTTTCACTTTTTCAGTGCCTTTACTTTCTTGACTATCTCTTCTACGAGCTCTTCAGCCTTGCCAGCTTCTATGATTGCCGATGCGGCGCAGCCCACGCTCAGACCAGACGCTGCCCCGATTTCATCCTGTTTTTTGATGTAGAGATAGGGAATCTTCTTTTCCTCGCTGAGGGGCGGGATATGTGCGACTATCTCTTCTGGTTGAACGTCTTCTCCGATTAAAACAAGCAATGCAACGCCACGCTCAATTGCCTTCGTGACCTCATTCGTTCCCTTTTTTATCTTTCCCGTATCTCTTGCCAGTTCCAACGCTTCCAACGCTTTATTTCCCAACTCGGCTGGAACCTCGAATTTGACATATATTGCAGTCATCTTATTTTCCTCCTTCTGGGCATATAAGCCCTTCATCAATCATCGTCTGTAAATTTGTAAGTGACACTGTAATATTCCATCAATATGTTTAAAGGTTGTGCTTATCCAGAAAGGCACCCCCTCAAAGGAGTAGATAACCTACACAGATTCGCTCTCACGTTCCTTGATTGCCATATCAAGATGCCTTTTATTGATCTTTTTATGCTTCACATCTTTTTTCACTTTCTCTCTATCCATATCCGGCCTGATGAACTCTCTCAGGGCGAGCATCGCTGCCTCTCGGCATATTGCCTCGATGTCTGCTCCAACGCATCCCTCTGTCTGTTTTGCAAGTACACCGATGTCAACATCATCTGCCAATGGCTTGTCTCTCAGATGAATCTGGAAGATCTGCTTACGCTCCCTTTCTCCTGGTGGTGGGATGCAGATCAATCGGTCGAACCTTCCAGGGCGAAGCAGAGCAGAGTCGATCAAATCAGGTCTGTTCGTCGCGGCTACGATGACCAAAAGCTTCGAGATATGCTGAGGGGGAGAGGAGTTCGCCCCCTCATCAAACACAGAGAATTCAAGCCGTATGATAGGGCTGCCAATGCCAGAATGGACAAAGAGCTATACGGCCAGAGGAACATGGCAGAGACGGCTAACTCTGTCATCAAAAGAAGATACGGAGACCATGTGAGAAGCAGAAAATGCCATCATCAGTTCCGAGAGATCATCGGAAAGTGCATCGTGTACAACATAGAGAGAGCGATAAAAAGTTCGCTCCTAACGATTCAGGCTATCATCCAAAAGCTTTTCTACAAAGCCTGATTTTTTCTTTTTCATGATTGACCCTCTCTTTGATATTATCTTCACCCGCCATATATTAAACTAATAAAAAGAGTGCCCAAGTAATATTTTGTATAACTTCTTATATACGAAATTCGCTTCTATGATGCCATCCAAGGAATCTTGAGTTGCGATTTGTTTGCTTACGTTTTATATATTTTATCGTGATGGTCATAATCTTCAATAATAACTAATTTTTTAGATTCTTCGATAGAAAATACTAATACAAAACTTTTGTCGATATGAACCCTTCTTAAATGTTGAAGAGGACGCCTTAGATTCTTATAATGATGTGGATTTAATCTTATCTTTTCAATCTTGCTATAGATTATTTCTAATTGTTTTGGGCCCTTCTTTGCAAGTTTAAAGAAAATCTTTTCTACAGATTTTCTCAGTTCATAATCATACATTCTACTTCAATCCAAAGTGTTTTCTAAAATCTTTCACTTTGATGGTGGGCCCCTTCTCTCGCCTTTTCATCTTTCCGATAAATTCGGGCCTAAGCTCAGGTTCCAAGAATTCTTTTTCATACTCACTTATTATTAAATTAATCACCTCAGATTTATTTTTCAGACCAAACTTACCTTTAACTATATTTAAAACTCTATCCTCGTGCTCGTTTAAAGTTACAATCGCCTGAACCATCTAATCACCCATTATGTTTTATTATAAATAATAATGTTTTATGATTATAAACCTTTTGGCTTCCGTTGTGAGAGCCTGCAAGGCGTGGTCGTAGTGAAGCCAAGCGTAACGAAGAAGTTAAATTTTCATTATATCAATTCGACCAAAGGGAGTCTATATTTTCCTTAAGTTGGCAGATTCAAACTGCCACCATCATCTCGTTCATTTATGCGCAAAATATGCCACGACGACCTCATTCACAGAATCAATCCTCACAAACCCGAATCGCTCGAACTGGACGACATTGTTCAACTCCGATTTGATGCCTTTTTCGCCAACGCCCTCGTACACGCCGTCCGGAGCGAAGACCTTTATCTTGACACCGTCGATGGGCGCCCAATGGATGATATCAGCACCTTTTTTGGCAAGGTCATCTCCAATGTATCTTGCCTTCAGGGGTTTCAAGTCCATAATCTGGATGTTGTATAACTCCTTGAGTCGTATTCGGTCACCTGCTGATAATGCAGTAGCATCATCCTGACATATCAAAACCTCTCCATCGACTAAAATCTCCCTGAAACCCCTGTCTATGTTCGGGTGCAGTGGCGCCTTTGCCACGGTCGATGGTGCACTTTCAATCGTTAAATGGACTGGAGTATGGACGAAGAAATATCGATTTGTCGAGGAGTCAATGATCTTTCTGTTCTCGGCATATAGCGTATCCATGCTGATTGCGATATCGGTCTCGGTTACACTCATCTTTATCATGAAATTTCTGATTGCTTCTGCCTGGATACCGCGTCTTCTCAGGGCGCGCACCGTCGGCAATCTTGGATCGTCCCATTGCGCATATATCCCATTCTGGATACCTTTTTTTATCTCGCTGGTGCTGAATTTGCCAATCTCGTGGATTTTAATGCGTCCCCAGTGTGATGTTTTTGGATATTCCCACCCTAAATATCCATAGATGAACTTTTGCCTTTTCTCGCTGTCTATCAGGTCTTTTCCCCTCATTATGTGCGTTATTCCCAACAGGTGGTCTTCTATCGCCGACTCAAAATCCAGCATCGGCCAGACAGCGTATTTGTCGCCGACGCGAGGATGTCTCTCCTTGACGATTCTGAAGGCAACCCAGTCGCGCAGGGCAGAGTCCTTGTGTTTGACATCGGTTTTAATCCGCAAAACTGCCTCTTTTTCATCATACTTTCCGCTCAGCATTGCCCTCCAATGCCCAATGTTAGTTTTGACACCCTGTTCTCTGTGTGGACACGTCTCTTTATTATCTTTAAGCTGCTTGAATTCGCTTTGACTGCAGAAACAGACATATGCCTTGTCCATCTTTATCAATTGTTCAGCATACACGTAATATCTGTCAATCCTGTCCGATGCTATCACGACTTGATCTGGTTTGGCACCCAGCCACTCGCAATCTTCGAGATACCAACCATATGCCTCCAGCATCGGTTTTTTGACCTTGGGGTCGGTGTCGTCGAACCTGAGGATAAACTTGCCGTTGTACATCCTGGCATACTCATGATTCACGATGATTCCGCGTGCGTTTCCTAATGTAGGGGGTCCATTGGGATTAGGGGCAATTCGCATCACCACCTCCCCATCTACGTCCAATGCTGGAAGTTTCTGCTCCTTCACTTTTTTTTCATGCAACTCTTCTATTAATTCGGGTGCGATCTGTCGGAGTTTGGACAGGCGCACTTCTGCGCTCATTTTGTCAACGTCGTCGAGTACTGCCCGTATTAATGGCATGATTCCGCGTGCGCTCTGGCGGAGTTCGGGGTGTGCCCCTATCACCTTTCCCATTACCGAACTTGCATTTGGAGTGGAGTCATATTTGATCGCGTTCTGCAACGCATATTTTTGTATAAGGCTCTTAATCTCCGATTTCTTCATCTAATCCTCATATGTTCTGGCACCACAATAATGATTTGCTGTAGAAACGATTTAGTATGTGCGGGTCACCATATACTCTGCCAGCTCTTTTAGAAGCTCTTTTGCTCTGGAATCTGGCAACACATCCAGTTTAGCTTTTCCCTTCTCAACCAGTTGATGCGCCTTTTTCATCGCGTAGTCTATCGATCCGGACTCGTGGAGCTTTTGTACTACTGCATCTATTTCTTCCTCGGACGCCCCTCTCGTGAGATGCTCTAATTCAACTCCCTTTTTGAGTGCGTGTATTGCAATCAACGTCTTTTTACCCTCTATGAGGTCACTGCCCCTATTCTTTCCAAGCCGCTCCTTTGGGGTGATGAGATCAAGGACGTCGTCGCGTATCTGAAATCCGAGCCCAGTCGTTCTACCTATCTCCCAGAACGCATCTGCCTCCTCTTCAGTGCAACCACTGAGTATCCCCCCTATCAAAGTGGATGCCGCAAACAGTACAGCGGTCTTTTTCTCGACCATTTCCATATAATCCGCTTCGGAGACTTCGGCAGACCCCACGAACGTCATATCCATCCACTGCCCCTCACAGATATCTGCACAGATATTCGCAAGAACTTTCAGACATTGCACGATACGATCGGAATCAGCATCAACGCTTGCGAGGATTTCAAATGCCTTTGAATAGAGCGTATCCCCTGCGAGTATCGCTGCTGGCAATCCCCATTTCACATGAACTGTAGGGGCGCCCCGTCGTAGGGTATCCTGGTCCATGATGTCATCGTGGATGAGCGTGAAATTGTGGACCAATTCGATGGAAAATGCAGCAGGCAATACTTTTTTTATATCGCCATTGACCGACTCAGCCGCGAGGATTAGCATAGCAGGACGAAGTCGTTTTCCTCCTGCATTCACCAAGTGCCTGGAGGCGAGATACAACTCCTTTGGTCGCGTAATTGGCAGTAATTGATCGATCATCTTATCGATCATCTGCCCTCTTTTCTGGATTTCATCGATCGTATGCATCGCATAACCTCTATTCAAGGGTAAGTTCCTGTCCGTTTCGCAGGATGTGCACGGTATCGCCCAGCACATACCCAACTTTTTCAGCCAGCTCTCCATAGGCACTGGTCATCTCGAGGTTGCCGTGTGTTGGTATGACGTGTCTCGGGTTGATCATTCTGAGTAGTTCCCAGTGGTCTTCTTTAGAGGCATGTCCGGAGACGTGCACGTTATCATATATTCTGGCGCCCTTCATCTGCAATTTCGTCTCAACGGCGTATCGGTTTGCTATATTGGGTGGGTTTGGTATTGTATTGGCTGAGAATATTACTTTATCACCATCTTCGACAGTGTAGGGTGTCGAGCCGTTGGAGATTCTTGTGAGTATTGCATTTGGCTCGCCTTGGTGACCGGTAACTATTGGCAGATATTTGTCCTTGCCGTCAGCCATCACACGATTGAGTATCTTATCGACGGACTTTCTATCTCCAAACATCCCAAGTTCAGCAGGAAAGTCTACATATCTCATTCGTTGTGCGGACATAGAATACGCTTTCATTGACCTACCCAACAGAAGTGGACGTCGACCCATTTCGATCGCGGCGTCGGCGATTATTTTAATACGTGCGATATGCGACGAGAACGTAGTAATTAGAACGCCGGATTTGGTCTCCTCGGTGCCGAGCAGCACGTCTCTGACCAGTTCACGTGCGACCTGCTCTGATGGGGTTTTCCCAGATCTCTGGACATTGGTGCTCTCGACTATCATGGCTATCACGTCCTCTTTGCTCAATCTTTTCAATCGCTTGAAGTCAGGCAATTCCCCGAGGGTGGGCGTTCTGTCTAATTTAAAGTCGTTTGCGTAAAGCACTATCCCCTCTGGCGTATGAAGTGCGGCGAACACACAGTCTATCATGCTGTGTTGAACCCTGATAAATTCCACTGCCAAATCAGGCGTAATCTGAAATGTGTCACCAGCCATCAGAGTACATAGTTTATTCTTTGTGCCAAATTTTCGTTCTGATTTTGTAAGCTTTGATATCAGTTCGATTGTAAATGGCGTGCCTATAATTGGGGCGTTGTATCGATGTGCTAATTTTGATATGGCACCTATGTGATCTAGATGGCCATGTGTACATACGATTGCCCTGACGTCACCCTTCACGTTGCTCATTATTGTGTCATCCGGGATGGCGCCTATCTTGATAAGGTCTAACGAATGCATTTTTTCCGTTTCCACATCTTCGTGAATCTGCACCCGATCCAATCTAAGTCCCATATCCATTATTACGATATCAGTTCCAACGCGTATTGCAGTCATGTTTCTTCCTACTTCGTCATATCCTCCAACCGCGATCACTCCTATATTTTTCATTTAATTCCTCCATTGTATTTTGAAAATTGTCTTATGTTAAATCCGCGTTGCTCCAGGATTTCTCTGGTCTTTCCGGTTATCACGATCTGGGCGCTTCCAATATCGGTAACCGAGCGACATCCTGTCAGAAACATCGCGGTCCTCAGCTCTTCGGTCATGATGTTTAATCTATTTATTATCTCTTGTTTCCCCTTTCTGGCAGGTATTACCAATGGCAGCGCAATGCTGCACAGTGATGCACCCAATGCCAGACACTTTGCCATATCTATTCCAGTGCGCACACCGCCCGTGGCGATGATAGGGATGCCTACGGACGACTCGACGATGCTTATCGTGGTGGGAATGCCCCAATCCCAGAACACCTTGCCCAGATGTTCTAACAATTCATCGCCTTCTGCTCTTGCCCTGTATACTTCCACCGCGGCAAAACTCGTCCCTCCACGTCCACCGACGTCTATTGCAGAAACTCCTGCCTTTTTGAGGGCAACTGCCACCTCATGTGATATTCCGGCGCCAGTTTCCTTTACCATCACGGGAACACTTGATTGGGCACATATCTCTTTGATTGTATCTAAACAGCCGTATGCATCCGTGTCTCCCTCTGGTTGGATTGCCTCTTGCAGGAAGTTCAGATGAATCGCCACGGCGTCTGCATCGATCATTTCGATCATTTTCTCGATACCCTCAATTCCATACTCCTTTAATTGGGGGGCACCGACATTTGCATATATAAAGGCGCTGGGCGCGACATCTCTGACGATGCGAAACGAATCCTCTTGTTTCGAATCTTCAACTGCGGCTCTTTGACTGCCGACGCCCATTCCGATTCCAAGCTCTTCGGCAGCACTAGCCAGCGCAGCGTTTATGTTTTTGGTATCGGGATGCCCTCCTGTCATGGATGCTATCAAAATCGGTGCATTCAACTGCTTACCGAGAAAATTGATGCTCAAGTCAATCTTATTTTTGTCGATCTCAGGCAACGCTTTATGGATCAATGTGATATCCTCGAATCCGCCTCCTTTTGATTCCACATCCTCTTCGGTGCATAGCCGTAGGTGTTCGATTTTTCTTTTAGAGGTTTGTCTCATGTCGTTCGCTCCTGATAATCGTTCCAAAATTCTCCTTGCCATTTAAGAAATTAGCTATATTTCCCGTTTTTGATGCATTGAATATATGAGAAGAGATGCCATCATCCGCCAGTTTTATCAATTCATTTACCTTTCCTAACATTCCCCCGGTGACGTCAATACCAGATGACCCACTTAATAATGCCTTTACATCATTAAATGTTTTTGGAGTAATTGTGGCTATTACCTTGTTGCCGCCCATTACTCCGTCGACATCGGTTCCAACTCCTACTTTTCCAACGCCCAAGTGGCGTGCCAGGTGAACGACTATCTGATCGCCTGACAGTATCGAGACGCCCCATGCAGTATCCATCACGACGTCGCCATGAAGTACCGGTATAGTTCCATTTTCGAGCATCAGTTCGATCTGGCGTATCATCATCTCGCTCAATCTGCTGCTATGCGATATTGTGCAGCTCAGCGGATGCACGGGTACAGCGGCAACGCCGTTTTCAACCAATCTTTCGATTAACGCTCTATTAAGCTCCTTTACTATTTCATGTGTTAATGCGACTTCTATAAAATTGCGCTTTCCGGACACATCCAATCCGAATTTTTTCGCTTGGGGATGCCCAAATGAGCCGGCGCCATGGACTATAATCAAGCCCCTCACGTTGGCAGAGGCAATTTCCCCTGCTACCCGGTCAATCTCATTGACGTTCAGGCATTTCTCTCTGGTTTTATCGGTCAAGACACTTCCGCCGACCTTCAATATTATGCGGTCACTCATCCTCTGTCGCCACCCCCACTTCTGTCACTCTGGCCTTAATCGCACGCCCGCCAGCCTCTTCGATGGCTTTGGCAACTTTCTCCGCATGATCATGGGATACCAGCGCAACCATACATCCCCCGCCACCGGCGCCGGTTATCTTCGCTCCAAATGCACCGGCATCTCTTGCAGCATAAATCTGCGCCGATAGCTCAGGACATCCCACACCCAGAGATTCAAGCAGGCCCTGATTTATGTTCATCAGCTCGCCAATGGCACTACAATCGCCCTCCTCTATCAAATGTTCGCCCCTTTTTGCTATGGCCCCTATTGCATTAAATATCATCTGGACTACGTCAGGATATCTTTCTCTAAGCAATGACACCCTTCCAACGAGTTCTTTAGTCGAAGACGTCTTGCCCGTATCCCCTACCACGAAACCGTAGTCCAGATTTTTCAGTCGCCTGCGCGAAGGCATCAGCACGACGCCGCCCATCGTAGAGATAAACGTATCAGTGGGACTCGCTGCACCCTGTATTTCCACTTCTATCGAGTGCCCCAGTTCTGCTATCTCTTCGTCAGACAATCCTACATCGAACTCCATGTTTATCGCGGACAGCGTCGCAATCGTAACAGCGGCAGAAGACCCCAATCCCGACTCAGGAGGGATTTCGGAATCGATTTTGACCTTCACGCCATCGAATTCGGTAAGCATCTTCATCCTCTCAATCGCCTTGAGGACGTATGGATGCCTATCGATTCCCCTGCCAAGTTTGGAGGTGATGGAGGTATCTAAACTCTCTTGGATGCTGACGCGTGTCCGTAGATCGATTGCGCATGCGATGGCAGGCTCGCCATAAACTACGGCGTGTTCACCGCATAAGAATATCTTTCCTGGTGCGGAACAGATGGTCATTTAATTCCTTATATATCCCGGATATGGTATAATCCTTTTAGTCAATAACAATTCCAGCATAACCGACCACGCTCGAGTAGTCCCCGGTCACATCCCCACTTGTGGCGTATTTCAATAACGCTCCTTTCTTCGCACCCATAGCTCTTGTCGTTTCCATCATCGTTGCGATAGGGCCATGACCACAAACCGATGCCTGCAGACTATAAATGTGTGAATAGAAAGTCGATACGTCCAATTCCAAGATTGATTTGATTATCCTATGGTCGTTTTTCCTTGCTACTTGGTTGGGTTCATAATGCGTGAAATCAGAGGACGCCAGTATGACCACGTCCTCGTCCTTTAGAACGTTTCCTAACTCGGCACCGAGCTTTTTAGCAGTTTCTTCGTCCTGCAAACCCATACATATCGGAACGATCTTAAAATCCTTAAACCTGTACTGGAGAAATGGCAGTTGAACCTCTATTGAATGTTCATATCGGTGTGCAACTTCGTCACGGTCGATGCGGTCCGGGAGCATATTCACGATGCCTTCATCTATTTCCACCTCTCCCAACGGAGTACTCCAGGTATCAGTGGACACCGCGACCATAGAGCCCGCTCCCCGATGATTGGGGCCAAGGATGACGTATGTCTCGGCAGAGGGAAGTGCAGCATAGACATGCGCAGCCACTTGACCGGAGTAAACATAGCCTGCATGTGGGACCACAGCCCCTGTCATCTCCTCAAATATCTCCACTTCAGCAGTAGCTATGTAACCTTCAATCCGTCTCCTCAGGGCTTTGGCCTCACCCTCGTAAAATTGTCCCGCAACGACGGCCCTTCTCATTGGACGCCTCACAATTCTGCCTCGAAATCCTCTACAGAATAGTCGAACGGCACGCCTTTTTCCTTGAGAGTTTCCTTGGCAAGCAACCAGTACACTATGGCCAGCGCCTTTCTACCTTTGTTATTCGTTGGAATTATCAGATCTATGTTTGCGGTCATGTTGTTCGTATCGCACATTCCGACGATCGGGGTGCCTACGCTCATCGCCTCTGTGACTGCTTGTGCATCTCCGATAGGGTCGATTACGATTAGAGCATCGGATTCAGTATAATTTTGATAAGCAGGGTTGGTAAGCGTACCTGGGATAAATCGCCCTAAGATCGCCCTCGCACCGAGCGCCTTGGCAAACATTTCCGTTGGTCGTTGTCCATACTGTCGTGCTGACACCACCAATATCTTCGACGGCTCATATCTCGATATGAATTTGGCTGCAGCCCTGATGCGCTGGTCTGTCGCCTGTACGTCTAAGATGTATAATCCGTCTGTTCTTACCAAATATATGAACTTCTCCATATCCTTCGTCTTCTGCTGTGTTCCAATATGAACGCCTGCTGTTAGATATTCGTCAACTGGTATCAGGGATTCATAAGCTAGGTCTTTTTTAGTATCTTGTTTCATCATCACAACCTCTCATTTAATTATGGCCATTCTTGGGTCCTTAAGGTCTCCTTCTATCCTTATCAACTCATTAAGTTTTGCAATTCGTTCGCCGCCAGTTATTCCTGTTTTGATGATTGGAATGTCCAGTGCGACCGCCAGGTGTGCAATGGTATCATCGGTCGTCTCACCAGATCGATGAGACATAACACAATGGTATCCATTGTCATTTGCCAGCTTTACGGCTTCATAGGTGCCGGTTACAGTTCCTATCTGGTTTGGCTTGATTAAAACTGTATTTACGGCACCAGTATCTATTCCTTGTTGGATTCTCGTGGGATTTGTGGCGAACAGATCATCGCCGCAGATCATACATCTCACCTGCTTCGTCAGTTCGGCAAAGCCCTCAAAATCGTTTTCCTCCAGGGGGTCTTCTACATAATAGAGGTTATATCTGTCTATTAGTTCAGATACATATTGTATCTGCTCCTCTGTGCTCAGTTTCACATCTGAATATACATATCTGCCATCTTTCCACAATTCTGTTGCCGCTATGTCAATAGCGACGCGCATATCAAATCCAACTGAATCGGACACATCTTCGGTTGCTTCGGATGCGATCGTGAGCGCTTCTTCGTTGCTGATAGAGGGCGCCCATGCTCCCTCATCGCCCTTGCCACACACTATCTCTCTCTTGTTTAGCAATTTCTTGACCTGCTTGTATGCCTCTGCATTGGCAAATATCGCGTCTTCGATATTCCTTGCACCCGTGGGGATTACGAGAATCTCTTGGATATCTATTGATCCTTTTGCGTGCACACCGCCACCGATCACATTGCCCAGGGGAAAGGGTAAAGAGTTAGAGGAAACGTTAATATATTGGCATAGCGGAACTCCAGAAGATGATGCGGCTGCCTTGGCAACTGCCATGGAGATGCCGATGCTCAGATTGCCACCGATGTTTGAGAAGTCTTTCGTACCGTCTATTTCATGCAAAGTGTTGTCTATATTCTTCTGCTCGCCAACATCTAAGCCGATCAGCCGAGGGATGACAACACTTTTTGCCTTTGATATCGCATCGGCGACTGGGATCGATTTGGCTTCAAATGCACCTTTACTCGCCCCCGATGGCACTGCAGCCCTTCCAAAACCATTGGAGGTGTGCACATCGACCTCCACCGTCTCGTCCCCACGGCTGTCTGATATTTTCCTAACGATTATGTTCTTGATTACCGTCATGATATTTTACTTTTTTCATGTTGGTCTTTATTCGCCCTATTTACCGTTATTGGGATTATGCCCTCGTCAAATTCCTGCATTGCGATGCTAATGGGGTCTTTTTCTCCTAGGTTACGTATCAGAATCGGTGCCCCTGCAGAAATCTGTAAGGCGCGTGCCCCTATTATTCTAGCTCGTTCATATCTTGTATATTTTTGGTCCACGTTAACAACTCCTTTAAGAAATGTCCTCTAAAATTGGGGTTGCTGAGATTCGAACTCAGGTCACAGCGCCCCGAACGCCATAGGATGGTCCAGCCTACCCTACAACCCCCCTCTTCCCTATTGATATGGGGATAGCATGTCTATTATATCCACGTGCGTTAACAACATTCGTCGACAGCAATATCTTTCGATACCCAGATCATCCAATATGTCTCCCACTTTGATATCATTTGTTCCCGATTCCTCTTTTCTGTCCTCTACTCGTTTCTTGTACATGTCCCACACATTTGATATTACTTTTCCACACGTAAAACACCTAACAGGGATCATATTGTCACCTTCTCTCCAACCTCATCTATATGATTTTTGTTGTCTGGCTCTCGCTCCACGTCCTCCAAACTTTTTACGCTCTTTTTGTCTAGCATCACTTACCAGAAGGTTCCTGTCGTATTTAAGAAACGCATCTCTAAGTGAAGAGCTATCTGTCCATTTTACTAGACCTCTGGCTATTGCAGTTCGCACCGCATCTGCCTGCCCTATGACTCCTCCTCCCCTTGCATTGACCTCGACGTCTATCTCATTGACAAGGTCGCTTGCAATGGTCAGCGGCTCAGTGATTTTGAGACGTGCCAATTTGGGCTCTATATTCTCTAGAAGTTTCTTGTTTATCCTTACCTGTCCTGAGCCCTTCTTGATCACAACTCTGGCTATTGCAGTTTTTCTCTTACCGCTTTCATTGACTATTTTCACCATATGATAAACTCCAAACTTAATTGGCACCGAGCTTTTTACTCAGGTTACCAAGCCGTATATACTTTATCGTACTCAATCGCGACATCTTAGCATTTTCGATGGTTTCCAGAGGCTCACTTTGTATTTCAATAGGCGTCCCGATATATACTTTTAACCGCGAATATGCATCTCGTCCGCGTTTTCGCTTATACGGGAGCATCCCTCTGATAGTCCTCTTCAATATTTGGTCGGCTCTCTTTGGGTAGTAAGGCCCTTTTTCTCTGGTGCCCTTTTTCACCTGGACATCATATTCCTTGAAGATCTGCACTTTTGACCCAGAAATTATCGCTTTTTCTGCGTTTACAATTGCGATATCTTCATCGCCTTCTAACAGGCGTTTTGAAATATTGCTCGCCAAACGTCCTAATATAAGTCCATCTGCATTGATGATGACCATTTATCATACCTCATTGGATTATTCGAACTCCAGCTCCCTTTGGGTTATCTTTTATTAGTTGCTCTATCATTATGCTTTTCCCTTTGACGCTTTTTATTTTATCGACAGCAACTTTGCTGAATCCTAGACCTGCTATTGTCACAGGATGGTCTAAAATACCAGCGCTTATGACTTTCCCTGGTACGAGTACTGTTTCGTTCTTTTTTGTGTTTCTATTGATCTGGCCGAGGTTCACTTTCGAATAGTTCCTAGTAGGGCGCTCCAATCTTTTGGCGATATCTTTCCATATCATGACGTCCTCTTCACGTGATTTTGCCTTGAGATTTTCTATCAGTTTTATCAGTCTTGGATTTGTTTTTGTCATGCCTTGCACCTTTTTATGCGGGGAGTGAGATTTGAACTCACGAACTCCTACGAGANNNCGAGACAGCGCCCTGAACGCTGTGCCTTTAGCCAACCCTCAAAAAGGTTGATCCGAAGATGTCCAAAGGATATCTTCTTAAGAAAATATTCCTATGGAATATTTTCGGTTTCAACGACCTGTCTACACTTCGTTCCGACAGGTCATATGCCAGTATATCTACTCGTCCTACTGAGCCCGAAGGGCGAATGTAGGACATTTTTGATCAACCTTTACCTCTGCTACGCAGAGTGAAGGTGTTTCTGCCAAAGCAGAAACGACCTTTTTGTTAAAAAGGTTATTGACCTGACTTGGCAACCCCCGCCAACTGCAAATTTTATGTCATGTCACTTCGAGACTTTTAACCAATATCTTGGCTTTTTTCTTTACGGCATCTGCAGCTCTTTGGACCAACTCTGCCGCAGGAATTGACCCATCTGATTCGAGGCCGAATATGAATGATGTTGAATCACTGTCGATGGTTATCGCTCCAAGTTCGCATGCATCCTCACAAAGGCGACACAACGAACATTCGGCGCTGTTTTTGACCGTCACCGTTTTATCGAGTGCGAGTATACCTCTCGGGCAGACCTCTACGCATGCACCACACCTGTCGCACTTCGAGATTGTGATGGTCGGCATATTTTTATAACTACAGGCGATTGCAGATTGCCACTTTGCATGCGTTTTACCCCTGCCCAACCTGGCAACAGCCTCTAACACTACTTTTTGCCCCTCCTTGAGCTCGATGATCGGTGTATTGTCGTCCACTGGAGCGACTTTCGGGTCAGCAGATTTCAACTCATTGGAATAGACTATTTTTGGCCCTTCAACGCTAAGCATTATGGATACCTGACATCGGGGACATCCCCCTTCACAATCACACTCGGAGCGGGATACATATAACTCTAAATCCGATTTTAATGGAATCAGCCCCAAACGTAAAGCGAGCATTTCATCGAACAGCACAGATGTATTCTCATATATATTGACGTCATCTATCGCTAACGATGGTACTTCTGCGATCATGCTGCGCCTTAAACTGTTAGCGAAAGCAGGTGAAACGCCCGATAATACAAATTTTATCTTTCGGTCAGACAGCTCAATAATATCAACATCCATTATTTAAACCCTCCTGCCACGCCTTCCACCAGCCGGTTTTGTTCCATCATGCGGTATAGGAGTCACGTCTTCGATTCGCCCGATTCGTAAACCTGCTCTAGCCAATGCTCGTATTGCAGCCTGTGCACCTGGACCGGGGCTGCGCTGTTTATTCCCTCCAGGAGCTCTAACATATATGTGAACGCCTACAATCCCCCTGTCCTTTGCCTGTTCTGCGACGTTCATCGCCATTTGCATAGCTGCATAAGGTGAACTTTCGTCTCGATCTGCTTTGACCACTCTCCCACCAGATGATTTGGAAATCGTTTCAGCTCCAGTCAAATCAGTTATAGTGATTATCGTGTTGTTGAATGATGCATAAATATGTGCGATTCCCCATTTTTCGTCCGTCATAATATCTCAGTCCTTTTTATTGGAGAGCCCACATAATATTCGATTTGTGATTCCTCCTCCTCCAGAACTACATAACCTGGGATGGTGACCTTTCTCCCGGCGATCGCGACATGTCCATGGGTGATAAGCTGTCTGGCGTGTTTTGTGGAATTTGCGAGCCCCTGTCGATATACAAGCGTTTGCAATCGTCGTTCCAATATATCTTCAATTTTAATGCTAAGGATTTCATCCAATTCTGCGCCCTTTTTTGATAATTTCATTTTACTTAATTTTTCCAATAGTTCCTTCGATATGGATTTGGCCGATTCTCCCTTCTTCCCTACATCGGTTAATTCTGCGCGTAATTTTCGTGTACCCCGCCGATATCTTCTTAAAACACTATGAGCTTTCCAGAGCTCTCGCTTGTTTCTCAGCCCATATTCTTTAACGAGGGCCACCTCATCACTCATTCTCGTCGCTTGCCATGGGTGGTTCGGAGACTCATATGTTTTACGATTTTTTCCTGGATATCCCATCAATTATCACCATTATTTTTTCTCTTCTTCTTGTCTGACAACCTTTTTCCTTATAACTCCTACTGTAGCTCCTTTTCGTCCTGTCGATTTTGTTCTTTGCCCTCTCACTTTATGCCCTCTTTCATGTCTGATGCCTCTGTAACTCCTCGTCTTCTTCATCAGGTCTATATCCTCTTTGCACTCCATCGTGAGTTCAGAACCCATTAGATGCATATTTTTGCTGGTTAGGATCTCTCTCCGTCGATTGACCACCCATTCAGGGACGTTTTCTCCAAATTCATCAACCGCCTTCTTCAGTCTATCGACGTCTTCATCTGACAGATACCCCATGATGGCTTTACGATCTGTTTTTGCGTTATGGGCTATTATCCCGGCAGACCTCACGGAAATGCCCTTGATGCCAGTAAGTGCGTAGCATACGCTCTTTTTTCCGTCTAGGTCAGTATTACAAATCCTTATTATATGCCTGATTTTTTCATCTTTGGCCATTTATTCACCTTAGTTCTTGTTTATGCGACGCCGAGGAAGGGATTTGAACCCTTGGGGGACTTGCGTCCCACAAGCTTACTAAGTTGATTTCCCCATTCCAGGCTTGCGCCTTCAGCCGACCTTCAAAAAGGTTGTTGACCGGACTTGGCTACCTCGGCACGCGACAGGGAGAATCCCCCCAGATCGAAGACGCACCACGTATGAGAGTGGGACTTCCACGCCACATCTTTGGGTATATGCCAGGCGCCATTAAAACTCTATCGGTGTCGACTGCAATACCATTTTTGGCACCTAATATATAGGTTGCGTTCATTTTTGCCGTGCCGAGACATACACACTCTCCCTTTAGCGTGAATACGGCTACCTGGCACCCCATCTCGATTTCACTCTGAACGCTAAGCACGCCAGGTACGGCCAGGTCTGCGCCATGGCAGATTGCATCCACTGCGGTATCTCTTATGATTACCTTCGGAAGATGGGTCACCCCATATTCCATTGGCATGACAATTTCTCGAAGAAACTGTTCGGTACCATCCTCTTTCCAAAAGACATGAGCGTCTTTGAGGTCTTGTAATGTTGCAATATGCGCGTCTTCGGTAAATGGGCCAGACATGGTCCTGCGCAGTTCGGCCATATGTGCGCCGACTCCTAACGCTTCTCCCATATCATGGCAGAGTTTACGTATATATGTTCCTGCTTCACACTCAACTTCGAACAGCACTTCGTTATCTTTGATTTCCTGTATTTTTAAATGATGAATCTTCCGTTTGCGTATCTGTCGCTTAACTGCGGATTTCAGGGGAGGCCTCTGATATATGTCTCCCGTAAATTCCCTGCAAACATCTCTAATTCTCTCTTCAGGAACGGTCCTGTGCAGTCTCATAACACATACGTACTTCTTCCTTGCCGTCAATAGGGCGCCAACGGCTTTGGTCGCTCCTCCAAGCATTACTGGGAGTACGCCCGTCACTTTTGGGTCTAAGGTACCGCTGTGGCCTGCTTTATCGAGGTCCAATATTTTCTTTATCCATGCGACCACTTCGTGTGAGGTTGGGCCTGCTGGCTTGTCTATGTTTATTACTCCTTTATTGATATGCTCATCGATTCTGCGTTTTTCTGGATCGCATCCGTACTCGGGATTGGTAGTATCTGATGCCTTTATGAGCATCCGTACCCCTTTTTCACCAAATTGATTCATTTACTGCAAAACACCCCGTCTATCGAAGAAGATATGATTTCTATAACTCCCTTTTTATCCCATTTTGAGGAATTGATGACGAGGTCATAGGGTGATAGGTCCTCGATATCGATTTCATAAGAGTCCATATATCGTTTGGATTCGCAACGTTCCCGCTCCTTTACTTCCTTCGATGCCTGTTCGATGGACATGCCATCACGCTTTGCAATTCGTTCGCAGCGGGATTCTATTGGAGCCTTGAGCCATATTTTGAGGTCTGCATTCTTTACCATCCACCCTGATAACCGCCCCTCTATCAAGACATCACATCCTCCCTCGGCGATTCTGCTCTGTTCTCGATCGATTTTTTTATCTATCTCCGCGTTAGATTCTGCCAGTTTTCCGAATTCAGAAAGTGTCATGCCGCGTTCCTTGGCCATCATTCTGAACATCTCTCCTATGGATATCAATTGGAGTTTAAAACGGTCTCCGATGGCACGCCCCACCGTCGTCTTTCCTGTCCCTGGCAACCCGCTTAACGTTATAATCATGTCTACATTCCTCCCATATTCAGTGCCTTCCGTATCACCTGCCCCATCGATATGGAACAGAGCATATACCAGAATATCCACACGGGTATAAATCGGAGCACCGTGTCGGTAGCCAGGTACAACTCGCCATAGAATGGCAATATGATGGTGGCATTCAGAGATAGGGTGAACATCAGATGATACAACCAGCCGAATATCGGCAGTGATATCAGCATGATATATGCCATCGGCTTGAGTTGTTGTTTCATCATTTCGGCTTGTGCCCTCATTATTTCGTCCTTCTGTTTATCCAGCTTCTTCAACTTGTGCTTGTTTTTTGATAACTGCGCCTCTCTGAGCTCTTTTTGGAATAACTTCATCTGCTCCATCGCCCCCTTATTCTTTTCCCAATCGATGGTATACTTCTGAATGACTGATGTAAATAAACCGGTTATCAGAGATAGGACGAATATCACCATATGGAGCGGCAGTATCGTTAATGGCCCAAATAAGTGATTCGTGGTCTCTCCCAAAAATATACGAAACCCCTCATCCATAAACCCGAGCATGAGGACAAACCCGATTATCAATGCAATTTTGTCCAGCGATTCTTTCAATTTTTCATTCATATCGCGCCCCCTCAAAAATCCTGCACAACTCTTCAAATATCTCGGGTATCTTCCTCCCCCCATCTACTGTAATCAGCAGGCCATCTTTTCTGTAATAATCTATGAGTGGTTTCGTTCGACGTTGATATTCATTCAGTCGATTCTGAATCGTCTCCTTTTTATCATCATCTCTTTGATATAGTGCGCCCTCACATTTATCACATAGGTTCTCATCCTTTGGGGGTTTGAAGTTTATATGATAATCAATGCCGCACGATCTACACGTCCTTCTGCCAGATAATCGCGTAATTAACTCTTCAAAAGACACGTCAAAATAAATGACTGCATCGAGTTTTAGCGCCAACTGGTGTAAAATGCTCACCAGTGCCTCTGCCTGTACGACTGTCCTGGGAAAACCGTCTAAAATAAACCCTTTTGAACAATCTGGAGATGAGAGTTTATCTTTTACAAGTCTTATGATTATTTGATCCGGTACCAGTTCGCCCCTATTCATATAGGACTTTGCCTTCTTTCCCAGTTTTGTTTCATCCATCACGTTTTTTCGTAACATCTCTCCCGAGGATATGTGCGGTATATCATACTTCCGGGATATCATCTCTGCTTGGGTACCCTTGCCAGCACCGGGCGGACCAAGAAATACATATCTCATTTTTCACTCGCCTCCGAGGAGTGTTCGCATCATCGGATGCATTTCACTCATCTGCTCTTTCGCTATTTGCTCGTACATCTTGTAAATGATGCTAACGGTCAGTAAGAGCCCTGTTCCACCGGCATGTCCAATGATACCAGTAAAGCTCGCCAATGCAGCTAACGCGCCGATGAATGCGCCCCCGATTATGGTGATGTTTGGAATATATCGTTTCATGATATTTTCAACGACTCCAATATCTCTCCTGTACCCTGGAATTTGCATGCCAGAGCGTTGAATTCGTTCTGCCACCTTTTTTGGCCCCATGCCAGTGGTTTCGATCCAAAACAGCGCAAAAACTATGGATCCAATGATCATGACCGCTAAATATATGATCACACGAAGAAGTATCTGCCCCGGCTCATGTACCCCCGGTATCAGCTCATGTGGACCGGCAATTGGCGCAAGATAATACATCAGCCCCGATACGGCCACGCCATCTATGAACTCTCCGATCATTGGATTATTACCTAAGATAGGGACATCGCTTTCCCATAGCAACATCCCTCCCATCTGGATATTTGCCACCAGCGCCATCACCAGGATTATCGGTAGAACGCTTGCATAGATCAGCTTAACAGGAAATTTTCCTCGTGCACCACGCACTGCAGAGTGAGCAAGTGGAATCTCGACTCTCATACTCTCGACATACACTACAATGATAAATATCAAGATCGTGCCGAGCAAAGCCATCAATCCGCCGCTCAACAAAAAGAAGAACAGCCCGTCTCCACCGAGTAACCACCCCATATCTATCGTAGTAAATATCTCATGCCATTTTGGGATCAATCCAACTGGAAGTGCTGCACCAGTAAACGGATGAATCGCAAAGGGATCTGGCTCCCAACTAAATAACCCTACAACCATCGCCTGTGATATGCTGGCAACTATAAATAATCCTACACCGGAGCCAATGCCCCATTTCGAGACAATTTCATCCATGAACAAGATCAAAATACCCCCAATTGCCACTTGTATGAATAGTATCCATATGACTGCAGATACACTCACACCCAATGTGCCTGCCAGTTCATAATTGGGTAGCAGAAATCTCCCTAATAGCTGAAGAGCAGCGGTCATCGTAATCATGACTAATACGAGTAGTTTCTGAGCGCCCTGGAATATCGACTGGTCTTTCGGATCACTCAGGTCCAGTTTGATGATATCCGCACCGACGAGTAGCTGCAGTATAATCGATGCCGTAACTATGGGACCGATACCTAACTGCACGATCGAACCAAACTCTCCTGCCATGATCGTTCGATACATCGCAAACAAGTCACGGGAATCTGGATGGAGTCCAAATAATGGAACATTGGTGAGTACGAAATATAGTAGTAGAATGGCAATAGTCCACATCAATTTAGTTTTGAAATGTACGTGCCCTTTTGGTTTTGCCACTGCTGGCAGACGATTAAGAAATGGTTCCAGTCGGTCTTTAATGCTCGCTTCGCTCATATGTTGCACCTATTCAGAAATATACATTTGCCCCCCAGTTTTTCTATTTTCGCCTTGGCAGTTTCGGAAAACTTGCTTGCAGTTATGGTCAGCTTTTTTGTCATCTGTCCACTGCCGAGCACCTTGTCGACATTTATATCGGTCAAACTGATTTGAATTGTCCCGTCCAGTTCTTTTGCCATGCCCTTCGATAACAAAATTTCTGAAATCTGGTCCAGTTCGCCCACGTTGATGGATGCATATTTCGTGACTACCTTGGGTGGTCGTTTGAAGCCATGTTTGCCATAGGCTCGCCCTTCCTGCAGCGCCCTGACAAAGTGATGTTTACATCCGCCAGCATGCCCTCTCCCACCTCTACTTCCGCCACCTCGGCGGTTTTTGTGTGTACCGGCACCAAAGGTTCTGGACCCTCTGTATTTCTTCGTCTTCGATTTGCTCATTTCATCACCGCATTTGCTTAATAAGTGCGTTAATTTCCTCGCCATAAAATCCCAGCGCTCCACCTTGTTGGAACGTCTTTTTGATACCTCTATGTCCTTTGCGAGGAGGATGGAGTCTGAACACCGGTGTGAGCTTTGGAATATCTTTGAGGGATGCATCTCCATCACACACCGCCTTGGCGAACTCCTTGATGGATTTATATTTGGCAGCATCTTTCACATATTTGTCAGTGAGTGGTGTCCCTCCTTCTAATTCGCCTCTTTTATGCAGGATTAAATCGAGAGAGTCTACATCGATGATGCCCCAGGCTACATAGTCCTTCACTTTTTGAATCATGCCTTTGTTGTTGGGAGTTTCGGCAAGCACAGCACAATGGTTAATTCGATTCAGGCGCATCATTTTCAGAGTATCTTTTATATCTGGCCTGGTGTGGACGCTGCTCCGCAATCTGATTACTGCATACATGTTTTACTCCTCTCCTTTTCATTTTATTGTTCGCATAGTAATAGTCCGTTTTAATGCGTTATATGTGGCCTTTGCGAAGTTTATAGTAGTTCTCGTATCGCCTTCAGATCTGGTCCAGACATCTTTAATGCCTGCCAATTCCAGTACTTTTTTGGCAGCTCCACCGGATGCTATTCCAAGCCCCCTTGGAGCTGGTTTGAGTACTATTGTAACACTGCCCGCCTTCCCCTTTACTTCAAACGGGACGGTGTGAGCCAGTCCACAACCACACTCCCATGAGCCACAACCCATTTTGACCTGTATGATATTCCGTTTTGCCATATCGATGGCCTTTTTGATGGCAGGTCCAACCTGTACGTCTTTGCCTTCTGCCAGCCCCATATATCCGCCACCATTTCCAACCGCGACAGTCGCCCTGAATTTCACCCGCCGCCCGGAGTCGGTCATTCGCTGGACCATATTGACGTCCAACACCTCATCCTGTAGGTCTGGCATCAGTGTATCTATGATTTCCGCTTCTTTTATCGAGAGACCGGATGCGAGCGCCGCCTCTATTGATGTAATTTCTCCTTCCTGCACCAGCCACCCAAGTCGCGTCTTGGGTATCCATTCCCCTCCATCATCGAGTTTCATATCTCACCTTTGGCAAGTTCATTCAATATAATTTCTTTGGTCTGATTGAAATGGTCGGCCAAATCCGTCGCCTTCAGACCACGTTTGGCGTATTTAGGATAGGCATCTTTCCGTTTATTAGCGTAATTGGCTATATGCTCACCGCGGATTCGTCCATCATCCGGGAATATTGAAGGGTCATGGGGGATGTCCATCCCCGCGTCGACCATGCCCTTTAGCGCTGCATAGACTTTAGAACCTTTTGACGATGTTTGCAACCCTATATCCAACACTCCCTCTTTGTGCCCTTCTTTCAATGTCCTGAGTCCAAACAACAATCCAGTCAAATATGTCGCTGGGGTGTTTCCTGTTGCACCTTTGTATCCAAACTTTGAGAGTTCACACGAACTCGCGGAGGATAAAATGGCATCTCCCTGTTTACGCGGTACTACGAGTTGAACCCCCACATGCTTCAAACTCTTTCGCACCACAACCCTCGGTTTTTGCGACAGGAGCAACTTAAGTCTCTTTCGATAATCTGTTTTTCCCTCCCTTCTTCGTCTGAATACCATTTAATCATCCTCTTATTGCTTGGACTCAAGATGTGAATTTAAGTGGGCGACGCTTCGGAATTCTCCACCTCTTGCTTTATTGTAAAATTTGCGATACGTGTTAGTGTCTATGGTTTCCTCCTCTCTTAGCGTTCGGAGTCTGCGTCTCAAAGCTCTTATCTTTTTCATCCACTGTTCTTTTCTCGGGGCTCTGGCACCCTTTGCCCCCCTTCGGCTACCGTGCCCTTTTCGATGCCCATATGTGCGTTTCACTTTTTTTGCACGAGCCCTCCCGCGGCTGATACCCTTTTGAGGTTTCGATGTAATGACACCCTCGCTGACCAGCGTGCGAATGTCCTCCCTGGTGATGGCTGCAGCTATATCTTCCAGTCTCTCAGAGGTCATCCATACCCGTGTTTCACCGACTTTCATTATGCTTGCTGCCATTCTTCTTTGATTTGATAAGTTGGCCATTTATTCCCTCTTCACAGGATTTAATATTTTAAGACCGAGTTCTTCTGCCTTTTCCTCTATGTCCAATCGCTTTTTGAGACCTACCGTACTGCCGATTCGGATTACCTGTATCGACGTATCTACCATATCCACCTCGTTAAGATTGTGCACCAGTACTTCTTCGTAGCCCGATGGATGGAATCCTCTTACCTCTTTTGGACTGCCATAGCCTATCTGGACCATTGCCCCTTTTGCGACGATTCCACTGCGTTGTTTGTTGTGAATGCCACTCGGGAACCTCCAACTTGCACCCACACGCTTCTTCTTATGAGAATCGTGGCGCCTGAACGAGGGTTTTTTGCTTTTTTGCTGCCTTCTCACTCTTAGAAGCCGCTCTCTGTTACCACTAAAGCCCATTTTGACAGGTTTTTCGGCCGCGGCCAGTTTTTTCTTTTTCTTCGCAGGTTTTCTGGTTTCCAGCCTCTGGACTGCCTTTTTTACATCCTCTGCAAGAGTGGGACTGATGCCATCCACTGCGGTAATATCTTCTAATGATGCTTTTTGTATATCCCCCACTGAGCTGAATCCAGCCTGAACCAGTGCATTGGTCTTCGCCTTGCCGAGTCCTTTTATCTTGGGCAGCCCCCTAATAATCTCAGTCACCGTGACCACCCGATTACGTAGATGCCGTCTTGAAATACCCTTGGGTCATATCTACGGATTCTGGTTGCCTGCTCTATATTTGCGGCAGTTTGACATACTCCTTCTTTGTCAATTCCCGTGACAATTATTTCATCGCGGCCGATTTGAACCCTGGAATTTCTGACTATTTTTGCCCTTCTTGATTTTCGCTCTCCCAAGAAGTTGCTGATGAGTGTGGCATTTCCCTCTACTTTGACTTGGATTGGAAAGTGAGCATAGACTATTTTTAGTTTACGTTCAAATCCCTCGGTCACACCGATTATCATATTTTGGATGTGCGAGGCAAATGTGCCCATCATCGCCCTCCCTTCTTTTCCGGGGCTTTTAGCCTTGACTATAATTTCTGAATCTTCTTTGGTAATGGTGATGTTAGGATACCACAACTCGCGTTGCAACTCGCCGTTGGCACCAGAGATTTTGATACAATTTCCCTCGATTTGAACGTTCACATCTTTTGGAATCGATATGACCTCTTTGGTTTCTCTCATCTATGTCCCCCTAATATACATATGCCAATAATATTCCGCCAGTTCCCTTTTCTCTGGCGTCGTAATGAGATATAACACCATGAGGCGTTGCAAGTATCAATGTCCCAAAATTCTGGGCGGGCAAATATCTCTTCTCCCATTTTTCAAATTCCGTCTTCTTGACCGAAAATCGAGGTTTTACTACTCCACATTTATTGATCCTGCCGCGTAACTCCACCTTAAATTTACCTGACTTTTTATCATCTATTAACTCGAACTTACCGATATATTCCTGCTCCTGCATGATTTTTAGGATATTGCAGGCAAGTTTCGATGCAGGTGCTACCGTACATTCTAGTTTTCCGGTATCGCTTGCATTCTTGATTGAGGACAATATATTTGCAAGAGGATCTACTAATGTCATTTAAACGATCACCATTTTAGCTGTACTTTCTAAATCCCATATCATATGCGACTTCTCTAAAACATTGTCGACATAAATATATATCGTATTTTCGGACCAGTCCTCGGTTTCTCCCACACCGCTTACACTGGTTTGCCCAATATCCAAATTTTACATTTTGTGGTTTTGTCATGTTACCACCGCGCCGAATTTATCTTTGATGAAGGCAGTTGCATCCTCTTTATTCAATCTATGGGCGGATGGAATCTTATGTTGTTTCGCCCATCTACGACGAACTCTGTAACCTGGACGCTCCAATGCGACAGATACATCCATACCAAATATCCCGATTTCAGGGTCATATCGCATGTCGGGAAAATCGGTATGCTCTTCAATGCCAAATGAGAAATTGCCGTTTTCGTCAAACTGTGATAGGTTAAGTTGACCATCTTTTATCGCCAGGGCAGACCGTAAAAACTTCTCCGCCGCTTCTTTCCTGAGCGTTACAACGCATCCAACGGGTCCCCCCCTCTTGATGCCGAATGTCGGCATAGTTTTCTTTGCGACAGTCCTGACTGGCGTCTGCCCGCTTATTTTTGTGAGAATCTGCTCGGCATTGAGCAGCTTTTGTCCACCTTCTCCCAAACTTATATTGATCGTGACCTTGTGTATCTTTGGGGTTTTCATAGGATTCATCATTTGCGCACCTCCAGGTCGATATCGGGCTTCTCGGTGCCGATGACGAAGACATAATCTTTTGTGGTCTCAAATTCTTTGTCACTTTTCACGGTCACCATGTTTGGTCGTGAGCTGCGAACTTCTATCAATTCTTTGATCGTACCGATTTCTCCTGAATGCCTTCCACCAACGACCATTACCAGATTTCCTGGTTTATATTCCAGTCGTTTCACTATCTTTCGTTCTGGTAGTTTGAGCACCACAGAGTCGCCAGAACGATATTCGTTCGAGCCGATGATATTTGAGCCATCATGCAAGTTAAGCTGCACCATTCCCCCCCTGACCACGGTCTTGTTGTTGATTCGACACAGCTTGACGTTCGAATCCTTAATTTTATGGAGGGTGAATCTACCTCTTGGATCGAGTAATACTCTGTAATGCGTCTTAATGGCAGAAATTGAAACTACGTCGAATATTCCAATTGGAAATTTATGGTCTCGTATAACCTTCCCATCTACGATAATCTGTTTACTATCTAACATGTATCGGATTTCCTTGATATTGTCTCCAAGCTTCAGCATGTCGCGTAACACTATGGCAAGTGGTACGCATCGTTTTTTGGAGTGTGGACCAGGAACTGGTTTAACGGCCCATTTGTGCGTTTTTCTGGTTATCGCCCAGCTAGTCGGAGCTGATATTCTCTTTTGATGACCTGCCATAGACTTATCGCTGCCTCCTTAATATCTCCTCACGGCGTTTATCTTTGAGATTTAGTTTGGTTATTTGGATATTGGATGGATGAATCGGACGTGCGACTTCGGAACCATCTGCCTTCTTGACAGTGACGCCATCAATCGTCACCCTCTCACGTCTAAGGTCGACGGTTTGAACCTTTCCTTTTGTACCTGCGTGGTCTCCTCTCATCATTTTAACCACATCGCCTTCGACAACTCGTGCCGTACGTCTGGAGTATTTTTTACGCAGCTCATCGTCCAGTGCTGCCCCCATGAACCCCTGTCGTTTATGTAGTGGCGCTTTTATCCTTTCCCTTCTCTGTTTTCTTGGCTGTATCGATGTCATGACAATACTCCCTTTCTTTTTCCCTTATACTATCATAGTAGCAGCTGAAGCGATTTTTGCAAACCGCTCTGCAGATTCTCTGGCTACGGGTCCTTTAATTTCGGTGCCCTTGGGCTCTCCTTTTTCATCGGTTATCACGGCGGCGTTGTCATCAAATTTCACCCTCATCCGCTCAGGCCTCGTGAACTCTTTCTTCTGCCTGATAACGACGGCATGTAGTATCTGTTTTCTCATCTCAGGCGTTCCCTTTTTTACCGAAACGATGACTATATCACCAATGCCTGCTTTTGGCTGCCGTCGTTTTACGCCTCTATATCCTTTAACCGAGATGACCTGTAAAACCCTTGCGCCGGTATTATCAGCACATTCGAGCAGAGTGCCAGTGTTTATAGAACGCGGAATTCGGGAGGTATGCCCTCTCATTTTGGCATCACCTGGATTATCACAAACTTCTTGGTCTTGCTTAATGGACGGCATTCGGCGATTTTAACGGCGTCTCCGCTCTTTGCATCTATACATGGCGGGTTGTGCGCATGGATCTTTGATCGCCTTTTTTCGTATCTCTCGTACTTCGGAACTCGTTTGACATATTCTCGCTGGATAACTGCGATTTTTTTCATCTTGGAGCTTACGACAGTCCCCTCTAATACTTGTCCTCGTACGGGGAGCACGCCGTGAAATGGACAGGCGGGGTCTTCACACTCTTTTTCGGGTGCAACTACATTCAGTCCGATATCCTTTGCCATTATCTGATCCTCTCATCTTCTTTTTTGAACCCTATTTTCGGGTCGTGCGAGTAGCAATTTACCATTTACTTTAACTTTGGCATCTGAAAGCATAAACACGAATGTTACTCCCTCTTTTGCAGTCTTTTTTATCCGATGGTCTTCTTTTTCAATCATGAACATATTTCGCGTCTCATCTACGATTTTTCCTTTAAGTCCTATCTGATTTGGAGCTGTACTCGCGACAATCTTGGTGGTGAGTCCAATTAATTCGTGATGGATTAAATTTTTAGGAGTGATATCCATTATACGGCACCACCTTGCTCGCGTTGGATGGTCTTGATTCTGGCGATGGTCCGCCGCAATCCCCCGATTCTACCAGGATTTTCAGGCGCACCACCTGCAGATGCGATAGCCCTTTCTCTGATGAGCTCGCTGGTAAGTTTGGCTAGTTGTTCCATCTGTTCATCAGACGTCATTTTTCTAATTTCTTCTGGCTTCAAGACCGCCATTATTCATCCCCTTTTGTAGATTCTCCGTCTTTAATTTCCTTCGTTTTAGGCTTTTTAGGAGATTTAGATTTTATCTCTTCTTTGTATGTTTCACTCTTATCTATTGGTTTGATATCTGCTGATTTTTCATCAGGTGTTTCTTTAACTTTTGCTGTGGATTTCTCAACCTTCGTTTTAGGCTCTTCAACAGATTGTGTTTTTGTCCCTGTCTCACTTGTATCGTCTTTACCTTCTTCTTTGACTTCCTCTTCGATTACTTCTGCAGGCATCTCTCCACTAAGTATGGTGAAGTTATCCGGCATCACGACATCGGGTTGAACAATTCTAACCTGGACACCGAGGACGCCAAGTTTCTTGATTGCTTTCGCGAATCCCTTGTCCACAAGTTCTTCAGCAGGAATCCCTGTGTGTTTGATACGTCCGGCCAAAAATTTCTCTCTGCGTTTTCGGGGACCAGTTAGCTTTCCAGATATTATGATTTCACAGCCAAGCGCGCCAGCATTCATTATGCGTTGTAGCGTTGAGTGTCCTGCTTTTCTAAAATACCATCCGCGCTCCAGTGCGTTTGCGAGCATGTTTGCCATCATCTGCGCATTCAGTTCTGGTTTTACAACCTCCTGTACGTCGATTTGTGGATTATCTAACTGAAATTCCTCATCTAATTTTTTAGTGAAGATACGTACGGTCTTCCCGGCTTTTCCTATAACCATCCCCGGTTTCTCTGCGTAAATGGTAATCTGCGTCCCCATTGGGGTTCTGTTGATTTTCATCCCGCTATAGCCTGCCCTATCCAGCTGTTGTATGAAGTATTCGTTTATTCTTACTTTTTTAAGTCCATCTTGGACGAACTTCCTTTCGATAGCCAAATTACTGCACCCCTTCTAAGACAAGCTCAATTGTGACCGTTTCGGTATTCTTTGGAGTTGCCCTTCCCATCGCCCTGGGCATATTCCCCTTTATCACACGTCCTCTCTTGGCAGCTATATGCCAAATCCTCATCCGTTTTGTATCGAGACCTTTATACTCGGCATTCTTTTCTGCACTGGCGATGAGCAGCAGAATTTCAGAGGCAGCTTTCTTGGGATAGCGTCCAGCATCCCATTTATGCAGACCTTTCTTGTGCCCGACGTTCCTCTTGTATCTCCTGAATGGAACTGCTTTTTTCAGGGCGACGACCTCTCCCATATACTCTTTGGCTCTGGATACGCTCATCCCCTTTATCTCACGGCATATCTCCACTGCGTGTTTTGGAGATATGTGCACCTCATAACACATGGCCTTAGCCGTTGTTTCAGGCAATCCATCTTTTGAATACTTGATTCTTGACACTTGAATAACCTCTCACTTCAATGGCACATATCTGCTTGATCGAGTTGCACCAACACCTGCACTCCCGTGTATAACCCGTTTTCGAGTAAGCGCAAACTCGCCGAGATAGTGTCCAATCATCTCTGGTTGAATCTGCACGCGGTTAAACTGTTTTCCGTCATGTAATTCGAATTGCATGCCCACCATCTTCGGTAATATGATTGTATCTCGCAGATGCGTTCTGATTGGCGATTTTCCTTTTTTGATGGATTCTAATAATTTTTTATGCGCCTCAGAAATTCCTCGCTTGATGGTTCTGCGCGCTCGTGCTGGCAACAGGTTGGCAACATCTTCCAGGTCCATCTCTTTTAACTCGTCGATTGTATATCCACGATATTTGAATTCTTTCTTTCGTCTCGGTAATTTGTTTGTTTTGCCCTTTGCCATCTTTCCACCTCTATCGTTTTCCTGTCCTTCGTGCCGCGATGGATCCTACCTTTCTTCCAGGCGGAGCGCGCCTGCTCACGGTCTTCGGCCTTCCTGGATGCTGCCACCCACCTCCTCCAAATGGATGGTCGACGACGTTCATCGCAACACCTCTTACCCGTGGATATTTGGCAGCTCTGGATTTCATCTTATGGTACTTTTTACCGGCCTTGACGAACGGCTTATCGGTTCGACCTCCGCCTGCAACGACGCCGATAGTTGCCCTGCATTTTGGGTTCAGCCATTTCATCTTGCCGCTTGGTAGTTGAATAATTGTTTTGCCCACATCGTGTGTTATCAAGGTCCCATGTGTCCCAGATGATCTTGCAAAGTGTCCTCCATCTCCTGGGCGGGATTCGATGTTACAGACTAAGCTCCCCTCTGGAATCTCTGCCAAAGGCAACGTGTTGCCGGGTTTGATCTCTGCGGATATGCCGCATGATATTTCATCTCCTGTCGCTATGCCTTCGGGTATCAATACATACCGTTCCTCATCGTTTTCGAGCCTAATTCTGGCGATTGGAGCACTTCTGGCTGGATCGTGCTCTATGTCGATCACCACTCCTTTTACTATCTCATTCTCATCGATTTTTATGTGTTTGAGATCGGATTTGTATTTATGAGATGGAGCCCGATATGTTGGGGTCCCCTTCCCCCTCTGTTGTGATATTATGCGCTTTCCCATTTTAGAACACTCCCAGTCGTGTTGAAATCTCTTCGGCAGAATCTTCATGGGACAATGTAACTATGGCTTTTTTCTGCCCCTTCGGAGTCATCATCGTTTTTATATCGGTAATTGTGACCTCGTACATATTTTCAATCTCTCTCTTTATTTGATCTTTCGTCGCATCGACGTCGACCAAGAATTGGAGCTTATTATTCGCATCTATCTGGATGGTCGCTTTTTCCGTTGTATGGAGATGTTTAATGGTCATTAAATGCCTCCTCTAATTTGGAAAGTGCAGACCTGCTCCAGACCGTCAAACGACCCGCATGCGTGCCAGGGGCAAGCAGCTCTGCATTCAAATCCTTTACGGTCGTTACATCTATGCCGGATAGATTGCGTGCAGCCCTACTCACTTCTTTATTCTCAGAGGTTACAATCAAAATGCTCTTCCTATGTTTGTACTTTCTGCCTCGGCGTTTTCCTTTGCCAGCCCGTATCGATTTTCCATTTTTGGCTCTGAGCACGTCATCCCATAGATTGATGTTCTGTAAAAATTCGCGCACTTCACTTGTCCTGGACAATGACTCCATCGAATCCTCGACGACCAGTGGCAGTTTTGCATCGAATTTATGTCCTCTGCTTGCGACCAGATCTGGGTCTGCCGTTGCCGCAATAGCGGACCTTATTGCCTTTCTTCTCTCTTTCTTGTTGACCTTCTCCGAGAGGATTTTATCTGTTTTTGGGGGGTGAGCCCTGCGTCCTCCAACAGCCTGAGGCACTCTGGCGACCCGACTCCCGCCCTTTATTCGCGGCGCACGTGAAACTCCTCTACCGGTACCCCATCCTTCTGCAGACGTCCTCATA
>BBPE01003369.1_pt1 | contig 56864 bp, 76 predicted proteins | sample 1344301 | NCBI WGS metagenome assembly BBPE01 (sample SAMD00019089, study PRJDB2971) | groundwater metagenome | isolation source: The Cedars highly-alkaline
GCTAAGTTGATTGGTGGTGAACGGTCTACTCTGACAGGTGGTTACGGTTCTACTCTACAAGGTGGTTATAGGTCTACTCTACGAGGTGGTGTTCGTTCTACCCTGACAGGTGGTGACGGGTCTACTCTACAAGGTGGTGTTGGTTCTACTCTACAAGGTGGTGATAGTTCTACTCTGATGGGTGGTTACGGTTCTAATCTACAAGGTGGTGATCGGTCTATACTAGCAGGTGGGGACTTCTCTACTATACAAGCTGGTGACTTCTCTACTCTACGAGGTGGTGACGGTTCTACTCTACGAGGTGGTGTCTTCTCTATTCTGACAGGTGGTAACTTCTCTACTCTGACAGGTGGTAACCGGTCTACTCTGACAGGTGGTAACCGGTCTACTCTGACAGGTGGTGATTGGTCTAAATTCAAAGCAGGTAAAGAGTCTTGTTTTATTGGAATTTATCGGAAAAACAATCGTAAACGAGTAATCACAGTGTATGTCGGTGAACGCGGTATTAAAGCTGATACGTGGTATCGGTTTAATAACGGTGTCTTCACTGAATTTGTGGATAAGTAGTAGTTGACAACAAGTTTAAAAGTGTTATATTTGTATTGTTGTTTGACATCGCAGGAACCCAAACCGATTAGTAAAGCCTTTAAAAGTTGCTAAGTCGTTAAAGACTTAAAAAAGGCAGGCAACAAATCATTGATAATGAATAGATTCCGTACATGCTGGTGTAGCTCAGTTGGTTAGTAGCAGGATTCTTATACAATCAAGGTCGGGGGTTCAAGTCCCTCCACCAGTACTATTTCACTAATCAGTTCAGGTTCCTGCATTTATTTTTATTATTATGAACTTCACAGAACTTTATTATAACGAGGGTTTAACCTCTAACCGTTGGAAAGACATTCCTTCATTCGTCGACGCCCACAAAAATCGTATCGAAGAACGTGAGCCTTTGATTATCATTAAATCAGATGGTAAAAAAGAAAACTTGTTAGAACTTTTTAAAGAAGGTAAACTTCATATTGAAAGTAGTACTAAACAAACTTCTAACCCTATAATTGAAAAATTAAAAGAAAAGGGTTTTGTGATTAAAAAAGACGAAAAGGGGGATGGTTATCTGTCGTATCATAAAAAGAATCGAGGTGCAATTGGTTATGGTTCAACCGAAGAAGAAGCTTTGATTGATCATTATGAAGCTTTAAATCAACTTCTCGAAGTAGTACGAATTCGTTATAAAAAACTTAAAAGTGCGCAGCAAAAATGAAATATTATCTAATTACTACTTTAAAAAAACAATAACGTTAAACTTGTTCATTGTAATCAAGTTATAAAAGGTAGTTTAGTAAAATATCTCAAAGATAATCATAATAAAGATATCATCATTTAAATTCGGTTGAAATCAGTAAAGAAAAATTTTAAGAAAATATTTGCTTTAATAAGCAAATATAAAAACAAAAAACTGTAGATTATAGTTTTGGTAATGACGTAAATAATTTAAAAATGTAAGTCTAAGACTTTCAATAAAAAACGCTAAGAATTTTGTATTCTTATTAAAAACTTTTATAATTCCGTGTTTGTTTTTCAAAAATTTTGAATAAAAATACATTATAAATTGTTTAAAAAATATATCATAATTTTAAAAAGCAAAAATAAGTTTGAAATTAATCCAGATCAACTTTTTATAGAGAGAAAAAAGTCTTGATTGATCACATTTAGTTAAATTTAATTATTTATTTTAGAATAGTAAAAAATATCTATTTTCATAGATATAAAAAACTTTAAAAGTTAGTTTTTAATGGGAGTAATGCAGAAAAAATGTGTTGGTAAATAACACTTGACAATCGTTTATATTCAAATGTATCTATGACACGTCTACTAGAGAGAAATACATTGACTGCTAGCAACTGATTATGGAGTAACAATAAACGTAAAAAAAAGTGATTACAGACTATGACGCTGTTTGATAGCTCACGCCTCGTCTTATAGGATCAAGGTAAGCCCATTTCTCTGTAAGATTCCTTTTAATAGATCTTATGCCCTCATAGCTTAGTAGTTGAAAGCGGCTGTTTTACACACAGCAGATCGACGGTGCGAATCTGTCTGAGGGTACACATGGAAGAAAATTTTCAAAAAACTCTAATAGAGTCATACTTCAAGTGGTTTTACGATGCTAAAAATGTAATGATAGTAGATGAATTTAATTATGTACAACCAAAAGAAAGTATTTCAAAAATAAATAGTACAATAATATTTGAACCGAACGAAGAAGTAGAAAAGTTTATGGAAGACTGGAAAAAAGAAATTCGAAAATTTAACGGAAATGAAAGATCTTATTATCCTTAGAGGTGTCCCAGATGCAGGTAAAAGCACGATTGCTAATATGATGGTTACTCCTGAATGTATTTGCACAGCAGACGGTTATCTTATGTTGGACGGCGAATACGTATGGAATTACGAGCGGACTAAGGAAGCCCACAAACAATGCCGTAAAAAGGCAAAACAACTTATGCATAGCGGTGCTAGTTCTGTAGTAATTGCAAACACTAACACAGAACCTTTAGAGTTCAAATTTTATGAAGATACGGGCAAAGCAAACGGGTATCGAATTCATTACTTAGTAGTTGAGAATCGTGAAAACCGTTTGGATCTTCTTCTGTTTACATAAATAAAGCGGGAGAAGAAAAATAAATCAAATGTATTCTTTCAAGTTAGGAATGTGTTAGTATGAAGAACATCGAATTGACTACATACAGTATGTTCCGTTTCTTTAACGACAAAAAAAGCACATACTTAACAAAAAAAGCTCTTAAGAAACTATTATTACAAATCGAAGAAAAAACAAACTTTCTTTTCTATCTATGGAAATTACCGACTTTTTAATACAAGACCATAATCATTTTTTCATGCTTTTCCCTAACACTGTTACAGCAAAAATACATGTACTAGAACATTTAAAACAAGCTGCTCCTTTTGGTGAAGGGTATGCAATCGAATGGAGACAGTGGAAAGAAGTACAACAACATCTTGTTAATCAAGGATTTACTTTAGAAGAAGTATGACAGATTTATCATTTATTTACGATCAAGAAAATCAAACTTACGTTCAATGTGTAAGTCATAATCCCGAACATTCTAAAAACATTAAAACTGAATCTTATGTAAGGTTTTATGGTGAATGAATGAGTACAAAAGTTGTCAAAGAATTTACAATTAAAGATAAAGAATTTTTAATTCGCAAGGTCGACGTATTAAATACACCAGAATTTATACCGCCTGTCAACATCTACGAAAAAAAATAAAGGCTATTTAAGATACAATTCTTAATAGTCGTCCAATTACACTGCGTAACGACATATTCAAATCGATTTTTAAAATTCAATCTACGTTATCAAATGTCTTTTCAGAGTTTCTTTCAAAACAAAATTTTTATAGAATTCATACCCCTAAAATTGTTTTAGAAGGTGCAGAAGGTGGTAGTAACATTTTCAAAATCAATTACTTTAATAAAGTTGCTTATTTAGCGCAATCACTTCAACTGTACAAACAGATAATAGTTGGGCGCTAGGTTGACTCCGTAATGTGCATAACTTTCACTTGACTAACTCAGTGAGAACGTGTATATTTGTGTATACTTATTTGTATGAGAGTCGTCTATCACAAAACAATTTTACTGGCATATAAATATGTACCTGTTTTTAATCGAATAATACATAACATATTAAACTAATGCCTCGTAAAACTAAAGAACAACGTGAAAAATAAGCTCGTCTGTATTATAAAAAACCGAAAAATTTTTATGTAAAGAAGAATATAAATTTTTGATTGTTAATTAGCATGAGTAAAGAACGACTTGCTTCTCAAAATAATAGAAACGGCAATCAAGCTAAAAAATATAAACTTTTAAAACTATCTCATTTTCGTTGTAAATACTGCCGAGTTCCGCTTCGTATGGAACTAGGACATAACAACAGCTTCACCATTGACCACCGTGTTCCCACTTCTAAAGGTGGTTCGAATACGTTTAAAAATATGGTTGCTTGTTGTTTGAAATGTAACGTAATGAAAGGAAGTATGGATTTAAAAGATTTTATTGAACTACTTAAACAACTTCAAAAATAAAAAAGTTATGTACAAAATTAAATTTGTTAGAAATGCTGATGCTGAAGGTGTCATGTGGTGTTTACCTATCACATTCGACGACTATAACCAAGCAATGACTTACGGAAACATGCGTTGGGGTAAACCGGATCGAAACATTTACTGGTGGATTAATTAAAGGGTGGAAAGTTGTTGATCGCATTGATGTCGGTCACAAAGTAGGTGATAAAGTCGTTTATTTTGAAATCGATTCTTTCCTTCCTATTGAATAGCGTTACGAATTTTTTTGTAAAAGTAGTCTTAAAATTTGTAACAATCAAGAAGGTTTTAGGCTTAAAACAATTCGTTTTTTTGATGGTAATTTTATTTTATCTTCCAATTTAGAAAAGCTATTGACATTCGCTCAAGGTAGTAGTAAATTACGTGAAACAGAACGAAAAGAGATAGTTATCAGAGATAATAAATCTTTTGAGAGAATAAGCTTCAAATAACTTCTTAAACAAAAAGACTAAAATGTTTGAATTTATATTTTTTATTTACATTTTTGGGTTTATTTTTTGGTTATTTCTTGCGGAAGCGGGAAAACAAGTTCACGGTTTGTTTGAAGACCAAGAAGAAGTAGAAACTTTCTACGTGTTTGCTTGGATCTGGTTTATCGCTATATTACTTGTTATTTATCAAATTTGGTTTAACAATGAAGAAGAAAATGACGAAGTTTAAACCTTCAGAATAGCAATTATTAATCTCTGAATAACCGTGGCAATTCAAATCTTTAACTATCCGATTAAAAAAATAAATTTCAATAATTCTTATGTTTGATTACGGCAAACCTCCTTTTAGTATAAATTTTAGGAATGGTAGTTACTTTATAGTCGATTCTTTTAAACATACTATGGCGACTTCTAAAAAGTATGAAGAAGCTTTAGAAATCGTTAAAAATATTCGTAAAGAAAACCCGGAAATCGTTTATGTTGATATAACACAGATTCATGTTCCGACAATTGAGTGTATAGCACATTTTTTTGAAGAACTTGCAAAAAGAGGATATATTGTTTTATACCCACATTTCAGCAAAGAAACTGAAAAAAAAGCTAGACAAATCGCTACTTGTGTTTTAACTTTATACACCACTAAAGATTACGAATTTGAACAAATCGATCAATTTGAACGACTCATCAATGAACCAAAAATAACATAAAAGTACACATAGGAACAGCAAAGTATTACCGTAAGTATAATAAATTTTCGCCAGAATTACCTGTAAAAAATAGCATTATTTTTCTAAAAGATAATGACGGTATTTATTGCTTCAAACAAAACACCGAGTCTGAACGACATGTTTTTTTGCTAAAAGGTGAAGATTTTTTTGATTAGTCGCGATCTTCTGGATGAAGAAGTGTTTATAAAAATGTCCACAGAGTTACCATTGTATTACGATTTATTTTTTTATAGAGAAGAAAGTTTTGCCTTTTTTGAGAATCGAACTAATAAAAAGATTGTTTTTTCTGAAGAGTTTAAAAATATGCTAGACAGTGGAAGTGATTTTTTTGTGTCGTTTGTTCTAGAAAAATAGGTTATCATTCTATTTGAGCTTGTCCCTGTATCTCAACTCGTTTAATAACAACCTACCACGACTTTTTAGCACACTATTACCAGTAGGTTCACCCGTCGGATGGTAGTCCACAAGCGTAAATTCAAGCCAACGCAGCCTTAAATTCCCAGAGAAAAATCTACGATGTAAATCATTTATTATGTTTAAACTTTCTTTCAATATATTCTGTGCAGCATTGTAAACAAGAACTACTACAACTCCGTATTCTTGACATTTAAACTCACGGTCTTTAAGTGTTAAATTGGGATTCTTCCAACCGCAAAAAGAACACGTTTTCGAGATCCAGCAAAAAGTATTCTATAGGTCTTACATTCACACTTTCAAGCCATTCTTATTTAGGTCGTAAGAAATCTTTATAAACAAAACGGCAAGCACCGATTGTATTGTTGATAACTTGTGCTTGACTTTCGGTCGGGTAGAGGCGTACCTTTATACCATGAAGCACAAAAATACAAATACCCTTAATCATCTTATTTAGTGTATATTTAACTTCTTTATGAAGCAAATAAATAACTAAATATAACCATTGACAAACGTAGAAACAAGCCATTACTTTGTAGAAGCAATTAAACTCAACCTCTCTATGATCTACTATCAACCATCTGAAAAGAAAAAAATTGTAGTGACCATCCCTCGTCGTATCCGTATTTCGACAAAAAACTACGATATTGTACGCGATATCAAAGGACATTTTCAAATCGTTAATCTTTAATCTCTTTCTCCATGTTTAAACCAATCCAAAACAAGCGTCGTACACCAATCATCGCTCTTTCCGAAGCCCCTAGTATGATCGTCTATAGTGGCGGTCGGGTAGTTCTAAATGAAGCTGCTCACAACCTTTTTGCTAAAGGCAAAAACTTTGCAGCGATTGAGTTGGGTGTTATCAGTGACGAAAACGGAACCAAAACATTCGGCATGCGGTATGTCCTAGCTTCATCTAAGAACTACAAACCGCTGAACAAAAAAGTCGAAGGTCGTGGTACCACATACGAATTCCGAAACGCCGGTTTTTTCCAAACACTAGAAGACGACAAAGGTCAACCCCTTACTCGCGTTAGTTTCCGTGTAGGCGCTCCGGATGAAAAGACTCGTGTCATGAAGCTTATCCCGATCGATTACGTTGTTAGTGAAACACGTAAGATAAAGGAGCGATTGATTGTTAAGCGTTTTCAAGAACAAGGTAAGTAAAATTCGACTATTTATTAAACTACTACCAACTTTGTATTAATACTAGTAGTTTAATTTTGGAATGTAGCTTAACGGTAAAGCTCGAAACTGTTAATTTCGCTTATATAGGTTCAAATCCTATCATTCCAGCCATATTGATGCGACGTTCTTTTTATTAATTTATAAGCTTAGGTGGCTGAGTGATTTTAGGCACTTCTCTTGTAAAGAAGACGATGTAGGTTTGATTCCTACCCTAAGCTCTAACTATTATTCCATGATTATTATCCTCTCTGTTTGTTTGTTTTTAGTCTATCTTTACCATTGTTACTCTCGTATAACTTCGTTAGCGAAACACATTTACCACTTATCAAAATGTAAACTGGCGATTACAGAAGAGTTTATGCAATCGGCAATAGAATCTGATCAGTTCATGAAATGCCTTAACGAAAATACGAACGAACTGGAAGCGATTGCTAAAGTGACACATCTTCAAGATGAAATTAAAATAGAAGTAGAACCGTACAACAAAGTAAAAGTATCATCTTTAATTTTTGTAAGAAAACAATATCAAAGTAAATTTGATGTAAGTTATTCCAAATTTAAAATCTTTCAAAAACAAATTGAAGATTTTGATGAAAAACTAAACTCGATCAATTGGTTTAAAACAACTTGTTACACACTATTTGGTCTATATAAACCTAAAGAATTAGAATTTTCTTACGTATGAAAACTGGAGAATTTGTTGTCTGTATAAACGATACGTTTACAAATCCAAGAACTAATATAGATTTTAAAATTTTACCTAAAAAGGGCGAAATTTATACTATTAGATCGATTTATCCTACAGGAGGTCTAGGTGAAGATACGACGGGGGTATTGCTTGTAGAAATTACAAACCCTCCAATTTATAACGCAGCTTTGAAAGGTAAAATAGAGCCAGGGTTTGCTGCGAAGCGTTTTTGCCCTTTGAACGAAGTGCCTGACGGTGTGTTAGATGAAGATAACGAAGAAGTTGTAGAGAAAGAAAAAGAACTGCAACTTATTTAAAGTGTCAGTGTGGCCGAGCGGTTAGGCGGCAGACTGCAAATCTGTCTTACGTAGGTTCGATTCCTATCGCTGACTCAACATTAACATTAAGTAGTCACTATTAGTCATTGACAAAGGGTCGTAATACAACTACCTTTGAAATATGAACCTCTATCGTAGAAACGCTATCAACCATTTTTTTATCTATTTTGAAGAAAAGTATGGGCAAAAACCTAGCCGCATTCAACTTTTTTCTTTGATGAATGAAAATTTACATAATGTAACTGCAAGGCTACGTTTATATTGGAAGTCTCCTGTAGAAAGTTCTCAAGGCCCTTTTAGCATGATGGAAACTGAAATTAAGGCTTGCATACCAATTGACGCTTTTAACGGTAAACTAAGTAATGTAGAACTAATTACTGAAAATCAATTTTTATGTTAGATGGCAATTTTCTTTACTTCTGACCCTCATTTCTTCCACAAAGGTATACTTCAACACTGTTCTAGACCATTTTCAACTGTGAGAGAAATGAACCAAACTTTGATTAATAACTGGAACTCTGTTGTAAAACATGATGATGAAGTTTGGATTCTAGGTGATCTGTTTTTCATTAGCAATAAAGATGCCATTTGTTCTGTTCTAGAAAAGCTTAACGGTAAGTTAAACTGGATCATAGGTAATCACGATTCAGAAAAAATTTTGAGTCACGAAAAAATAACATCTTTTTTTTCATTTATAGGATATTATAAAGAAATTAGCGTTAAAACTTCTAGCGGTAATTATAAAAAAATTTGTTTAATGCACTATCCTATTGCAGAATGGAACAAAAAAGACTATGGTTCTTGGCATTTACACGGGCATATGCACGGTGAAAGAATGACTGAAGATCTTAGTTACGATGTAGGGGTAGATACGAACCCAATGTACAGACCCTACTCTTTGAAAGAAATCGAAGAAATAATGACAACTAAAAAAAATTATGCTTACGTTTCAACATTATCATCCTGAAGCAAGTGCTTTCAAACATAATATGATTGTTAGTACCAGATTAGAAAAAACTGGTATCATTAATCTTATTTTCGCCCGTTTCTTTCACAATTTTGGTAAAGAGCCACTAAAAGAAATTAGTAAAGAAACAGAATATCCGACTGCTCTTGGACACGCCTATTTTGCCGAAAGTCTGGTTTCGAAGTATAAAGACCGGATTCTTTCTTTAGCACCAAACGCAGACGTAGAAAAAAATTCTAAAAACTGCCGAGATCATATGAAAATCAAAAACAGAATGAAAAAAAAACAAATTGAAAAGATCAAATCAAAAGGTCACTATAAAAAACTTCCCGTTTTTACAAAAGCGGACAACATGCTATCAGAATTTGAATATGGAAACTAAAATAGATCTTACAAAACTATGTCGTAGTCACGGATTTATTGTTATCGATAAAAATAGTCCTTTGGATCGTTTTTTTATCCGTTCAAAAAATGATGACATTTTTGTTGAAAAATTTGATATGTCTGATTTAAAAAATTTAGACGTTGAACTATTAACAGAAGATCTTTATAAAAGCGGGATCTTCTTCTATACGCCTTCAATCTTGGTAGACACAATCACACCTTCTATTGAGCTACTAGATGAAATAGTAGAGACAGTTACGATGGAGAGTGTTATCAACTTAGTAGGTGTTGATTTAGCTACGGACGTGTTCATATTTTTAGAACGTAAAGCTAACAACGGCGTTGTTTCGGATACTATCTTTACGGTATCACAACTAGATGAATGTATCGTTGAAGCAAAAAAAATTGGCTTGCTAAATAAGTTAGGCATCTTTAAAGAAGAAATCGACGAAAACGGCAATATTGTAACAACTCTAAACCCTGACTTACCAAAGTTCAAATCTCTTTAATCAATCTTTCTTCTCTCTATCTATGGAAAAAAACCAACCCATCACCATTCCGCGAATTGACCGAGGCACTGCGTTTCAAAAAATTGGTCCTAAAAACGATTCGAAGAAGTATAACAGATCGCACAAATTGACACAGAAAGAAATCAATTCGGCAAACATTCTTTCCTTTTTAAATGGTAATTCTTTGGCCGAAAATTTTATTCGTGAAAAATTAAAAGACCTTGTAAATTTAAACGAATCAGAAGGTACTCCCAAACTCAATCAAATTTTACACTCTTTGGGACTAAAAAACAAAGTTGAAGTTGTAAAAGAAAAAGAAATTGACGATAAAATTCACCAACTAGCTCTTCGAAAAATCGAACAAAGTAAAAAGTAAGGTGCTTTTTTCTCTCTTTAAACGCAAGTTCGAAAAACTTGCGTTTTCTATTTATATAAGTATGAGCCGAATAAGATACTTTCCCTTTTCGATAGTTACACCAGAAACAGTAGAAGAAGTAGCTGAAGTTCTTGGCAAGGATTCTATGGAAGCCAAAATCTTACAGTTGTATAGATTGTATAAGAGCAAAGGAGAGAATTGTGTCATCATTTTTCAACGAGGTCAACTATTATTAATTGACAAAAAATTCATTATAGACTACGAAAGATCGGATGAAGGTACAATCAAAAGAGTCATTTTTTAAAAAGTACAAAATAAAATCCCCATTATAAGTAATTTTATTTTGTCAAGTTTTCTATCAAATTTTTCTAGCTAGGTGTTGACAACGTTGTCAAGTGACATATCTTTGTATCGTTCAGTTTATCAAAACCAACAATCCTGTGACTACTCAAAATCAGCCCTAAGTTGATCAAGTACCCACCACTCAAGATCTGTTACCGTAAGAGGTACAGTTGACGGAGTTAAAGTGATAGACCCGCGTGCATTACGTTACGTATCGTGGAAGGTTTTCAACCTCGACGTGTCAATTATGACAAAGAGACTTTTGAAATGCTCAAAGAATTGATTGCTCATATTAATCCGATAACTGTTTCTCCTAGTAAAGATAAAGGTTTCTATGATCTTCGAGAATGACATTACCGTCTTCGCGCTGTTCAAGAACTTATCACGGAAGGGCGTTATTCAAAAGACGATAGAATTCGTATTGTGGTAAGCAAAGGTAACGATGTTGACCAAAGACTTATTAGCTTATCATCTTTCATACGAGAATGACTAGACAATTTTAGGTCAAGCTCATGCGGTTTGACAATTAATCAACCAAGTGGTAGACGAAGAACAGACTGCTAAAGCTACAGGTCTAACTATGAAGCAAATAGAAATTCGTGCTAAAGCTGCTGGTATCGATTTGCCTCTACAAGAAGCTATTCGAAAAGAAGAAATCGATGTAACGAGTGCTGTTATGATTTCTGACGTTTCTAATAGTCCTGAACAATCGGCGGCCATATTGGAACGAGCCAAAGAAGTTCAGAAAAAACGCAAAAGTCGCAAAAAATGTGTACTAAGGCTAAGAAACAAAATAAAATTTCTGTCGCAACTACCCGTGAAGCGATTGAACAATCAACTGGTCGCGCTTCTTTCCACAAGAACGGACGCCCTGCCGAAGATCATCAGTCACCTCGAACAAAGCGTGCAGGCTGCATTCAAAGTCAAAGGAGATAAAAGAGTGTACCCGAAGAGCTTGCGCGAACCCTAGAAGATGTACGGCGTATGTTTAACGGCGAATGGACACATGGGCTGACCGTTACTTCCCCAAATCTGATAATCCTGCTATGGTCGAAGAACTCGGTCTAGGTGATATCGGATCTAAAGAACCAGAAATTAAGGAAAATCGAGCAAAAGATATTGTTTAACCGTTAATAAGTGGTAAATTTGAACAATGAAACCACGACACTTAAGCCGGGGTTTCACTTATTTTTAACCACTATAGAAAAAAATTTATTTTATTTTGAAGATAGAAATGAACCTATTTCTACGATTAATTGTTTGTCTATCAGGTGTAATTTTATCGAAGAACTAGCCGTAGACAAGTACGGACTTCTAGAAAGAAAAGGGTATAAAAGAAATTATCAACAAATTATTTTTTTATTAACTATAAAAAGATTTATTTTCTTAAAGTTCCAAATAAATCTGTTGAAAACAAGTTTGAACTATATATCACAAGATCAACCTTTTAAAATGTATTTATATTATGCATTTAAAACCTGCTCAATTTATTGGCACTTCTATAAGCGAAGAAAGTAAAAAACTACTTTATCCTTGGTCTAAAAATTTTAAAAAAATTGAAGTCTTAGAAAAAGTGGTTTACATGACACAATCGGGAGAAGAAATTGTTATGTTTAACGCTAAATGTTTTAAACCCAATAATTCGGTACAGTACCGTAAGGTTTGGGTAAATCTAACAGCAAAAACAATTAAAAGCGAACTTAATAACGGTTAAGTTTTTTTCCTTCTTGGAAAGCCGATTTTGTCATATTTTTAAACTGAATCAAATCTTCTATGCTAATACCCATAGAATCAGAATATGCTTCTATTGTGCCAATTAAATCTGCTAACTCACATAAGATTAACAGTTTACATTCTTGTTTTGTTATAAAAACAAACTGTTTAATTTGCCGATAAAAATTAATTTATTTTCGTAAGGCTTAACTAATTGGATCGCTTTAAGATATCCTTGTACAATTTTTTCTTAAATTAAAATTTGTTAGTTAACAGAATTTTTTTCTGAAATAAGTGCTGATTATTTCTCTACTTCTGATTCGTAATCTTCAGTAAGTTGAAGAGCGATATTAATACTTATATCGTTTTCTTTTAGTCTAGACATATTAGTATATAGTTTCATAGTCTTGTGTAAGAGCTTCTTCAGGAGTTAAACCTTCATTAAAATAAGTGAGCCATCCGCTACCTTCTTCACCTAGTTCTTTATCCATTTTAAGAAGATGAACGTATGATAATTCAGGATCGTAATAACCTTTTCGAATGCCTACCTGAATTAGTTCGTTAAGCCAAAGACTATAGGCTTCAAATTGTTCATCTAAAAGGTGTTTAGTTTCGTAGTTCATAATACTAATATAACATCAAAAAAAGGCTTTGTCAACGACACTTAACTATTAATTTTAACTGGTGATGCTAGAGGTGTTTTTAAAAAGCCTTCATAATTTCCGCTTTCTATCATCTGAAAAATGTATTTGACTGGCCTACTATTTTTTCAACTAACTCAGATTCCAAATAATCAAAACTAAAAATAACGACTAAAAAATTTTTATTAACATCACTTTGTCTTGAGTATATCAACTCAAAACCGTAGAATAGTTCATTATTTTCCGAATTTTTTTACTCTGAGAAACTTCTTTTATGAATTTAAGATACCGATTTTCACTAATAAAATTTTAACAGACATATATAAAATATCGGTTAATAAAAAAGCTAGCATATCGGAAATACAATTTAACTTTTAAATAATAATCGACGAAAACCAAGTTATTAATTTAAAAGATTTGAATATATCAGGTAAGGTGAAAAAACATAAATTAGCAAAGTCAATACAAGAATTGAGTCTGTTTAAATTTAGACGTCAGCTTGATTACAAAGCAAAGTAATCTGGTAGAGAAGTTGTGAATATAAACAGATTCTATCCTTCTTCAAAAACTTGTTCTTGTTGTCGATGGAAAGATGTAAGCTTAGATAGAAAGTTTAAATGTCAATCTTGTGTGGTTGTATTTGAGCGAGTGATGAGGTACGATCTCACAACCTCCGACTTGGAAGGACGGCGCTCTAGCCAATTGAGCTACACTCGCATAAGAAAACGTCCTACTGAGGTTATGGTTACCTCTTACCCATTTTTTTAACACCCATATACAGGCTCGTGCTTCTTTTTCCTTTTACAAAGATCTCCACACTTACAAGTATCAGCTTTTTTTACTAAAAGTTCAGAAATTTTTTCGTATTTGTCAAATTTTTGCTTGCATTTCCAGGCTTCAAATTCTATATTTTTTATCCTAATTTCTTGTTCTTTACTGCTCATACTTACTACCTCTTTTTGGTTTTTTGTGTTTTCCTTTATCCCAAGATTTATCATTTTTAAACTTTCCGTTACCTTTTTTTATGGGTTCAAAAGAGTCTTCGCAATCTTCTTTATTATTTTTCATAGTTAATCTGTCTTTTCAAAGTAAATATATAATTAATCAAATAACAAATAAAAAGCGGAAGAAACAGGAATCGAACCTGCGAGGCTTTTATACCCGACTGTTTTCAAGACAGCTTCCTCGAACCAACCGGACCTCTTCCAAAATATCATATCTGAAACACTGTAACGTTCGTATTGATAATTTTTGTATTTAACGCCAATGAATTTGAGGGGAGATAAAATAAACTTTATCTTTAAAAGCTTTGCTAAAATTTTTTACTACTTTTAAAGCTTCTTCAGTTGAAACCACAAGAAGATTTTGTCGATGTTGCATATACAAAGTTATATAGATTATAAGCACTTGTCAAGTCTTACTTACCAATTTTTCGGAACGTAACAAAAATAATGACACCTAAAGTTACAGCGAAAAGAGAAATCCATGCGATAAAAGGCGTAAGATCTTTTTCAGAGATGGAAATACCTGCAATAACCGAAGAAGCCAATATCATAAAGATAAAGTAAACTTTAAAAATAGTTTGACTTTTCAATAAAGAAATTATTTGTTTTATTTTATTCATAATTTAAATATTCTTTTTGTAATAACAAATTTTAAAGTTATAAGGATTTTTTTCGTCTTTCATATAATTAATTTCAGATTTTTTATCCCAATTACTCCAATCTATGAAAGGAAAGTAAGTATCTCCGATAAAATCGCCGTCTACATGCGTAATAAACATATCTTCTATTAAACCTTTATCAATACATGTTTGATAAATTTGACCACCCCCGATGATAAAAACTTTATCTTTTTTTTGTATTGCTTCTTCAATTGAATTAACGACAATAACTCCATCAACTTTGTAATCTAGTTGTGAAGTTATAACAACGTTTTTTCTATTTTCTAACGGTTTCTTTAACGATTCGAAAGTTTTACGACCCATAATAAGAGTAGAACCTAAAGTAATAGATTTAAAAATTTTCAAATACGCAGGTAATTTCCAAGGTAAAGAATTATCTTTGCCTATCAGACCATTTTTATCCATAGCAGCAATTAAAGATAAACTTCTCATCATGTATAAATTGTCATAAACTTATAAAAAAGCGCATAAAACTAGTTTTATTTTAAAAATACGTTTTTAAACTTAATACCGCATATTGGGTACTTTACTCGTAAAATTGTTTCTCTAAAAACTTAACAATTTCATAAGCACTTACGTATTTTTTATGAGTAAATTCACCTTCTTGATTTCTTTTACGTTCAGCTACAATATATAGATTTTTACCTTGATAAATTACATCGACTATTCTGTCCCCTTTCGGAATATAAATTGAAAGAGACTGATTTCCGTTTAATCTGATTGATAAGCAGTTGTTTGTTTTTAAATTGTGTAGTATATAATCAAAATTTTCTTTAAAATTCCAATCTAAATAGTCGGAAGACTCAAGTAGTTCTGTTACTCGCATAGACAAAGCTAGCTTCGATTAAACTAAATTGTCAAATAAATGTCATTATGTCTCCCACACAATTTTAAAAAGTTCGCTTTTAATTTCGTGTAAAAATGGAAGTTCTAAATCTTTTTTAGAAATGTTAGGAAAAGAAGATTTCCACAACGAAAAAACTGAAATATCATCCCATCTTATACCGGCTTCAGATTCTTTATTAAAGTATTTTGTTACTTTATAATGAAAAATTGTATTATCTGTCAAAGAAATAAATCCGTGTGCAAATCCTGGCGGAATAAATAGAGATTGTCTTTTTAAAGATGAAAGTTCGTAAGAATTTGCTTGTCCGAAAAATGGTGACTCTGGGCGAATATCTAACCAAACATCTATTACTCTGCCTTGTAAGACGGTAATCAGTTTTCCTTGTTCAAAAGGAGGTTTTTGAAAATGAAGACCTCTTAGAACGTTTTTATGACTAACTGAAATGTTATCTTGAACGAAATCTATGTCTGGAAAATTTTTTTTACGATATAATTCAAAAAAAGATCCTCTATAGTCGAAATTTTCTTTATAATCAATAATAATAGGTCCGCTCGGTAAAATAATCATAAAAAATTTATCGTGTAGCAAAAATCTTTCGGGGAAGGCTCAACCCCACCAAAATAACCTAGTCTTTTAAAAAAAATAGAACCTTCTTTTTTAAAATTGTCGAATTGTTTACTAATAGTAGGTAAGCTGCTATTTTCGGGGTTCCAAATAAAAAATAAAGTTTTTTTATTTAATATTTCAATATCTACCCAAATTTTTATTTTTTCACCTTTAACCGGATAAAAACGACATAAACGGTAGCTGTTTCTTTTGTTATCGTCCCATTCAGGAGGATATGCATACAATGTTATACATTTATTACCTTGTTGGTCAAGTTCATCACCAGTAAATCCTAAACGATAAGGACCAATTCCGACAATTTTATTTACTTGACCTTGATTTCTTTCTAGTTCGTAATAAAAATCTGATGTCAACGTGAGCCTAAAAGATAAATATTTAGAAGGAAATCGAATTGAACGTAAAAAACGAACAATTATATTTTCAGAAGAATAGTGTAGACCTTTTTTATGACAGACTTTCATTAACATAAATATTCTTTAAAAAAGAAGTTTGTGTTTTTTAAAGGAAATTTTAACTGTTACTTTAGTAAAATTATTGTACTCTTAATCCGAGAGATGTCTGATCACTTCAGTTACTTGGCATCCGCTCAATAATTGAGATTCGACAACCAAACATGTAGGATCTAAAAGGTTTATTTTAACTCAAACGATGTTTTTTCGAAAAGAAACCTAAATAAATGACGACTAACAAAGAGGCCGATCGAGTCTTTGTAATTTAAAAAACAGTATACCAATTAAACCAAAATTTTTTATAAATTTTAATCTCCGAAATGAAATGAATAAAATCTGTCTAAACTAAATTGTCGTCTTTTTTTATGATAGCGCTACTTTAATGCCTTAAAAGGTATCTAAACATTATATAAATTTACTATTTAGATACATGGCTATTATTAGTGTAGAAACTAACTATTTGGAAATAAAAACGGCTTCTTTTTCGTCACGTTTTCCTAGAGGATCTATAGGAATTAGGGTAAGAGAAAATACGGTGGCAGATACGTTTAGTAAAAATAATTTTATAGATTTTTATTTTGGAGATCATTTAATTGTATCGTTACGACCAGAAGATATTAGCGAACCTGCTTCAAATGGAACAGTAGAAGACGTATTTGACCGATTAAACGCTATGAATTTCTTTACAACTCCTGTAGGCTCTGGCGGGGGAGGAGGAGGTGGAACTGGCGATGCAAGTGCTGCAAATCAATCAACGCAAATTGCATTAGAAACTCAAATAAGAAACAGATTGAACAATCCTACAAGTATTTCTGCTGTTACCACAACCTTTCCTATTAGTGCTTCAACGCCTTTGAATACTACAATTACAAACCAAATTAGAATATCTGGTTTTACTTTAACTGAACCTTTAGCCGTTTCTGCAAATACTTTACCTTTACCCTCTAATGCCGCAACTGAAACAAGTTTAAACAGTTTATTAAATCGTGTACCTTCGTCTTTAACTAATGATAGTATAAAAGTTTATAACCCTTCTTATGATCCGATTGGCGGAAAAGATATAATAGGGACAGCGCAAGAACGTTTTTATAGTCAATTTTTCGATTTTGACACTGATAACGATTGGGAAATAATAGGTGCAAATACATTAACAGGTACCGGGACATTTTTTACAGGTTCTTCCGTCGGTATGGTAGTGCAAGCTCCGGTGGGAGGTAACGCAGCAGGTACTAGTCCTTGGCTTAGAATATCAGCCGGTACAATAGCTGACAGTGCTACTCTTATACTTTCAAGAAAAATAACTAAACCCCCTTTAGACTTAAGGTTCGCTTTAACCATGTCTCAAAGAATAGCTGGTAATAGAGTAATTGTAGGATTATTTGAATGTGATCCCGTAACAGGTGAACTGCTAAGAGGTGAACGATTCAGAAACGAACCTACAGTTTTAAATATTCGTAACATGGTAGGATTTTTACTTGAAGGTACTACTGCTACTGTAGCTAACGGTGTTTATCGAACTAGTGAATCTGGCATTTTTACTATTGGTGCTGTTTCGTTTCCCGGATTTACAACTGTAGCTACAGGTACTACACCAAACTTTGGTCCATCCGATGAAATGATGTTATCTTTTGAAAGAGACAGAATTAACTTTACTACTAGAGATAACAATACTACTGTACTGCCTGCAATAAATATAAGCAGAAATGATGCAGTTCCTAACCCCACTAGAGCTTACCGAATGGGAATAATGGTGATGAACATTACTGCTCCTGCTACAAATACCGAGGTCAGAATACATTCTGTCAATTTGATGGATAGTACGAAATTAAGTGTTTCACCTCGTAATATATTTAACGATGCAAATAAAGCGTTTCCTATAATTCCTGTTGGAACAACTCCTGTGAGCGGTTCTGTAACTGTTGCCGGTACAGTAACAACTATCATAGGTGGTGCAGGAGCGCACGCTATAGGTGACGTAGGTATACAATATAGAACGAACCCCACAGGGAGTGCTGTTCCGGTTTCTATTATATCCCCCGCAACACCTGCCGGTCAATCAGTTAAAGCCGGATCAGGACGTATAGTAGGTTATGATTTACATAACAACGCAACAAGTACACGATATGTTAAATTTTATAATGCAACCTCTGTAACAATGGGTGTTACAAATGCTATTTTTGAGGTTGCATTATCTTCAGGAAATACAAAAACAATTAGTATTCCAGGAGGTGTAGGATTTAGTACGGGTTTACAAATTGCTATTACGGCAGGAAGAGGCGCTACTGATAACACTTCTGTCGGTTTAGCTGCCGGTGATATAACAGGGGCAATATTTTTCGCTTAAACAGATATTTAAGATATGCAAAAATTATTAGCGGTTGAAATTAAAATAAGAGATGAAAATAACGATGTAGTTGGACTTGAATCGGCGTATGGCCCAACGACAGACGAAGGTCAAACTGTAGTTGTTAACAACGGTTATCTAACTCGTCTATTAACAGCGCCTGCGGAAGACATTCAGCGAACACTTATTCCACCTCCTACCATTTTAGAAGGTGCAGTTGTTGTTTCAAGAATAGACGACGCAGAAGCTAATACAAGTACGATTGTATTTGATAGTCCTGTAATCTAAGAATAAAAACTTTTTCGATAATCGTAAAGTAAATTTTTTAGCAACGTTTTGTCGATATCATCGCGAAGCGAAGATTGATTAATGGAAGAATAAATTTCTGACAAATCAATCTTCGCTTTTTCGTATACTTTTTCCAAATCTATTTCCCCCCTTCGAATTTGAAGTAAATATTTTATTTCATTTTCATTTCTGCGAACTCGTATAGTCTTTTCTTTAAGAAGTTCTTTCGCCATATTCAATAAACGAATAGAATGTAGAAGGTTTTTTCCGTCAATTTTTTGACCATGACCATAGAAATCTACATATCTTGCTTCGTTTCGTTCTTTTAACCAAGTTTGATATTCTCGGTATTCTTTACAATGCGAAGAATAGGCATCCGCGTTGTAGCTAATTAAAGCGATAGGTATTTCTCCTTCTGGTATGTCAGAAAGTCTTAACGAAATTGAATTTTCTCCATATATTCCTTTGTAATTATTACCGAGATACATTTTGTAAAGATCCCTCGCATTTGTTACCGAAGATAAACCGAATTGTTCTTGAGAATAAGAATTATTTTCAAGCCATTTTAAAAGAGGGGTAGAAAAACCTTTTTCGTTAATAACATAACAAAAATTATCAAGAGTTTTTCGTTTTACTCGATTATTTTCCCAATTTATTTTTTTATCTACTCTTTTTGATTTATCTATTTGGGTAGAAGCGAATTTAGCAAAAGATAAAACCGCTCGTTTAGAAAGAAAAAGTTCTTTCATTTCATAGATTTCTCGAAAGCTTTGATCTAACTGAACAATACAGTCCAAGGGAGAAAAAAGAAGTTCTAAAATATTTGGGGTTTGTTTTTCAATCAAAGAAATGAAAAAAGAAAACTCGTAAAAAACGGTATCTTGGGTTTCGTCTGCTAAATAGTTCTTTATTTGGTTGATGTAAAGATCGCGCAATGATGTTACATATACACCACGTCTATCAATGTCAGAAGTAGGTAAGGAAGTGCCGTAAGCGTGCGATCCAGCTATCGCTTCAAAAATGATATTATTGGGACGATTCATAAAACAAATATAATACAAAAATAGACAAAAGTCATCGCAAATTAAACTTCTTTCCGATTGAATTTTATGTTATTTGATTCCTGTAGACCCAAAACCCTTTTCACCTCTTTCTGTATCACTCAGTTCTTCTACTTGAACAAACTCTGCTTGATAAACAGGCATGATAACGCCTTGCGCAATACGTTCTCCTTTTTTAATTATATGTTGTCCAAGTTCTGCTTGAACTAAACGTACAGCTATTTTAACTTCTCCTCGATAGTCAGAATCTACAGTACCCGGACTGTTTGTAACCATAAGATTTGTTTTAACCGAAATACCCGAACGGGGACGAATTTCGAGTTGAAAGCCTTCAGGTATTTCGAATGCTAGACCTGTAGGTACAAGTACGGTTTTATTTGTAGTAACTTCTAAATCTTCAATGGCAACAAGATCGAATCCTGCTGCTCCTGAGGTTTCATATTTAGGAATAATCGCGTCTCTGTGTAATTTTTTGATGTTGATTTTCATGTTAAATTTGTTTAAATTTTTTATTGTAGTTTGACAGCTTTTTTCTCCCACAGAAAAAAAATATATCTTTTGCTTTATAAGCAGATTTTATTTCTAAACTTGGGCTACTTTCTAAATCCCATTTAAATTAAATGATCCCTTTTAGAGTAGGATATGCATACGGTATAAACTCTAATTGTAGATAATAATTCTTAAACGACGCTGCATTCAATATGAATCTTGAATGTCATGCCTCTCTCTTCTACCTTCAAAAATGTGAGAAGAATTATACCAGTCGTCTTTTAATTCTGAAAGCATAATTATGCTTTCATATATTTCAGCTTTCACCATCATTTCTGTAAGTTTTAATTAGTAGTTCCATTAAAGAAATATTAGTATGTGTAAGAAGATAATTTACAGCTTCTACTTTTAGTAGGGTACTTTCTTCTTTATCATCTGTATCATGTCTCAATTTTAGAGATAATCTTTCGCCGAATTCTTCTTTACTCATAACTACATAAGAAGGATTGGATTTGACAACACCTATAACCCATTTTTTATCACGTAAAAAGACAATTAATTTTTTAGTAGATATAAAATAAGCGTCTCTTCGATTAATTCTAAATTCTATTTTCATCCCATATTCAAAAAAGGTAGAAGCTCTTTAAATCTAGCATCACCTAAAGCCCGGATTTGTTCGGGGGAAATTGGTTCAATTTTACGAGCTAACCAATCTTCTGCTGTAGGATATTTTTTATTTATATTAAAGAATTTAAAATCTTTTAGATCTTTAAATTCTTCCACAAATTTACGTTCATGGGTGATAAAAATCACTCCTAACAAAAAATCTGGCCAATCATTTTCAAGCTTAAATTTGATGTATTGAGCTAAACCTAATCTTGCTTCTTCACCTAGACCAATCTCAGGCTCATCAAAAATAATTACGTGAGGCTTTCTCATAGTCGCAGATTTATTAAGGCTGTTGACCACACTGTTACAAGAAATATTTCCGGTTGATGTGTTTCTTTCTTCACCTTGGTAAATCATTACCTTATCATTATCTTGCAATAATCTGCCTTCTTGAGAAAAATCAAGACATTCAATTTTTCGACCATTACAACAAGTTTGAAGAATTTTTCTTACTACAGATTTTCCAGAAGCATTATCGCCTGTAATAAAAAGATATTTTGCTCCTTGGGTATTAAGATAATCTGCTCCGATGATATCTACTATTTTTCTTAGAGAAGAAGCAGGATTTAGTTTTTGATAATTAATTAAATCGGGTAATGAATACTGTCTTGCCATATAAACAAATATATTTCATAGTATATGTATTAGTCAAATGAAAACTCAAAAATTCTGCAAAGAAATCTGTTGCTAATATCTTCAGGTTTTTCGTCTATTTTATTTAACCTTAGTTCGGGTTCATTAGAAACGTACTCAAAAAAATTATTTCCTATACAAGCATGACCTATGCCAAGAATAAATAAACAGATCCAAGAAAAAAAATTTCTCTTGAAAGAACGAACAATAAAATGCCCTTGAGTGTCATACCTAGAAATGAGGTTATTAGAAACTACGTAATTATAGTTAAACATAGTGCAGTGCAAAGAGATTATAATTTTGTCAAACATATAAGCAAATATACACTTTTTAACTAACCTTGTCAAGCATTTTGAGGTACTTTAGTAGTTCTTTGTCGATATTATTCTTTAGAAGTGAGAAATTTACCATATACGAACAACTACAAACAATTTTCCATAAAGGCATATTGTCAAGATTTGCTTCGATAATATCTTCACAAATATCAACTTTAGAAGATATGACATCTTTTAAATGAAGGTAATAAGAAGTCATATCGTAATACGAGTATTTTTTACTGATAACTACATCTAACAAAAGATGAAATTTATCTATCGACTCATAAAAAGATTCAAATGAAGAAAGAATTTGTCGAACAAAATCTAGCTTGGTTAATAATTGACATTCTTCACGATTAAAAAGAACTCGATATAAAATAGCATTTTTATTAAGTGATACTTTTTGAAGTGTTTTTAAGAAAACTATATCTTTAAAATCTTTTTCATTTTCATAATAATGATTAATTTTTTCTATAATTTCATTTTCAAAATTAATCAAATTTTTGAGTTTTGATTTAGCGGTACTGGATTTAACTATAGCAATTTTAGTATAGTCAGTTAAAAATATATTTTTTTCTTTCAAAAGAGAAGCTATATCTTGTAAATCACGATAAATAGTTCTTCCGTTAATAGTGAATTCTTGATGCTTTGTATTAAATAATAAGTAATGAGTAAATCCCTTTTCTTGAAAAGAAGAAATAGAAACTGTACTGTATCCAATCTGATAACTATCATTTCTAAATGAATAAACATTTAATAAAGTTTTATTTTTAATAGGTAAATTTTCTTTTTTAACCGGTAAAGCACTTTTTAAAATATCACAAATTTCAGGATAATCGACATAAGTTTGATCGGTAATAATTGTTTTATTATTAAAACGCGGTGTTTTAATTTTTTCTTTGAACGTTATTAAGCTTTCAAAATTACTAAGTTTTACGTGATCATAATATAAAAAAGCACCATTTTTATCAACTATATGAATTCCGTTGACTACTTTTATTGATTGTTTATCTTCATAATGAACATAAAATGTTTTATGTACGGAAAGACTATTATTAACTATTATAGAGCTTTTTAAATTATAGGTATAGTTCAAAAATTTTACATCAGTCATAAAAAAAGATAAAAACTTAAAATAATAAGGTTTTATTAATTCTTGAAAAATTGTTTCTTGTGATAGATTATCGTAAATATAATTGGCCACATTAGGTGCTATTTTAGCATAACGGGCTATTTTAGCCTTGATTTTATTTTTTGTTTTATCGTTCTCGATTATAGATTCTCTGCTAGTTGCTATTTCCAACTCACCGATATTAAATCTATAAATTACTCGGATTTCGTTTACTGAATATCTCGTAGAAACTCCACAATAAACACACGTTTCAGATTCATTGACTGGTTCATCTAATGATACTTTATAAGGAATTCCACCTAACGTGATAAATACTTTTTTTTGGCTACCCGCTTCCTTTGAAAGACAAGGCATATCTTTAAGTGCGTAAACATCGACACCGATATCATTATTACTATAAATTTTCCAAATGTTGTCCCAACGTTTAAATAATTTATTAGTAAAACTATCTGCCGCAACAGGTTTTACATCAAAATAAAGAAAAAGTTCAATTGTTTTATCATAAAATTTTGAATAATCTTCTTCTTGTACCGCGATTTCAATAAACATTCCAGAAGGTTCGTCAGAATCAGATTCATCAATTTTAATAATTGATGGCATTTTACGGGTATAACCTTCTTCATTAACTAAAAGAAGTTGATACAAAGTACGTTTTCCGTTATAAAAGGAAGTAACAAAAAAATTGTCGCTATAAGCAAACCCCGCCTTACTCCCCAAACCCCAACCCCCTATTTTGTCGTTCGTATGAGAAGATCCGGATTCTCCATAACCTATATAATGTTTGTAAATTCTTTCTTCCGAAAGACCGGTACCGTAGTCTCTTACACTGAAAAAAGGACTATCGTCATGAGGAAGTGCGATACAAATAGGCACATTTCGTTTGTCTATGTCTACATGCGCATCCATAGCGTTAGTAGAGTACTCACGAATAACAGCAAGAGGCTTATCAGAATAAATTTTATCTTGCAAGATTTCAAAAATCTTACTTACGTCACCCATAAAGAATGACTTTTTATCTAATCCTTCTGCTACAACTGATCTGTCTTTATTAGATTTTACGATCATAATTCAAAGAAAATATATTTTGAAGAGGATGTCAAATAAAAAACGACCCCTTTCGAAGTCGTTCTGCCTATTTCGTTAGGCCGACGTGCTTTAGGCAGCTACAGCGTAGCTAGTCTCAGCATTGACAAAAAAAGCGCCTTTTAAGGGCTATATTCATCTCTTGTAAGTCTTTCTAACCGATCAATTCCAGTCACCCCCATGCTTTCTTAAAATGAGTGGAGGTGAGGGGATTTGAACCCCTGTCTCGCTTTAGTAGTTGCTTACCGTCAACGACAAATACTTCTTAAATAGTGTGATAATTTATTAATTTTAAATTTCCGTCACTGTCTTCGACAATAGCTGTCATAGATTCTACCCAATCTCCGGAATTCATGTAGTGAATTTCGTCTATTATATAACTAGCTGCTTGATGAATATGTCCGCATATTACTCCATCGTAACCACCTGAACGAGCCAAATTTACTATACATTTCTCAAACCCCGAAATAAAGTTTGTAGCCATTTTTACTTTACTTTTTACATAACCACTTAAAGAAAAATAAGGTTTACCAGTTAACTTTCTCCAAGTATTATAGTAACGATTTAATTTGAGTAAAAAGTTATAGCTGATATCGCCAATAAGAGAAAGCCATTTTGCGTGTGTAGTTATGGTGTCAAATACGTCACCATGAAGTACTACATATTTATTACCTTTACTAGTAATAAACTCATATTTCTCTAAAAGCTCTATACCGCCTAACGAAAAATTGAGAAAAGAAGATAAAAAATCGTCGTGATTACCTCTAAGATATATCAATTTAAGATTATCTTTTCTGATTTTTTCTAAAATAATCTCAATAAACTTAGTATGGTGTTTAGACCAAAATCTAGAAGAGCGTTTTAAAAACCACCCGTCAATGATATCACCGTTTAAAATTAATTCTTTGCTTTTTGTTTTTTTTAAAAAATCGTTAACCTCTTTAATTTTACAATTTGGAGTTCCGAGGTGGACATCTGATATGATAATTCTGTTATAGATCATTTAATTTAAACATATATAACTTCTCTGCCAACGTTTTGCGTCTAAAGTGACATTAATATTTTCGTCGTATATAGCGACATTTTCGACGTGTTGTAAAGAAACTTGTACTACAGTAAAATAGGATTCGATGTGAGTAGTTTTATACCCGTTGATTTTGTTGATCTTTAAATAATCTTCTAAAAATTTTGCTTGTTCTGATTTTTGTTTAAAATTATTATTTTCAAAAACAAAAGCTATTGTTTTTTTTAGAGATAAAGTTGCTAAAACATCTAATTCAAATACTTCTAAAATTTTTGAACCGTTGTCGGTGTTCAAAAGTAGCTTTTTTGAGGGGAGTTGACTTAGAACTATTTCTTCATAGGAAAGAGATTTTAACCAAAGAAGAATAGGGTCTTTTTGAGAAGGTTGAGTGTTCATTATGCAATTAATGTGGTGCAAAATACGGATAAAACAGACTTTTGTCAACAAGCGTCACATTTATTTTGAAAGCTAATATTAGTTAAATTATCTGCAAGCGATTCCTGATTTGGGAGTTCGATTAATTTCTTCCGGAATATGAAAAGCCAAGTTTTATTTAAAATCTTTTCAACGATAGTATAGTCAAATCTATAATATATTTCATTCTGTAAAATCAATTTTTTAGGAGGTAAACCTATTAAAAATCTAAACTTGGTTGAGAGTTTCATAAACTAATTTATAATAAAAATCTGCATTATTTGGGCGTTGATCATTTTGATCCATTATTTGCCCTGTAGGGTATTGGACTTGAATCATTTTTAAAGGGTTATTTTTTTCCAAAAAAATTTTTTTGTCATAAATTATATATAATTTTTTATTGTCTAGAGTATAAAAATTAAATTTATCAGAAAATTTTGTACACCAAGAAGAAAAGTAGCCGGTATAAGCAGAACCTTTTACGGTATTAGGAGATAAAATTTTATATTTTTCATTATCTAAAATTACATCTACTCCAAAGTAGTCAAAATAGAAGTTATTTGGTTTAATCAGTTCTTTCAATGTAGGCGTTTTACTACCACCTAAAGAACAAGCTAATAAAGTAAAATCATCAAAATTTTTTAATTTAGATAATTCTTTAGTAATATCAAAATTTTTCTGATGATTAGCAATAAGATTTAAATTTTCTTTAAATTGACTTATTAAAGGATCTTTTTCTTCTTTTGTTCCTGCTTCAAAAAATATTTCTATTCCCTCTAATGGGGCAATAACTTCTGCAAAATTACCATAAGATTTAACAGAAATAAACGTTTTTTGTACCTTTGATAAACATGTAGGATCGATTTCAATATTAAAAAAAAAATAGTCTTTTAAGGAAAATTTTTCTTTAAATTTAGTCGAATTATTATAATTTAATAAAAGTCTTTTTTCTTCCTTTAAAGGAGAAGAATTAATAAAAGAACCATATTTGAATTTTTCTGTATATTTTCCTAAATCAACAGAAAAATTATAGTTAAAAAATTCTTTTATCAACTTTTTATCATGATAAAAAGCTTTATAAAGCTGATTTTCGACAGGGTGTTTAACAATTTTCTTGTCATCAGTTTGATAAACTAACATCGAAGGAGAGAGAGAAATAAAATGAGGCATATTTATTATTAAAATAAATGATGAACTTTATTTTCTACAAATTTAAATCTTTCTCTATAAATGCGGTCTGTTTCGATCAAATTTTGATGATTTTTTAAACCGCTTATTACGGTGCAATGTTTTTTATCAGCTAAGACACCAATGGCTGTCATGCTCATATTCATGTACTTATGTAAAAAATAAAATACGAAAAATCTGAAATAAACGTGATCTCTTTTTTTTGACTTCGATGAAAATGCACTAACATTGACATTAAACTCTTTAGAAACAATATTTATTACTTGATTAACTTTGTCGTTATTAAATTTCATTTAACAAAGTAAAAGCAAATTGAAGCTTTTGTCAACTGAAAAGATTGTTAAAATGCAACAAAAAAAGTTTTTTAGCTTTTTTAGGCGATAAAGGATTTCGTAAACAAGCTTGAATAAACTCTGTCTTATTTTTAGGTTTTACAAGTTTGTTTCTTAAACAAAATGATCTAATACGAGACGGTTGTTTAGGTAGATTTTTATATCTATGTCTTGTCAGTGCTTGTGCTTCTAAAAAAAAAAGAAAAGTGTCCGCTTCTTTATAAGAAGATTTTTCATAGTATTCTACGTAAAATTTTTTAAAAATTACGTCATCTACAGAAGATTCCAATTCTTTATAATCTGGAAACTTAATTTTTATAGGGGTGATTATATCCGAAAGAAAACATTCTGAAGCGTCATGTAAAAGGCCGACTTTCGGATCTCTTGCCAACAGACTTACATAAACACAATGTTCGGCAACCGAATAAAAGCGAGATACATGCCCGTTAAATCTACATTTCATAGAAAGGGAATGCGCAATATCTTCTATCCGTATGTCGTCTATGTTTATACTAAAAGGATCTACTAAGACTCCTGTATAAGTCATCATTTTCATGATGCTAAAATAAATTAAGAGTTAGGCTTTGTCAATCTTTTTTTCTTTAACGCTTTTTAACAAATCTCTAACAACCTCAGTGCTAAAAGTATCTACTGATGCTGTGACTTGGTTAAATACTTCTTTTTTTTGACCTATCAGTTTATAAATTCCTTCGTCGATTGTGTTTTCACCTAAAACGATATAAACGTTTACATTATTTTTCTGCCCCATTCTAAATGCTCTGGCTTCTGCCTGTTCTAGCTCTGCTGGCGTCCAAGGTAATTCGACTACAACAATTTTAGAGGCAGCCGTTAAAGTAATACCGACCCCTGCCGCTTTTGTGTTACAAATTATGATTTTATCTTCTTCTGTATTATTTTGAAATCTATCAATGTACTCTTTCCTTTTCTTCTGATCTACAGACCCGTCAATAATTAAAGCTTCTGTAAATTCTTCTTTTAATTTATGAATTGTATCGGTATATTCGCAAAAAACAATTACTTTTTCTTTATTTTCTAGAATATTTTGAATTAGCTCTTTTGTTTGATCAATTTTACCTTTCGAACTTACTTGACGCAAAACTCCAATTTTTACTAAAGCTTCTGACTTTATTTTTCTCCATTTAGCTTCATCATCTAAATCTAATCCTAATACATAATTCTCAAAATCTTCGTTTGCTAGATCATATTCTTTTCGATTATCTAAATCAATTTTCACCAAATTTCGTTGTAAGTCTGGTAATTCTTCAATTACTTGTTTAGTTTGCCTACGAACCATACAATTTTTTCTTAAATGAAAAGATAGTTCTTCCCCGTTACAAGAACCAGAAAGATCTAAAAGAAACCGTTTATATCTATTAGGTTTTGCATCACAGTATTTGTACATGAAACAATTTTTGCCTCCAAAATCCTCAATACGATCTATCATAATGAGTGGGGCTATCAGTTCTGCGTGAGCGTTAAGAATAGGTGTGCCGCTTAATAAGAATCGGTATTCAACATCTTTTAATAAAGCGGTTACGTTTTGTGTACGTTTTGATTTTTCTTCTTTGCACATGTGAAATTCATCCACAATAACCGATTTTAATTTCAAAGGAAATGATGAAATATAAATCTTCTTTTTTCTTTTTCCTATTTCTTCTTTTACGAAATTCTTAACTAAACCATAAGACATGATTACAATATCTGCATCTTTTTCTACAGTTTGTTTACCGTTCTTAATTATTTGAATTTTATGACCATCGATTGTTTTATCCCATTCGTCTTTCCATGTATAAACCATTGAAGAAGGTGAAATAATCAAGCAAGGAAATGCTTTAGCTTCAATAACAGCAGCTACAGAAGAAAAACCCTTTCCTGCACCCATACTGTCACAATTGAAAGTCCTTTTCTTTTTCAACATATATTCAACAGCTACCTTCTGGTAAGTGCGTAGTTGCCGTTTAAAAGAGCTAAAAACTCGATCACCGTGATAATTGACTTCGGAGCTTAATAACAGAAAAGCATCATCTTTGTAAATTACTTCTAATGCACCTTTATCAATTTCTAAAAAATGTTCGTTTGCTACCATTAAAAGACGTTCAGAAGACTCTATAGGTATTAACCATTTCTTATCTTGAGCGTTATACTTACGTCCTGGAATCGTTTTAACGGAATCGACAAGATCAGAATTATAATCGAATTCTATTTCAAAACAATTTAATTCTTCGTTAAAAAATATTTTTCTAAACGGTCTTTTATGTACATTATTATTCATTATTAAAACTGTTTTTTACTATTTCTGTTATTTTACTATAACCTCCTAATTGAAATGCGTCAGAAAAATCTTTAACATCTGTTAAATTAATTTCTTTGATTCGAGACTCACCAAAAAAAGTAGCAAGTTTGGTCATTTGTTTTCTTTTTTCTATAACATTTACATCGTTGTCATAAACTGTTACTATTTTTACATCCGAAAAGGGTAGAGTATTATGTAAAAGTTTTTTGAGTAGATTTTCGCTAATTTGTTTGCCTAATAAAGGGATAGAATTATAAATTGCAAAATGGTCAAATATTCCTTCGACCAAATAAATAGTAGAGTCCCAATTAATGTATCGCTCGTTAAAAACAAAATCTTTTTTAAGTGAAGGAGCTAAGTAAGTAGGTTTAACGTCTTTATAAATTGATCTAGCTATGTAATAATTTAAATTACCTTCTTTGTCATATGAGGGTACAACTATTCTACCTTTATATTTTCCTTCCGAACAAAACCCGATATCATATCGCTCTATTTCTTTATCTGTCAGTCCACGGTTTAAAACGTAGTTGTAATAATTTTTATGTTCGGCATTATTTCTTGAATTTAATGTCAGTTTCTTAAATTCTAAAGGTAATGTTAAATTTGGAGTTTCTATTTGTTTTTCCTTTTCGTCTTCTTTTACACCTAAATATTTTAGTAAATCAACGATTTTATTTTGATTTTTTTTTGAAGAAAATTTATAAAACAAATTTTTAATACTACCTTTCATATTACTGTACTCTTTACATTTCCAACAGTGATAATAGTTGTTCTGAAACGATACATTAAGATTATATTTATTATCGGGTATTCCGGCTTGTTCTTGAGCGCATGCAGGGCAATTAAAGGCATACCACCCTGCATGCTCTTGGGAATGTGAAGGCGAGTAATTACCTAATGAGAACGATAGTATGTTCAAAAGTTCGTCTTCGTAGATTTTAGCCATATGATGTAAATGTAGTTATTTAAATAAGAAATGGCAACACCTGGAAAAATTAAAAGAAAAAAGGTTACTATATCGGAAGAATCAATAGAACTCATGCTTCAAGACGTGAACTCTGACTTGATAACTTTGAGAGCTATAGCTTCACGAAATATTGACAACCTAGAAAGACATATGTCAAGGATTATTAAAGGTAAAGGTGAAACAGAAGTTACTTTTGCTATGAATGCTATTTATCCGCTGATTAAAGAACAACAAAAAGAATATAAAGAAGTAGCAAGCCTTCGTCTTGGTGTAGCTAAAACGCTTAAGGATGTTGTTTACACCAAAAAAAAGGTTGAAAGTAAAAAAACTTCACAAGAAATTTCTACTAGTGAAGTACTAACAGAAGAAGAAATTAAAGAAATATCTAAAACTCTTGAAAATTACCAAGTAAATACATCGGTTAAAAACAAATAAGTTATGTCGTTTAGAACCCCCAAAAAAAGTATAGCAGGTCAAATTGCGGCCTTACAAAATTTTAACGGTTTAGCTGATGTAAGAAATCGTAACATTAGAGAATCTGATCGTAGTTTATTACAAAGAAGAGGAGGAGCGATAGCTTTTCTTTTTAGAATTATAACTTTAATTGTAGGTTCAGAAATTTTAAAAGTAATTATTGGTAGAATATTAAATCAGGTTTTAAAAAACTTAGAGTCGACTATTAAAAACGAAATAAAAAATAAACTAAAAGAAGAATTACCGGACGTTTCATCTGGTTCTAAAAATAGTCAGTCTACAACAATATCAATCCCTCCGAGTAGGTTAGAATCTAATAATTACTTAAAAGAAAATTATTCTGGGTGTAACCTGAAGATTGCCTTTCCTGATCCTAATTCTCCTAATAGACAGTTATATGACATTATGCGTAACCCACAGGGGGGAGCGATAGGTGGTCTAGGAGTAAACTATATTAATAATGATGTGATTATCAATTTAGGAAATGCTCAAAGTTCTAATCAAAATATTAAAGAATTTTTAATTAATAATGCTCAAGGTATAGACGGTATGTCGTTTGTAAATATTCGAGAAATTATTATAACATTACTCGAATTGTTAATTGGCAAACTAAAAAACAGTCACAGCAAAAAAACAGCGAAAGAACAAGCAGAACTTGCTATTGCTATAGAAAATGCTACATTAGACGACAGAACAGGAAATGTTTACGATTTTACAGCGGAAGAACTTAATTTGATAGCCGAACTAGAAGATACTTTTAATAAAGGGTTTTTACTAGTTGTAGGTTGTGATCAGTTTAATGTTCCGCCAAATATAGACCAGATTTGTCAAGATTTAGACAGTAGTAGCTTTAATAATGGGGCAGAAATCAATAATTTTTTAAATAAATCTTACGATAATCAAATAGAAAAAAGATCAAACATACCTTTTAATGATAAAAATAATGCTAAAAATAGCTTTTTTGATCGAATAGGAACTTTACTTTTAATGGCTGTAGGAATAAACCTTTTTAACAATGTTAATTTTAGAATTATTATGTCCTTAATTAGTCAAGTTAGAATCGGCGGTTCTTTAAGTGTTATTCAAAGTCCTCTAGAATTAATCAGAGAAAACCAAGATATTTTTCGATGCGTAATGAAAAATATATCGGGTTTAATAGCTGAAGCTTTATATAACGAATTCCGTCGAAGATTGAGAACTCTTATGTCCGGTCTGTTAAGTCAATTGGCTAGAGAAGCTTTAAATAATTTTGTATTAAGTATACGTTCTATTCGAGGTGGAAGAAATTAATCTTCTATTTCGAATTCGCTTTCAGTGTCACTAGACGCAACTCTATCTTTGATTTCTTCGTAGAAATATTTTTTAAATACTTTACCAAATAAAGGTTGTAACTCTTTGTTGCCTTTTGATAAAAGTTCAAACCCTTTATCTATCAAATAAAATGATATATTTAGTTTATTGATTCTAACCATATTAGCTACCGAAGAATTTGGTGAATAGTAATTACCTTTTTCTATTTCTATATCTACATTATATTTCCCCGAAGCACTAATTGAAATTGGTGTGGATGTTACTCTATCTTTGTGATAGATATAATCGCCTTCATAGATTATTTCGAAATTACCGACATTTTCTACACGATTTGGGCCTACCGAGTCAGAATCTTGTGTAATTGTAAAATCGTAGATCTTGAAATTTTTAATCTTAGACTCATTGCTAATTAAATCTTCTAACGCTTTTTTTGCTACTTCTTTTGATTCTTCTTCCGACCAAACTGCTTCCGCATCGTTTTTTTCAAATTCGATTTGCTCTTTAATTAATTTTTTTAAATCTTCTAACGAAATGTTTATCTTCATATGATTATAAATATTTATAAATATGAAATTTAAGCATAAAAAGATCAAAGAATTTATTAATCCGGAAGGAAATTTTATCGGAAAAGAACACAAAAAAAAAACTATTTCAAAAGTTAAAGCAAGTGGAACAAATCAAGATTCGGAAAACTTACGTCAGCCTCCTACAATTTTTAGAGGCGGTGCGATTGGTACAACAGGATTGTCTAGAATATTAGTTTCTAATCAAATCCCAGAAAAAAATAAAAAATTAAAAAAATTATTAGAAGATATGATTTCTAATAAAGAAGTACCTAATTTAATTACAATAGAAGAATTAAAAGAAAAAAAACCTGATATTTTTAATAAAACTATAGAATTAATTTCTTTATTGAAAGTAGAAGAAAGTGAAGATAGTTATGTGGCTGTTCTACTTTCCATACTTAATGTCATGCCACATTTTGAAATAAATGGGATTTTAGCTAAAGCAGTTAAAAATAAATTAGAACAAGTTCAAAACTTAATTACCGATCAAAAAAATGGCTAATTCTGCACTTGAAGGTAAAAGTATGCAAGTTTCTGATTCTATTGTCAAAACAATAGAAAAAGCTTTACAAAATAATAAAAGTAGTCCGGGAGCACAAAGAGCCAAAAATATAGTTAATCATCCTCAATTAACCTATTATAACGCAAAAAGAATAAAAAACTTTTTGGAAAATACAGATAATAGTAGTATAGAGTATCAACTAGCAGGTGGGGATCAAATGAAAAAAGCTATTGATTTGTGGTTAAACGAAAAGCGAATTTCTGCCAATAAAGGAAAAGATCTTAGGACATCATTAGGGAATGAAAATCAACATAAAAAGCCTTACAAAAGAAATTCATTTAAAGTAGGTCTTCCTATAGCTGCACCAAAAGCTGACACTTTAATTGAAAATAAAGTTACTATTTTAGTAACGGAAAAACAAATAAACTATTTAAAACATGGCAAGAACTAAAAAAGAATTAACCGATATTCGTGAAGAAATTTTACCCGATCTTTTGAAAAAAAATCTGTTTAATGAAAACTCACAGGCTGATATAACAAATCCTCTTTTCGTTTCTCCGTTAGGGAAAGAAACGATTGGTAATACAATCGATCAAAATACGAGGAAAGAAATTTTACGATTGAATGAATATAATGAAGGCCATAAATATACTGGTCCTACAAAACTACCATAATGTTAAAAGAACAAGAAGCAGCTTCTGTTGAAGAAAAAAAGCCGTCAAAAAAAAAACTTGACGCTAAAGTTTCTATTCAAAAAATTATAGAAAGTATATCAGAAAGAGAGACTGTAGTTATTTATTACGAAGGGGAAGGTGTTAAAGGCGGGTTTAGAGTAATACAACCGCATTTATTAGGTAAAGGTTTAAAAATAAAAGGAAAGTTAATTAATAACGATAAGATTTACTTAAGATCATATGTTCTTAAAGAGTACCCGTCAGGTACAGCAATAAGTTCAATACAAAGACATAAAATAATGAAAAAAGTAGATCCTTATAAAGGGGATTTACCTTCATCTAGCACCTCTTTAACCGAACATAAACCGTATTGGAGAAATCTCCGTGTAGATAGAATTACGCTTTGGTTTCCTATCTTCGGTATGGCTCAGTTCAGCTTAAAACAGGGCTACAATCGATTAGATAAAGACATTATCAGTAAGATTAAGACCGCTTAACTACGGGGCAGCTACGAGCGATTTTAAGAGCTTCTAAATTAAATGAATTACTCATAGGAGTTGAAGCGAAAAACCAAGCACCGTTTTTATTGTAAGTATACTGAGCAACAACTTGCGATGATTGCATATTGACTTTGTTAATTGAGAAGTCTTTACAATCTAACAAATAACGATGACCTTCTTGACTATTGAATTTAGTTGCGTCTAATTGAAGTAAATTTTGGTCTGTTACGTTTGTAGTAGGTTTACGACGCATAACAACATAATTATTTTTTAACAGAATGACAACTATATTCTCTAATTGCGCATCTGTAGCTCCACTAGCTCTTAATTGTTGAACTAAAAATTCGAACTGATCTTGCGTAAAGGTCTTAGAGTTAATTATATTAGTACTTTCTTCTGCTGAAAAATTGTTAATAATTACGCTTTTTAACGGATCTTCTTGTGTGTTAACATCTTTAGATAAAGTTTGAACTTCTTGTTCGTCATCGGTAATAATGACAAGATCCGTATCTTTAATTTGCCCATTAGTTTTACCGAAATCGACAAACCCTTTTACCAAAGAACCAAATAAAGTAAATCCGGCGTCTGTTTTAGCTACAGATTTAATATCGACTTGCGAAAGATTTAAAAAATGTATTCTACCACCTTTTTTTATAGTTTCTTTTGCCAATTGTTCCGCTGTTTGACCTGTAATTTGTTCTAAGGTTTCACCTCGTAATATTTTATAAGCGTTTTTCAAACCCTTCAATCTGAATTTTTTAAGTAAAAATAAAGGAAGTGCTAAACCGCCACTCAAGTAAGAAGCTCCAATTGCCACTGTATTTAATTTATTATTCATAAGAAGATACTTTGCAGCCTTTAAACTGTTTCCAGTTAACGAATAAGCATTGCCCAATATGTTTGTTGCTGCTTTAGTCGCCTGTTCTTCTGTCATTTTAGAACCTGCCGCATTTTTTAATGTCATTCTAAAGTAGTATTTTGCATCTTGACCTGGGTATAACTTTGCTCCTGATTGGTATTTTGAAAATCTTCCTGTAGTTTTACTTCTTACCTTTCCTGCTTTATCGATAAAAAAGTCGTCTAGTATTTTTTTAGCATCTGCTCCGGCATTGTCTATAGATTTACTAAGTTTACTACTATCTAAACCTACTTTTTTAGCAACAATTTTAAACCTTTTATTTGTAATTATAAAAGTTTTTAATGAATCCATAGCTTTAGATAAAGCATCCCCTCCTTTTTGAATAACTTCAATAACTTCTTTCGGTGGGGCAGGTATTTCAGTACCCGCTAACTTTGCCGCTTTGGCCGCTTTTCTCCAATTCAAAAAAACTTTAAGTGCTGCGGTCCCAACTGCTGGTAGAAGACCGAATACAGCGGTTAACATCCCTTGTAAATTATAGTTTCTCTGTTTAGTTTCATCCTTCTCATAATAACCTCTAATAAAAAAGGAAAGAGCATGCAATAAATCCACAGTTAATGAAGCACCGAAAAATGCAGGAGCTAACGGACCTGAAAAGATAGTTATTAAATCTAGACCTATCGAAAGTCCTGAAACGATGGCATCAACAGTATCTTCATCTATTTCATTAATCTGATTCTTCTGAATTGTAGTATTGTCGAATTTTTTCAATGGCTTCATTTTTTTCTACTATAAATATGTATCGTTCATCTCTAGTAGAAATAATCTTTAAATACTGAAGAAAATTAATAGCTTTATCTATTTGTTTTTCCGAATCTACAATTTCGGCTTCTAAAATAATATCTTTTAATTCTTCTAATTCGGGTAAGAAGACATTAAGTTTATTTTCTGTAGAAACATACAAAAACTTAATTAATTTTAATAGAGTTTCTTGATTTCGTAATTTGGGATCGGTTTGTAATCTTTTTTCGTATTCTGTGAACGATCTCAGTTTATAATATGCGGTAAAACCTACACCACAAAGTATTAAACATTCGACAAAAACAACAAACATAAACGAAGTTTGCTGTGAATTACGATTCTGTCTGATTTTTTTTTCTATTTGATTTTGATTTATTTCTTTTATAGAATTTAGTGTCTTTACTCTTTCTTCTTCTATTTTAGCAATATCTGCTCTTATACTTTCTAACATTTTTTTATCGGAAAGTAAAATACTTTTATTTTGTCTATTTTCAACAGAAGTATAAACTAATTCACTTTGTTTTTGCAACTCTTCAATACGTTTATCAAATCTAATGTTTAATGAGTCTTCTATTTTTTTAACCGAAATAAGTTCTTGTTTTTCTATGTCAACATTTCTATCAACAACTTTTTCAGCACCTTTGGAAGCAAAATAAAGTGATAAGCCTGAAATCGATAAAACAAATAATGCACTAATTAACTGAGATAAAGATTTACCTATTTTTTGTTTTGCAACCTCTAAAACTAATTTGTGGAATGAGAATCTTTTCATAAACTCAAACAACGATAAAAAACATAACAAAACTATAGAAGCTATCACATCTCTTGCAGGAAAAACCGGTAGTTCTGCAATAACAATAACAAAAACATAAAAAAAAGTAAATAATATACTCATTAAATTACCAATATAAGAAAGAGCTACGAGTAGCCAGTTCAGCAATTTATAATCGTTATAAAACCAACCTCCTTTTATTTCTTTTTTAAGTTTATTATATTCTTTCATAATTATTAAAGTAATCTTTTATCGAACATGTATTTTATTATATTTGTATTTTTGATTCCCAACATGAACATATGAGTTGATCTTGGCTGAAATAAAGGGTTGGAATTAAAAAAATTAGTCGATGCGTTGTCTATTCCGTTAAATGCGGTATAACCTTTAGTTATGCCTGGACGTAAATCGCTTTCGGGTATAATCAACGAAGAACCTATATTTTTTCTATCTTTTAATCCGCTAGTCGAATCTAAATCTTTTACATCTTGTTCTCTATAATCTAAATAAAGATCATTATTTGTCAATGTAGCGGTAAAACTTTTTAATAAATTATTTGTCAAAAATTGATCGTTTAGTGTTAATTCCATTATTCTAACTATATCCGATTTATTAACCTCCACTATTCTTGTTTCAAGTTGTAACGGATTGTAATAAAATTCTTGCGGTTGAAAGCCTGCTATATTGTCAACCGAATCATAATCTTTTACTCTTACCAATAAGTAAGGTGAGTATCTAATAACTTGTCTTTCGGTAAGATCATTTTCATCTAAGTTTTCTTTATTTATCATAGCATGAGGAAAATAAAGAGTAAAATTGACAAAACTATCGTACAAAAAGGGTAGAATGCGATCACCGTTACGATTGTTTTCATTGAATAAAATTAGTCCTCTGTTTTGTAATTCAATAAAACCGTCAACAGAAGTTATCTGGATAGAAGCAGGATAATCGATGAAGGTAGAAGACCCTGCTACGTAATTACAAGATGACCCAATTAAAACATCATTAAAAGGAACATCTGTCGGGCCTTGATAACCTTCAACGCCTTCCCTAACCGGCCCCGTAAAAAAAGAGTTTCCTAAAGGACCGATAGAAAATAAATTTGGTTCTCCGTTAAAGGGGTTGCTTATATTGTAAGTATTAGTAATCCTGTCTTGTAGATTGCCAAATCTTTGTGCGACACTATAAAATTTACCATATTCAAAAACATAAGGTTGGTAGTAAGTTTCTGCTATACTTGCTGGGACTCCTGATTGTTTTACATTTGAAATGGAAGAAGGGTTGACGTAAACAAAACCCGGAGATGAAGCACAAGGAATGATAGCAAAAGGTCGGATTGAATTATCTTGTGTTTTTGGAGCAGATACTTGTCCTTCTAATTCTATTTTAAAATTACCTTTAAATTTCGTAAAAACACCTACTCCTTCTTGAGTAGAATCTACTAGTTGACCAATTTCGTTTGTAATTTTTGGTTCAATGTTGCATGATAAACGAAGAACTAAAGATCCGCGATCATAATAGCTTTCATAACGAGTAGGAGGTAACAATGAAGGGTTATCATTCTCGTCATAACTTATTACTTCTGCTACAGGTGTCGGATTATCGTGGCGGTTTATATTGTATTTTGAGTTTAACCCTCTTTCATTACCAACATTAGAAAATATTCTACCAAACCCGGAAGGTAGACCGCAATTATATTGTGGAACACGAACAGTTACATATTCATAAAAGTCACTAACTTTTAAACCGGTTTTACAAGCAAATCTTTCTAATCTTCTATCAAATCCTGCGATAGTGTTAGGGTTTTGATTTTGTACAGGTGTCGGATCGTCATACGGATAAAAATTAAGATCTATTAAAATATCAGAATCGGGATTTAAATCTGGGGGGATATGATCAAAAAAGGGACCATCTGTAGATTCGGTAGATTGTGAATAAGTTCTTCTCATCGCAGGCTTAATTTTGAGCCATCTACCATTGTTAGAAGTGCCATCAGAACCTCTGTAAGGGACAATTACTTTTACGGAATTGGGATTAATTGAAGTAGGTACATATTCTGCATTCGATTTAATAAAATAAGGAACATCATCATTTAATTGGGCGTAATTACGAGCGTTAGTTAAATCTGCGGCCCTTTCAAAACGATCGGCGGGATTTGCGTTAAGACCAGGTGATGTCCTATACCCTTCTTCGTAGCCGGTAATAATTCCTACAGGGTCATCACCGTCAAGATAGAATGGTAATATTACTCTATCGTTCGCAAATTTGCTAAACTGTCTTCTATTATAATCTCTAACTCTTCTTATTCTAACAGAGTCACCAAACCTTCTTCTTGGTAAAATTACCACTTCAGAATTCTTTTTGACTTGAATATATCTGTACTCAAAAATCCCCACGGCTTCATCTCCTGAGCCTACTGTAGGATAAACTATTTCACCAGGTATTACGCTTGTCCTTGGTTGGCAATTACAATTGGGTAATGTAAGATAAGAAGCAAAATATCCCAAACTTCGCCTACCTTCAAACAATGAAGTCTCACCTATGGGAGTAGTAGATGAATGGTTTACAGGTCTTAAAAGCGTTGATCCGGCTACAACTGGATATAAAAACGGAAATCTATCTAAACTTATTTCGAAACCGGGCCATTCAAATCTATCCCCCACTGTTAAACCTGTCGGCCCCTTCTGATCAATAAAATCTCTACCTATAGAATATATGGGTATTATTGGAGGGCAAGACCCGTTAAAACCGCCAAAAGGATAACGAGCATTAATAGAATTGATATTATAAGGTAATACGAAAGTTGAAGCTACACAATCTCCGGGAGTTCTGTCGTATCTATTTGGGTATTTTAGGAATTCATCCAAGTTTCCATCGGAATTTCTTGGACCTCCGTTGAGTCTAGAATAGTTCGTATAATTTGGTCCATAAATAAAAGTTCTAGGATAAAAAAACGATTGGCCGATTCTAAAGAAAAAAACGTAAATCGGAATAGTGTAACGTATCCAGTCTGTGTATTTTCTATTGATGACTCTATCGCCCCAATAGTCATCTTTATTCATAGAAAAAGTAGAGGTAAAGAAGGTAAATGTTGGTGTTATTTTTTTATTAAGAGAAAAATCTAACCTCGAAACACCTATCTCTGAAAATGTATTATCCCCCCATAAAGGGCGAATTTCAATTCCGGCCTCTTGACTTTCAACTTGTATACAATTTTCTAAATCTTCACAAGGTTTGAAGTTTCCTTCGTCAAATAATTCTCTTGAATATCCTTGAGATATTAAGCTACCAGGAGTTAAGCTAAAAGGACCGATATCTGAAAGATCTGCGTCCATGTGAACAGTATACGAACCGACAGGTAGACCCGCTATAATGTAATCCCCGGCAAAATTAGTTACAGCAGTGTATTTATAATATTTTTTAAAGGTTTCTCTTATTGTACCGTTTGTTAAGATTTCTGTTTTGGTGAAAAAAGAGCCTACAGGTTGTTTAGGAACTAAGCCTATTCCGAATCTATTATAGTACATCCCACGAAGAGAATCTTCTTCTATTCTAAGAAATCTTCTTACTTTTGGAAGTAAATTATATTTTTTATTGACTTCATTCTTGTCAGAAGTATTAACATAAGGGTAATACTTTTCGATTTCCGGTTTTTCGTTTGGATCTTTTGAAATAAAAACCGATATTTTCACATTCGGTAAACCTACTCCGCCGTTTGCTAAAACTCGGCCTACCAAAATGCCGTGATTCGAATTAAATGTACTGTAAACACTTTCTTCGTTTAAAGATAAAGAAAGAACATTTAATTGTTTAAATTTTTGATCAACTCTTAGTGTGATATAAGAATTGTCTTGTAAAGGTTTGGCAGAAATTCTTATCGTTTCTTCCGTCATATTTATTTAAATAAGCTATGGCAAAGAAAGGTATAATCAGAATAAACAATATCATAACAAAAGCTGTCATATTAGATACAGAAAAAGAACAGTCTATCGGTATGCAAGCTTTAAAGGAATCACCTAATAAGTATGCAATGGTATTTCCTAAAAAACAAAAAACCCGTATGAAATTTCACATGGGTTCTGTTTTGTTTCCGATAGATATAGTCTTTACATCTAACGGAAACATAGATAAAATCTATCACGATATTCATCCGGGAGATAAATCACATTTCGAAGGGGAAGGAGATATGGTTTTCGAAGCTAAAGGTAATTTTTGCAAAGAAAATAACATCCGAGAAGGAGATAAAGTTACATGGGTTTCGTCTTATTGATAAAAAATGTTTTATCTGAATACTTTATTCTTTCATCTTTGTCTTGTTTTATATTGGATATGATCGATTTTTCGGACGATTCAATCAAGTTTTTTTTCAAAAAGTCTTTTACTTCGGCTAAAGATGCTTTCTTGCTATCTTTTGCTGAAAGAAAATTGTAAACCATATCTCTAAGATAACCGCCTTTATACCCAAAAGAGTCGAATGAAAAATAACCGAATTTTCCAAAAGAAAAGACTTTTCCATTTTCTTCAAAATTGTCAAATACTTTTTTAGCGACATTAATTTTTAAAATTAAAGATTTATTTTTGTCAATTAATTCATATTTATTTTTTAACTCATCAAAAGAATCAACTTCATCAAAATGAGCTTCTACAAGTTTAGATACCCTTGAAAGACGCATTAAAGCAGAACGTACACTTTGTTCTTCCAAATAAATTAAGTGAGGGTTATTTGATTTAATCAAAGACATTATTTCTTCTACTTTTGAAGGTTTGTTTAGCTTTAAAAGCGCATTATAAGTATATTCATCTATGGTTTTCATAAAATTGGGTTTAATGACAATTTTATCTTCTGAAATAATACAACCTTCAAAAATTGCTTGTGCAATTTTTTCTACTACCATAGAGTTCGAAGGTAAAGCATACTCTATTTCCAACTCGTTAATTATAAACGACTTATCGTTTCTTCTTCGCAAATTATTAATATTTAATAGTTGCTTAATTAAAGATTTTAAATTTTTTTCATAAATTTTATCTAAATTAACCATAATCCACTTATCGGTATCAGTCTTTACTTTTATATCGTGAGTATTGTAGAAAGATGAGATTAAAATGGTAAGGAATTTGGGGTTAATTTCTTTAATTTCGTAAGAATTTTCTGATAATAGAATTTCGGATGAAAGACAATCTATAGAAATAATAAAATCGTTATAAAAAATGTCGAAAATATATTCTTTTTTGTAAGATTGATAAAAAGAAAATAAATTTACAATTTTTTCTTCTGATTTATTAGCAATTTGACGAACTCTCTCCCTTGTAATATTGCCCAATTTTTTACCAATTTCGTCCAAAGTTAATACGTCTTTAGACGAATAACCGAAATATAAACGAATAACCTCTTTTTCGTTTTCGGTAAAAAAATTACTATTTCTAAAAATAAGAACAAAAAGAAAAAAAGGATTGAAAAGTAAATCATTTTCAATCATGTAAGAAATGATGTTATTAATAACTTCTTCTTCTATGTTAAGAGACAATAAATGAACTGCGAGATGTTCATATTCTAGTACTTCGTTAGAAATTTTATGAAAATCATAAAGCGTATATTCGATACGACTAGTAACAAATTTGTTATATTTTTGAATAAAACTATTTATTTTTTCAATTGCTAGAGAAGAACTGTTAACATAATTTCCATTCAATAAAGTTTCAAAAAATTCTTTAGCATCTGCCTCTTCAGAAAGATTTAGATTTTCATATGCAGAATAAAAAAGCTTAGAATTCATCGAAAATAAAACTTCGTAGATATTTCTAAGTGTTTTATTGTTTAGATTAATTGTGTTTTGAGATTGGGTTGTCATGGGTTTTATTGACTTATGAACCCAAATATAACACTCTTTTCCTGTAATGTCAAGTTTTTTATTGTTTGAAGAAAACGGCAATGTCGCGTTCTGGAAACTTGATTTCAAACATGGCCATCGGTTCACCAAAAATGGTATAATCGATTAGTTCGATCTCTCTAGTTGTCTCATTTACATAAGCTTGACTTATTTCGTTCAACGAGTAAGGATCTCCGACCTTGTTGAATATTTTCAACGATGATACGTTAATAACTCCCGATATTAAACCGATTTGTTTTAACAAATCGCCTACATAGATATTCTGATTCATCTGTTTATTATGAATGTCAAAATAGGTACGAACTGTGTTAATAACCGCAGCAGCTATTTCAGATTTGGTCGCTTCTTTGGCCTTACTTAAGTAAACTTCTATACCCAAATTGACAATCCTCCCATCTATTATTTCCACATAGTCATTCATCATCTTGTAGTAAGATAACCATTCTGCTAAGTTTTCTTTTAATTGTGGTATAGATTGGTTACGTAGTTTGCCGTCTTGATCTAAGTATAAAGGGTAGATTTGATACTTATTTTCAAATTCTCTTATTCCTACTCTAAAGGGAGAACCAAACCTGCCCGGCATTTTCATGATAGCATTTAGATAATCTCTGGCTAAAACGGCTCTATTTTGAGAGGCAAAGTTATAACTCATATATTTTCTTATTAATTCGATGTCAGGCTCGTCAGCACCTCCTATTGCCGGAAAAGGGTTATTTACCCTTAAACTATTTCTGACAAACTGTTGTATATTTGCGTCCGGACCTGTAAAGACCAAATTAATATTACCCGTTTCAGTTAAAATAGCCGGTCCTACATTGCTATTTACACCACCACCTATTCTATAGCGTACAAAAATTCTACTATTTGCAGGAGGAATAACACCTAAAGCTGTAGATCTTCTAAAGTTTGCAAAAAAACTATCCGATCTAATGAAAGAATCGAATTGTGATTCTTCTAACCCGCCAGATCCAAAAATAATTTTCATGAAGCCTCTGTCTGTATATTCTGTCATAAATTTCTGGTTGACCTCGATCCATTTTCCCGGTTTAATTCCTCTTATTTCTGGTGATTGATTTATATCTTCCACAAAGACATGATTCTCTGCTAAAGATTCGACTTCATAATAGCGCCAAGTTTCATTTAGAAAGTCGGATGAGGTAGGTTCTCCGTCTATGATTCCTTCAGGTACGACGATAACATTTTCGACCGATAAAACGTCTTGAGAAGGTAAAAAAATTTCTAAGAAAGGAACAGAGTTGCTTCGATTTACAGCGAAAGGAAAAATTCTGCTTTCTCCGTTAATAACTAATTCTCTTTTGGTAATGTTGTATCTAATTATTCTACTTTCTGAATCAAATATTGGTTCTATAAGCAAATTCGGTACACCATTATAAGAAAATGGAGAAAGAAAATCTATATCGTCTAGCGTTTCGAATACTCTACCTGCACCCCTAACTTGAGCACCAGATTTGATAATCGGCAGATAACGGCGATCAAATGTATCGCCTAAAGGGGGAACAGAAACTTTAAAATCGACAACTGTCATAGAAGGTCTTCTGCCGGGAATTTTTAAACCCATTCTTCTGGCCATATCAAAGACAGAACTTTTAAATTTGGCGTTGTCTCTTTGAGTTTCTTGAAACATTCTGTCAAGATGAAAATTTAACTGATCTCCGACGAATGCGTTAAGCTCTAATAATAACATGCCTATACCGCCATCATTAAATGCTGACACGTATTGTGGGTATTTTGTTTCAACCAAGCGTAAGAGTTCTTGTCTTATCGTTGCGTATTCTCTGCCAGCATATTGAATTTGTGGTGTTGCCATATATTTATTAATGTAAATATATTTGACAAAGGCAAGATAGACGAGTTAATATTGCGTTATAAAACAATAAAATATGTACAGTGTTCAATTTGTAAGAAGCTCAAGCCGCATGGACGGTGTTCAAGCACGTTTTAATAGTGCTTATAACGATAAAAAAGAATTGGTTTGTTATCTTAGAATGACAGAACAAGCTACTTGGAATCAAGAAAAAAAGTACGGAACTTTTACCGAAAACTCCAAAAACCCGGAAAAATATGCTGCTGTATCTCTCAATGCCATAGAATTGGGTTACATACTATCTATTATTAGAGGGAATGTTGTAGACACAGAAGCTAACTTTTTTCACGACACAAATAAGTCGATAAGCAATTCAAGTTCAAAAAATTCTGCCCAAATTAAATTTACCCGTTATGAAGGTGTAGAGAAAGCAGGAGAACGTGAGCTAAAAGTAACAAAATTCGGTATCAAACTAGTTCGTAACGGTAAAGAATATAAAATTGGTTTGAGTGCAGGTGAAGCTATGCAGTTGGTTATTTTTATTGAAGCAACATTGTTCAAGATGGTTGAACAGCCTGAACGAGAAGGACAACAAGGAAATAGTCAACAAAACTCTCTTCAACCTGCTACTTCTGTAGATTCTAAACCTAGCTCAGAAAGTGCTAGCTACGATGAAGAGCTACCGTTCTAAAAAAAAGTGAAAAGAAAAATAGTTTATTCTGCTAAGATAAAAAAAGAAGAAGGAAAAACTTTCTTAACTTCTAAAGATAAGAAAAGTGTCCAAGAAGTTTTAGACTCTTGGTCAGATGGTAGCGATCTAAGAATTACCATCGAAAAACTTTCAGCTAAAGCCACTCACAATCAATTTGAGTGGCTTTATGGTGTAGTCTATGAAGAAGTATTAGATTATTTTCAAAACGTACAAGGTTATGAAGATATTGATATAGACGATGTAGATATTTTTTTTAAAAGAAAATTTCTTACAGTAAAAAAATATGACGCTATTAATAACGTTACATATGAAGAGTTTAAAAATAAAAGAAATCTCACAACAGTAGAACTAAAAGAGTTTATAGAAAAAATTATTTTATTTTGTGCAGAAAACTTTCATATTACTATATCGACACCTGAAGATATGTTAGGAGTTCAATAAACTGACTTCTTGTATGGGTGCTGTAATAGGGTTATTTAATACTTGTGTAATACCAGAAACGCTATTATTAATCTTAGCACGATCATCATAGATGTGAGTGTTTGCGTAATAATTAAACGATAAAGCGTTTTGTAAATCGTTGATTGCTACTTCTAAAGAAGATCCGCCAATAAAATCGAAAGATAAAGTAACTTTGCATAACATAGGTTGGATGCCTATACCTTCAGGGTTCAAATCCCATGTTGCATTTTCGTAACTAAAAGAAATATTTTTTATTACTATTTTAGTATGATAAAAATCTCCTACTCTTAAAATACATATAGGGGGCGCGCCAAACAAAGAATTGCCAGCAGAAGTAGAACCGATTAAAGGTTTTCCTGGTTTCGTACATTGTCTTAAAAAAGTCAATCTGGAATTTAAATCTTCTGGCGTTTGCGAATGAAAAGCAGGATCAAAATATTTAAGTCTTTCTCTATATTTTTGGGCCAAAGGGTTATCCTCAATTTTCATTTCTTCAAAATAATAAGTAATATTTTCTAACGTCTTTCTAAGTTCGATTAGTTTACTTTCAATTTCCGATCTCTCTTGCTCCAAATCTCGAATTCTAGAAGTAGATTCATTTTGAACTTCTAAAGATGTAGCAGAGGAGTTAGAATTAATTTTAGCAATTTCAACTTCATCTCGTTCAAATATAACTTTAACAGATCTTTGTTCTTTGGCAGAATTTAAGTCAAAAGAAGTCCACCATATTTGATCATTTAAATTGACTCTACTTTGATTAGCTGTCAAAATACCGGCTTCATTTACTTGATTTTGACTTTCACCAAACGCTTTTACTTCAACCTTTATATTAGGTTGTATTAAAGCAGAACCAAAAAAATTTTTAAGTAACGTTTCAAAAGATTTAGCTCTTTCTACGCTCAATTTATAATTATAATCTGTAGAAGCTAAATTAGAAGCATAACCATTAATTGTAATTTTAATACATTTAGTCTGTGTATTTTCTAATGCTTCTTTAGTTTCAGTTAAAATGGAATTTAGATTACTTCTAAAAGAAGAGTTTTTACCGAAATATTGTCTTCTAATACCGTTTGGAATTGATACGTTTTTATTGGTTCCACCGTTCCATGTTACATAGCTAGCAGGTGATAAAACAATAGAAGGATTATCTGCCGATCGTAATACAGATCCATCAGAAACAAAAGTGCCTGCACTAAGTTCAAAAAAATTGTTATAATTTCTACTTAAAGGATCAGATTCAAAACTTTCGGAAGCAATAGTGTTTACATTATTTTCAAAAAAATAATCTATTTCTTGAGGAAAGTTTTCTAAAACTCGTTCAATAGATGCAGGAGCAAAAGTAGAATCGGTTATAGATTGTGGACGATTTCTTTGAATTTCTGCGTTTATTTCTTCGAGTCTTCTTTCATAAAGAGAAATTATGAGTGCATTTGTTTTAGCAGGAGGATCTATGTCATGCGGAAAACAACCAGCCATCAATGAATTGAACTTCCAATTATCACCTAAGTCTCTTATTCTGTTCAAATTGGAAGGATAGTCAGAAATTAGGGTGAAAGATATACTTCCATTAGAAACAGAGCCGCCGTAAGTATAAATCGGTTCCGGTCTACCAATGAATCTCTCTTCGCTCCATGTTGCTGTACTATTTTCGCTAAAAGCAAGATCGTAAGGTGGAAACCACATAATTCTTCCACCATCTGGTCCTATTTCTGAAGGAGGTAATAGATTTTCAGAACCTCTCCACGCTAAATTAGTGATAGAGAGCATAACCCTTTTTTTGTTAATAGCGTCAACAGGAGCGCCTTCTGAATTCGGATTTATTGGGTGAATTCTTGCTTTACCGTTACGATTTAAAACGGTATATTCTTCTTGTAAAAGACGATAAGGAGATCCGTCGTTATTAACAAATCTACTAGGATCTCCGTTGCGCATCATCGTTCTAAAAGAAGTACCGTACTGATCGTCATATGTCCATTGACGACAAAAAATATTACGGTTAAAGTTTTCTTGAGAAGAGTGTATATTATTCATACCTCTTCCTATTGTAACTTTTTCCCCGCCTAATTCTTCTCCCGTTTCAAACTGTTTAGTCGACTGATTAATAACTTTACTAAACGGGTGAGTTGAGTTTACAATCTCTTGTGTAAATTTCAAAACCCCTCTTTGTATATTAAATCTCTCTACATCTTGTCCCCAATTTAAACCTTCTACATAATTTCCACTAATTCGATTATAATAACCATCAATTTCTATCTGATTGCCAAAACCTAGTTCTTCTGCTGCTAAAACTTGACGATAATGTTTACCACCGGCAATTAGTTTATTAATGCCTTCTTGTTCGCTAAAATCAAATAAAGCGTTTTCAGGATTATTGGAAGTATAAGTTAAAGAATTAGGTCTAGCATCGGTAAAAAATGCAATCTTTGAAATGTCTGCAAAATCTTTTTTAGTAAAATATTGACTATTAAATGCATATCTATTCTGAGTCGTATTTTTTAACAACGACTTTAATTGACCTTTACCGGTATTATTTAATAGGTTTTCAGAAGACATGTCGTCTTTATCAAAAGGGTTTATCGGAGCAGATCCAGGTTGAGCGCCTAATAATCTTGCAGTAGTACTTATAAGACCCTTTAAAAACCCTGTAGGTCTGGTAATAATGTACGAATTACGACTTTCAATAGAAAATTCTGAGTCACTCGGATTAAACAGGTTGACTTTTAAATTTACAGAAGGGACTACTTCATCTCTCACATTATCGGCAACGTTATATGCTGTTAATTCGGCTAATTGGCGCATACCAATCTGAACCAGTGGTGTATTTGGCCCGATAATTCTTCCGATTAGTGTATTACTAAAATCGTAATTACCCCCTCTAAATAAATTGACTCCTGCGTTAACCAAATCGGTTGTAGGGTTAGAAAGAGTACGTAGCTGATCTCTAGCTAAGTCTGAATTTGCAAAACTTTCTAAACCATAACGATCGGTAGGAGAATAAAGGTTTCTACCTAAAAGACCGGCAATAAAGGAACGAATTGGAGAATTACCGTTATCAGAACTAAGATTTGAAGGAGTGCTATCTAAAAACGGATCTACACCACTACCTTGGTACGGATTTTCGCTATCAAATTTGTTACGCTGTAAAAGCCCCCTTCTCGCATCAACTGAGAAATCGCCTATTTCTGCCATATAAGTATAAATACAAAAAAAATGTGCATTAATTTAAAAACAATTTGTCATTCTAAACTGACATATTGGCACTTTCAGTAAAATGGCATTACAGTTGAATAGATGTTTTCAAACTCTAAAACTATGTTCATGTATCCAACAATCAAAAACAAACAAAAACTACCGTTTTCAACTCTTTTAACCGAGTTCTTAAATGAAAATGATCTTTTTTTTAATGAATCGGTAAAAGAAAAATATGGCGTCGAAGAAAAAGATGATAAACTAGTTTACGAAATTTTAATTCCAGGATTCTCAAAGGAAGAGATTTCTTTGGAAGTAGAAAATCGTAAACTAAAAGTGACGGGTAAAAAAGAAAAAGAGTCATTTATTAAAAATCAAACTCAAGTTTTTTTAGTGCCTGAGAGTTATGATGTTTCTAAAATGGAGGCATCTCTTAAAGATGGTGTACTTTCCATTTTTATAGAAAAGAAAGAAAATTACACTACAAAAATTGAGATTAAGTAAGTAGCTTTAATTTATGTTTAAATTCTCCGGCTTTATTAGTTGGAGAATTTTTTTTAATCTATTTTTATTTGACGATATTTTTATAAAAAAATTAAGAGAATCGACAGTTTCATTATGTAATGCTTCTGCTTTGTAGTATATGTCTTTAAAATTTTCTTCTTCGATTTTGAAGGGTTTAATTTCTACATTATTGTAACCAAATTGATCTTCATGCGAATAAATCAGTTCGTGTAAATCGCCCAGCATAATATCTATTTTATTGTAAAATTGATACATATTTTCAACTGTATCGAGAGTCATTTTTAAATTTTCTTTATTTTTAACGGTTTTAGAAAAATTTAATTCAATTAAAGTGAATAATATTTTTTTATTGTTATTAATGTCTTTAGACATTTGAGTTAAAAATAAATTTTTTAACAATGACAACTTTTCTTGAATTTTTTTTAATAAATATATATTGTCCATACTGTTATTTATTATAAATATGGAAACAAAACTTATATTTCTTATCACTGAATCGCAAATGCAGGCTTTACTCGAATATAAAACATCTGCATGGCAACGTAAAGCTGGTAAAAATAAAGAAGGTGGATTAAATCGTAAAGGGAGAGAATCTGCTAAAAAAGACGGTCACAGTTTAAAAGCTCCTGTAAGTAAAAAACAGGCAGATCGTTCACCAAAAGCTGCTGCAAGAAGAAAAAGTTTTTGCGCCAGAATGAAAGGGATGAAAAAAAAGAATACTTCGGCAAAAACAGCTAACGACCCTGATTCTAGAATAAATAAATCACTTCGTAAATGGGATTGTTAATCACATTGAAAGAATTCCAGAGTATTTAAATTTCTCTTGACTCTTTTTTACTACATCAGATTTTTTAATTAGGTCAGTCCACAAGTACATATTTTTACTAAAAATTTCAATCATTTCTTTTGTTTCTTTATTTTTAGTTATTCCCTTAGAACCGTCTTTACCGGAATAATAACACAAAGCTTGTGGGGGTATTGTAAAGCCTAATTGGGTAGCAAAAGAAGTAAGATGTGATAATGTTTGTTGAACACCATCACCGTTATTTGTAATTATCGTACCAAATGTTTTGCCGTAAAGTACGTTTTTTTGATCTGTAATAGCACTATCATCGAATACGCTCATTCTCTCTAATACAGACTGAATAAAACTACTGTGCTGCCCCCACCACACAGGAGTAGCTAAAATCAAACTATCACAAGCGATAATTTTTTTAATAATTTCATCAAATTCGTCATTTCTATTTTTGACATCTGGCATATAATCGACAGATCTAATATGAATTAATTCGCTTTTAATAGCATATTTTTCTAATTCTTTAATAACCAACTGGCAAAGAGTATGAGTATTCGATTCTTTTACATTTTCTTTTAAAGTACCTAACAAAAACAAAAATTTAATTTTTTTATTGTTAATAATTTTTTTAAGTTGTTGTTCCGATACAATAAATTTCATAATTAATAAATAGAAAACTAAGTATCTTATATTTATAATATATGAAAAAAGTTGTTTACATCATTACTGAAACTCAAATGAAAAAAATGATGGAGAGAAAAGATAACCCTTGTTGGGACGGTTATCAGATGGTAGGAATGAAAAAGAAAGGGGGAAAATATGTCCCTAATTGTGTACCAATAGAAAAAAAATAAACTAAATTATTCTTCATTTTTTTTGTTGAAATACTCTTCTACAATCGGACGTAAAAACTTAAAATTATATTTATTTTTCATACATTCTACAAAATAACTTCTTAAAGTTTGATTGTCAGTCTTTTCAATTAATTCTTTTTTACCTACTTGATCTGCGTATTTTTTAGTCGCATGTTTAATTTTTTCATAATCCATAGTTGAAAGTCGTACTCCTCTTATTTCTTTCTCTGTAAAATTATATTTTTTTTCTTGTATTATTAGATTTTTCATTTTTTTTTAAATTTGTTGTTTTTTTTTCGATTATTGATTGATTTATATCCCACATTTTTTCTAAAAAAGTACCATAGACTAAAGCTTCTATAAACAGTTTTTGACTTTCGAATTCAGTAATCGTATTAGGTATTCCTATCAATTTGAACTCTGCTTCACTCATAACTAAATTCTGTTTTAATAAATTCATTAGGATATAGATCTTGTAACATTTGATTACTTAAAGCGGGTCCAAACCAAACAGACTCGTTTGGAGCATATATTAATTTGTGCTGAGAATCAATCAGATAAGCACCCCACCAAGAATAAGAGGAGTTAGAAATGATAGCATGGTTACAATTTTTCATAAGAGCAAAATCTTGAATAGTTGAGTCTGTGAAAACAGGTAATTGATCCCCAAAAATCACATTTTTATTCTTAAAATGTGATTTAATTGTGTCATATGAATCAGATAAGATTAAGTAAAAAAAATCGTTTTTATCCATCAACTTTTCAAAATATTCTACTGGTAATAAAGTATGATGAGTTTGTAAATTTATATAGTCTCCTCTTCGAATATGTACAAAACAGACAGGTTTATCGCTTAATAGTTTAACGATTTCCTTTGCTTTATTTTCTATATCTTCTCTTAAAGTAAAAAAGTTAATAATATCATTTTTAGCATGATTAAAATATTTTTCACTTTGAAAATAGCCTATTAGATTAGTTGGAAAATTTTCTGAAAGTTTAGGAATTTTAGAATAATGAAAATGTGGCTCGTGATAATTGTATACTTTAGTGCCATTAAATTCGCTAAAAAGAGTAGCAGGTAAATTAAAATAAGACCTATATACCCAATTAGAAGGGAATAAAGTTTTGACACCATGCAACTTACTAGCCCCATAAGTTGCAGCTATTTGAAATAGTTGATTTCCTAATCTACCATAATTGCCTAACGATGCATAAGTAAACATGCACTGAAGGTAGATAAATTATTTTGCTAAATTCAAGTTTTCCATCAAATACTTAATCGCAGAAATTTTGTTTAATGGCATATTGTTAATATCGTGTTTATAATACTGTTCTACTATAGAAGATGTACGAAGAAATTTTTTGTAATCTACCCGCCTACCTTCTTTAGTAAAAAATGTTTTTTGTAGTTGAACATCAGATCCGATATTAATAACTTTCACCACTTTAGTAAGGCCGTGAAATTCAGTTAAATAACTTTCTTCTAATTCTGTTAATTTGCTTACCACCATATAAGTTAAATATGTAAAATTTTTTCTTTTCTTTAAGTATGTTGAATGTATCTGTAGATGGTCTTACGTCTGCGGTTGAAAGAGATTAATGTAAACTGCCTTTTTGCGGGTTTCATAGTTTCTTTTTGATAAATTTTATCTAAAACGGGTATTGTTTTTTTTTCATATACCAGTAACGATAATAGAAATAATTCGTAAAATATTTTATAGACTTTGTTTTTATTTTTTTACGTTACAAGAAATAGCAAGTTTTTCAAATTTTAAAGCCCACTTTTATGGAAGTGGGCGCTACTTTATTAATGCCATATTTATCTATGACATCAGAAGAAGGAATAACTTGCAAGTATCCTGCGTGATTCGAAATCTTAGGACCGAAGCCGTGTGTTAGAAACCAAAATTAAGAAGGGCCATACTCGTTATCTACTGCTAAAAATTGTGTTTACGCACAATACGCAAGTTTTTAGTTTTTAACTTATGTTGAGTATTTTTGTGTACTTCTTTGTAACACACAGATTGGATTTTAACATTTTTTTGATGGGTCTACGCTTCTTTAAAGAAATCTGTTTATAAAGAGGTAAACAAAAAAAGTTTTTCTCATACCAATTTTGTTTGATATTATCGATTAGTTTACTGTCTATGTTTATGTCAACCACTGTAAGATCTTTAAACTAAGCCCGTCTAGAGTACATTAGGTAGCCAATATGTGTATCTGGGTTTTTAGAGGAGGATCGTATGGTTTTCGTAAAGGTATTGTGTGATATAAATTTTAATTTTTTTTAATTGCGTTTTTTATTTCGTTTTAAAAAATTTAAATTGGACGAAATTTCTTTAAGAATTTTTTATTAACTAATTAATTTATTTAAGGAAACGTGACAGGAATTGCACCTGCATCTCTGTATCTTCTTAAGTTATACAGTGTGAGACTAATGTAACACCACACGAATCATAAGCGACGGAAAGCGAGTAAGTAAATCGAAACAAATGTGATAGAAGTAACTTATCTCATAGCCGTCTTAGAATATCCGGAAATTCTACCTCTAAAAACGAATCCAAATGTCTTTGAGAAGTAAGAAAATAGATAGCCGGATGTTTTACTAAATACCCATTAGTTCTGCTATTTTTTCGTAAGAAGAAGTAAAATCTTCAAATTTATAAACAGTAGTAGCATCTTGAATAGCATCTACTTTTGTACCTCGACGCTTGGCATGCATTTCAAGTAAATGATAAACACTTAGATTAGGTAACTCTGCGTAATGCTCGATCACTTGTAAAAGTGTATTTGTGTCATGTCTAGCCATAACTGAGCCATCAGAATTCATATCCAAATATATATACTCTCTTGCTTGAAAATCAAGTATAGCGAGTAAAATATTTGTGGAAGTAGATTCAAGTTGTTGTACCGAAGTGACCGTTTCTGGTAGCCAAGTATTGTTAGATTCAGGAAATTGGCGTTCCATAAAACCAAATGAAGCATTTATACTACTCATAGGTCTACCATTAAAGTTACGTACATCGACTAAAGCATAGCTAAATCCGTTCTTAATAGCTTTATCAATAACAATATCAACATATTCAGCACAAGCACCTCGACGGTGACGTACATCACCTGAGTGGACTGAACCTGCTACACGAAGATTGCAATAATCAAGAGTATCATACTTCGTATTACCCACAAAAGTAACAGAAAGGTCAAGATCTTCATTTCCGTTTCGATCAAACCAATGAACAAAAGGTCGAATCACTTTTGCATCAGGATTACCGAAAGAAGTGCGTTGACCTCGAATCACAGGTTTCAAAGAAACATTCATACTACGCATATTAGTCGGTAGCGGAATTTTCATGAGTTTAGGATCAATATATACACTTCCCAGTGGTTCTAGACGAGAAATTTTGTTTTCAATTGCGAGTAAAATTTTGCTCTCAATAAATGAGATTGTTTTTTCGTCTAAAATGGGTAGGTTTGGTAACGGAGTATAATTACGCGCTCCTTTGACCATAACAGAACGATTAGTTACTTTTTTGTTTCGTGTCAAAAAGTGATTCAAAGTTTCAAACAAAACTTTATTTGAAGACTTATCAACAGATAAAGCAAGGTAATTAAAAATTAAATTTAGATGACTAGGATTTTTACGAACAAGAGCATCTAAACGACGTACAAATTCTCCAGGACGAGTTGAAAGTAAAGAAAGTCCTTCTTCAAAAGAAGATACAAAAGCTCTTTCGACGTCAGAGTACCAGCTTTTTACGTCATCGTTACGAATTTTTTGAAAGGCTTTAAATGCCTTCGGAAATTGCTTTGTGTAATCTCCTGGATGTAATACTTCTCCTAAACGAATCCAACGACTGGCTTTCAATACCATTTCTTGAACATCACATGAAGTATTTTCTAAAAGAGAAAGGATCATTTTACGCTCAGGACGCGAAAACTTCTTAAACTCGAAAGATTTTCGAAGCGGATTGACTACTTTATTTTTAAACCACTTATTTTCTTGAATAAGTTTAATCGGAACTGCTGGTAAAGATACATCTCCGCCAGAAAGACCTACGGCTACACGAAGAACGTCAGTAGGAGTTAACTTAACATTTCTCAATTCATGAGCAGATCTACTAGAATTAATCATCTGCGCAATGACAGAAACTAAATTTTCTTTGAAAGGAATTTGTGAAGGAAAGATCAACTCTTTTTCGTTTTGAATAAACCAACTAACGATTGCTTGATCTTGAGGTGTCAAAGATGTGTTAACTTTTAAAAGAGAAGTGAAGATATTACTGAAAGTATCGTTACTACCTTCAGTTAATAATCTATACTTAACATTTTCAAATTTAATTGGCTTTTGAAAATCTACCGTAGAAGGTTCCCAAGTACCGTTTGAAAGGTAATGAAAAAATGCATTAATGTATAATTCTGTATCGGAAAGAGACATTACTTCTTGCGGAAAATTCTTATAAAGAGCCGTGTAATTACGATCTCCACCTAAAGAAGAACGTAAGAAAGTAATAACTTCGTCGTGAAAACAATTAATCCATTCTAAAGAAGAAGCTTGAACTGCGTTAAAAGCTTTATTATCAAGCATATAGCCAAGCTGCATTAGATGCGCTTGTACAGTTGCAGCCGCTTGTCTATTAAGCGCTTTGGAAGGTTCGTAAATAACAAACCCTTTAAGTAAGGCAATAGTGTTTTTGGAAAGGTTCATAACCTGAGACATTTGAATACATCAAAACTATACATTTTAATGTAAGTTTGTCAACTACTACTTATCAACAACTTCAGTGAACACACGGTTTTCAAAACGATACCAAGTGTCAGCTTTAATACCATCTTCACCGACATAAACTGTGATTACTTGTTTACGTCTGCCTTTGAAAAAACTTCCAATAAAACAAGAATTTTTACCTGCTTTGAATTTAGACCCATAACCACCTGTCAGAGTAGAACCCTCACCACCTGTCAAAGTAGACCAGTAACCACCTTGTAGAGTAGAATCGTTACCACCTTGTAGAGTAGAACCCTTACCACCTGTCAGAGTAGACCCATCACCACCTTGTACAGTAGAACCTTCACCACCTTGTAGAGTAGAACCCTTACCACCTGTCAAAGTAGAAAAGGTACCACCTGTCAGATTAGACATATAACCACCTGTCAGATTAGACATATAACCACCTGTCAGAGTAGAATAGTCACCACCTCGTAGAGTAGAGAATTTACCACCTGTCAGAGTAGACCGTTCACCACCTTGTAGAGTAGATTCGAAACCACCTTGTAAAATAGAACCATCACCACCTGTCAAAGTAGAACCATCATCACCTTGTAAAATAGACCGATTACCACCAATCAACTTAGCATCGTCACCACCAATTTGATACTCTCCCGGAACGTCTTTTGGGTCGGCTCCTAACGAGATTATCAA